>Ga0134128_10000954_pt1 | contig 39144 bp, 20 predicted proteins | sample KB31754_FD_96462 | JGI IMG/M metagenome (GOLD analysis project Ga0134128, IMG submission 96462) | Terrestrial soil microbial communities with excess Nitrogen fertilizer from Kellogg Biological Station, Michigan, USA - KB3-175-4 | ecosystem: Environmental > Terrestrial > Soil > Unclassified ...
ACCACAAAAACCATACTGGGCTTGACTTTCAGCCGATTTACTTATACAGCGCAAATGTGCATAAACCATCCCGAAAACTGAAAAACGAAAAAGGGTGCCTCATTACTTTTGAGACACCCTCTTACTTTATTTACACACCCAGCGTCCAGCCGGCGCGATAGTTCCGCTTCACAAACGCATTCGCCTCGTCGAAGTTCGTGATCTTCATATTCGCGGCATCCCACAACAGCTTCTTCCGGCCGGGATATTTACCGCTGGAATCCTTGAGATTATAGCTGCGCAATGCCAGGTTGCCCATCAGGATCGTCTCCGTTAACGGCCCTGCATAGTCGAAGGGCGAGCTCAGTTCATTTTTCCCGTAACCCGCGATACACGCATTCACCCATTGGTGATAGTGGCCTTCCGGAACCCGCGGCAGCGTCTTGGGTACATTGGCGGTCTCGGACATCCGGGATTTCGGCAACAGCGTCGGTTCGGCGCCATAGGTGCCGCACATCATCTTGCCCTTCGTACCGGTGATGATCACGCCGCCGTCGGGACCACCCATCCGGTCATTGGCATCCAGCTCGTCGGGACGCTCGGGTTGAATACCGCCATCCATCCAATACAGGGCCACATCGGGCTTACCCGGTTTGCCGGGAAATTTCATCTTCACCGAAGAGCTCACCGGACAGCTGTCGGGATGATCCAGGGGAGTCCACATGACTTGATAGATGGTACTCATGCTACATTCCACTTCGGAGGGATAACCAAGACCCACCGTTTTGAACGCCGGGTCGATCAGGTGACAACCCATGTCACCGAGTGCCCCCGTGCCATAGCGCCACCAGCCCCGCCAGTTGAACGGCAGGAACTCATGATGATAGTCGTCCGCTTCGGCCGGCCCCTGCCACAGATCCCAGTTGAGTTCAGCCGGGATCTCGTCATGCCCGGTGGGCTTGAGACCGCCCTGCGGCCACACGGGCCTGTTAGTCCATACATGGATGGCCGTGGCATCGCCGATGAGCCCGGCATTGTACCACTCCTGCATCAGCCGCACCCCGTCGCCGGAAGAACCCTGGTTGCCCATCTGCGCGACGACCTTATACCGCTTGGCGGCTTCGGTGAGCATCCGCGCTTCATAGATATCGTGGGTCATCGGTTTCTGACAATAGACATGTTTGCCCAACTGCATCACAGCCATGGCGGCTACGGCGTGACAGTTATCCGGAGTGGACACATTGCAGGCATCGATATGCTTGTGCTCCTTTTCCAGCATCTCCCGGAAGTCTTTGTAGTACTTGGCCTTGGGGAAGGTCTGTCTGGACTTCGCGCTCTGACGGTCGTCGACGTCGCACAGGTAGGCGATATCGACCTTGCCGCTGCTGTAGAAGTTCCGGATATCGTCGCCGCCTTTACCGCCGGCGCCGATGGCTGCGATCTGCAGCTTATCGCTCGGCGCAATGAATCCGCGCCCGAGAACATGTCTGGGTACGATGAAGAAGCCTGTGGCAGCCATCGTTGAACCGCGCAGAAATTTCCTGCGGGATAAGTTACTGGGTTTGTTTGTTGAGCTCATAGTATGGTGTAAGTTAAGACAGTGCACCAATAAAAAAAGCACCCGAAGGTGCTAAAAATTGCAAAATTACTCAATTCTAATAAAGTCTTAATGCGACTCCCGGGCGGGTTCAGCGCTAACGCCTAAGCCGCTGGAAGCGGCTTCAGATCATTAGCCCTACCCCAGCGTAGCCGTCAACGACACCTGCGCCTTGAGCACACGGCTCACCGGACAGCCTTGCTCCGCGCCTTTGGCAAATTCCTGGAATTTGTCATTGGTGATGCCGGGGATCTTTGCCTTGAGGTCCAGATGGCTTTCCGTGATCGTCGGCGTACCGCTGCTGACGTCCAGCGTTACCGTAGCCGTCACTTCCAGCGAATCGGGCGTGATGCCCGCGCCCTGCAGGCCAAACGCCAGCGCCATGGCAAAACAGCCGGCATGTGCAGCGGCGATCAACTCCTCGGGATTCGTGCCTACACCGTCTTCGAAACGCGTCTTGTAAGAATACTGCGCCTTGTTCAGGGTCGTGCTCTGGGTCGTTAAATTTCCTTTACCATCTTTCCCGGAGCCGTTCCACACGGCCGTTGCTGTACGTTTCATAACTTTTGTATATTTAATTTTGAACGATCCTTGAAGTTAGGGATTTTCCTCAAGCAAAAAAACCGGCCTGGCGGTTGATTATCAATTTCCCGCCCGGGCAGATCACTAATTTTTTCAGCAGATGTCTGGTCCCGGGTGTGTATACTGAAAAAAAAGAAGTAGTTTTATTGACGCCGGACCACAAGGCCGGCAATGGCTGGAAGATCGGGTAACCCCAAATCGATTGTTCATGGCAACCACGCTGGAAACAGCTACCACCTATTACCAGTCTCCCCTGGGCCTCCTCCGTATCGGCGGCACGGATACCTATATCAACGAGATCAGCTTTGTCGACCATCTCGACGATTCAGAATTCCGGCGTCATGCCAATCTCCAGGGCCCTGTAACTCCCATGGTCATCCAATGCATCGAACAGCTGATCCAGTATTTCCAGGGCCAGCGCCGTGTCTTCGATTTCCCCGTAGCCCAGGACGGCTCCGCCTTTCAGCAACGCGTGTGGAACGAGCTCACCGCCATCCCCTTTGGCAAGACCATCAGCTATCTCGAACTTTCCCGCCGCCTCGGCGATACCAAGGCCATCCGCGCCGCCGCCGCCGCCAACGGCAAGAACAATATCGCCCTCGTCGTCCCCTGTCACCGCGTCATCGGCTCCAAACGCGATCTCGTCGGCTATGCCGGCGGCCTCTGGCGCAAAAAATGGTTGCTGGATCATGAAACCAAGGTGATGTACGGGGTGCAAACACTGTTCTAGTCGCGCGACCCTCCGCGCAGCCCCCGGATTTTCGTAACTTGCTGCATGGAAACCTGGACCCTCCGCGTCATCGCCATCCATCCCGAAGCTCTCGATACGAAAACGATCCAGCTTGAACGCACGGACGGCGAGCTGATCTACCGCCCCGGCCAGTTCCTTACCTTTCTATTCACCATCCATGGACACGAACTCCGCCGCAGCTATTCTTTTTCGACCACTCCCGGTATCGATCCCATCGCCGCCATCACCGTGAAACGCATTCCCAACGGCGAGATATCCCGTTATCTCCTCGACCATCTGCAGCCCGGCGATACGCTGATCACCCTACCCCCCGCCGGCAGGTTCACGCTGGAACCCACGCCGGACCCAGCCGCACTCCCCGGCACGCAGTCGCCAAAACTCTTTTTCCTCGCCGCAGGAAGCGGCCTCGTGCCGATATTTTCCCTGATCAAACAAACGCTAAAAACCGAGCCTCCGGCACACATCACCCTCATCACTCAACAACACGAACCCGCCTCCACACCCTTCCGTACACAACTGACCGCACTACAAACAACCTATGGCCCCGAAAGGATCGAATGGATCGACCTGCTCTCCATCCAGAATGGTCGCATCAACAACTGGTGGCTCGAACGCTGGCTCGAAACCACCGGCGCCATCACCAGGCGCACCGGGCCTATCAACGACGACACCCGCTTCTATTGCTGCGGCCCACCGGCCTTTATGCGGATGGCGCAATTCACACTCAAAACCCTCGGAATTCCCGACGACCATATCAAGCAGGAACATTTCACTGTCGAACGCCGCCCCGCGCCACTGCCACTGGTCGACCCCAAACCGCGACAGGTTCATCTCAAAACGAAAGACGGCGACTACGCCTTCGAAACAGCCTGGCCCAACACCATCCTCGACGCCGCGGAGAAACATGGCATCCGCCTCCCCTATAGCTGCCGCGCCGGCCGCTGCTCGACCTGCGTGGCGCGCCTCCTGCAAGGACAAATAAAAATGAGCACCAACGAGGTGCTCACGGAAAAAGATATAAAAGAAGGCCTCACACTAACCTGTGTGGGCTATGCCGAAACAGACGTCACGATATCTTATGCGCCCTCCCCGACCCCGAATGACTCACATTGACTGTGCTCGGATTGCCGCCCTAATTGATCCCGCCCGACCCGAAGATGCGCCCGTCGATAACGCCATTGGTCGTGATGGTACAGGAACCCGACCCGCTCACATGGATCTCGGAGTGCTCGTCTACAGCAAGCTCGTCACCCCGGATACTCCCCGATCTGCTCACATTGCACTCCAGCTGCTTGGCCCGCTCCTTGACCTCGATATTCCCCGAGCCGCTCATCGACAGATCCGGCTGATCGGCCCTCAACCCCATCTCTATCCTGCCGCTGCCCGAATTGCGTACCCGCATCGACGTGCCCTGGAACACATCATCGGTACGGATACCACCCGACCCTGAATTCGCTACCTCGGATAATTCCCCCGGCGTAGTCACGGTAATATGCAGCCGGCGCGCCATTCGGACCTCGCGCAAAAAAGGAACCGGATCTCCAGCGAACCATCTTTGACCTCGGTAGACAACGCTTCGATGATATTGCGCTCTCCCTCGATCTTCGCCTGGTATTTATCGCCCCGCACCACGACCACCTGGACGCTGATGCTATTGTGCAGGCCAGAAAAAGTGGCGATATCGCGGGTCACGGTGACATCGGACCCATCTCCATGGATGACCCCCTGTGGATAGCCGAAGATCGCTATACAAAAGAGCAAAACGGAAAGAAAGGCAAGTGAACGCATAGCAGTAGATTTTAAGGCCAAAACCCCAAATTCCATGCAGCATCGCTATGCAATTGAAAATCATTCGTAACTCACGGCGCACCGGGTTCCACCCTGTCCGTTTTCGATACAGTGGATGTCCGTTTTGTATTTCTGAAATGCAGCCCCCGCGTGAGATCATCCGGCTTCTTTTTCCACCAGCTGCCATAATAATAGTGTATGGCATAGGCTTTATCGATCTTATGATGGTATTCCGGGGGAATATCGTCGCCCTTCAAAACCGTTTCGATCTCGGTCTTTGTCAACGGATAAAGTAACTCGGGATCCAAAATGGTAACATCACTGGAAGATTGATTCTGAAAGACCCTGGTAAGCATAAAAGGACCGGTAGACTCGAGAATATGGTCATTGACATGATGCTTGCGCTTCCTGCCGATCAGTATCTCCTCTGTAACCTTTTCCATGAAGGGATGAGACGGCTCACAGGCCATAAAGGCATTGCTGATGATCATCTCCTTTTGATGTAGACTACAATGTTCCTTAGGTTCTTTCCCGAATATACATGACCGGCCTTTAAGAAGCGGTTCGATGTTCTCAAAACATTGAAAATCCAGATCCACGTATATCCCGCCATATTTCTTCAGGATAAAATATCTAACGGCGTCTACCCGTTGAATATTCTTTTTGTATCGCTTATAGATCGGAAAAAATTCCCTGAAATTCTCTTTGATAAAATTCCTGTTCATCTCATCCGTCCATAGGATATGCGTCCAATTGGCATGTTTACTTTTCCAGGTGTCTACGAGCGTCTCGAAATGAGCGGGGATCTTTGCTGATTTCCAGGTTTGATGTATGACTCGGGGTATTCTCATAGCGATGTGATGAGGTTTAATAATTCCTGTCGCATTCCTTCATTCTCCCATTTGCCTTCGATCCATTCCGCTCCTTTTTGAGCCTGGGTGGAATAATAAGGATAGTTCTTATATACAGCTAAAATGGCTGCGGCGATCTCGTCCTCGGTAATAGTGGCCCACTGCCCAAAATAGCAGCCGTCGAAATTCGCTCTTTCTTTATCGCGACTCTGTATTGTCCTGCAAAAACCGCTTTCAACAAGTTCTTTATGGACAGGGATATCAGAGAGTACGGTAGGCACGCCGAGATATAAACTTTCCCTGGGGGTGAACGACCAGCCTTCGCCACTCGAAGGATATACATAGCAGGAGATAGAATGATACCAGTCCGCGATCTGATCATTGTCATACCTTCCGGAGGTCCAGATGACAAAAGGGTCATCCTTCATCTCGCCAAAGCGCTTCATATCCAGGAATTCATATTTCGAAGCCGCATGAATAGCCAGCCTGAGTTCAGGGATCTCGCTTTTTTTCAGCAACCGGCAGGCAGCATAGAGCTTTAAAAGATTCTTCCTGTTCACCGGCACTCCCAGAAAACCCACCGTAAAGGGCTCGATGGAAGAGTGCCTCCGAAAGCCCCGTTTGAATCGATGGAACCCCTGATGCACGATAAAGACAGGTATCTTCACACCGGAATTGAGGAACACCGTCCTGATCTCCTCATGTGGTACTATACAATAATTGTAATATTTATTGATGGACCTCACCCAGAATGGCGGCAGTCTATCGGATTCAAAAGTTGTGTAAATGAAATTGATGTTGGCCCTGGATATCCTTTTTTCATAGAGGAAAGGAAGGCCGCAGGTCAGGACTTTGGCTCCTTTGACCTTGCTGCTGTCAGCCATCACTTCCCCTATATTCGTTACACGGCTCAATACGGTTGTAAGCCCATCGAATGCGGCCGTCCGCAGGTCATAGGTCTCCAGGATAATAAGCCTGTTGGGATCATCCGGCGGCTTTTCAATCTTTCGAAAGATGCTTTTTTTTCTGCTCCATCGCCACGACCCAATATGCAGATGTGCTCCGTAATCTCCAAAATGACAGGAGACCGCCTTGCACCATTTGTTCAGACAGGTCCGATCTTTATTCGGGAGTAACACAATATCGGGATAGTTGTCCCGGTTATCGTGATAGAAATTCGTCAACAACCCCGGGCCGGTGGATTCCAGGATGTCATCTTCTTTCCGGATCACCTGTCGGGATCTGCGAACCATTTCCTGCAAAAACCCCAGCAAAAAAGGATGGCGCGGAACACCGGCAAACATATAATTGGCGACCCGCAGCGGGTATTGATGACCTAACTTGGCACATTGCTCGTCCGACAGGTATATTTCCTCGCCCAGAACCAGCCCGAACTTTCTCAGACTGTCGAAAGGCTTAAGGCAATACAGATCGGTATCCAGATAGAACCCGCCATAAAGATAGACGATGACGACCCGGAACATGTCCGTCCTTTGAATGGTCATGGGATAAGAATCATAGACACCCAGCAATTCGGGGAGATTCCGTTGGATGACCCTTCTTGCCTCGTCGTCATTGTAAATACAGATCGGCCACCCGGGATGAAGATCGCGCAGGCGGGTCATACATTTCCGGGGGATAGCTTTTAGTTTTCCATCTTTACTGGTAAGGTGTAATAGTTTGGGGATCTCAGTCATATTCGGGAATGATGTGGTTGTTTAAAATGGTTCCCAGCAATAAAGAACCTTCTGTCGCGGAATAGTCCTCGCTGATGATCTTTGCTATGGTTGCACTTATATCCGGCGGAAGCGCCTTGCTACACCTGAATATCAGCTTCCAATGCTCGTGATTCCACGTATTGGAGCCGTGATAGACATAGATGTACAGGTGGGGCATTTTTTTTATAGCGTACAATAGCTTTTGCGAAAGGAGGGAGGTTATAACAGACGTGTCTTCTCCAATGCTTATGTTGTCGTACTTTTCTTTCACCAGATACGCTCTCCGGCAAAAGATACTCCCTTCCCAGGGTCGTTTGTTGGAGACATAAGCATTTCGCGTCAGGGCATCGAAAACGAGCCACTGGTTCATGATACAGCCTGCATATCCCGATCCTACCGCTGCCTTATAGTTATAGGCCAGCCTTCCGGAATGGTACCAGTCATCATCATCCCATTGACAGATGAATTCCCCGTCCGCCGCCCGGATCGCTATATTCCGAAGCTCGCCGAGACGACATTTTTCCTTTCGATCTACACAAATGACCTTGATTTGCGTAGACTTTTCGAGACCCCTTATGTATTCGGCAGTCTCGATATCCTCCTCCTCGTACAACAGGACCAATTCCTTGTTGGGATAGGTCTGCGCAGTAAAACAGTTGATCGCCTTGTTTAACAGGGCAGGCTTTCCATGGGTAACACAAATGCAGGATATCAGCGGATAGGTTCTTGATGCATCCATCGGTTTACAGCGTATTTTCTTTTAATTTTAAAGAAGCTTTTTTCAGATCCGAATAGAAATAATTTATTTCATCGAGTACCAAAGGGCTGAACAAAAGCCCGGTCGCTTTTTCGTGGGACATTTTGTTCTCGAGGATATCATAGATGACCAGACTCGTTTGTTTGGAAAGCTTCTGCCCCCTTGCAAAGAACATATTGAAATGACTGGCCCCTGAAATGTTGTTCCCATGATACACATAGATGTATAGTACAGGAAGAATGACCGGATAGATACAATTGCTCCACATCAGCTTGGCGACAAGATCGGTATCTTCTCCCCTTTGCATACTGGCATATCTTAGTTTATCCGCTAGAATAGCCCTCCTGCACATCAGGCTCCCCTCCCATGGCATAAGCGGGGATACATAAGCCTGCCTGCCCACCATATCATACATAATGCAGTGAAGAAGGATACAGGCATCTTTCTGACTTTCCCGGATACCCCTCATTTGTAAGCTCAGCCGGTTATCGGGATACCAATCATCATCATCCCACACGCAGATGTATTCACCCGCGGCATGCTGCACAGAGACATTCCGCAGATCGCCCAGCGTATCACAATCCTCATCGGCTACTTCAATATATTTTATCCCCGGGTGCATATTCTTCCCGGCAGCAGCTTTTATACCAGGATTATTTTCTCTGAAAACGATCAGCAGCTCTTTATTGGGATAGGTCTGGGCACAGAAACAGGCTATCGACCGCTCGAGAAGGAAAGCGGCATGATGTGAAACACATAAACAGGAAATAAGCGGTTGATCGGTCATACGATGGTCATGCTTAAGTTAAAGATGATATCGGCCGCGAGTCGTTGTGCCTGCTGGCGGATCTCGGGTACCGCGGTGGATTCCCATAAGACACCTCTCAGCGGGGCACCTATTGTATACAGAAAAGGAGAAGCCTCCCCACTCTTTTTAAGGATCCTCCCGTCTACGGTACAATTGATCCCCAGGTTCAGACTATCGGTGTGGATGATCCCTTTGGATAGCATATTCGTCAGGAGCGGGCTCTTTGTATTGTTCAGGTTCGATTCCGGCCCCATGCAGTTGAGTATCCCCGCAACGACAATTTGCCTGGTTTCCGTACGATGCCTTTCTCTATACTCCACAAGGAATCTCTCGTCGGCCAGCCTTTCGATGGAGCTTATTCTTCCGGCAACTATCTTGAGCCTGCCATTGTCGAGCAGGCTATTGACCACGGTTGCATTTTCCGGCGGCATCCGATGACGGGCCACACCCCATAGGTGACGCAGATGCTGCATAAATTTCTTCTTCTCAGGGACGGGAAGGTTCACCCATATCTTTTGGGTAAAGGGCCTCAGCGAATCGACAACAGCTCTCCAGTCCAGGTTTATCGATCTGGCCTGCCTTAAATGTTTCCTGAAAAATTGAAAGACCTCCAGGATAGTTCCGGCTTCCAGCAGATCATCACAGGGTATGGCATAAGGTTTAGCCGGGACATGGCAGGCCGGAAGATATCCATGCACGGATAAGGCAATAACCTGTCCTTCGTGACCCCGGTCATGAAGGGAGAGCAGCGCGTCCACCATCGACAGCCCGGTTCCTACCAAAAGATAGGTATCGCTGCTCCTATGATGACCCAATAGCTCGTTCTGCCAGATATTCCCGCAATAGCCCGAAGCCTCCAGATAGGCATTATTGGCGAGTTTGAGCGGAGACGGAGGGAAATTCCCGATAGCCAGGATCACTTTTTCCGCGCTTATGCTCTTTCCTCCTTCCAGGATCACCAAATTCCTGCCTTCATCGATATCTACCACGCTATTCTGTAAGAACTCGACTCTTACATTCGCTCCCTTTTGCTGCAGCGAAAGCCGCATGGTACTCTCCACATAAGTCTTATAGAGTTTCCTGGAAACAAAGGATCTCGGTTCGAAGCGATAGCCTTTCTGTTCGAGCCAATCTAAAAAATGATTGGCGTCCTCCGGATAGACACTCATCTTTCCTGCCGCAACGTTGAGAAGATGGTAATCCTTGTTGGTGCAGAAGGCATCGCCCAGCCTGTCCGGCGCATTTGACTCGATGACGATGATCTTCAGGGGGATATCTTCCACTATTTTCAAGAAATGGATGACCAGCAGGCGGGAACTTAACCCGCCGCCGATAATAACTAATTGTTGCATGACCGTATGGGTTGTTAGATCTGTATCCGGGCGGTTCGTGTCCGGTAATTCAGGGTAAAACTGCTGTATTGGGTTCGGGGAGAGAATTCACTGATACAGGACCTGAAAGCGTCGAGTATGTCTTCAATGTGCTGGGCCACAACAGGTGACATAAAATCGATATTCACGAATAGATCGGAACAGTCGCTTGTCACAAGCGATTGCCTGCTTTGTCTCCAGCAAAATCTGCGTGTAAGCACCAAATCGCCGCTGGTAAGGATTATTTCCCCGGGTTCAGGCGATTCCGGTGTATCCCGGTCCAGCGCTTGAAACCGCTCGTCACCCACGGCAGGTCTCAACCGGATATCTTCCGTGAGTTCTCCCATGGGATGGATACCCACGGGACATTGGTAAAGGATAGAGAAATAATTACCCAGATCTACCAGCTGATTGATACTTTTGGGCGGTTTGCCATTGAGTAATCTTCGGCTCAGCGCTTCAAAAGAAACCCTTTCCCTGGTAGGGTCGATGTGCATCTCCCGGAAAGCTTTTCTCCAGGCGGCAATAGAAGCCGACGTCGTTAGACTTTCCAGCGTGACGCTCATCATAGACCTCAATACCGAGAAGTCGATATTGGAGTCGATCCGGTTATCGATACCCCTGCACAAAAGCACCGCCCGGCAAAAGGAAGGGAATTGATCAAAAATAGGGTCATCTATCTTGTAGAAATTTCCTTTCATTATATATTTTAACTAAGATGCAATCATTCTCGATCATCACTTCCAGAATATCGAGATTGCCGTACTTTTGTAGTTCTTTGATCTTATTCCGCCCGCTCTCTATGCAGAATTTAAAACCATGTGCCGGACATTTAACGGTCATGCTTTTTTCACAGAATTCGCCATCCTGCAGATCTCCGATGCCAGGCATATGCGGACATTCGGTACGATAGGCATAAAACCTTTCATTTACATACCTTATGGCAATTCCATGCTTTACGTATGACCCCATGGCTTTGACCACTTTTACGGGAGCGATACTTATATAGAAAGATTCCGCATCCATTCTAGTAGCGATTCTCATGGAAGAGTCTGTAGAGTATCGGGTACATTTTCAGGAACTCGAATTCCTTTATTCTCATATAATGGAGATTCCGCAGGTCAGCCGTCGCGGGCCGGCTGATCTTGTCTTCTTCGGTTGTATAGTTATTGATCTCGTCCACGGTCAACGAGCTTCTTTCGCCCACCAGTTTCGCGCTGATAAATACGTGCATCTCTATGTCCTGAAGGAATTTTTCAAAGAACCGTTGCAAAGCCCGGATAATGATCGGATCTTTAAAATTGGAAACCCGGCCGATCATTTTTTTCCTTGCTTCTGCAAATGCAACCCATTGCGGATTGTCGGTCCCCGTGAAACCCAGTCCCATCGACGGTCTGATATGTCGTTGATAGATATTCATGGGCATCATACAGCCAAATAACATCGAAGTCGTGCTTCCCCGTAACAATAACCCCGCCTTTTCGATCGAATTAGCCGCAGCAGGATTTCCCGCGTCCAAATGATCCAAACAGGCGTCGAGATGGTATTTTGCATGGATGATGTTCAGCCCGAACTCATAATGCGAAACGAACCATCGGAAGAAGGCCGTTGTTATTTTGCTATCCATCGAGATCGGATCGTTAATGGACCTGTCCATCATTTTCGGCACTTCCATCGCCCCGGGCGAATTGCTTTTGGTGGTTTTCAATTGGGCGAGGATAAGTTCCCATCGAAGCCGGGTTGCAGTGACGAAATTGATCAACTCGAATTCGTCCACTCTCACTTCGGACATTTCCGAAGTGACCCAGTAGAGCACTTTCGCATCCTCCCTGGCAAACTGCAGCAGGGTCATCCCTTCGACCTCTATTATGTTAAAATACTGTTCGTATCGCTGAAACCGTCCTTCCGGATTGGGTACACAACGGATGTTTTCAAACGGCACTGCTTCCAGACATTTCATGATGGGAAGGACGAAGACGGCGAGCCCCTTGAGCAAACTACAGGTCTCCGCGCTCCACAAGACCTCATTCTCGAATTCAGTATGCACCGTTTCGAGTTTCAGCAGAAGCCGGGTGATCAGATAAGCTAATTTTTCTACCTGGACGGCCGTACGATCGGCCTGTAAAACAGGAAATTTGCTGGCCGCCGGAAACACACAGCGCAGCCCTATCTTATACGAGTCAAAATGCCCCGTTTCGATGGGAGATGGAGAGAGCAATCCCATAAAATGATTTTTAGGATGTAACTGAGTAGATCTTGTAAAAAAGTGATTACCTGCTATTCGACATGCAAGCTCTCTACTATTGGTCTTTTTGCGACCTTGATGATACCATAGTCGACGATAACCAGGGAGATGATAAATGTAATTAACCCGGATGCGAGGAAGATCGACCATTGTATCGTTTCGCGATAGGCGAAATTCTGCAGCCACTTATTCATGCCGATCCACGTGATCGGGGCGGCCAGGAGGACAGACACCAAAAGGATGGTAAAAAAGTCCTTATAGAGCATCATAAAGATATCGGGGAACGAAGCGCCCATAACCTTTCTCATTCCAATCTCTTTTGTCCGCCGGAAGATATTCAACGATAATAAGGCATATAACCCGAGGAAGGACAGGAAGCTAACCATGAACGCAAACAGTTCAAATAAAAGGGCCACCGATCTGTCACTTTGATATTGTTCATTGAATGCCTCTTCGACAAAACTGAATTCGAAAGGAAAATCCGGGAAATAGCTGGTCCAGACCTCCTTTAACGCATCCACATTGACAGTTTTCAATTTCACCGTGATGCTCTCCGCCGGGCCGGTATTATACAGCATAACCAGGGGCTGGATCAGGTTATGGATCGACTGATAATTGAAGTTTCTTACGACCCCTACGATCTTTCCTTTGTGATCGAATGCCTGGATGCCCGTCCCTATCCCTATCGATCGTCCCACGTTCCGGATAAAGGCTTCATTAACGAGAAAGCCCCCCATCCTGTCCCCCTCGTCGTTCGACAGATTGCGGCCCTCTACCAGTTTCAGATCCAGCGTCGGGACGGTTCTTTCATCGACAAAAAGACAATTGGTCATCAGCTCTCTTTTCCCGCCAGTAGGATATTGAATGATAGTGGTTGCCATGGGAGTGTTAGAACCCGGCTGAAGCCCCGTTCCCACCGTAACATCCGCAACATCTTTTTGCTGTCTGAGTGCATTCACTATTACCGTGACATTCTTTCTCACGGTCGAATCGGCAGGCAAATGAATGGTCAGCAGCCTCTGCTGGTCAAACCCAAGATCGTACTTCTCCATATACCGCATTTGCCTGTAAATGATCAGTACAGAAGAGATCATTCCAACGGTCAGGACAAATTGGACGGTCGTAAATACTTTCCTCAGGATCAATCCCTTTCCGTAATTCGAGAACTTTCCCTTAAGAACCACTATAGGATTGTAACCGGACATGACCAGTGCCGGGTATAAGCTGCTGACCACCGAAATGACCAGCAGGGAGAGCAGCACATACCACGCGGAGGCGGAGAACTCCCAGCTTATCTTAATGTGAAACTCCTTATTCAACAAGGGTATGAGCACGAACATCAGCACGGCAGACAATAGGATGGCAGCCAGGGTCAGCAGCGAAGACTCGACAAGGAACTGTCTGAAAAGACCCAAACGGCTGGCGCCATTGATCTTCTTGATGCCCACCTCTTTTGCTCTTTCCGGCGCCTTGGCCGTCATCAGATTGATATAATTCAGCAGCGCAATGGCCAGGACGAATATCGCCAGGAAAGAGAATAGATAGATCACCTGTTTATTGCCTTTTGCAGCGGGCAGGTCCTCCAGCCTTTCCTTGGAATAGTGAGACTCCTCGATAGGGTCCAGCTTGAAATTGAAAGAATACCCCTGCATTCCAAGCGACTTGATACCGGGATTGATATACTTTTCGACGATCGGCTCGAACTTCTTTTCAAAGGTCCCCAGATCGGCGGCATTTTTGAATAGAACATAAGTATACACAGGGAAATCTTCCAGCCAATCTTCAGATGCAGACATATCCTTCGAGAGGAGCATGTTTATCTTCAGATCCGTATTGGCCGCACCTTCCGACATCACCCCCTTTATGGTATAAATGGTCCCATTGCATTTGATCGTCTTATCCAGCGGGTCTTCCTGACCAAAGTATTTGCGGGCAATGGCAGGAGTTATTACGGCAGTATTGGGCATGCCGAGAAGCCCTTTGCTATTCCCCTCCTCCAGTGTCAGGGAGAACACATTTAGCGCAGAGCTGTCTGCGAGAAAAACATTGGGTTCTTTGAAGGTGCTGCGCCCCTCATTGACTATCGCAGTTACCGGGCTCAACCGTGCCGCATCTTCTACCTCGGGATAATTCCTTTTGAGGACGCCTGCCAGCGGCACCGGCGTTTTAGCCAGATAAAGAAAGGATTCAGGGGTCTTGATGTCGGTCACGATCTTCGCGATCCGTGATGCATTCGGATAGGAATGGTTGAAGGTCAATTCATTCCTGATGTAAACAAAGATGATCAAGCAGGAGCTGATTCCAAGAGACAGACCTATGAAATTGATCAGACTTATCGCCTTGTGCTTCTTGAAGCTTCTCAAGGCTGCCAGGATATCATGCTTAAACATAGCGTAAGATTGGTTTAATGCAATAGCATTTGCTAGCGTAATTTACTCAATAGTAGCATAGTTCCTGTCGTACATCAATTCTTTTTCTCCATATAACCGCTCAGCTATCACATTATTGTTTTTGCAATATGAGATGAGCTTATTAGATGCTACAATGGGATTGGATTCGTCTGTGTATTTGATGCTGCTAATGAATTCGACCCAAGGTTCCTGCCCCATCGCATATACATAAACCTCCTTAGCATTGAAGATGTCTACTAAAGATCTGCCCCGATTGAAATCCGAACCGGCAAGACGCCTCGACTGGTCCTTATCCCGCTCTAGCTTCCTGGGCAATAAGGGCCCATAGAGCCAGGATAGCGGAGCGCCATCACATTCCATCCCCAGGAAGAGCGTGTCTACTTCACCCAGGATGTCCTTGACATGCTCATAGACCCGGGGTTCGACATTGCTGGAATCGGCTACGAATAAGATGGCAAAATCCCCGATCCTTACATGATAGCATATCTTCGATTGCACATTCAGATCGCTGTGCTCGCCTATAAAAGGAACGCCTGTGATCGTACAGTCGCCAAAAGGCAAACTCTCCATCTCCCCGATCTCTATCACATTTTTAAACCCTATCGCATTTAAGATCAGCTTTACATTGGGGTCTTGCAAACTGCCGCTGGTCGTTTTAGGTACGATAATGTTGCGGGCCTTATGACGAAGTGGCAGTAAAGTCTCGAAGAGGATATGATCCTGGTGATTGTGCGTGATCAAAATATAATCGATCTCATCGGGAAGATCATTATCCGAGTAATGATCGACCTGGGAATGATAACCATAATAGCTTATCAGGGGATCGATCAGGATGTTGAACTCTCCTGTTTCGATGAGAATGCAGGCATGACCAAAATACCGCATCCTTATTTTATCTCCCTGATATCTTTGATAAGGTTTGGGGCTCTCCCTGGTGAAAAAGCTGCTGAACAAACGGTCTTTCTCCGGGGGGATCTTCAAAAGCTCTTTCAGATCGGCAATGGGTGCAGCCTCCCTTTTCATAGCCGCTAACCTATCGATAACAGCATCGGAGAACGCCCTGTCGATCAAAATAACGTTCTCCTGTTCCAGTTTCGGCGTGCTGAGCACAAAAGGCCGTTCGTCATTATTGGTAAGCCATAGCGCCAGGCTCTGAGACCCCGTATCGTAAGACCGGCTCTTGTATAGCAGGGACTCGAAAAACCTGAAGGAAGTTTGATTATTCAGATCATAGACCAATTCCACATAACCCTTTAAGGCGTCCGGGATCCTTTCATACAGGGGCTCCAGCGAATGTCCCCGGGCATTTTGCTCCAGCAGATTGTTTAGCTCCTTTATGGCAGCTGCGAGTTCCAGGAGATCCTTGTTGGTATCGCAGGTCTTGTTATAAAGATCCTGTACTTCCCGCACCCGTTGTTTTTCAAAATCCATAAAGGGGCCGCCTTTCATCTTTGAGCTCCGGACCGCGGCTTCATGGATATGAGGCGCCTGGACATAACTGTCCATTATCTTAAGATGCCGTTCTACCATATTCAACGCAGCCGTAGGTGGGTAGATCAAATGCGTCCAGGCGTACCAATTGTTAAAGAGCGGCTCAATGACCACATTGGACCGTAAGTAAAAGAGATCGTCGGTCATAATAAATTTAGTATGAAATGAGAAAGTAGTTTAGTAAGCTACGGTGGCATTAATGCCCAGGGACAAAGACTTGTATTCCTTCCACTTAGCCTGGCTGGTTTGCCGGTAAAAGGTCGGGGCTCCCAGTAAAGAGGCCGAAATGAATATGCTGCTCTTGGGATCGCCTTTACTGGCTAGCAGCTCCAGTGAAACGAGAAGATCATCATGTACCACCAGGTTGTATTTGGAGAGATCGATCTCGACTTCCCCCGTTTGTTTATTATTCAGGTTCAGGATCACATTTTCAGGCAATATATTCACGTCCGGAACCCCATCCTTGAGCTTGTAGATATTCAACCTCACCCTGATGCTGTCCAGCTTATTGTAAGATATATTGAAGTTGACCTTTTTCAGATAGCTGCGGTCCTTCCTGATCTTTATCCGCGTTCCAGCTTCGGACCCGAGGTCACTCGATGAAAATCCCCCGCTCATGAATTTGGAATGCGAGGTGTTTCCAAGTACTTTGATCTTAAATGTTTTATGGACAACGACCTCCTGCAGGGAAGAAAAACTCTTTTTGAGCTTGATCACCAGATTGCCGTCTTTGCCGCCTTTGACCAGATCGCTTACGGGATATTCGATCTCCTCGTATCCGATGCAGGAGATCTTCACCTTATCATTGAAAAGGGAAGTATCGACAGCTAAAGCGAAAGCTCCATCTTCACCCGAAACGGTCCCTACGTTCTTCCCGGGGATGCCGATATTGACATAAGGTAAACCCTTTCCCTCTTCATCCGTTATTTTTCCCTTGAGATCGATTGCTTTGCCGGCAAAACCGAGAAAGAACAAATAAGGCAGCAGCATGGAATGGATACAGTGGAGTATTGGTATCATGTCGTTTCTTTTAACCATGAGTCAAGCTGGTGTCGGATCAACCCTGCATTCTTTTGAAGATGTTCTCCCTGCAGCATCTCTTCATGGACTCCGGAACCCTCCATTACCACATATCTTCCCGTAGTGGCTGTCTCCCAGTTCAAATAAGCTATCAGCTCATCAGTGGATTGCTCCACTCCACCCTGCTTCTCCCGGATCTCTTTTGCCAAACCGGCGATATTTTGATCCCGGCCGGACGCTGCAAGGAGACAGATATCCGCCTTCAAAGAAGGAAGCTCTACCGGGGTATTTGTAAATTTGAAATATTTTTTCACCTTTTCAAAAACACGCTCCCCATTTAGGGAATAATTTAACTTTTTTAGTTGCTCGCGTAATTGGGAAACCGCAGTTGAAAGATCTCTTTCGTGCTTGTCCTGGAAATAATGATCGAAGAGGCTGGTTCGGGCGCAATCGAGGAAGACCAGTTTTACCATCGCTCCGCTGGATTCCAACCCGGAGGCGATTTGAGCCATTAATTCGCCGGGCGCCGAATACCCCAATAATACATAGGGGGCCGTTGGCTGTATCTCCCTGATCGCGTTCAGATATAGTTCAATTCGGGAATCCTCCTCTATAAAGTTAAACGCATACAAGGAGTGATCCGGGAAGAAACTCTTAATATTCATATATACAAACCCGTACGCGACCATCGGGGGAAAAATAAAGATGTTCTTTCCCCTCACAGGGGAACGCTGGAGTATGATATACTCCTGAGACATATCCCCGGGATCTATCCTTTCTTTTATGCGATCGGCGATATCCCGCAAAATGGGTCTCTCAAAGATCGCATTCACCGGTACGTTTACGTTCAACAGCTGTTTGATCTTAGAGGCAAGCAGTATCGCTTCGAGGGAGGTGGCTCCCAATTCAAAAAAATCGGCCCCAATACCGATCTTTGCCTTGTCGATCCGCAAAATAGATGCCCACATTTCCCTCAAATGCTCATCCACGACATCCCTGGACGCTTCATATTGTTCTGCTATCAACACTTCCGGCTCGATGGATTGCAAGAGCAGCCGGTTGATCTTTTGATTCGCGGTAAGCGGTATTTCATCCAATTGAACCAGAACAGATGGGATCATATGGGCAGGGAGCGACCATGACAAATGCTCCCTGATCTCCTCAGCCACTATCCTTTCCTTTGATCGGAGATAGGCAACCAAAATTATTTTGGAGCCATCCTTTTGGATCGGAACTACCACCGCCTGGTCGATACCCCTCTTCCTCATGAAGATACTTTCGATCTCCAGCAGTTCGACACGGTAACCATCGATCTTTACCTGGTGATCATTCCTGCCTAAAAAGTCCATACAGCCATTTTCTTTCTGCACTCCCCTGTCTCCCGTTCGGTATACCCGCTCTTCACTTTCGTCGCTAAAACGCACGCGAATGAATTTTTCGTGGGTAGCCTCGACCCTGTTCAAATATCCCCGGGCAACACTGCTCCCTCCAATGGCCAGCTCCCCGGTTTGCCCGGTTTGCAGGAACCTGTTCTCGCCATCCAGTACATAGAAAGCGGCGTTAAGACAAGGATACCCAATCGGCAAACTGCTTATAGAGCTTTCTTCCTCCTCCCGGGCCGTATAAAAAGAGGCATAGATGGTCGCCTCGGTTGGACCATACCCATTGACGATAAGTATATCGGGGCCCATCCATTTCCTGAGCCGTCGATATTCGGCAGCCTTGAAGATATCGCCGCCAACGATCGCCAACCTAAGCCCCTCGACCCGTAATCGATTCGTATGAACATACTCCCCATATTTCATGATCAATGCAGGAACGGAATCGACGACCGTCACCGCTTTTTTGCCTATGACAGCATGCAGGTCAGCCATAGACAAAAGGTCTTCCCCGGTTCCAACGATAATTTCCGACCCGCAGATCAACGCCGATCCGATATCTCCTATCGATACGTCGAATGACAGGCTGGAGATCAGCAATAGCTTATCGGTAGGAGTAAATCGATGATGAGAACTCCAGCTAAGCAAAAAGGAAGCAAGGTTTCCGTGCTCGATGATCACGCCGTTAGGGCTTCCGGTCGATCCGGAGGTATACATGATATAGGCGATGGAATCAGCCGTTAACAAAGGAAGTCGGTCCGCGAGACCGGCTTCCGGCGCGGTGATCCTACCTATATTTATGCATCTTACAGACAGGGAAGGGTAACCAATTATCTTTTCTTCAGTATCGCCCGCGATAAGGACAAAGCCGGCTTTCGTATCCTGCAACATATAGCTCAATCTTTCCGGCGGATAGGATGGGTCGAGAAAGAGATAGGTCCCACCCGCTCTGATAACCCCTAATAAGCTAATGACCGATTCTATTGTCCGGTGGAGACACACGGCTACGATCATTCCCGGCAATACGCCCTCTTTGATCAGCTCACAGGCTACAGACTCGCTCCTCCTGTCAAGTTCCGCATAGCTCAGCTGATCATTCTGCAGACTAACGGCAATGTGATCCGGCCGGGCTTTAACCTGTTGTTTAAAAAGCGAAATAAAGGTTTCTTCGGTTCTAAGACAGTCGATATCCTTTCTTTCAGGAGTAACTGCCCCCATCTGGGCTATCGTTTCATCCGCGGGGGCGCTAATTTTTCGAAGCTTATTTTCCCGTCGTGCAGCATGAGCCGCCAGGGCATTCAGCTCTTTCCTGTCCAGGAACCGGATATATTTATCTTCCAGCGAGATCCTATCCAGTGCATTTCTGTCGATCTTTCCATTGGGCGTCAGCGGGATGTGGTTGAGTCTTTTAAATAGCCCCGGGATCATATAATCCGGGAGCTTTTTTCCGGCATGTTCCCTTAGCTCTTTTTCCGCGATCATTTCCCCCGATTCATAGAATGCACAGAGATATTTCTTCCCGGCCTCCTCCGTTTTAGCGATGACGACGGCCCTCTTAATACCCGGATAGCTCATCAGACAGCTCTCGATCTCCCCGAGCTCGATACGGTGACCGCTGATCTTCACCTGGTGATCCTTTCGCTCTATAAACTCGATCTCCCCATTGTGATGCCACCTACCGATGTCCCCCGTCCTGTAAAACCGCCGAACAGGCTCCCGGACAAAGCTGTGATGGACAAAAGAACCATGCGTACGCTCCGGCTCGTTCAAATAGCCCTTCCCCACACAAAGACCGGATACCCATATCTCACCGGGTTCCCCTATAGCAGCGAGCCTGCCATCTTCTCTTGCTATGGCAATGGCACAGTTCGGCAGTGGCCGGCCAACGGGTATCCTTGCCGGTATATTGACGGGATCTATAAAATAATGGGTAATATCATCCGAAGCCTCCGTTGGGCCATAGGCGTTGACAATTTTTGCCCCGGGATATCTCTTAACCGTTCTTTCAAGCAGCTCCTGTCTAACCTCCTCCCCCGTTACAAATAAATAATTCAGACAGGACACCTCCGGCGTCGTTTGTTCCGAAAGCAGATCCAGATAGGAAGGAACGACCTCAGCCACGGTGATATGATGCCGGCACAATTCTCCCGGGAAAGCGGAAACATCGAATATGCTGTCATTATCGAAAATGACCGTTTTACCACTGGCTATAAAGGATGTAAAGAACTGCCAGATCGATATATCGAATGTATGGGATGCCACCTGCGCCAGGACGTCTTTTGAGGTAAGCCCGATATCGGCGATCTTCGCTTCAATATGGTTCATCATACCCCCATGTTGGACCATCGCTCCCTTGGGCCTGCCGGTGGACCCCGAAGTATAGATAACATAGGCAATGGCCCCGGGGTCGAAGGTATCAGCTATGGCCCTATCGACCGAAACTTCCTTTATATCCGTAGCATCGATCAAACTGCCAGGTTCGAAAATGTTCGGTAAGTCGACATTTTCCTTTTCCGGTAGGGCCACTCCCGCCCAATCCTTCCTGGTGAGCCTCCTGTTGACCCTGCCTGTCCCTACCCGCGCCGTGGGCAAATAAGCCGGCTGCTTTTCAACCTTGATGATTACATCGTACCGGAACTTCGTCAGCTCATTCTCGATCTTACCAAGCTTGCCCGACAACTCTATTTCGACTATTTCGGGAATACTTTCCTTCAATTCATAAAAGAAAGCCGGGTCTACCAGGAGATCGGTATCCCAGTTCGTTTTCGATTTTGCCCCGGGATTCAACTCCTTATAAGCCTTCACGGAATTGGTCAGCTCCTCCTTCTTACACAGATCGATAACATCATCGAGATAGATGATCCCGGTTTTTTCGATAAGAGCAATCATTTTTTGAATGACATCCCGGAGATACAGCGTATTGGGGAAATAATGGACCACGCTGCTGCAAATGATGAGATCGAATTTTCTGTCTTGTATCTTGTCGATATCATAGGCTCCCAGCGGATAGAAGTCGATGTTCCGCAGCCCGGCATTCCCAGCCCGCTCTTTGTTCCTTTCAAGGATGACTCCGGTTAAGTCTGTTGCGGTATATCGCCGTACCTGGTTGGCAATTTCAAAAAAGACCAGACCATGTCCACACCCAACCTCCAATACGTTGCAACGGTCATTCAGGAACGGCTTGAGCTTGGTCTTGAAATTCCCAATATATTCCAGCATCTCGGCTGGCGGGAATTTTTCTCCATTATAGCTGTTGTTCCAGCCATAGTCATTGATCTCCAGCCTCTCCTGGTTGGAAACAACATCCCACAACTCCTTGACCTGTGCCTGTTTCCGGTCATTGCTTCCATCGTATTCATCGAGAAGGATATACCCCGTAAGTTGATCCGACTCTCTGCCGAGCATGTCGACCTGGTCGGCATAACAGGATTCGGAGATGATCAGGTCTATTTGTTCCTCGGAGATGAAGGTTCGAATAGCTTCTTCGCCGGCCGCCATCTTCAGATAAGGTTTGTTGGATCGGGCGGCAGCCAAAAGACCTATCGCCCCATACAACGCATTTCTTGTGACAATACCAATACGCCGTATCTCCCATTGCCCCATCAGTGCATTTATTTGCAAGGCATCAGCCATGATCTTGCCGCCGGACATCCCGATACCTCCGCATTGGAACAGGTAATTGGCCGGGGGAAAACGGCAGGTACCGGAACCCAAGGAGTGCAGCAACCTGTATGCATTTAGTTCCCGACCCCTGCTTTCTTTGTCCGCAACACGATCCAGACAAATTACCTTTTCCGGGAATGCCAGGACCTTTTGACAGACTTCCTCGTCAGCCAATTGGCTCGAATCGGTGATCAATACCTGGATAAACGCGTCTTTCACTATATAAGCGTTCCTTTCCACCGGATCCTTTTTATCCAGGGGAATATAAATGGCGCCAACGTTCCATACGGCCAAAATAGCGATCATCATCTCCGGTGATCTGTCCAACCAGATCCCCACAAGACACCCTGTCGTGCAACCATTCCCCGCAAGAAGCCTGGCAAGCTGAGAAACCTTTTCGTCGATCTTCCTGTAAGTGAGATGCTCATCATTATATACTACCGCGATCCGATCCGGATCGCTGTCCGAGATCTTCCGCAGGTAATGGGGTATGGATCTGTGCAGATCCCTGACGACCTGCTTGCCGCTGAACTTTCTCAGCAAATTGTACTCATACTCCCCTATCGGGTCCAACAGCTGCAAACCAATGCTGGTATCGAGAAAAGCATTGCAAATAAACTTCCATCTTTCACATAGCAATCGGATATATTCTTCTTTATAATTTTGGGCGGGGTAAACCGCTGATCCCGTCAACACTTGCTCCTTTCTATAGAAAGACAAAGAGATCGACTGGCTGTTCTCAAAAATTACGCCGCCCTCTTCCGTTTGAAGACAAACTTCGATCTCATCCTTATCACCATGGTCACCCGGCTGATCCTCCTCCCACAAAGACTTGACGATCAATCGCCGGATGTCGACCATTTCGTCTGCATGCAGCTGCCGGGCAATGCCGATCACCAGCTGTTTGATATCCGCATACGCTCTTACATCGATCACAAAAGAGCCGTTCCCAGCTCCATTTGCGTCATCGGAATGCGCAGCGATCTGAACTTTACTTGTCCCTCCATAAACATATTTCAACCGAATGACAGCCGCAAGGAGCAATACCAGGAGCCTGAAGGAGGAATCGTTACTAAGGCCCACTATTCTTCCGGACAGCTCTTCGGACAGGTTAAAAGGAAACCTTTTCGTCATACCAGTTGAATTTCTTGTGTCAATAGATGATCTATAGCCCTCGCCGATCGGTTCTCCACCTCATAGGTGTGGAATATCTCTTTGAAACGCAGCATATTTGTTCTGATCTCTGTATCGTATAATAAGGTACGGACACCCTGTACCAGCTCGCTCAAACTACATTTTTCGAAGTCCATAACAATACCGAGCTTATTCGATTCTACTCTCCTGGCATTCCCAGGCCCATCATTCAGGAGCGGATAGAGCATCATGGGAACACCACAATAAATGCATTCTTTGACCGACCCCAAACCACCATGAACGATCGCCGCAGCCGACTTCTCCAGTAATTCGATTTGCGGCGCCCATTCCAGCAATAGACAATTTTGATGGACACGCTGCACCCTATCGACATATCCGCTTCCGGTGACGATGATAAAAAAGAGCTCCTTGCATTCCCGGGTATTGGCCATTTCAATGACCTTGTCGAAGCAAATGGCGGCTTTCTGCGGAAACCAGCTGGTCTGTGAACCCAGGGAGATATAAATGATCTTTCTTCCTTCACAAACAGCGCTTATTTGCTCAGGTATCATCTCAGGGTTGGGTTCGCGCACCGAACCACCAATATAGATCCTTCTACCCCCTGGGTTCCCCGGGTCACCGGCTAATTCGGCTGCGCACGCGATCAATTCGGGAAAGGTGTCACTTTCTGAAAAATGATCTTTCAACGACCGTACAGGCCCATCGATCTGGGTGGATAAAAAGGACAACACTCTTTGAGCCAGGCTGGCAGAAAGTCGCATGACCGAGGATACACAGCCATCGGAAATAGCAGTATCGGGGATATAAGGTGTAAAGATTGCTGTAAAGAGCATATACCTGTATCTTAACAGCAGCGCTTCCAACGAGAGGAAGGCACTTACAATGAGCATCGCAGGCCTCACATCTTCTATAATCCTGTCCAATGCTCCGTCGAGCAAGGCGGCAATATGAGGCTTTTTCTGATGTAGCTGCGCCTTTTCGTGCTTCTTCTCCCCGGTTTGTGTAGCTACGTAACCGCTGGGATAGAATTCCTCAAAGATGGATATATAGGTAAATCCATAGGCGGTGATCGTCTCTCTATAGTCATCGATCCCAACATAGACGACCTCGTATCCGCCCTTGATCAACGATCGACAAAATCCTATGGTTGGCAACACATGACCTTTATCCATGTCTATAACGAAAAGGATCTTAGGCATAAAAAGTGTATGGGTATAGCGCTAAAAATTAAAGCTGAATAATGTTTCATCTTCGGGCGAGGACAAGGACCGGCTCAGCGGCTTGAGCTGCGACAAGGGCATTCGGATATCGGTTAGCGTCTCTTCCAACACCCGGAGAAGGCTGTCGATCATCAGACGAGCCGTATCGCTCCTGAACACCTCCGTTCTATATACCAGCCGGCCGCTGATCACCTCACTATTGTCCACGCATTCAAAACTCAAATAATATTTGGAGGAGGAGACGCTATCCGGGAGGACATAAGGCCTGGCATCGAATACTTCGGGAATAGTCGACTGCTGCTGCCTGCCGAAACTGGTGAAGGTGAACAAGATATCAAAAAGCGGGCTTCGATAGGCATCCCGCTTGAGATTTAGCTTTTCCACGAGGTCCTGCAATGGGTAATCCTGGTTGGTAAAGCCTGCCAGCAGGTCTTCTTTGATGCGCATAATGATCTCCCGGCAACTATCAGCGGGAAGGATGCGGACACTCAGCGGTAAGGTGTTGATAAATGGACCGACTACCTTTTCAAGATCCGGATGATTTCTCCCATTGACCGGTATTCCGACGACTAACTCATTTTGCCCGCAAATATGGTGAAGCATGATACAATAAGCAGCGAAGAAAACCATAAAAGGAGTAACAGACTCCGCCGCGGAAACATCGTAGAGTGCTTTGGCTAACCCCGGGTTTATCGTAAACTTAAGGGCGGCAACAGAAAAGGTTTGCTGCGGAGTCAGGGCAAGATCGAAAGGGAGCTCGATCGGTGGTATCTTTTTCCTGAATCGATCGATCCAATAATTTTCCTGTTGCAGCCGTAACTTTTTCGCCTCTTCACCCTGCTGCCATTCCGCAAGATCCTTGTATTGAAGCGGGGGTAAGGGTGGCAGGGCTCCCCCATAGAGCTGGACAAATTCCGCTATAAGCAGGGATACGGAAAGGCCATCGGACACAATATGATGCATGTCGACACCCAATATACACCTGTTCGTTTCCGTCTTTACCAGGATCGATCTGAACAGGCTTTTGTTATGGAGATCGAATGGCCGGATGAATGCCTTCAGCACAGCTTCCACCCGATCCTCTTCGATCGCCTTAAAGTCGAACTCCAGCAGGTCGGGGGACGTATGGATCACCTGGCAGACACCCTCTTCTCTCATTTCAAAGGAAGTTCTCAATGACGCATGTCGCTGCACCAGCTCTTCCAGCGCTTTCTTCACCAATTGCACATCGACTGCGGTCATCAGCTCATAAAAGGACGGCATATTGTAACCGAGACCCTCCCCTTCCAGGAAATGCTGGATATATAGTCTTTTCTGCGAATGCGAAAGCGGGTAGGAATCCTTCACTGCCGCCGGCTTGATCGTTATTCCTTCACTGATAACGGACCTGCTTAATAACTCAAGCTGCTCCCGGATCGTTGGATGCTCGAATATGTCGATCAATTGTATTTCCCGGTTAAAGGTTTTGGAGATTTTTACTACGAGCTCTATGGCTATCAGGGAATGCCCTCCCAGGTCGAAAAAATTAACATCTGGACTCAATACTTCTTTTTCCTTAAGCAGGATCGATGACCATATGTCTTTCAATTTTTCTTCCATCTCACTACCCTGCGCACCGGCGGGGATCGCCTCTTCCTTTTGGAACAAGGGAAGCGCATTGCGGTCTATCTTTCCACTCAAAAGCCTGGGAAGTTTCTCGACCTTCACGATGCTGGCAGGCAGGAAATAGTCAGGCAATTTCTGCCGGATCCCGTCTTTGATCGCCTGGGTATCGGCCGTGCCCGCATAGTACGCCAGGAGGACGCCATTCACTTCTTCCGGGCGTTTAAGATAGATAACCGCTGCCTCACCAACCCCGGGTATATTACTGATGACATGCTCGATCTCGCCAAGCTCTATCCGATACCCTCTGAGCTTGATCTGGTTATCCGCCCGGAAAAAGTACTCTATATTCCCATCGGCCAGCCATCGGACCTTATCGCCGGAGTGATAGAGACGTTCACCCGCATAAAAAGGATGTTCGCTGAATTTTTCTGCCGTCAGTTCCGGTTGACCCAGATAACCTTTCGCCAACCCTATGCCCGAGATACACAGTTCCCCCGCTACCCCCACAGGACATAGCTTACCATCCTTGTCGAGGATAAGGATATCGACATTGGGTATAGGTCTCCCGATGATATTACAGCGATCTTCGCTAACCCATTTAAAAACGGAGGCGGACACACTGTTCTCCGTTGGGCCATATTCATTGGCAATACGCACATGCTGCCATTTTTTAAGACTCTTGGCTATTAGCTCCGGCCTTACTTTTTCACCGGCCAGGGCAACACATTCTATGCTGGAGGCCTCCTCTGCACTTAAAAGGTCCACAAGCTGTTCATACATTGAAGGGACGCATACGAAATGAATAATATTCGACTCGATTATCGTTCTTTTTACCTTCATCAGGTCCTTTGTTTCCTCGCGGCCAAGGAGGACCATCGTAGCCCCGCCAAAAAGAGGGGAGAATACACTGGTAAGGAACCCATCGAAGACATAGGAGAACAACTGCAAAACAGGCTGACCCTCGGAGAAAGCGAATTCATTCTTCCGCCATAGCAGGGTATTGGCTATGCCGAGATGACCGATCTCGACACCCTTGGGCTTGCCGGTGCTGCCGGAAGTATAGATCACATAGGCAGAATCCCCGCCTTTCGTCTGAACGTCTACCGCATCACCGGAGGCCTGCCCGATGCCTGCCCGGCCCGCCCCGTCAAGACAAATGCATAGTTGCTGCAACGTGCTTCTCCCTTGTATCCTTGCTATCGTGTCTGCATTCTCCTGGTCTGTACACGCGATCCTGATCCGGCCGTCATTGAATACATGCGATATTCTTTCCTCCGGAAAAGTACCATCGATAGGAACAAATACTAAGCCGGCCTTGAGAACACCCAACATAGCTGCCACCTGCAGGATCGGATCGGTGATCAGCAAGCCTACCAGATCCCCTTTGGCGTATATTTCCTGCCCGAGCAGGAAATTGGCTAGCTGATTGGTATATCGATCCAGCTCATAATAGGACAAGGACCTGGCTCCGTGTTTCAGCGCGATGGCCAAAGGGGTCCTATGAGCCTGCTCCTCAAATAACCCATGGAAGGTCAGCCGGGGCGGCAGGTCTTTTCTATTCCTGCTGAACTCCCGGAGGATCTGTTCTTCTTCCGCAGCACTTACCATCGACAGCTCTTTTAACCGCACCCGTGGGGATGCAGTAACTTTTTCGGCAATAATCAGCATATGCTGTAAAAGCCTGTCGATCGTTTCCCTTTTGAAGATAGCTGCATAATATTCCGCCACAAGGGTTATTTCCTCTTCTCCTTCATGCAAATAAATGGTCAGATCGAGCTTGCTCCGCCTGTTGTTGATACTATAGGCACTCACAAAAGGCAGATGATCGTCTTGCGTCTTACTGGTGAAGTTTTGGGAGCTCAGACATAGATCGATGATCGGGTTTCTGCTGGTATCCCTAATGGGATTTAGCTGGTCCACCAGATCATCGAATTGATAATCCATGTGACCATAGGCCTCCTGCAAGGAAGCGCCAACCTCCCCGAGGAGGTCTTCGAAGTGTTGATCTCCCCGCGGGCGATTGCGGATAACCAGGGTGTTTACAAAGGTCCCAACCATATTTTGCAATGCCGGATGCTCCCGCCCGGATAGGGCCGAACCTATAAGGATGTCTTCCACCCCAGTATACTTATACAACAATACGTTTAGTAAAGCCAGGATGGTCGAGTAGACCGTTGTTCCCTCTTTCCGGCTCAACGCTTTGATCCGCCCGGAGAACGCAGCTCCTAAAGAGAGGGTACACATATCCCCCTGGAAGGAGAACTCCCTGGGCCTTGGAAAGTCCAGCGGCAGGTCCATTTTGGGCAGATCACCCTGCAAACGATCCAGCCAATAGTCCTGCTGCTTTTTTAATTCGACGGCATTCACCGGACTATGCTGCCATTCCGCATAATCGGTATACTGTAAGGCCAGGGGGGCGGGATCTTTCCCCTGATAGTATTGATGGAATTCGTCCAATATGATATTCAGCGAGACCCCATCCGCCACAATATGATGGATATCATATACCAGGAGATGCTCGCCGTTGGAACAGCGAATGACCCCGGCACGTAACAGCGGCGCCTGCCCCAGGTCAAAGGGCCGCACAAAACGGCCAAGGATCGCTTCGATGTCCGCAGCCGTATCCGCGGTGAAGCTGGCACACCTAAATGGGGAGATCTCCTGTACCCGTTGTTTGGCCTCACCGTCGATCAAGACAAAGGAGGTCCTCAGTATGGCATGCCTTTCCAGCAATTTCCGAAAAGCCAGGTCGGCTCTGGCCTCATCGATAGGCTCCTCCATCTGTACAATGCCGGAGATATTGAAGCTGAGATTCGAGTTATTTAACCTATCCATGATAAACAGTCGTTTTTGCATGGATGATAATTCGTAATAAGGCTTATCTCCGGCAACAGGAATAGCTGCATGATCCGGTTTCTCCAGCCGGCGGATATGGGAACATATTTCCTTTATTGTTTGCAGCCGGAATATCTCACTCATGGGGATGCGCCGGCCAAAACGATCCTGTATTCTCGCGATCAGCTCCATTGCTCTCAGCGAATGGCCTCCAATGGCAAAAAAGCTATCGTCGGTGCTTATTAGCGCAGCATCTGTTTTCAGCAGTTCCGCCCACAGGGATCGCATTTCCTCTTCCTGCCGGTCTTGTGGCTGCTGTATGGTCCGAAGAGAACCGGGATCCGGGACAGGGAGGGCCTTTCTGTCGATCTTCCCGCTGGTAGTCAGCGGCATCGATTGTACCCATAGGAACCGGGACGGGGTCATATAGGCCGGCAACAGCCCGGATAGATGCGCCTTGATCGCATCTTCATCGATCGGTTCATCGCTGCGATAACAGGCATATAGATGTTTATCCGTTCCTTTTTCGAGTACCATCACGACCGATTCCCTGATGCGGGGATGCAACAAGAGCTTATGCTCTATTTCCCCCAGCTCTACCCTATTTCCCCTGATCTTTACCTGATGATCCAAACGGCCCAGAAAAATAAGCTCTCCTTCCGCCGTCCAATACCCCAGGTCTCCCGTCCGGTACAGCCCCTCATATAACCCTTCCCCATAGGGATTGCGAATAAAGGATATTGCCGTACGGCGGGTGTCATTGAGATACCCCTTGGCCAACCCGGGGCCAGAAATACAGATCTCCCCCTTTATACCAATCGGGCATGGCTTGAGCGAAGCATCCAGGACATAGATACGGGTATTGCGTACCGGGCTGCCAATGGGTACCCTGCTATGATAGTCTATTGGCATATCTGCCGTTAGGATATAATGCGAAACATCATCGGAGGCCTCTGTTGGACCATAGGCATTGACGATCTTGACCCAGGGCAGCGTTGAAAAAGACTCCCGCACCAGCGGACCACTCAATTCTTCACCGGTGACAATAAGATATTCCAGTCTACCGAGACATCCCAGTTCGTTCCGATGATCGGACATCAGGACCGAAAGATAGGAAGGAACAACTTCCCATACATTTACCGCATCCTGCCGCAAACGATCCACCAATGCAGGCGGGTCAAGGATAAGCTCATTGTCATAAACAATAGTTTTCCCTCCATTTAATAGGGCGGTGAAGAACTGCCAGATGGAGATGTCGAAGACCTGGGTCGCCGTTTGCGCGATGACACGGTCATCCCCCTCTCCTACCAGATCCGCTTTTGCCCTCATGTGATTGAGCATCCCAAGATGAGTGACCATCACACCTTTGGGATCTCCCGTGGATCCGGAAGTATAGATCACATAAGCGACATCACTTGATTGGGATCGGGAAGGATAAGCATCGGAACTAAAACCTTCAAACGCGTCTTCCTCGTCCAAAAGGAGGATCTGTCCTGAAAAACCACTGCGGATCGCTTCTGAAAGGAACGCCCTTTCAGTGATCAGGACCCGCGCGTTGCTATCGCGAAGAATATACAACAGCCGGTCTTCCGGAAATGATCTGTCCAGTGGTATATAGACCAGCCCGGCCTTCCAGATGGCCAAAATACTTTGGATCATACCGATACCCCTGTCCAGCAATAGGACGACGCTGGCTCCGGGTTCGCTTGTATAGCTCTTCAGACGGCGAGCCTGCCTGTTCGCGCGTTCATTCAACTGCGCATAGGAAAGATCGACGCCCCTATGGCTGATCGCCGCCCTAAAAGGTGTTCGGGCCGCCTGTGCTTCGATAACACTTACCACCGTCTGGAGCTCGAGTTCGGTAGCCGTTTGACTAAAACCCTCGGACAACTTCCTTTTTTCATCGGCAGAAACGAGATCCACCGCCGAGATCAGCGTATCGGGAGCTTGTATAAGCAGCCGAATGATGTTTTGCAGATAGTGCGCATACCTGGAAACCGTCTCCTTTTTGAATATTTTGGTATAATAGCCTATAGAGAAATGCAGGCCTTTCTTCTTTTCCACAACCTGGAACGTGAGATCGAAAAGAGAGACGTTCCGGTCATAAGGCGACTCCGTGAAATGAGCCGCTTCCTTTTCCAGACCTTCCGCTTCCAGGTTCTGCAAGGCAAAGAAACTATTGAATAATACGTTCCTGCCTGGTGTTCTTTCCAGCGACAATTGTTCGAGCATGTCTTCATACAAATAGTCCTGGTTTTCGAATGCGCGGATCACTTTATCCGTTACCTCCCCAAGGAACTGGCTAAAAGGCTTATTACCTTCCGGCTGATTCCTCAAGGCCAGGGTATTGATGAACGCACCCAGCAACCCTTTTAATTCCGCGTGGTTCCTTCCATTCGTCAACGTTCCTATGATAATATCTTCCTGACCGCTCAACTTATTCAAAAAAATATTCAGCATGGATAGCAACACGCTAAAAAGCGTTGAATGATGCCGCATCACAAGCTCATAAAGCGCCCTGGTCTCCATATTGCTCAACGCAAAGCTCACACTGTCACCCTCGTAGGACCTCACCGCCGGATAAGGATAGTCCGTAGTAAGATCGAGCGTTGGAAAATCCTCTTTGAACTGGGAAAGCCAGAATTCCTTTTGCGCAGAGAGATCAAGCAGATACCTGTTACTATGCTGCCATTCGCTGTAATCCTTGTATTGCAAAAGCGGCTCCGGCAGACTATTCCCCTGGTACAGCGAGAGCAATTCTTTTAAGAAGATGATCTCAGAACTGCCGTCCGAAATGATGTGATGCTTGTCGATCAGGATAAATGACTCTTGTTCCCGTGTAGTGACTACCGCCATCCGGAACAAGGGCGCACTGAACAGGTCGAATGGCCGGATGAATGCAGCGATCACCTCATTGGTAGCCGCATCCGGGTTGGTATATTCTTCCAGCAAAAATTCAAGCTCGGGTTGAATGATCTGCACAGGACGTCCATCCACCATGGCCATACGGGTCCGCAGGATCTCATGTCGTTGCATGAGCTTGTCGACAGCCCATTTGAGTCCCACCGTATCGACAGCCTCATCCACCTGCAGGACCAGGGGTATATTATAGGCTATGGAATCAGGCTCGAATTGACTCAACAGGAACAGCCGCTTCTGGGTAGAAGACAGCTCATAGTATTCCTTTTCGACCGCAGGCTTTATTACAAGGAATTGATCTCTTTCAGCCAGGCGTATAAAGTCAGCCTGTTCCATGACGGTGAGATGACTGAATATATCGGCTAGTTTGACCTTCCGCCCAAAGACTTTTTGCAGGTTGGAACAGAGTTCGATGGCTTTCATGGAATGACCGCCTAGCTCGAAAAAATTACTGTTCATGCTTATTTTTTCGGGCTCCAGATGCAAAAGCTCGCCCCAAACCTTACGTATACGCAGATCGGCTTCATGCCGTGGCGCTAAATAGCCGCCGCGCATGACGGTTTCCGGCTCCGGCAATGCCTTCCGATCTGTCTTCCCATTGGCATTCAACGGAAACTCCTTGAGCCAGATGATATAGGCAGGGAGCATATAGGACGGCAGATAGCTTTTCAGAAAATCCTTCAGATCGCCCTCCTCCGCCGCTACTCCCGTATAGTACGCACAGATATGCTTGCTGTCTCCGTGAGGGAAGACCGTTACGATCACGTCCTCTATTCCGGGATAGGCCGCCAGCCGATTCCTGATCTCCCACAGCTCTATACGATTGCCATTGATCTTGACCTGGTTGTCTTTACGGCCCACAAAGGCAATTTGCCCTTCGGCCTGCCATTTACCCATATCTCCCGTTCGATATAGCTTTCCCTTTTTGTCGATGGGATTCCCTACAAACCGCTCATGCGTCAGCTCCGGCCGATTCAGGTATCCTCTCGCAACGCCGGCTCCTGAGATACAGATCTCACCGGTAAAACCCACCGGCATGAGATTAGCCTCTTCATCCAGGACGTATATCTTCTTGTTCCGGAAAGGCACCCCAATGATAGCCCCATCCGGTGCATACCTGCTGATCTCGTTCCAGGTCGAGAGAATAGTATCTTCTGTGGGGCCATATACATTAAATACCCTAAAAGGATAGACCCGGTCGATCGTATAATTCAACTTTTCGCCGCCCAAGGAAAAAGATTTTAGCGAAACATGCCTGTCCGACCAATCCATCTTTAGTAATTGTTCGCCGAGAGGAGTCGGCAGGAAGATGAAAGTCACCCCGTGTTTCTGCAGATATTCCTTTAATTCGATGACATTGGTCTTGGACTCTCTCGCCGGGACCAAAAGAGTTCCGCCTCGTAAAAGCGGCAGCCAGACTTCCATGGCCATGGCGTCAAAACCCACATTGCATAGCTGAGTGGTCCTGTAATCATCGAAATTCCCATATAATGACTCATGTGTATAGACAAAATTGACCAGGCTTTGCTGATTGACCAGTACGCCTTTCGGGGCGCCGGTAGAACCCGAAGTGAAGATCACATAAAGCGGCGATCCCGGGCTGTGGGTTAGCGATGAAAGGATCGGCTCACACTCATAATTCGCAAGGTCCTGCAGATCGATCTGTTCCAGGGCCGGCAGACCCGCAAGCGGATTCCCATTGTGGACAAGCATGCCGGCATTGCAATCCCCAAAAATTTGAAGGATACGTTCTTCCGGGATAGCGGGGTCTATCGGTACATAGGCAGCCCCGGCCTTTACAATGGCCAGCATCCCGATGACCATGTTGATCGAGCTTCCGGCCAATAAGCATACGAGAGCGTTCGGCGCGACGCCTTTACGGATTAGTAGAGCGGAAAGACCCGTAGATCGCTCATCCAGGACGCTATAAGAGAGCTGAAGGTCCCCTTCAACGATCGCTATGCGGTCCGGATGCCCTGTGACCTGTCGCGCAAACCAGTCCTGGACCGTGATAACAGGAAGATCGGCCGTTGTCGCATTGAAGGTATGCAGGAGAAGATGCCTTTCGGCCTCGGGAAGTATCTCCGCCTGGAAGATCTTTTTATCAGGAAAATCAAGTATCTCCGATAGTAATATTTCGAAATAGTTTACGAACCGGGAAATGGTTTCTTTCTTGAATAGCTTCACATTATAGTCGAAACTTATCCGGATATCCTCTTCGACATAGTCGATCCTTAGCTGCAGATCGAAGTTGCAGCTGGTCAATTCATAATTGTGATAATTCAATTGCAGGGAGCCGGAACCATCGGTGTTGGGATCATTAAAATTATAATCGCGAAACAAAAAGACGACATCAAAAAGCGGGTTCCTGGAACTATTCCGGTTCCCCCCCAACGCAGCAACAAGCTCATCGTACTGAAAATCCTGGTTCTCGATAGCCCGTAATACTTTCGATTTGACTTCCAGCAACACATCGGCAAATCGCTTGTGGGCATCCACCAGACAGCGAACAGCCAGCATATTGATAAAAGGCCCGGGCATTCCCTCTAATTCCTTCATGGCCCTTCCCGAAGATGGCAACCCTATCGTAATATCTTTTTGGCCGGTGATCTTGTTCAGAAAGATATAGTAGGCCGTAAAAAAAAGCGTAGACAAGGTCGTATTGCTTCTTCGTGCCATGCGCAATACCCTCGCCGTTCTATCCTTTCCGAACTGGCGGTTTATGGATGCGCCCTGTGTGCTCTTAAGGGCCGGGCGTTCATAGTCCAGCGGCAGATCCAGGGGCACTAATTCCCTTTCGAATTCCTTTCGCCAGAAACTCTCTGCTCTTTGAGCAATCGACGCATAGCTGTCGCCTGACTGCCAATACGCGTAATCTTTATACTGTATTCCCGGGCTAACTAACGCTTCACCGCTGTAGATCCGGATAAACTCGCTCAAAAGGATTTTTTGCGAGGCAGCATCCGAAATAATGTGATGCTGATCTATCAGGAGCAGGTACCCGCTATCCTGCCTTACAACGGCCACCCGGAACAAAGGCGCCGTTTCCAGCTGAAAAGGCCGCACAAAATCCTTGATATAATACTGCGATGTCTGCTCTCCGTCATAACGCTTCACAGAAAAATCAACGGTATCATTGATCTTTTGGAATGGAACGCCATCGATATTGACAAAGGAAGTCCGCAAAAGCTCGTGCCGCTCGATGAGCTTCATAAATGCAGCCTCCATTGCTTCGATCTGGACCTCATTTTCGATCCTGATGGCCGTATACATATTATAGCTGGTCGATTCCGGGTCCAGCTGATAGATAACGTACAACCGCTTCTGAAAGGCAGATACCGGATACAAGGCCTGATGCGGGGCCGGCGACACTTTCCTTTCCTGTCCTTTAACTAATTCGAGTATGCTCATAAAATGATCTCATTATATCCGCTGACCTCTATCAATCTGGATAGCTGGCGGACATCTGGTTTTTGGAATATCTCCATTAGCGATATTTCGACCTCATATATCCTTTGGACTTCTCCAAGGAGACTCGTAAGGCTCAGGGAATTCATACCCAGCTGCAGAAAATTGGTCTCGACTCCAATGACCTCTTCACTTATCCCGGTCTTTCTTGCCACCAATTCTACCAACTCCTGCTCCAGCGCCGTGGAAGGGGCCAGATAGGCCAGGAGATCGTCCAGGTCTATCTCGGGAAGCGCTCTTTTGTCCACTTTCCCATGTCCGGTAACCGGCATTTTATCGAGCTGTACGAAATAGGCAGGGATCATATAAGAAGGCAGCCGCTCTTCGAGATAGTCTCTTATCTCCTTTTCAGGAAAGTCCTTATAGGAAACATAATAGGCACAGAGCGCTTTCTCGCTGTTCACCTCCCTTTGTACAACAACGGCGTCTTTAATGTAGCCGAATTCCAACAACCGGCTCTCGATCTCCCCTATTTCTATTCTGAATCCGCGCACCTTCACCTGCGTATCGCTCCGGCCCAGATATTCCATCTCCTGTCCGGATAGCAGCCGGGCCAGGTCTCCCGACCGATATAGCACTTCGAATGGCTGGTAAGGGTTCGGGATGAATCTGTCATGCGTGAGCTCGGGCAAATTGAGATAGCCCATGGCAACGCCCTCCCCGCCAACATATAGATCCCCTGTAACCCCCGCCGGTAACAGCTCCATGTTCTTTCCAAAGATATAGGCCGTTGTTGTCGGGATCACCCCGCCAATATTTGATCTGTTGCGTTTGATATCCTCCGGCCCGATCTCTTTTATGGTCGTATGTACGGTTGTTTCCGTAATACCAAACATATTGACCAGCCTTGTTTCAGGATAGTTCTCTTTCCACCAGGACAGCCGGGAGAATTTAAGCTCTTCTCCGCCAAAGATGATATAGCGTATACTCGATCCACCCGACCCGCTCGCCTGATCTTCTTCCGACAGACTATAGAAGGCAGAAGGCGTTTGATTCAGCACGGTAACCTGGTGGAGCTGCAATAACTTTAAGAATACCGAAGATTGCTGGGAAACGGTTTTGGGAACAATAATGAGCCTGCCCCCGGTGAGCAAGGCGCCAAACATCTCCCATACAGAAAAATCGAAACTTAAGGAATGAAAAAGGGTCCAGACGTCCCGCTCCGAGAACGCATAAGGGAAACGACTATTGAACAGTAGCCGGATGACATTTTTATGCGAGATCAGAACCCCCTTGGGCCTGCCGGTCGTACCGGACGTGTAAATGATGTATGCGGGCATAGCCGGGGAATAACTCCTTTTCAACGGAGAGAACGGGGTCTCCGGATCGACGTCCCCGGCATCCATAGGAATGACGGTTACCAAGGGGTTGTCGATACCAGGGCCTTTTACCTTCAACACATATTGGATACCACTGTCCCGGATCATAAGATCGATCCTTTCCTGTGGATATTCAGGGTCGATGGGTAAATAGACGGCGCCGGCTTTGAGGATGGCCAGGATGCCAATGACCGTCTGAATAAATCTTTCTGCCTGAATACCTATGATACACCCCGGAACCACTCCTTTGCGCACAAGGAGATCGGCTAACAGCCCGGACCGCCTGTCCAGCTCTCTATAGGTGATCTGTTCACCGTTTTGAACAACGGCAATATGGTCGGGATGCCTGTCGACGGCTTCTTTGAATTTCTCCGGAATGGTGACTTCGGGAAAGGTTATTGACTCGGCGGTCGCAGCATAGAGTTGATCCTGTATCTCACCCTCATTCAACACCGGGATCTTCGACAAGAGGACAGCCGCATCGCGCAACACCTCCCGAATGATGTTTTTAAAGTAGTCTATAAATCTCCCGATCGTTTCACTCCTGAAAAGACTGCTGTCATATTCAAAGGCGAGACTAAGATCGTTCTCCTGTTCAAATACCTGCAGGGTCAGATCGAATTTTGCAGTTGTCTGCGGTATCTCCAGCGCTTTTATGGCCAAACCGGGGATGGAGAAGTCCGATCTTGGTTTGTTCTGAAAGGTAAAGACCACATCGAATAAGGGGTGACGATTGGCATTGACGGGTAACTTTAGTTTTTCAACCAATCGATCAAAAGGATAGTCCTGGTGCTCGAACGCCTGCAGACATTTTGTTCTGACCTGTTCCAGGAGATCTGCGAAACTCCCATTGGCCGGCACACTGTTTCGGATGGGTAGCATATTGACGAACATTCCGATAAGAGGCTCCAGATCGATCCTGCCCCGGCCGGAAACAGGAGTCCCGACAATAACTTCGTCCTGGTTGGCCAATCGGGCCAGCATCACCATATATACAGACAAAAGGACCATGTACAGGGTGCCCTTCTTTTCCAATGCCAGGTCTCTCAACGCCATGGCCTCCTCCGGGGACAAATGGAACCCCAGGCTTGCCCCTTTATAACTTTTTATCGGCGGCCGGTCGTAATCCCGTAACACCTCACACACGGGGATCTCGCCGGCAAATTCCTGCAGCCAAAACTGCTCATGCCTTTGCCCATCGGCCTTCGCAGGTTCGGCCTGCAGCCACTCCGCATAGTCTTTATACTGGATATTCAGCGTTGGGACCTGCTCGTTATTGTATAAAGAGACAAATTCTTCGATGAGTAACTGAAGGGAGAAACCATCTGTCACAATGTGGTGCATATCCAGCAGCAACAAGCCCTCGTCCTTCCCTTTTTGGATAAACCCGGCCCTTAGCAGAGGCGGATGAGCGAGATCGAAGGGGGCGATGAATTGTTTGAGGATCGTGGTTAAGGATCCATGATCGTCATACTGCTGCAATTTGAAGTCTACTACCGTATGGACCTTCTGCATGGGAACTTCGTTCACCAACACAAAGCCTGTTCTCAGCATCTCATGGCGCTGGATGATCTCCTGGAGTACTTCTTCCAGCTTCACCGGGTCCAGCGGTCCCCCTATCGACAAGGCCACCGGCATATTATAGCCTATGGAGTCCCTGTTCATCAGATAGAACACGAATAATCTTTTCTGAGCCGGTGACAGCCTGTAGTGCGGCTGCTCCATGGCCGGCCGTATCGCATCATACAACGTTTGACGCTTCAGCTTGATCTGTTCGGCCAGCCGGCGAATGGTAGGAGCTTCAAAGATCTCCCGCATGGCCAGATGAACATCGAATTGCTTATGAATATGGTTGGCCATTCTAAGCGTTAGCAAGGAGTGGCCGCCGAGCTGGAAGAAGTTGTCATCGATCGAGAGGGGGATATTGTTCCTGTCGAGGAGGGTGTTCCAGATATCGGCAAGTTTTTGCTGGGTCTCATTGGCCGGCGGTTGATGAACGGGAGCCAGGTCTTCGGTGCCATCCGTGGGCAGTGCCTGGATATCGAGCTTGCCATTGGAGGTGAGCGGGAACTGGTCCAGCCGGATGACACGGGAAGGGATCATATAGGCGGGCAGCTGTGTACCCAGGTATTGCCGGAGGTCAGCGATGTCCAATGCCCCCGCGGACCGGTAATAGGCATAGAGGCTTTCTTTTTTCACCACCACATGGCACT
>Ga0134128_10000955_pt1 | contig 39126 bp, 40 predicted proteins | sample KB31754_FD_96462 | JGI IMG/M metagenome (GOLD analysis project Ga0134128, IMG submission 96462) | Terrestrial soil microbial communities with excess Nitrogen fertilizer from Kellogg Biological Station, Michigan, USA - KB3-175-4 | ecosystem: Environmental > Terrestrial > Soil > Unclassified ...
AGCCGCAAGACCATTGGCGTATCCGCTTCCGCCAGCGGTGCGATCGCGGTGAAGTGATTGGCGGCCGCGACCAAACCGAAGCGGGTCGCGAGCCCCGCCGCTCCCCACGTGCCGGCAATGGTCCGGCTCTGGCGATGATATTCCGCGCTCTCTTTTTCGCCGACCACGGCATCAAGGCTGCTCTGCATCGGCGGCTTCCAGAACAACGGGCTGACGGCCCTGGCGCTTGCAGCATCGAGCCCAAGCGCCTTGTTGATCGAGGTTTCGACGAGCGGCATCAGATCAAACAAACCGGATATGGCATAGGCCGCAATCACCAATTCCTTCGGTAGGGAGGCATCGAGCGCCTGCCAATCCGTTGCAAGCATGCAAGCCGCCAGATGCCCACCCGCCGAATGGCCGCTGATCACAAGCGGCCTACCGAGCCGCGCCAACTCACGTGCCGCCGCGCGCATCTGCTGGATGATGGCGTCAATGCTGACTTGCGGACAGAGATCATAGGTGGGCACCGCAACGTCGATACCATGGGCGTTGAGCCCTCTGGCGCAATGGCTGAAGGAGGAGCCGTCGAGCGCCTGCCAATAGCCGCCGTGAATGAAGACGACGATCGGCCCTTGGCCATCGCCGGCGAACAAATCCACGGTATTGCGACTGCCCGGTCCGTAACGCATCGACCGCGGCGCGTGCTGCAGCCGGTAAGCGGCGGCATCCCTCGCCCAACCCGCCATCAGCGCGGGATTCTCCGCAACCCGCGCCCGGTTGTTATATTCGGTCTCGTAGTCGATCCCGCTCACGCGACTCACGGGGTTCGACGGCCGGCGTTCTTCTGCGCCGAGCCCTTGGCTTTTGCGAGCAGCCGCAGCAACTCACGGACATCCTTGGGCGTCAGATCCGCGAAGATATCGGCGATCCAGGTCTGGTGCTCGGCAGCCATGCGGCGAAATTCGGCGCGGCCAAGCTTGGTCAGACGGATGACCTGCACGCGGCGGTCGGATTCCGAGGTGCGCCGGTCGAGATGGCCGGATTCGACCAGGCGCTCCACGAGCCCGGTCACGTTGCCGTTCGAGACCATCATGCGCTTGGACACATCGGAGAGCGTCATGCCGTCCGGCGCCCGGTCGAGCTGGGCCATCAGATCGAACCGCGGCAGCGTGACGTCGAATTGTTCACGCAGGCGGCTGCGCACGGTGCCCTCGATCAGGGTCGTGCAAGTCAAGAGGCGAAGCCACAGCCGGAGTTCGTCGCCATGGTCGCTCTCGACGGCCTTGGTCTCGGAATCAAGAATCATGCTTGCCATCATTACTGCCCGAAAAGCTTTTGCCCGAAAAGCGTCGCGGCCCGCGCTCGCCGCGCTTCCGGCGATCGTTTTCAGCTTCAAATAATTTGCGGCATATCGCAAGTCAAACGAGCCGTTGCCAGTCATATTTCTTTAGGTTTCAAACAATTGGCCTGCAGCTTGCATGCGAACACGCGTCGACCTCCATCCCCGGGACGAACTCGACCGCACTTCGCTTGCAGCAGTGACCTTCGTCAGAATAGGCTTCAATGCGAACAGCTTCAAATTCAACACCAACGGCTATCCGATCCAGGACTTCTATCTGACCAAGGTGGCCAAACGTCCGGACGGCAAATTCCAGACCGAGATCGTGCAGAAGGTCTTCGAGAACTATGGCGATCGTTACGCCAGGGACTGCACGCCCGGGAAGGCAAATTGAACGAGGAAGGAAGCACAGTATGATCACCGAAGTCGCCGGCATCACCCGCGCCAATGAAGGTATTCAGGGCATCACCTGGAACATTCTCGGGCAGACCTACGTACCGAAGAACCGCACCGAGCATAGTTTCTCCTGGCATGCGACGTTTCCGCCCGGCACCTTCGTGCCGCCCCATATCCACCCCGACCAGGACGAATATCTCTACATCCTCGAGGGCCGGCTCGACTTTTTTCTGGATGGCGCCGACGAATTCGCAACCGCCGGCGACACGGTGCGTCTGCCGATGGGCAAGCCGCACGGTATCTTCAACAAGTCACAGCAGAATGCCAAGACGCTATTCTGGGTATCGCCCACCCGTCGCCTCTACGATCTGTTCTGGGCCATTCACAACATGAAGGAGCAGAACCCCGAAGAGGTGGTCAAGCTCGCTGCGGAGCACAACATCCACTTCCTGCCGCCGCCTCCGGGCCAGTAGACCTATCGCGATACGACACGTGCCGCAAAGCCTGCCTTCGCGGCATAGCCACGCACGATCGCTTCGCGGGCCTCGTAGTTCAGGATGGTATTGACGTCGGTAAAGCCCTGTGGCGCAAGCTGCTCGACCTCGTCGATCACACCCTCGGGCCCGCCGCGGCGATTGGAAGCAACCACATCGGCGGTCATTGGCAACCGCTGACGCTCGTAGGCCGCCAGCGCCTGGCGCGGATGCTCGGACCGCGCGAGCGCATCGGCAAGGCAACGCGCGTCGAGAATAGCTTGCGAGGCACCGTTCGAACCGACCGGATACATCGGATGCGCGGCGTCGCCGAGCAGGGTGACGCGGCCGCTCGACCAACGTGGGAGCGGATCGCGGTCGCAGCAGGGATATTCCCAGAACTCCGCCGTGGCGTTCACCAGGGCTGTAAAGTCGACCTGCGGGATCGCGAAGCCGTTGACGTAGGGCATCAGTTCGTCCCGTCTGCCGAGCCGCGACCAGTCTTCGCGGCGGGCCGGCGGTGCGCTGCCATCGCCCACCCTCACCAGCACCGCCCAATTGGTCAAACGACTCGCCGGGCTCGAGCCCTCCGCGATAGGATAGACCACGGCCTTGGCGTTCAAGCCGCCCGCGATGATCATCGACCGGCCGGTGAGGAAGACCGGCCAGTCTGTCGCGCCGCGCCACAGCATCAGGCCGTTCCAGCAAGGGGGCCCTTCCTCCGGAAATAGCGTCTGACGCACTTTTGAATGGATGCCGTCGGCGCCTATCAGAATATCGCCGCGCGCGGTGTGGGAATGGGCGCCGCTGCGGTCGAAGAAATAGGCGGTCACACCGCCTTCATCCTGCGTGAACGAGCCGAGCCGGCAGCCGGCACGGACCGCATCCTCGCCCAGCCGCTCGATCACGGCCTCGTGGATCACGCCCTGCAGGCGGCCGCGGTGGATCGAGAACTGCGGCACTTCATGGCCGGCATCCAACCCGCGCTTCTCGTGCCAGACCTGCTGGCCGTGGCGGGTCAGATAAAACAGCTCATAGGTGCGGACCGCGACCTGATCGAGCCGGTCCATCAGGCCGATGGCGGCGAGCTCGCGGATCGCATGCGGCAGCGTGTTGATGCCAACGCCAAGCTCCCGGATGGAATCGGACTGCTCGTAAAGCTCGCAATCAATGCCGCGGGCCCGCAGCATCAGTGCGGTGGTGAGGCCGCCGATACCGCCGCCGACGATAATCGCCTTCATGGCCCAAACTCCACTCAAGACACAAAAAGACGCCGGCTAGCCTCGCACGGTCCCTTATTCGGCTGCAAGCGGCTTTGTGGCTTCCGCCTTGAGCTCGGCCCGGGTCTTCGGCTTAGCCTTAATTTTGAGGTCCTCGAAATCCTGCCGGTCGCGCACGCTGTTGCGGAACGTCTGCTCCTTTCCGGGTAGATATTGCGGTGGGCAGAATACGTCGACGGCGCCGTACCAGGCAGCGGCCTTCATCGTGAATGCGGGGTCGACCAGATGCGGCCTGCCCAGCGCCACGAGATCGGCGCGACCGGCGGCCAGAATCGTATTGACCTGGTCGGAGGTCGTGATGTTGCCGACGCACATGGTGGCCACCCGCGCCTCGTTGCGGACCTGATCCGAAAACGGCGTCTGGAACATGCGGCCATAGATCGGCTGCGCGTCGCGCACGGTCTGGCCGGTCGAGACGTCGACGAGATCGACCCCCTGCTCGGCAAAGGCGCGCGCGATCTCGACCGCATCGTCGCCTGTGATGCCGCCCTCGGCCCAATCGGTTGCGGAAATGCGCACCGACATTGGCTTGTGCGAAGGCCAGGCAGCGCGCATCGCCTCGAAGACTTCAAGTGGGAAGCGAAGCCGATTCTGCAGCGAACCGCCATATTCGTCCGTGCGCCGATTGGTCAGCGGCGAGATGAAGCTTGCAAGCAGATAGCCGTGCGCGCAGTGCAGCTCGAGCATATCGAAGCCGCAGCGCTCGCCACGTTCGGTTGAGGCCACGAACGCCGCCTTCACCGCGTCCATCGCAGCGCGGTCCATCTCGCGCGGCACCTGGCTGTCAGGGAAATAGGGAATTGGCGAAGCCGAGATCACGTCCCACCCCCCCTCTTCCAGCGGCCGGTCCATACCCTGCCACATCAGCTTGGTCGCGCCTTTGCGACCGGCATGGCCGAGTTGAAGCGCGAATTTCGCGGCCGAATTGGCGTGGACGAAATCGACGATGCGCTTCCAGGCCGCCTCCTGTCCGTCGTTCCACAACCCAGCGCAGCCCGGCGTGATGCGAGCGTCGCGGCCGACGCAGGTCATTTCGGTGAAGATCAGGCCGGCACCGCCGAGCGCGCGCGAACCGTAATGCACCAGATGAAAATCGGTCGGTACTCCCTCCTTTGCCGAGTACATGCACATCGGAGACACCACCGCGCGATTCCGGATTTCCATCTCACGCAGCCGCATCGGCTGAAACATCGGTGCGAGCGGTTTTTCGACGTCGACATCAAAGCCCTTGGCGCGGACGTGCTTCGCAAAGGCCTTGTCGACCTCGGCGACAAAATCCGGCGCCCGGAGCATCAGATTATCGTAGGTGATGGCCTTCGAGCGCGTCATCACGCCAAACGCAAATTGCACGGGATCGAATTCCCAGAACCGATCGACGTGCTCAAACCACACCAGCGACACGTCGGCGGCATGTTGAGTTTTTTCCACCTCCTCGCGACGCCCCTGCTCGTAGTGCTGAAGCGCAGCCGCAATCGTCGGCGCGCTTGCCATTGCGTCCGCCAACGCAATCGCATCTTCCATGGCGAGCTTGGTGCCGGAGCCGATCGAGAAATGGGCTGTCGCCTTGGCATCACCGAGCAGCACCATGTTGCCCTTGACCCAGCGCTCGCTGCGGATCATCGGGAAGTTTCGCCACATCGAGCGATTGGTCAGAAGCCGGTGCCCGCCGAGAAACCAGCCGAAAATCCCGGCCATCCGATCGGCGGACTGCTTTTCATCGAGACCCCTCAAACCCGCCCGCTCGAAGGTTGCTGGATCAGTCTCGAAGATCCAGGTCGAGCGGCCTGCCTCATATTGGTAGGCGTGGGCGATGAATGGGCCCCACTCGGTTTCCTGGAAGATGAAGGTGAAGGCGTCGAGCGGACGCGTGGAGCCCATCCAGGAAAAGTAGTTTGAGCGAACGTCGACTTCAGGCTGGAAATGGGCGATGTGCTTTTCGCGGAAGCGGCTGTTGATGCCGTCGGCGAGGATGATCAGATCGGCATCGGCGAAGCGCCTCTCATCTTCGATCTCGATCTGGAACTGCAGGTTGACGCCGAGATCGCGCGCCCGTTCCTGGAGGATCAGAAGAAGCTTGCGCCGCGAGCAGCCGCAAAAGCCGTTGCCGGCGACACGGTGCACAGTGCCGCGGAAATGCACGGCGATATCGTCCCAGTAAGCGAACTCCTGGGTGATGCGGCGGTAGCTCGGCGAATCGTATTTCTCGAAATTGTCGAGGGTGGCGTCGGAAAACACCACGCCGAAGCCGAACGTGTCGTCGGCACGGTTGCGCTCATAGACCGTGATCTCGGCCTCTGGCCTCTGCTTTTTCAGCAGAATCGCGGCGTAAAGGCCGGCTGGTCCGCCGCCGATGATCGCGATTTTCATGAGGGCCTCCGGAATGGCAACCGTTCGAAAGATATTTTAAGCCTAAAATATCTACTGACAAGTCCCCCGTCGGCGGTTTTGCTCAATTCCCCTGAAAGACCGGCTTCACCTTGTTCGAGAAGGCGACGAAGGCACGCTCGAAATCGGCCGTGGTCATGCAAAGCGCCTGTGCCACAGCCTCGGCCTCGATCGCCTCCTCGACCGACATCGCCCATTCCATGGCGAGCATCCGCTTGGTCATGGTATTGGCGAAAGTCGGGCCTTGGGCGACCTGCTGCGCGAGCAATAGCGCTTCAGGCAAAACGCGCTCGGGTGTGACGATGCGACTGAAAAAGCCCCAACGCTCGCCCTCTTCAGCGGTCATGAAGCGGCCGGTATAGAGCAGCTCGGAGGCGCGTGACTGCCCGATCATGCGCGGCAGGATCGCGCAAGCGCCCATGTCGCAGCCAGCGAGCCCGACCTTGTTGAAGAGGAATGCAACCTTGGCGCCCGTTGCGGCGAGCCGCATGTCGGATGCCATCGCCACGATCGCGCCCGCGCCCGCACAGATGCCTTCGACGGCAGCCACAACGGGTTGCGGACAAGCTCGCATGGCTTTGACGAGATCGCCGGTCATTCGGGTGAAGTCAGTCAGTCCCTTGGTGTCCATCTTCACGAGCGGACCGATGATCTCAAAGACGTCACCGCCGGACGAGAAATTGCCGCCGGCCCCGGTGACCAGCACCACTTTAACCTGGTCGTCAAACGCGCAGGCGCGGAAAAAGTCGGTCAGCTCGCGATAGCTCTCAAACGTTAGCGGATTTTTCCGCTCGGGACGATTGAGCGTCACGGTCGCAACGCCCTCCACCACCGCCAGCAAAAAGTGCTTTGCGGAATAATCGACCAAGGGGACTGTGACGGCATTAGCTGGTCGGCTCATGGGATTTCCCTCGGACGTCTCTTCTGTTCGTCAAACTTCGCCGCCGGCCACGGCAATGGCCTGGCCTGTGATCGCACCGGCCTGTTCGCCGCAAAGCCACAGCACGGTGTCCGCGACTTCGTCCGGCCTGATCAGACGGCCCTGCGGATTATGCCTGGCGAGTTCAGCCACCGCCTGCTCGTGGCTGCGCCCGGTTTTCTTCATGATGGTGTCGATACTGCCCGCGATCAGATCGGTATCGGTGAAGCCCGGGCACACTGCGTTCACCGTGATCCCTGTGTTTGCCAGTTCCAACGCTAGCGAGCGAACCAGGCCGATTACGGCATGCTTGGCGGCGCTATAGGCACTGACATAGGCATATCCCTTCAAGCCTGCAGTCGATGCTACAGCGACAACGCGCCCATATGAGCGGCCCCGCATCGTGGGCAACGCCGCCTTGATCGAATGCACCACGCCCATGAAATTGACGTCTATCATGCGCTGGAACAGCGCTGCATCGGATTTGGCAAAAGGCGCGGTTTCGGCGATACCAGCATTGGCAATGAGGATATCGATGGGCTGCCGCGCCGCGGCTCGGGAGATCGCCGCGCCGACGACGGCCTGATTGGCGACGTCGGCAACATCGGCGAAGTGCGCCTCACCCGCTGCCAGCGCTTCATCCAACACTGCGCGTTGGCGGCCGAGCACCGTGACAGTCGCGCCAGCACGCGTCAGGTGCGCGGCGATGGCCCGGCCAATGCCACGGCCGCCACCCGTCACCAGCGCATGCGGCGAACGCGGCAATCCGGACATGCGCTGGCCCCTCGAAATGAAATTCTCGATCACGGAGCTTTTCGATATATTTTATACTTAAAGCTTTTGCAAGAAAGTGGTGAGCCTGTTAGCATCCTCTCCATGATCAAATTCATGACGACCCAGGCCGGTCGCTTGGTCTACGAGGTCGCAGGTGATCCCGCCGACACTCCGCTGGTGTTCCTGCATGGCATCGGTGGTGCGGCGCGCGCCTGGCGCGGGCAGATATCGGCCTTCAGCGACTGCTACCATGCGATTGCCTGGGAAATGCCGGGTTATGGCGGCTCGGCGCCGCTTGAAAGGGTCGATATCGCGACGCTGGCCGACACCCTGCAGGATTTCTTGCAACAGATCGGTGCGTCCCGGCCCGTTCTTGTCGGACATTCGATCGGCGGCATGATCGTACAGCAATGGCTGACCAAATACCCTCGTGCGGCCGCAGCTGTCGTGCTGGCGCAAACCAGCCCGGCCTTCGGCAAAGCCGAGGGCGACTGGCAGAAGCAATTTATCGAGGCTCGGCTCGGACCGCTCGACCGCGGCGAGACCATGAAGACGCTAGCGCCATCGCTGGTAAAGGAACTGGTCGGCGACAATCCCGACGCTGATGGAATGCGGGTTGCGCGCGATTGCATGGCGAGCGTTCCCGAAGCCAGTTATCGAGCCATGATGCTGGCGCTACTTGGCTTCGATCAGCGCAGGGCGCTGGGCAATATCGCTGTGCCGGCACTGGTGTTGTCCGGGTCGAAGGACAAGAATGCACCGGCGCCGATGATGGCCAAGATGGCAACCTACATTCCGTCCGCATCTTACGTCGAATTGGAAGGCGCGGGCCATCTCGTCAACCTGGAGCAACCAAGAGCCTTCAATGCGGCGCTCGATCAATTCCTGAAGACCATCGAGGTGACAGCCTAAATGACGGCACCGGTCAGCAAGAGTGCAACTACGGGCAAGGTCGCGCTCGACGCGCCGATCTTCGATCCGAGCGCGTTTCGTCTGAGCGACGAGCAAGCCGACATCATCTCGCGAGCACGCGAGTTGGGCCAGAGTGTGTTCTCCAGCCGCGCCTCGGCTTATGATCGCGAGGCTCAATTTCCGACGAAGAATTATAGGGATTTGCACCGCGCCGGACTACTCGGCATCTCCATTCCAAAAAGGAACGGCGGGCTCGGCGCCAGTTATCAGACCTATGCGCTCGCCGCCGCTGAGATTGGCCGTTATTGCGGCGCGACCGCATTGACCTGGAACATGCATGTCTGCTCGACGCTATGGTCCGGGCCACTTGCTGATGATCTCGACATGGATGCACCCACGCGCGCCGAACACGAGCGCCGCCGCGCCATCCACTACAAACGGATCGTCGACGACGGTGCGATCTATTCGCAGCCGTTCTCGGAAGGTGGCGCGGCTGCCGCCGGCGGCGTTGCATTCGGCACCGAGGCACGTCCGGTCAAGGGTGGTTGGGTCGTCAACGGCAAGAAGATCTTCGCATCGCTCTCCGGCCACGCCGACTACTATGGCGTGCTCTGCACCGAGATTGCGGAAGGCGAAAAGGCTTCCCGCCGCAATACGCTGTACCTCGCGGTCCCCGCCAAAGCCGATGGAGTTTCGGTAGTCGGCGATTGGGATCCGCTCGGAATGCGCGGAACGGTGTCGCGCACGCTGCTGTTCAAGGACGTGTTCGTGGAGGAGGACGCGGCGCTGATGCCGCGCGGCGTGTATTTCCAGGCTGCCCAGCGCTGGCCGCACATGTTCCTGACGCTGTCGCCGACCTATATGGGCCTTGCCCAAGCCGCCTACGATTTCACCATACGCTATCTGCGCGGTGAGATGCCAGGCACGCCGCCGGTGAAGCGACGGATGTACCCGACCAAGCAGATCGCGGTCGCTCAGATGCAGATAAAGCTGGAGCAGATCAAGGCGATCTGGTTCCAGGCTGTCACCGAGGCCGGCTCCAATCCGAGCAAGGAGCAGGTGCTGCGAGCCTATGCTGCGCAATATTCGGTCATGGAGGGCGCCAACGAAATCGCGACCCTGGCGATTCGCACCTGTGGCGGACAGGCAATGCTGAAGTCGCTGCCGCTGGAGCGTATTTATCGCGACAGCCGCTGCGGCTCGTTGATGCTGCCCTGGACCGCCGAACTCTGCCTCGACCGGATCGGTCGCGAAGCACTTTACGAGGCCGGCGAAACGGACGACTGACGGTGGATATCTCAGGCCTGATCGAGCGCAATGCGGCCTTTGCGCCGGACAAACCTGCGCTGCACTTCGAAGGCAGAACGTTGAGCTATGCGGCGCTCACAATGCGGATTGAGCAAGCCGCGCGCGCGCTGAAACATGAACTTGGCGTCGGTCACGGCGATCGCGTCGCGATCCTAAGCCTGAACCGGCCGGACTATCTGGTGCTGCTCTATGCTTGCGCGCGGCTCGGCGCGATGCTGGTGCCGCTCAATTGGCGGCTTGCCGGGGCCGAGCAGCAGTTCATTCTCTCCGACGCCGCGGTAAAAGCGCTGGTGCTGGAACAAGCGTTCGCCGCCGTTCTACCCGCACTCGAAAAGACCCTGCCGGAAACGTCGGTGATCGGGCTTGATTTCGCACCCCCGCGCGGAAACTCCCTTGACGCATTGCTCGCGCAAGCGAGCGGCGATGGACGCGACCCGCACGCAGACCTCTCCTGTCCGCTGCTGATCGTCTACACTTCCGGCACCACCGGACGACCAAAAGGTGCCGTCCTGCGGCAGGAAGCCCTGCTGTGGAACGGCGTCATGAGCCAGCATATGCATGGCCTCACCTCCGATGATCACGTGCTGACCGTGCTGCCCTTCTTCCATGTTGGCGGCCTCAATATTCAAACCACACCTGCGCTGCAGCACGGCGCGACGGTCACAATCCATTCACGCTTTTCGCCTGATGCGACGCTCGCCTCCTTCCAGCACGACCGGCCGACCTTGACCGTGCTGGTGCCCGCTATCATCCAGGCGGTCACCGATCATTCGGGCTGGGACGCAACTGACATCTCGTCACTTAAGGCGATGTCGACCGGTTCGACCATCGTGCCGCCGCATCTCATCGAGCGATTTGTCATCCGTGGCGTGCCGGTGCTGCAGGTCTATGGCTCGACCGAGACCTGTCCGATTGCAGTCTATAGCAGGCTTGGTGGCGACCTCTCGCGCGAGGGTTCGACCGGCCTCCCTGGCCTTTGCTGCGAGGCCGCCGTCATCGACGACGCCGGCAACGAATTGCCACCGGAAATGGCAGGCGAGATCGCGGTGCGCGGCCCGAACGTGTTCTGCGAATATTGGAGAAATAAAGCGGCCACGCGCGAGGTGCTGCGTGACGGCTGGTTTCGCACTGGAGACATCGGTCGACGGGACGCCGACGGCTATTTCTGGGTGCATGACCGCAAGAAGAACCTTATCATTTCGGGAGGGGAAAACATCTATCCGGCCGAAGTCGAGCGTGTGCTCCTGGAGCATCCCGACGTTGCCGAATGCGGCGTGATCGGACGAGCCGATGCGCGCTGGGACGAAGTGCCGGTCGCCTACGTCATCCGGCGAAAAGGCAGTAGTGTCGATGCGGAAAGCCTGCAAGCGCACGTCCAGTCGCAGCTGGCACGCTTCAAGGCACCGCGGGAGATCGTGTTTGTGGAGGATTTGCCACGAACCGCGCTGGGGAAGGTCCAGCATTTCATGCTGAGGCAGATCGACGCAAAGACGCCCGAGCGGGGAGGCGTCGCGTGAAGATAGCGGTTTTGGGCGGGGGAAACGGCTCTTTTGCAGCCGCCGGGGACCTTGCGCTGCAGGGCCATGAAGCGCGCTTATGGCGGCGCAACGCTGACCAGGTCGCGGCACAACGAGCTGCGGGATCGCATATCGTGGTCAAGGATGTGAATGGCCGGCACGAGGTGAGGCTCGCGCTCGTGACGGCGGATATCGCGGAAGCAGTGCACGATGCTGAGCTGATTCTCTGCCCTGCCCCGGCCTTTGCACAAGCGGACATCGCAAACCGGCTCGCGCCACATCTGCGCGATGGCCACGTGGTGTTCCTGCCGCCGGCCACCTTTGGCTCGATGATCTTTGCGCGCGCCGTTTACGATGCCGGCAATCGGGCCGAGGTGAGTTTTGCCGAAACGGGCACGCTGCCCTGGCTGACGCGCAAGCATGGCCCGTTTGAAGTGGCCATTACCATCCGCGCCAAGCGGCTTCCGGTCGGAGTATTTCCGCTCGCGAATGCCAACCGTGCGCTGGCGGTGATCTCACGGGCATTTCCCGGCGTGATCGAGCCGTGTGGCGACGCGCTGTCCGGCGCGCTCATGAACGCCGGCCCGATCATCCACCCGCCGCTGATCGTGATGAATGCCGGCCCGATCGAGTATTTTGAGCGCTGGGATATTCACAAGGAGGGAACGCAACGCGCGATCCGCCGCGTCACCGATGCACTCGACAACGAGCGTATCACGGTGCGGGAGGCGCTCGGCTACGGTGCACCACATTTTCCTTTGGCGCATCATTACGCCAAGGAGGGCGAGATCTGGATGTACGGCCGCGGCTCGCATGACCGGCTCACCGACTCCGGCGACTGGCGCGAGCAACTGGTCCTGACCGAGCACCGCTATATGCTCGAGGATTTGCGGCTCGGATTGTCTTTCCTTACCTCCATCGCCGCGCTCGCTGGCGTCGCCACGCCGCTGGCGAAGGCCTTTCTCACCATTGGTGCCACGATCTGCGGTGAGGATTTCACGAAGACCGGCCGCACGCTCGCGAGCCTTGGTCTGGGCGGCCTGCACCGCGCCGAATTGCAAACGCTGCTCCGTGAAGGATTCGGCTAATGAGCACCACCCGTCCCGCCATCGCCTGTCTCGGCGCAGGCCGAATGGGCCGCGGCATCGCTGTTGCCTTCGCTTATGCCGGTCACGACGTCACCATGATCGACGTCAAGGCCGGACGTTCGGCCGAGCAATTTGCGAAGCTGGAAGCCGACGCGCTCGATGAGGTCAGGAAGACGCTGGCAAGTCTCTCCCGGATCGGATTGCTGAAGGATGGCGAAGCGAGTGCGATCATGACGCGTGTCTGCGTCGTCCCGACAAGCATCAGCGATGCCGTGCTTAGCTGCGCCGACATCGTGTTCGAGGGCGTGCCCGAGGTAGTCGAGCTGAAGCGCGAAATCTTGCGCGTTGCATCGAAATTAGTCGCTCCCGATACGATCATCGCCTCCACGACCTCGACGATCCTGGTCGACGACCTCTCCGGCGCGATCGAGCATCCCAATCGCTTTCTCAATGTGCACTGGTTGAACCCTGCCTTCCTGATTCCGTTGGTCGAGATCTCGCCGGGGAAACTCACCAGTCCGGAGATCATAGCGCGCGTGAAGACTTTGCTTGAGGGCATCGGCAAGGTGCCGGTCGTATGCGCGGCGACGCCGGGCTTCATCGTGCCACGCATCCAGGCGCTCGCAATGAACGAGGCCGCACGCATGGTTGAAGAAGGCGTCGCGAGCGCCGAGGAGATCGACAAGGCCATCCGCTACGGATTTGGCTTCCGCTACGCGGTTTTGGGCTTGCTCGAATTCATCGACTGGGGCGGCGGCGACATCCTCTACTATGCCAGCCGCTATCTCGAGGGCGCGCTGGGCAGCGACCGCTACCGCGCACCGGAGGTGATCTCAAACAACATGCGCGATGGCCGGATTGGCCTGCGGACCGGCGCGGGCTTCCTCGATTATTCTGGTCTCGACGTGGACAAGTACCGAGAAAAGCGGTTCGCTGAACTGGTCAATATGCTCAGGCATTTCGGCCTGGCGCGACCGCCAGTGCTTTAGCCGAACACGTCCTGCAGCACGCCCTCGCGGACGACCGCAACGCCATCCAGCTCGATCGTTGTTCCCATGATCGGCAGATCGAAATGGCCAGCGGTGTAGCGGCCGGCAAATTCATTCGCGCCGGTCGAGAACAGGAAGTTGCCGGAGACAGCGCGCAGCTCAGTGCCGTTGGTATCGCGCTGGTCGTACATGGAGAGCGCCTCATAGCGCGCGCCCGGATTCATTCCAAAGCCGACATGCGACACCGCATAGGCCTCGCGGTCGCCCCAGGCTGCCAGATAAGCTCGCATCATCGCCGCATCGGCGCCCTCGCCTTCGAGATCGGTCACATAGTCGTCCTTCAGGGTCATTTTGACCGGTGAGGTCAAATAGCGCTTGAAGGTGAGATTGATGTCGCCGGCCGCCATCACGAGCGTACCATTGACTGTCCCGCTCTTCGGAAAACTGACGACGATGCCGCCCGGCCAATGCGCCAGCGTGCCGGGCTTGTCGGTCCAGCCCCAGACGCCGACTGTCGAAGCGCCGACCATATCGACATCGAGTGCGGTGCCGGCCTTCGACGTCACGCGCATCCGCCTGGTTCCGCGCAGCATCTTGGCCGCCGCACGCACCCGCCTCTCCAGCGCGTTATCCGGCGCCATGCGTTCCAGCGCCTCCGGATGCTCGTTGGAAATGACCAGGATCCGCGCGCCAGCCTTCAGGATATCCGGTGTCTCGGGCGCATGCATCAATCCTTCGATAGTGCAATCGACGACAAAGCCGGACTGCTGCAGCGCCGTGACCACTGGCGCCAGCCGCTGGATTGCTTCGCTTGCGCCGGTGGAACGAATGGGCACGATCTGCTTGTTGCGCGGCGTCGGCACCACGACATGAAACGGCCTCGCCCCCATCCGCAACAGCGCCAGTTCAGCCAGGTGCACATTGAGCGCGCGGGACTGCGTCTCCGACAAGATCGCCGCCGTATCGCCTGCTTTCACCGCACAGCGTTCGAACACCTCACAAAACGCGTCGATCCATTTCGCTTCGATGCGGTCGGCGAGCATGCTCTCTTCTCCTAGACTTGCGGAAATCCACGCAGCAGATAAGACCGCAGCAGCTCAAGCAGGCCATTCAGGATGAGGCCCAACAGCGAGATGGTGATCAGCGGCACAAACATATCCACCGCCTGGACGGCCTTTGCCCCCTGAAAGCTGTGATAGATCACGGGCAGGCTGACACCGAGAAAGATCACCAAGGTCTTGGCGATGTCGCCAATACCGAGCCACAACATGATGATCGGCATGAGCGCCGCCTTCGGCACGGGATAGATCACCATCAACAGCGGATTGAAGACGGAAGTCACGACGCGGCTGCGGCCCATCAACAGTCCCAGCGGCATCGAAACGGCTATGGCAACGCCAAAACCGACCGTCATCCGACGTAGCGATGCGCCAAAATTGACCAAGGCGTCCCCGTCGCTGAGGATCGCGGGGATCGCGCGGATCGCTTCCAGGGCGGTCGGAAAACTGTCGTTCTTCAGCGCAAGCGACGCAAACTGCCAGACAACGAGTAGCCCCAAGCACGCAAGAAATGGCGCCGCGCGCTTCATCACGACCGCAACTCGCGTTCGCTGGAATCGTCGAACATACGCTCGATCTCGACGATATATTCCTGGTATTGCGGATCAAGCAGCAGTTCGGCGCGGCGACGCGGGCGCGGCAGATTGACGTCGACGATCTGCCGGATACGCCCGGGCGAACGAGTCATCATCACGACTTTGTCGGACAAAAATACTGGTTCCTCGACCGAATGGGTGACGAACAGCACCGTCTTGCGGTCGCGTTCCCAGATGTTCAGCAAATCGTTCTGCAATCGTGTCCGCGTATGCGCGTCAAGCGCGCCGAAAGGTTCGTCCATCAGGAGCACTTCAGGATGGTAAGCGAGCGTCCGCGCCAGCGCGACGCGTTGCTTCATGCCGCCCGACAGCTCTTTCGGATAGAAATCCTCAAAGCCCTTGAGACCGACCATTTCGATCAGCGCGCGGCTCTGCGCCTCAGCCTCGGCATGCTTCACGCCTTGCTGCCGCGGCCCGTACATCACATTGCCGAGCACGCTCTTCCAGGGAAAGAGAGCGAATTCCTGAAACACCGGACCGCGGTCGGGACCGGGACCCGTTATCGCCCGCCCCTTCATTTTCGCCCTACCCCTGGTTGGCTGTACGAAACCGCCAACGATATAGAGCAGCGTCGATTTTCCGCAGCCGGATGGACCGAGGATGGATACGAACGCGCCGTCTTCGATCGTTAGTGAAATGTTTGACAGCGCGAGATGATCCTGCCGCGAGGAAGTTTGAAATATCTGAGAGACCTGATCGATCTCGATCATGGCGGCGGCCGGTTCTTGCGCCGCCAAAGGCTCGGCACGCACTTTCGATCGTGATGGCAAAACCGTCATTCTCGCATCTCTCGCCGAGCCGGTGTCCGGGACGCGGCCAGCATACCGGAAGAGCGGCAGAACACGGCTATGTGACGTCCATTAGCGCTGATGTTTTTCATCGAACCACGGCCATTCCGCCGGACCATTGTGGGTCACCGCGCCGCCAGGCGCCTGCCCCACCTGCTTTGCATATTTCGCCAGTGCGCCTGCGCGGTGTCGCGGCGGTCGCGGCTTCCAGGTCTTGCGTCGTTCCGCAAGCTCATGCTCGTCGACGAGCAGATCCATCCGCCGCGAGGCTGCATCAATTTTGATTCGGTCGCCGTCACGGACCAACGCCAGCGGACCGCCGACAAACGATTCCGGCGAGACGTAGCCGATGCACATGCCCCGCGTCGCACCGGAGAAGCGGCCGTCGGTGACAAGAGCAACTTTCTCGCCCATACCTTGCCCATAAACCAGCGCAGTGACACCAAGCATCTCGCGCATGCCGGGACCGCCGACCGGACCTTCGTTTCGAATGATGAGCACGTCCCCCGCGGCGTAACGGCGGTGACGAACGGCATCAACACAGCCGTCTTCATCTTCGAATACGCGGGCCGCGCCCTCGAACAGGAGGCTCTTCAAGCCCGCCACTTTGATGACGGCCCCATCAGGACAGAGATTGCCCTTGAGCACCGCCACTCCGCCGTCCGGCATGATCGGCTTGCTAGCGGGGAAGATCACCTCGCCATCCGGCGCATTGGCACTGCCATATTCCTCGGCTAGCGTCCGACCGGTGACGGTCAGGCAGCTGCCATCGATATGGCCGCTCTCGACCAACGCCCGGATGATCACCGCAGCGCCGCCGACATCGTAGACGTCCTTGGCAGTATATTTGCCGCCAGGACGGAGGTTGCCGATCAACGGCGTGCGCGCGAAAACCTCACCGACATCGTCGATCCTGAAGGCGATGCCGGCTTCGTTGGCGATCGCGGGCAAATGCAACGCGGCATTGGTCGAACCGCCCGTCGCGGCGACTATCGCTGCACCGTTTTCCAACGCCTGACGGGTCACGATCTCCCGCGGCAGCGGGCCGCCTCGCTCCAGCATCTGCATGACCAACCGGCCCGCTCGGCTCGCGACCTGCGCGCGCTCCGGATAGACCCCAGGGATCATCGAAATGTTGGGAATGGTGAGCCCCATCGCCTCGGAAACCATGGCCATCGTATTGGCCGTGAACTGACCGGCGCAGGCGCCTATGGTTGGCAGACAGGTCCGCTCAATCCCGGTCAGCGTCGCATGGTCGATCTCGCCGGTCATGAAACTGCCAACCGCCTCATAGGAATCGAGCACAGTCAGGGTCTTGCCCCGGAACCGGCCGGGCAGCGCGCTGCCACCATAGATGAAGATCGAGGGCACATTGCAGCGGATCATGCCCATCATCACACCAGGCAGCGTCTTGTCGCACCCGCCAAAGCCGATGAGCGCATCATACGCAAGGCCGTGGACAACGGTCTCGATCGAGTCCGCAATCAGTTCCCGCGAAAACAGCGAGAACTTCATTCCCTCATGGTTCATGCTGATACCGTCAGAGACGGAGACGGTCGCGAACTCACGCGGCGTGCCGCCAGCCTCAGAAATGCCCTCCTTGGCCGCCTCGACCTGGAAATCATGAGTCATGTTGCAGGGCGTCTGTTCGCCCTTCATGCTGACCACCCCGATCATCGGTTTTGCGAGGGCAGCGTCATCCAACCCCATCGCACGCATAAAGGCACGATGGGGTGCTCGGTCGAGTCCATCGGTCGTCACCCGGGATCGCCACTTCGTCATCAGCAACGCCTCCGGAAGGACCCGGCCTTAGCAGCGGCACAACCCACTTTGTCCGTCTATCTCACGTTACTGCAATGGCGCAACGATGGTCGGATGCTTGAACTGCGCGACATCCAGCTTCGGCAGCATGCCGGTCTCGGCATAGATATCGAGCATCTTCTGAATAGCGGGGAAGTTCGGCGCGGCGCCAGGGTCGCGACCGAAGTCATTGTCTTTCAGCAAGTACGTATCGAGCACAGGGATCGGCGCCTTCAAAACCTCAGAAACGACTTTTAAAGTCTCCTCGCGGTTGGCGAGTGCCTTCCTCATGCCCGAGGTGATATCCCGCACGTAAGCCCTTACGAGGTCGGGATTCTTGTCGACGAAGTCTTTGCGACAGGCCTCCAGAATGTGCACGATGTTCGGCATTGCCTAGAGAGCGAGAACAGTTTTCGGATGCCGCCCTTTGCTTCGGCATGCGCCGCAAAGGGCTGGTTCATGTTGACGGCATCGACGGGCCCCTGCCGGAGCGCGTTCTCGGAAACGGCAAAGCCGACCTCGACCAGCTTGATATCCTTGGTGGGATCGAGGCCAGCCTGCTTCAACAGCATGTTGAAGGGTCCCTGCGTGCCACCGCCGATCACTGAAATGCCCACCGTCTTGCCCTTCAAATCGGCGATGGTCTTGATCGGCGAGTTATTCATGACCGCCCAATAGACAGAGAACCCGCCCGGCTCTCGAACACGTGCTGTGCGACGATATAGGCCTTCAGATTGCCGCCGACCACGCCATTGGCGAGCGACAAGGGAGCCTGCGTCGCGCAATCGAGCGCACCGGCAGCGAGCGCCTGGGTCATCGGCGCGGTGCCCTGGAACTGGGTCCACTCGACACTGTAAGTCTTGCCGAGATCGGGGAATTCCTGCGGCCTACGCATCATCCAGTATTTGGATTCCTCAGCCGGAATGGTCCAGCCGACGCGGATCGTCTGTTGCGCTTGCGAGGCAGCTGCACCCACGACAAGCGGCAGCGCAGCCGCTGCCGCAAAAATCCATTTCGAAACTATCCGCATCATCCCACTCCGCTGTCCTGGCGCCGAACAGGCCCTTCACCAATCTCTGAACGACAAATCTTTCATGGTTCAAACAATCAGGCAAGCCATTGACGAGCCGCTTGTATTCGCATCATACCGCGGGGATATATGGCCGAGCGTTGGGCACCTTGGCCTTGGAATAAGGAGAGGCGAATGGCCGGGACGGAAGCGGACGGGCGCCACGACGAGAAGCTCGGTTATCTCGGGCTCGGCATGATGGGATTTCCGATGGCCCGGCGCCTGCTCAGCGCTGGCCACGAGGTCGCCGTCTGGAACCGCTCGGCAGGCAAAGCCGGCGCGTTGATCGAGGCCGGTGCCAAACCTGCGGCCAATCCACGCGGGGTCGCTGCGTCCTGTTCAATCATCTTCATGTGCGTGACCGATGCTGCAGCAGTCGAGGACGTGGTGTTCGGCAGCGACGGAATTGGGTCGGTGCCCGGCGCCGGCAAGGTCGTGGTCGACTTCTCATCGATCCATCCTGACAGGGCTCGCACCATCGCGGTTCGCCTGAAAGAGGCAAACGGCATGAACTGGATCGACGCGCCGGTCTCGGGCGGCACCAAGGGCGCGGAGGAAGGTACGCTTGCGGTGATGGCCGGCGGTGATGCATCCGACATCGAACGGGTGCGACCCTATGTGCTCTCGATGGCGCGTCGGCTCACGCATATGGGTCCGACCGGCGCCGGGCAAGTGACCAAGCTTTGCAATCAGGTGATCGTCGGTTGCACCATGGCGGTGCTCGCGGAGGCCGCGCGGCTCGCGGTGAATGCCGGGATCGACGCTGGACGGCTGCCGGAAGCGCTGGCCGGCGGCTTTGCCGATTCGATTCCCCTGCAGTTGTTCGTGCCGCGCATGGTGCAAGGCATCCATTCGCCCCCGCTCGGCCATATCGCGACCATGCTGAAGGATCTGGATACGGTGGCCGAAGTCGCTCACGACACTTCGACCCCGCTTCCCATGGCTTCACTTGCCGCGCAATTATTCAGATTGGCCAAGGCTGCGCGCGGCGCCGATGTCGACGCGCTCGAGATCTTCAAGATTTCAGCGTTACAAGAACGTTCGCGTTGAACCCTAACCACTTGCGGCTGCAGAGAAAACCAATTGCGTCGCTGGCCGGAGCGATTAGTCTCCAGCGCGTGGGCCAGGAAGCCGAAGGAAACCTCACCATGTATAGCCCCGCCGGAGTCAAAACATCTCCCGAATTTCCTGTTCCGGAGCAGATGAAGGCCTGGGTGCTCGGCGGTCGCGATGAGCTTTTGCTGCGCGACAAGCCGACCCCGATACCCGGACGCACAGAGGTCCTGATCCGCATCGACGCGATTGCGATTTGCGCCACCGACCTCGAAATCATCCACCGGGGATCGCCGGCGAGCATTCAGGGCGGCCTGCCCTTCAACAAGAACTTCACGCCCGGCCACGAATATATGGGCACCGTCGCCGCTCTCGGGCCGCACGTCGACGAGTTCAAGATCGGTCAGCGCGTCACGGTTGAAATCCACGCTGGTTGCGGCCAGTGCAAACGCTGCCGCCAGGGCATGTACACCTCATGCCTGAACTATGGAAAGCCCGAGAAGGGCCATCGGGCCAACGGATTCACGACCGACGGCGGCTTCGCCGAATACGCCGTCAATCACATCAACACCATCATCGCGGTGCCGGACGGTATGAGTGATCCGGAAGCGACGCTCGTCGTCACCGCCGGCACGTCGATGTACGGGCTTACCGAGCTCGGCGGGCTGATTGCAGGCGAGAGCGTGGTGGTGATTGGCCCCGGCCCGATCGGGCTGCTTGCGGTGGCGGTAGCGAAAGCACTCGGCGCAAGCCCAGTGGTGCTGACCGGAACGCGCGACAAGCGGCTTGCCATCGGCAAGGAATTGGGCGCGGACCGCGTTATCAATGTCGGCAACGAAAATCCAGTCGATATCGTCAAGCAGCTCACGAGCGGAATCGGCGCGGACTATGTGATCGAATGCGCCGGCTCGGAGGCGACCATCGACCAGGCCATTCAGATGACCAATCGCGGCGGAAAGATCTGCCTCGCCGCTTTGCCGCATGAACCGGTGACGACCAATATCGCGCACCTCGTTCGAAATAATATCTACGTCTACGGCATCAGGGGCGAGGGCCGCAGTGCAACTCACCGCGCGATGGAGCTGATGGCGGAAAAGCGCTTCGATGCCACCAAAATCCATACCCACACGTTCCCGCTCGCCGATCTGCCGATGGCACTGCGCTACGCGCGAGAAAGGGTCGAGGATGCGATCAAGGTGGTCGTGACCACCCGGGAAACAACCGCGATCGCCAGCGCCGCCGAGTAAAGCGGTCAGATTCGCCCAAGTGCACTCAGGACAAGCTGCGGCGTCAACGGAATTTCGGTAATTGTCACATCGAAAGGCCGCAGGGCGTCATTGACCGCGTTGGCGACGGCCGCCGCGGCGCCCGCCGTACCGGCTTCGCCCACGCCCTTGGCCCCGAGCTCGCTCTCCGCCGTTGCCGAGACCACATGGCCGACATCGATGTCGGGCATTTCGCCCGACATCGGAACCAGGTAGTCGGCCATGTTGGCGTTGGTAAGCTGGCCGCGCTCATCGTAAATGCACTTCTCGAACAGTGCTGCGCCCAACCCCTGGACCACCCCGCCCCTGATCTGTTCATCAACCAGTTGCGGGTTGATGATGGTGCCGCAATCCTCGACCACCCAATGCCTGAGCAGTTTGACGAAGCCGGCGTCCGTATCGACCTCAAGCCATGACGCTTGAACGCCATTCGTGAAGGCGAAGGGATATTCGCGTGGAACGTAGTGCCGTGTCGCCATCAATTCCGGCTGGATACCCGGCGGTAGCGTATCGGGCCGGAAATAGACGATGCGCGCGAGCTCCCTGAGCTCGATCCGCGGCGTCCTGTCGTTTGAATTGACGACGATAGCGTCGGCGATATCAAGCTCGGTGGCAGTCGATTGCAGGATTGCGGCAGCGACATCCAGGATATTCTTCCGCAGGATCTTGGCCGCCTGCAGCGCCGCCTCGCCCCCAATCCCCGCTCCGCGCGAAGCCCAGGTGCCGCCGCCGTACGGCGTGTTGTCCGTGTCGCCCAGAATAACTCGCACGCGCCCGATTGGAATGCCGAGCACGCTGCCGACGACTTGCGCTGTCATCGACTCCGAGCCCTGCCCTTGCTCTGTGATGCTGGTCTGGCAAATCACCGAACCTTGTGCGTCCAGCCGAACGGCAACACCGTCCTGTGACGATATCTTTGCGCCGCCGACGCCATAAAACGCCGCGCTCGGATTGGTGATCTCGATGAAGCTGGCGATACCGATTCCGCGGTGAATGCTTCGCTTGCGCAGCTCTGCCTGCTCGGCGCGCAAGCAGTCGTATTCCATCATCTGCATCAGCTTTGTGAGCGAAGCGTGATGCGAGAGCTTCTCAAATCGCAAACCGGTCGGCGAAGCGCAGGGATAGGCATCATCGGCGATCAAATTGCGTCGCCGAATTTCGACGGGATCCATGCCGATCCTCATGGCCGCGAGGTCAACCAGACCTTCCGTCACCGAACAGGCAATCGGATGGCCGACGGCGCGGTATTGGCACATCACATTCTTGTTCTGGAACACCACTCGTGCCCGCGCGCGATAACTCTTGGTCCCATACGGTCCACCGACGAGGCTGACGACCTGGTTCGCCTCAATCGCGCTGGTGCGCGGATACATCGAATAAGGCCCAACGCCGGTAAGATCGTCGATCTCGAATGCCGTGATCGTACCGTCACGCTTGACGCCGATTTTTCCCTTGCAGCGATGGTCGCGAGCGTGGATGTCGGTATTGAAGCTCTCGACCCGATCGGCAACGAATTTGATCGGCCGTCGTAGCAATTTCGATAGCGCGTAGGTCGCCATCTCGTCGGCGTAGATATGCACCTTGATACCAAAGGAGCCGCCGACATCCTTGCAGACTACCCGCACCTGGCGTTCCTCGAGCCCAAGGTGCAACGCGGCGATATTCTGCACCATATGTGGCGCCTGAGTGCCCTGATAGATCGTGAGCCTCTCTTCAGCGGGGTTCCAGTCAGCGACGACCGCTCGCGGCTCAAGCGTCACGCCGGATGCCGGCCGAAGATGAAATCCGCTTCAGCCACTTCGTCCGCGTCAGCAAAAGCCTGATCGACGGCTCCTGCATCATGGATGCGCTCGAAGGCGAGATTATCGCCAAGCTCCGCGTGGATGACCGGCGTCTGCAGATCCAGCGCTTTGCTCATGTCGGTCACGGCTGCCAGCTCTTCGTATTCGACAACGACTGCCTCCGCCGCATCTTCTGCCAACGCGCGGCAGGTCGCAACGACCGCGGCGACAGCCTCACCTTGCCAGCAGGCACGATCGATGGCGATCGCATGTTGGGGGGCGGATTTCAGCCCCTTCATATGCGAGAGCACGGCCACCCATGGCGTGACGACGCCGGCAAGCTCCTTGCCGGCAATGATCGCGATGACACCCGGCATTCGCTTTGCGGCGTCCGCTTCGATACCAACGATCTTTGCATGTGCATGCGGCGAGCGTACAAAGACGACATGGGCCATCCGTGGCAGTTCCATGTCGCTAACATATTGACCGCGTCCCTGCATGAGACGGTCGAGGTTCGGACGCGGGACTGTCTTGCCGATGTAGGAATTAGGCCGATCAAGCATGGAAAGCGGCTCAGGTTTTGGCGATCGAGCCGTCATCTCGCCCGCTCCCTGCGCGCGAGCGCGGTGGCCTCGACGGCGTCGACAATGGCTTGATAACCCGTGCAGCGACAGTAGTTGCCAGACAGATGCTCGCGAATTTGCGCGCGGCTCGGGTCGGCGTGCTGTTTCAGCAGATCCTGCGCGGCCATCAGCATACCCGGTGTACAGTAGCCGCACTGCAAGGCGTTCCGGTCGCGAAAAGCAGCCTGAAGGTCGGCGACTTCGTTGCTGTCGGACAGGCCCTCGATAGTCTGTACCGATCTGCTATGTGCCTGCACCGCAAGTATGAGGCAGGCCCGAACGATCTCACCGTCGAGCCGCACCGTGCAGGCACCGCACACGCCGTGCTCACAACCGACATGCGTGCCCGTCAGGTGCAAATGCTCTCGCAAGAAATCCGCTAGATTGACGCGTGGCGAAACCTGCGCGTCAACACGCTCTCCATTTACTTCGAGCGAGATGGGCATCGGCGCCCTCACGCCAAACCTCCCGCGAGTTCTGGCCGAAAAAGCAGAGCAGCCACGCAACGGCCAAGCAGCACCTTTGCCAGATGCCGACGCATCGCGCTCGTAGCCTGTTGATCGTCCTGCGGATCGAGCTCTTCGGCCAGTACGGCGGATGCCTGCGAAATCAACGCTGGCGTGACGGTCGCGTTCAAGAGCCTGTTTGCCGCTCTGGCCAATACGGGCCGATCGCCGACGGCGAAGAACGCCAGCCGAAGACCGCTGAAGACGCTACCTTCGACGATCGCCTGAGCCGCGAGGCCAGCGATGGCATAGTCGCCATGCCGGCGCGCAAATTCGTGGAAGAAGTAGACCGAACCTTTCCGCGGGACCGCCAACTCGACGGCAACCAGAAGTTCGTCGGCGGACAGAGACGTCTGAAAAATACCCTGAAAAAAGTCGGCCGCGGCAATGTGCCGCTCGCCGCCCCTGCTCTGAACCACGAGGGTAGCGCCCAGGGCGAGCATGCACGCGGCAAGCTCGGAAGCCGGATCGGCATGGGCAAGGCTACCTCCAAGTGTTCCGCGGTTGCGTATGGCGGGATGGGCGACATGCGCGACCGCCTCTGCCAGCAGCGGCGCGTACAACGCGATTACAGGAGAACGTTGGAGGTCGACATGGCGTGTCAGCGCGCCGATGCGAAGGGTGTCGCCGGTGACCGTTATTCCTCGCAGTTCGGCGATCCCGCCTATGTCCACGATCACTTGTGGAGCAATCAGACGTAGATTCATCGCGGGCATCAGGCTCTGCCCGCCAGAAAGAACCTTCGCCTGGTCGCCATGTTCAGCCAGCAATGCCAGCGCATCGCCCACGCTGGTGGCGCGCGCATAAACAAAGGCCGCAGCCTTCATGGACGTCACCTTCCCACAAATCCTTGAGGCTTCGGATTAGAAGGCAGCAACCCTGCAAAGGTCAAGCTTGTTTATCGACCGATTATTTCGTTACACTGCGCCCGGGACGACGTGCGGCCCGGCTCGATCGAAAATACACCCCTGGGAGGCGCTGGGTATGAATTTGGGTTTCTTCACGATGCCGGTCCACCCGCTGGAAAAAGATTGGCGCGTCTCCCTCAACGAAGATCGCGAGGCGTTTCTGCTCGCTGACGAGCTTGGTTTTGCGGAAGGCTATGTCGGCGAGCACGTGACCGACCAAGCCGAGAACATTACCTCCTGCGTCGCTTTCCTGGCTTGGATTGCGGCTGAGACCAAGCGGATCAGGCTCGGGACCGGCACTATCAACATGCCGAACACACATCCCGCAACGGTTGCCTCTTCGATCGCAATGCTCGACCACATGCTCGGAGGACGGCTGATTTTCGGGATCAGTCCCGGCGGCTTGCTGTCGGACGCCGAGCTTTTTGACAACCTGGATGCCGATCGCAACGCGATGTTCCTCGAAGCAATCAACCACGTCCTGAAGATCTGGGAGCGCGAGGCCCCCTACAACATCCAGGGCAGGTACTGGAACATCTCGACGGAAAAGACCCTGATGAAGGACATCGGTCAGGGTGTCATCGCGCGCCCGCTGCAACGGCCGCATCCACCGATTGTCGTCACCGCGGTCGCGCCATTTTCGAAGGGCGTTACCGAGGCCGCCGCGCGCGGCTGGGATCCGATCTCCGCCAACTTCCTGATGCCAGCCTGGGTCAAAAGCCATTGGCCGAAATATGTTGAGGGTTGCGAACGCGGCGGTCGCGCCGCCGATCCCGCCAACTGGCGCGTCGCCAAGAGCGTGTTTGTCGCCAGGGATGCCGAGGTCGCCAAGGCTTACGCTACCGATCCAAACGGCCCCTACGTCTACTATTATCGCTCGCTATTTGCAAAGCTGAAGAAGGGCGGCCGGATCGAATTGTTCAAGACCCGTCGCGATCAACCCGACGATGAAGTCACACTGGAGTCGATCTGCGAGCGGCTCATCATCTGGGGCACGCCCGAGAGCGTCGCCGACCAGCTACTGGATTTCCAGGAGGAAGTGGGTAAGTTCGGGACACTGCTTTATGCCGGCAAGGATTGGAAGGATCGGGAATTGGGGCGCCAGTCCATGATCCTGATGGCCGAAAAGGTCATGCCACGCATCAACGCCGGCACATCCGGCCAATCCAGGGCAGCGGGATGATGTCGCGGCCAATGAAAGAGGCGCGACGTGACTCTTAGTGACCGCATTCCCTATCAGGCTCAAGTCGACAGGCCGAAGCTCGAGCTCCCTGGCGGCAAGAAGGTCGCGGTCTGGGTCATTCTCAACGTCGAGGAATGGCGGATCCAGAATCCTATGCCGCGCGTCGTACTGAGCCCGCCGATGGGGCAGCCGTTGTTGCCTGACGTACCGAACTGGTCTTGGCACGAATATGGGATGCGCGCGGGGTTCTGGCGGCAGTTCAGGGCGCTGACGGATCGCAAGGTACCGGTGACGCTGGCCCTCAATGCCAATGTTTGCAACACCTACCCGCGTGTCGCCTCCGCGGCACTGGAGGCCGGCTTCGAGTTCATGGGCCATGGCTTCGTGCAGGGCCCCATGCACAAGCTTGAAAACCAGGCCGACGCGGTCAAACGCGCCGTCGACACCATCGCAAAATTCGCCGGCAAGCCGCCACGGTCCTGGGAGAGCCCCGGCCTGACCGAGACCGAAGTAACTCTCGACCTGCTGCGTCTCAATGGTATCGAATATGTTGCCGACTGGGTGATCGACGACCTGCCGCAGGACATCGCGACGCCGCACGGCACCATCACGACCATCCCCTACTCGGTCGAGACCAACGACATCGTCATCCATGCATTGCAGCACTTGCCGTCAGACCAGTTCCTCAAGCGCTGCACCGATCAGTTCGACCGGCTTTATCTGGAAGGCGCCGAGAACGCACGAATCATGGCAATTTCGATTCACCCCTACATCACGGGCGTGCCGCATCGCATCAGATATCTGGAGTCGTTGCTCGACTATGTCATTGGCCATGATGGGGTGGCGCTGATGACGGCGAGCGAAATCGGTGACTGGTACCGCGCCGCAATGGCGAAGGTCTAGCGCAACCAGCGTGTTGCCTTAACTGATGATTTTTACAGGCGTACGAACGATATCAACACGGCCTCTGCCAAAAACCCGGTCGTAGCCGGCGAGGAATGCATCCAGCGCATCGCAGATCATCTGCTCCTTGTCCTCAATCACCGGAGACTCGTAGATGTGTTTGCGGACCCCGTAATAGAAAATGCCGCTGTGAAATACCCAGGCGAGTTCAAGTTCCGGCGCCGTCGGCTTGCCCTGAGCCGGAAGTCCCATTTCGTGACGGCATTCCTTGACGATGCGCGTCAGAATCTGTTCGCGGACTACGCCAACGTACCAGCGGTTGATGTCGAGCCCCTTCAGCCCCGAATAGAGATAGATACGCATCCATTTGCGTTTGAAGATGACGTCGGTGTAGCCACGGTAGAATTCCAGTAATCGGTCGCGCAGCGGCAGCGAACGGTCCGTGAGCAGCTTTTCCCAGCCAGTATTGAGCGGCTCGAGATAGACGGTACGATAGACTTCCTTGATCAAGTCATCCTTGCTGGGAAAGTAGCGATAAAGCAGCGGCTGGGTTACGCCGAGCCGGCGCGCGAGGTCGCGCGTGCCACCGCCGAACCCTTCTTCCGAGAAAAACTCCGTCGCCTTGGCAACGAACTCCTTACGGCGGTCATCCGGCGAAAGCCGTTTCTGCTTGGGTCGCGGCCGCCCTTGTGAGGCTTTCTTTTTCATGAAGTCGTATCGCTTGTTTGGCGATCATCCGTCGCAAGAAACTGGCCATAGCCGCCGCGAGCAAACAATAGCGGTTCTTTCCGGTTGTAAGAATAGGCCTCGACCGCGCCGAGAAAGATGACATGGTCGCCGCCGTAATAGCGATTGGCCGCACGACATTGGAAATTTGCGACACTCTCGGCGAGCAATGGCGCGCCGCCAAGTCCTGGCTTCCAGTCGACACCGGTAAACTTGTCTTCCGAAGACTTGGCAAACTTGTTGGCAAGCGCCTGCTGGCTTATCCCGAGGACGTTGACGGCAAAGTGGCTCGCATTCTGGAATGCATTGAGGCTCGAGGAATACATAACCAGGCTCCAGAGCACCAGCGGCGGATTGATCGACACCGAAGCGAAGGAATTGCACGTCAACCCATATGGCTTTCCGTCGGCGCCGGCTGCCGTGATGATAGTGACGCCGGTAGCGTAGGTGCCAAGCGCATTGCGAAAGTCCCGCGGGTCGATCGGAGAGTGGTCGCTGGCCAATTCGTTCGCGGGATCGGGGTTGATCGGATGCTTGGGCGCGTCGTTCATTTCGCTGGCCTCAAAGCGTCAGGTTTTCGGACGGCAGGCCAAGCGCCACGCGGCCGTAGTTCGTGCCGGCCGCATCGAAATTGAACGCCAAGTGTGAGTTGATGGCATGAGCATCACGGAATTGCCGCTGTAACACGCCCGTCGTAAACAAGCCACGCGCGCCGCTTGACGAAAACAGCAGCGATACCGCTTCGGTGCATAGATTGACTGAAAAAGCTCCGTCGCGGCGCAGCCGCGTCTTCGCGGCAATATCCGGAGTATGACCGCGCCTGGCGTCCGCCATCGCCTCGATGCAGGTCGACCGCATGATTCGCCGGGCTGCGTCGATCTTGGCGGACGCTTCTGCAATCTTGATCTGCATACTCTGCATGTCCGCAAGCTTAGCGCGGTTGTAGGTCGAAGCCCGGTGCCGGGCGACTTCGATATAGTCGTCGAGACACGCCTGCGCGTTACCGAGTGCGACACCTGAAAGCACATAAGGAAATAACGAGAACACTGGCAGGGCGTAAAGCGCATTTGGATTGACGGCGCTCCCAGGGGTCGGTCCGCCGCCTAGCTCGCTCACCGCGACCGAGAGCGCATCAGGTACCATGGCATCGCTGACTTCGACGTCATTCGATCCGGTACCCTGCAGCCCGACTGAATTCCAGGTATCCACGATCCTGTAGTCGTTCTTGTGGACCAGGAATATCCGGTACTCGATGCCGGCGGCTTCGTCGTCCGATGAAACCACGCTGGCGAGCATATTCCACTCGCAGGAAGCAACACCCGAGGAAAACTGCCAACTGCCCCGCAGGCGGTACCCACCATCGACCTTTTGCGCGCGACCAGCGGGAAAGATGAAGGACGAGGCGATCAGCGCATTTGGATCCCTGTCCCAAACCAGGTCCTGGGCGCGCTTGTCGAACAAGCCAAGCATCCAGTGATGGCTGGCAAGGTTGGCAAAATTCCAGGACGCGGAAGCATCGCCTTTCGCCAAAAGCTCAGCGCAATCGACCAGGGCGACATAGTCGAATTCGGAGCCGCCGACCCGCTTCGGCTGCACGATCCTGAACAGGCCTGCCTCATGGAGGTCGCGCTCGGTCTCTGGCGGGAGCCGTCGCAGTTGCTCTGTGCGTGCAGCCCGGTCGCGAAGACGTGGAATGAGCGCCTTGGCGCGGGCAGTCATCGCAGCATACGCACGATCATCCGAACCCGCTATCGCGTGCTGACCGGTGACCGGCTTCTGCCCGACGCCCGCCATCTTAGCGTTCCTCGCTTGCTTGCCGCCGGCTGCGCAACCCGCTTGACCGGCCAACATTTGTTCGCGATTGTTCATCGCATCATTACCAATTAAGGCGCGGCCGGCGTTGCCCGTCAATCAGAAATCAGCGGGTGGAAACAGGCAATCATGGCCAAGACCGTCGGAATTGTAGGCCTCGGTATCATGGGAGGCGCGATCTCGCGCAATCTTGTCGAACGCGGATGGCGCGTGATCGGCTTTGACATCGACCCGGCAAGAAATGCCGAGCTTGCACAAGCAAACGTATCCATCGCTGGCAGTGTCGCCGAGGTTACGCGCGACGCGCCCATCATCATGACCAGCCTTGCATCTCCTGCTGCGGTCGAGAGGGTTGCGCGGGAAATCGCGGATTGCGGACAAGCCTCAAGGATCGTCATAGAGCTCAGCACGCTTAGCCTTGCCGACAAGCTTCGCTTCGAAGCGGTGCTCGGGCAGGCCGGGCACGTCGCGCTCGATTGTCCGCTCAGCGGAACCGGCGCTCAAGCAAAGCTTCGGGACCTCGTAGTCTATGCCAGCGGCGATAGTAAAGTGATCAAGGAATGTATGGGCTTGTTTGCTGATTTTGCCAAGCAAACCGCTGATCTCGGGAGCTATGGAAATGGCAGCCGGATGAAGTTTGTTGCCAACCACTTGGTTGCAATCAACAATGTCGCCACTGCAGAAGCTATGCTGCTCGCCGAACGAGCCGGACTCGACCCAAGGATAGTGGTCGACGTGGTCGGCCCCGGCGCGGGCGGCTCGCGGATGTTCCAGCTACGCGCGCCCATGATGGTCGAACGCGCCTATGAACCGGCGACCATGAAGGTTTCAGTCTGGAGGAAGGACATGGCGATCATCTCCGAATTCGCCGACGAGGTAGGGTGCGAAACGCCGCTATTTTCGATGACGCAGCCGGTATACGCTGAAGCAATGGCGATGGGATTGGGTGACCAGGACACCGCCTCGGTCTTCGAGGTTTTGAAAAAGACGATTATCAAACGTCGCTAAATCCCGCGCGGCACTGCCGGCAAGATTCAGTGTCGCGTCGCACCAAAAAAGGAGCGTCATACCAATTGATGTGGCGAAACCGACGCCGCGTCGACCATCGTCGTAGTTATCACTTGATCATTAATGGCTTCCATCGGATAAATTGCGCAATCAACAAAGCCAGTCGATCGTCGTTCGTAGCGTTCCCGGGAGGATTTCATGACGATATCGCGACGACAATTCGCCAGCGAGGTCGCTGACGCAGCCAGCATCTATGCTCCCAAGCATGTTCTTGCCCGAAGCAGCGAACCAATCCGCATCGGGCTGCCGCCAGCCAAGGATCGGGAGCAATAAGCCGACTTTCCCTGCGGGAAAGCGCTCGCAAGCCGTCCAGGATGAGATCGACCGACGATGCAGTTTTGGATCATCCAGGGTCTCAACAGCCTTTCGCTTGGCGGTTTGCTCTTCCTGCTGTCCTCCGGATTCTCGCTGATCTTCGGCCTTATGCGTCTTGCCAACCTGACGCACGGCGCCTTCTTCATGCTCGGCACCTATTTCGCCGCGACCGCGCTCCGCTCTTTCGAGGGGTTGAACCTCTGGGTAACAGCGCTCGGCACAGGCGTCCTGGTTGCAGCGATCGGCGGTCTGTTTGAACGGCTGGTGCTGACACGGCTGAGAGGCAATCCGCTCGGGCAGGTGCTGGTTACGCTTGGTATGTCCTTCATCATTTCGGATGCGTGCCTGATGATCTGGGGTGGCGATTCGATTCCCGTTCCGACGCCGCGAAACCTGCAGGCACCGACGCACCTCTTCGGTTTCGTTTTTCCAACTTACCGCCTGGTGCTGGTAGGGTTGGCGGTTGTCGCCGCTATGAGTTTGTACCTTCTGCTGGAACGCACTCGGCTAGGAGCCATGATTCGTGCCGGGGTCGACGATCCACAAATGGCGCGCGCGGTGGGAATACCAGTTTCAAATCTCTTCACGATTGTCTTCTGCCTTGGCGCAGGCATCGCAGGTGCAGCAGGCGTACTCGGCGGCCCAATCCTTTCAGCCTACCCTGGCCTTGACGCCGACATGCTGCCGCTCGCGCTGATCGTCGTCATCCTCGGAGGAATCGGTAGCCTGCTCGGCGCGTTCGTCGGCAGCTTTCTGATCGGCTTCATCTACACGTTCGGTACCGCGTTGTTTCCGGAACTGGCCTACATCATCCTGTTCCTGCCGATGATCCTCGTTATTGCGTTTCGGCCGCAGGGCCTCTTTGGGCGCGTCGGCGCATGAAGTGGCTGGGCACGATCTTGCTGGGCGGATCGCTGCTCCTTCCGCCCTTGCTCGCGGGAGACTTCTATATCAATCTCGCGAGCCAGATCCTGATTGCTGCGATCTTCGCGCTCAGCCTCAATTTGCTGGTAGGCTTTGGCGGAATGACATCACTGGGACATGCTTCCTATCTTGGTGTCGCCGCCTATATCTCCGCCTTGCTCACCAGCCGCTACGGGTTCGGCCACGGTGCCGCCGCTTTCATCTCGATCTTGGGCACAGCTGCGATGGCTGCGGCCTTTGGCGTGATCGCGCTTCGCGCCAGCGGGATTGGCTTTCTCATGATCACCCTGGCATTGTCGCAAGTCTTATGGGGCCTAGCCTACCGAATGTCTGACATAACTAATGGCGACAATGGCATCACAGGTCTGACCCGCCCCGCGCCGTTCGGTATCTCACTCGAAACTCCCGTTGCGTTCTATTGGTTCGTGCTAATTGTGGCGACGATTGCCTTCGTGATGATGGGGATCTTCGTCTCATCAGCGTTCGGATCTTCGCTGAAAGGAGTCCGCGACCAGCCGCGCCGCATGGCAGCGCTCGGTTTCAATCCCTGGCTGATCCGCTGGATCACCTTTGTTTATTCGGGCTTTTGGGGCGGCGTATCCGGCTTGCTTTATGTCTACTACAACCAATACATCCATCCGAGTTCGCTCTCGACCACCACTTCGGCCGAGGCTTTGCTTGGCGTCATCGCTGGGGGCTCCGGGACGCTGGGCGGTCCCGCCGTCGGCGCCGCGCTGGTGCTGCTACTGAAGAACTACGCTTCGGCCTACATCGAACGATGGAACATGCTCCTGGGCCTCGTGTTCCTCTTCATCGTTCTGGTAATGCCCGCCGGCATCGTTCCAGGCGTTAGCCGGTTGATGTCCGGATTGCGCCGGGGCCCACGATGACCGAGCAAAGGTCCGGGTACGCGCTGGAGGTGTTCAACTTGAATAAGGCTTTCGGCGGCCTGGCGGTCACCCAGGACGTGTCTGTTAAAGTTCGGCCAGGCGAACGCCGGTTGATCATAGGGCCCAATGGCGCCGGCAAAACTACGCTGTTCAATCAGATCAGCGGTGATCTCCGACCGAGCTCTGGCCTCATTCGGCTTTTCGGTACGGATATCACCTACCTTCCGCCGTATCGGCGCGCACACCACGGACTGTCGCGCACCTATCAAATCATCACCCTCTTTGCCGGGGATACGCTGGCGCACAACGTCTCGCTTGGACTCTTGGGGTTACGGCTGTCGCGCTGGCAGATGTGGCGGCCGATGTCCACCTATCGCGATGTTGCCGCGGAAGCCCGCCGAACGCTAGACGCCGTCGGGCTCCTCCATCTCGCAGACCATCCGATCTCCGATATTGCCTACGGCGAAAAACGGCGGGTCGAGCTTGCTGTGGCACTTGCCCAAAAGCCGCGCGTGTTGCTCCTGGACGAACCGCTCGCAGGACTATCGAACACCGAACGCTCGGCAGTGCAATCGCTGATCGCTTCGATTTCGCGTGACACGACCATCATCATGATTGAGCATGACATGGATAAAGCGCTCGAACTCGCCGAGACCGTCACGTTGCTCAACTACGGCAGGGTGATTGTGGACGGCGAGCGCGACGCCGTGATCGCTGATGAGCGAACGCGAGAGGTGTACCTTGGCACCTGACGCGCTCAGTCTGGCCGATGTCCACACATTCTATGGCGACAGTCATGCCTTGCGCGGCGTCAGCTTCTCCCTCGCCCCGGGTACGGTCCTGGCATTGCTCGGACGAAACGGCGCCGGCAAGACCACTTGCATCTCCACCATTATCGGCCTCCTGCGCCCACGAGAAGGCCAAATTCGTCTGCACGGCGAGCCGATCGAGGGCCTCAGCCCCGAACGTATCGCGCGCCTGGGCATCGGCCTTGTCCCACAAGGCCGCCGCATCTTCCCTTCGCTCACCGTTCGGGAAAATCTGGTCGTGGCTGCGCAGCGACGCGATGGCGCTACGATACCGTGGACATTGGAGCGCATTTACGATCTTTTCCCAAGGCTGAGCGAGCGGCGCTCACAGCTTGCCGGAACGCTATCCGGCGGCGAGCAGCAAATGCTAGCGATTGGCCGGGCTTTGATGGGAAATCCCAGGGTGCTGTTGCTGGATGAGCCATCGGAAGGCCTTGCGCCGCTGATCGTCGCCGAAGTCGGCCGGACCATCAGCAGGCTGAAGGCGGAAAGGCAATCGATCGTTTTGGTCGAACAGAATCTCAAGCTTGCACTCGACGTTGCCGACTCTGCCGTCATTCTCAATACCGGCCGCTGTGTCTTCGCGGGCACCGCTAGGGAGTTGCAGAAGAATGACGATCTGATCACGCAGAATCTAGGCGCGCACCATGCACATTAATCCAGCAAAACCACCTTCGGGCGGAGGCAGTCAATGAAGATCGGCGTATGCGGAACAGGACGGATGGGGTCGGCGATCGCACAGCGGCTGATGGCAATTGGACATGAGGTCGGCGTCTGGAATCGCAATCAGATCAAGGCGGAGCCACTGATCAACGCAGGCGCCCGGACGTTTCCGACGCCAGCGGCGCTTGTCGAAGGCTGTGAGGCGGCTGTCGTCATGCTCCTCAATGACGCAGCCAGCGAGGCCGTCTATCGTGGCCCGAACGGGTTTCTGACGGGCAAACTGACCGGCAAGCTCGTGATCGACATGAGCACGGTTCGGCCGGACACCATGCAAACCATCGGAGCATCCGTCGGCCGGCGCGGCGCGGCATTTGTCGAAAGCCCGGTCGGTGGCAGCATCGGCCCTGCGAAGGAAGGCAAGCTGTTTGCACTGGTTGCGGGCGAAAGCGCGGACGTCGCCAGGGCAATGCCGGTGCTGGAGCAATTGTGCCGTCGTATCGAGCACGTCGGCCCACTCGGTGCCGGTGCAACCGTAAAACTCGCGATCAACCTACCGCTCCTAGTCTATTGGCAGGCGCTCGGGGAATCCCTGACGATCTGCAAGCCGCTCAATTTGCCGCCTGACCGACTCATCGACATCCTATCCGATACTGCAGGCACTCCGACCGCGATGAAGGGCCGTGGCGCGATCATTGCGAAGGTGTTGGCTGGCGAACCGCTCGGTCCTCCTGCTTTCGGCCTCAGCGCCGCCAAGAAAGATCTCGCGACCGCCGTCCAATACGCTCGCACGCTTCAAGCCGAACTTCCAGTTGCGACGAGTGCTCTAGCCTGCTTCGAGGAAGCCGAAGCGGCTGGTCTCGGCGACGCCGATGCCACGGCAATTTCGAGCCGTTGGCCGCAACGGCAAACTTTATCTAAATCGTAATCCTCACAAGCCGCCCCACTCAATCCCCAGGAAGCACAGGTCAAACATGATCGACAGCAAGAACCGCTACGGCCGCACCGCCGCCCGAATTCACGATGCCGACGGTCTCGCCCGCCGCCCCTCCTCAACGACGGTCGATATCCATGCTCACATCGTCGTTCCACAGGCGGCTGCCGTGGCGCAGCCGCACGTCGATGTGAGTCGGAGCCCCCTCGCTTATTTTGCGGACGATGTGACTAAGGATGTCAACGCGCAGCAGGAGAAGGACCTCCGCGAGGTGATGACCACGATGGATCGACGGCTGATGCATCTGGATCGGATGGGCATCGACATCCAGGTCGTGGCCCCTGCGCCAGGCCAGTGCTACTACACGGTTGATCCTAAAGTCGGAGAAACCGCGCATCGTCTCGCCAACGACGGCGTCGCCGAATATTGCTCTCGCAAGCCCGACCGGTTTGTTGGGCTTGGCGTCGTCACGCTGCAAGAGCCCGAGTTGGCCGTGCGCGAGCTCGACTACGTTATGGGCACACTGAAGCTCAAGGGCGTCGAGATTCTCACCAACGTCGGTGGTCAAGAGCTATCCGATCCAAAATTCCGGCCGTTCTTTGCGCGGGCTGAACAGCTCGGCGCCTTCATCATGATGCATCCGAACGGATTCACCCATGGCGAGCGGCTGACCCATTACTATTTCAGCAACGTATTAGGGAATCCTCTGGATACGACGCTTGCCCTGCACAACCTGATTTTCTCGGGAACGCTCGCGCGCGTTCCAGAGCTGAAATTGATGGCGGTACACGGTGGCGGCTATCTGCCGAGCTATTCAGGACGCATTGATCACGCCTGGGGTGCCCGGCGCGATTGTCACGCCGAACTTCCGCTACCTCCGACGACGTATTTGCGCCAAATCTATCTCGACACAATCGTCTTCACCTATCACCAGTTGGCCTATTTGATCGATGTGTTCGGTCCCGACCGGATTCTCATGGGTACGGACTATCCTTTCGACATGGCCGAGTACAATCCGATCGGCCATGTTGCGGGCGTCGAGGGTATGGACGAAGTGACCCTGGCGCAGATCACTGGTGGGAATGCGGCACGGGTCCTTGGCCTCGATCTTTGATCGGGCCAACAAGCTCACTGCGCCGCGGCTACCTTCTTGTAAGCGGGTTGTTCATGGGGATGCGAACTTGCGAAGGCCGGAAGCGCAAAACAATGCTTGGCAAGGGTTGCCACGATAGGGAACGCGGCCAGGTCAAGCTTGAGAAAATGCGCACCGACCACCTGGCTGGCGATGCAGATATCGGCAAGTCCCGGCTCCGCGCCTAGTGCGAACGGCGCTGGAGCCCGGCGCGCCAGCAGCCGTTCGTAAGTTGCAAGTCCCTCGGTCGTCCAATGCTTGCTCCAATGCTCGATCGAGTGGGCATCCGCACCGAACGCCTTGACAAGATGATTGCGCACTCTCGGCACCACCAGAGGATGCGCATCGGCGACGTTCATCAACGCAAGTGCGCGCGCATACGCGCGATCTTTCGGATCTGCGGGTACCAATCGCGGTTCGAGTTTGACGTCTTCGAGATATTCGATGATGGCGAGCGACTGGAATACGGAACGACCGTCGTGGATGAGAGTCGGCACGACGCGCTCGGCGTTGATCCTCTCGTAGCCCGGCTCGAACTGCTCACCCGAAAGGATGTCGATCGACGTTTCTTCGAACGCCAGACCCTTCAATTTTAGTGCCACCCTTACTCGGAACGTGGCGATCGACCGCCAGAATCCATAGACCTGTATACCCATCGCAGACCTCGCCGTGGACGCTTCGACAATTCCTGTTCAGGTATGCTCTTTTTCCCTGCCAGCCACCTTGTCGAGCGCACTCAATACCGCCTCGCCCATCTCGACCGTGGAAAGCTTCTTGGCGCCCGGCTCTGCAATATCGGCGGTCCTGGCGCCGCCCGCGAGCGCCGTTGCCACAGCCTTCTCGAGCAGATCCGCGTCTTCAGGCCGGTTCATCGTCAAACGAAGCAGCAGCGCAACGCTGAGAATTGAGCCAAGTGGATTGGCGATGCCCTTGCCCGCGATATCGGGCGCGCTACCGTGGACCGGCTCGTAAAGCGCCTTGCGTCGGCCGAATCGATCGACGGGGCCCAGCGAAGCCGAGGGCAGCATACCGAGCGAACCTGAAGCCATCGCTGCGCAATCCGAAAGAATATCGCCGAAGATATTTCCGGTCACCATCACATCGAACTGCCGTGGCTCCCGCACGATCTGCATGGCGGCGTTGTCGACATAGAGATGGGTGAGCTCGACATCGGAGAACTCCTCCTTATGCAGCGCAGTTACCTCCTCGCGCCAGACCACGCTCGTTTCCAGCACATTGGCTTTATCGACTGAACAGACCCTGTTGCGCCGCGTCCGCGCCAGCTCGAAGGCGGCACGCGCTACGCGGCGAATTTGATTGGTGCTGTATTGCTCCGTATTGAATCCGCGCCGTTGACCATCCGGCAGTGTTTCAATCCCGCGCGGCTCGCCGAAATAGATCCCACCGGTGAGTTCGCGAATGATGACGAAATCGACATCCCTGAGGACTTCGGCCTTTAGCGGTGCCGAAGCCGCCAAGGCTTGCGTTGCCATGATCGGCCGCAAATTCGCGTAGAGGTCGTACTTGCTGCGCAGCGACAGGAGACTGCCGGCCTTGCGAGCGGCGGGCGGTACTTCCTTGGTCTCTGGGCCACCGGTTGCGCCCCAGAGAATCGCATCGGCCTCGTCCATCGCCTCAACTGTATCTTCCGGCAATACCTTGCCGGTCGAAAGGTAGGGAATAAGGCCATATTGCGCTTCTCGCAGCGTCATTGGCGCGCCGCGCCTAGTGACGAACCAGTTGAGGATACGATGCGATTGCGCCGTGACCTCGGGACCGATCCCTTCGCCGCCGACCACAGCGACCTTGATCATATTGGACCGATCGTTCATGGCGATTTCCTCGCGAAATGGATCCAGGGCCGTGCGGCGCCGTCAGCAGCTTGAAACGCTCGTATCTCGCTGTCGCGCCGCAAGGTCAACGCGACCTCGTCGAGGCCCTGCAGCAACCCCTCGCGGCGGCGCGGATCGATTTCGAAGGTGTACAGTTTTCCAGACGGTGAGACGATCGTCTGCGTCTCAAGATCGATGCCGATCTTCCCGGCTCCCTGCGTTGCTTCGACATCGGCGGCAAGGGAGGCTACGATCTCTTTGTCGACGACGATTGGAAGGATTCCGTTCTGGAAACAGTTGGCAAAAAAGATGTCGCCAAAGCCAGAGCCGATGATGGCGCGAATGCCCATCTCCTGCAGCGACCATACCGCTCCTTCACGGGACGAACCGCAGCCAAAGTTCGGGCCAGTCACAAGGATCTCAGCTTGACGATAAGGCTCGCGGTTCAGGATGAAGGCGGGGTTCTCGGAACCATCCGGCAGATAGCGCAGCGAGCCAAACGCCCATTTCCCCAGCGTGCCGCGAACCGAATTGCCGACCAAACGCTCGATCCGGATGATGACGTCAGTATCGATGTTGCCACGCATGATCGGCGCTGCGACGGCTGTCAATTTCGTAAACGGTTTCGGCATCGTCAGCGTCCCAGGGTCCGGACATCGGCGATCGCGCCGGCGATGGCCGCGGCCGCAGCACTCGCAGGACTCGCCAGATGCGTCCGCGCCCGCGGCCCCTGCCGACCAACAAAATTGCGGTTCGAAGTCGAGACCGACCGCTGGCCCGGTCCGACGGTTTCGCCGTTGGCAGCCAGGCACATCGAACAACCTGGCTCGCGCCATTCGAACCCAGCCTCGATGAAGACCTTATCAAGGCCCTCGGCAACCGCGTCGCGTTTGACATTCTCCGACCCCGGCACGACCCAGGCGCGTACGCCTGATGCGACCTTGCGGCCGCGCGCGATTTCCGCCGCCGCGCGCAGATCGCTCAAACGGCTGTTGGTGCATGAACCGATGAACACCCAATCGACGGGCGTGCCCGCGATCAGCGCACCTCCTTTCAGTCCCATATAGTCAAGGGCCATTTCGATCGCGGCGCGCCGCGCGGGATCCTCAACCGTTTGCGGATCGGGAAT
>Ga0134128_10000956_pt1 | contig 39120 bp, 24 predicted proteins | sample KB31754_FD_96462 | JGI IMG/M metagenome (GOLD analysis project Ga0134128, IMG submission 96462) | Terrestrial soil microbial communities with excess Nitrogen fertilizer from Kellogg Biological Station, Michigan, USA - KB3-175-4 | ecosystem: Environmental > Terrestrial > Soil > Unclassified ...
ATATTCCGCTGCCCGGGCACAAGATCGAAGTTGCCCACGGGCTTGAACGAATTATTCAACAGATAACAATCCAGGTCGCCGTCGTGGTCGTAATCAAAGAACACGGCATGCGTCGACAGGCCGGTATTATCCAGGCCGTATTCCGCCGCCCGATCCGTAAACGTCCCATCATGGTTATTGATAAAAAGTTGGTTCGCCCGGTGCCGCGTCTTGAGATCCCCCGACTTGCAGACATAGATGTCCAGCCATCCATCGCCATTCACATCGGCCATACAGACACCCGTCGACCATACGCCGTCGCTCCCGACCCCCGCGGCCGACGTGATATCCTCGAATTGAAAATTACCTTTGTTCAGGTAAAGTTTATTGGAACCCTGGTTGCTGCAAAAAAAGATATCGGGAAGCCCGTCGTTATTGATATCCCCGATGCCCACCCCACCGCCGTTGAAGAAACTGCGAAAGGTATACATATTGAAATCCTCTGTATAATGCAGGTTGTTGGCAAACCTGATACCGGTAGAATCCGGCGGAACCAGGCTAAACAGTTTATGCCCCCCGGGCTTTCCTCCACCGGTGCAGGAAGCCAGGAGAAAAAACAGGCAGCGCATCACCCAATTCTTGCAGGCAGTCACGATAGGGCTGTTTTCATGTACTCAATTTACTCCGGAATAAAACAAAAACAGGCGAAAGAATTCGCCCGTTTTTATAATTGCTAAACTCAGGGCAGATATGCCAATGCAATTTAATACCCTGGGTTTTGCTTAAGTGCCTTGTTCGCGTTCAACTGCGCATCCGGCAGCGGCATGATGTTCAGGTGATTGATCCCATGCGGTCCGAGATTGTCCACCGGGTCCGCATCATGGAATCGAAACGCATTGTTATACGTTCCAAACCGGATCATATCCTGGCGTCGCATCCCCTCAAAAAACATCTCTCTTCCTCTCTCGGCCAGGAAGCTGGTATCGGTCATTGTCGTGAAAGGGGCAACACCACCATGTACAGTCCTGATCTGGTTTACGATAGTCAACGCATAGGCGTTGTTCCAGTCGTTGTTCTTTCTCGCTGTAGCCTCCGCCGCCGTCAGCAAAATATCGGCATAGCGGAAGAGTGCAAAGTCATTGTCCATATTCCCGGTCATTCCCTGGTAAAAACCCCATTTCGCGATGCGGGCGCCGGACTGACGCCAGGCCGTGGGTGCCAACTCATTGATAAAAGGAGTAAAGACGATGCCTGCGCCATCGGGATCACCGGCATATCCGGGTCCGGACTTCTCATAACCTCCATCCTGCAACTGCTTGCCGTCACTGCCATACTGGGGTCCGACCAGGAAATTGCTCAACCGCTTGTCCAACGTACCGGTCACACTGTCGCCCTGGGGATCGGTACCAACCACCTGTCCCTGCGGACCGGGATTTTGCACGGGATCGATATAAGATGCATAAAATTCCTGCACGCTTGCAAACCCGTTCCAGGGCTGCGCATTCATATTGTAGGTATTCTGGTTCAACCCGTTCAATGTCATCATCTGGATATTGTTCCCCTGCTCATGCACATGGTCATAAGGAATGGTAAAGATCGTCTCGGGTACCCCCTTGTTGAGCTGCGAGAAATTATCGGCATAGTTGGGCGTCAGCGCGTACATCCCGGAATTGATAACGGAGTCACAGGCCGCAATACACTTGTCCCACTGCGGCGTACCCGTATAGACCTCGGCATTGAGATACAACTTGGCCAATGCCGCCCAACAAGTGTAGGCATTCACCCGGCCGTAGGTAGACTCATTCGCCGGCCCCGTATGCGGCAGCACGGAGGCTACCGCCAGCAGTTCGGACTCTACCAGCGCATACACCTGGTCCCGGGTGCTGTTCGTCGGCGCGGTCGTGGAAGAAAAGTCAATGCTGATCGGCACATTACCATACCAATCCAGCAGCCAGTAATAATAGATGGCCCTCAAGCCCCTCAACTCCGCAATATATTGCGGGATCTTCGGGTTGGTGAATTTCGACAGGGTCGCGATAAGCCGGTTACAGGTATTGATGCCGCTATAACAAAAATTCCACCCGTTGGCCGGGTCGGGGTCCAGTGAATTGTAGGTATGCGTTTTCAGTCGTACCCAACGACCGCCATCGCCCCAGTCCGGGCCACGCGTTGGCACCACGCACTCGTCCGTCGTGACCTCGTTGATCGTTAAATAGTGATTATTACTGGCGATACCGGAAAGGTTGGCATAGGCTGCGCCTACCGCGGAGGACAGTTCGGCATCTGTTTGATAAAAACCGGTGCTGTTTACCGTATCGTAAAGATATTTCGTCTCATCCAGCTTGGTACAGGCACCCGCCAGCAGCAGCAGGAAGAGAAAAGAAAATCGGATGATTGAGCTTATTTTCATATTATCCATGTATTGAGTTGGCTAAATTAAAATCCCAGGTTTACGCCAAGCGTGAAAGAACGCGTCAACACCCAGTTCTCGCGCCGGTCTATACCCGGCGCCAGGATATTCGGCGGATTGGTACTTTGGTCCGCATACCGGACTTCCGGATCGGCGCCGGTATATTTCGTGATCAGGATGAGGTTATACCCGGTGACATAGACCCGCAGACTGCGGAAGCCCCCCGCCGGCGCCCCCTCCTTTTTCAACAACCAGTTATAAGCGATGGTCGCATTGTCGAGCTTGACAAAGGTTCCCTTCTCCACGAACAAGCTGCTGAACAACTGGGCATCGTTCACACTGGGATTATAATACTTCGTCTTCACGACATTGTAGACCGAAGCAACCGTCGGGTTCTCGTAAAACGCCCGGTAGGTATTGATGAGATCATGCCCAAAAGCTCCACGGAAAAAAACATTCAGATCCCATTTGCCATACCGAAAGGTGTTGGTCCACCCCATCTCGAATTTTGGCAAACCGTTGCCGATGATCCTCTTGTAATTATTGTTGTCGGCAACGGCATTTCCTTTCCCGTCGTCAAACAGGTATTTCCCGTTCTTGTCGACACCACGGTAGACAGCCTGGTAGAATAGCCCAATGGGCTGCCCTTCCATGGCCCGTGTGATCTGTGTGGCTTCCTGGCCCGGGCTACCCAGATTGGAGGCGCCGACATAACTGCCTGCCAGCGTCGGATCGAGCTTGGTCAGCACGACATGCGCCCGCGAAAAATTCAAACTGGTGGTCCAGGAAAACTTCTGACGCTTCAACAGATCATAATTGATCATAAACTCAAAACCAGTACTCTGTAACGTCCCGATATTCTCCCAGGTAGTGGATACCAGGTTCGGTGGTACCGGGACAGTAGCATTGAAAATAAGATTGGAGGTCGTCCGCCGGAAATAATCCGCCGAACCATTCAGGCGATTATTGAAGAACGCAAAGTCAAGACCGATATCGGTCTCCGCCTTAGTCTCCCATTTTAAATTGGGGTTGGCATTCTGAACGGGCCCATACGTATTGCCATAAAGACCGTTACCCGAATAATATGAACCGCTTACCGCCAGCGTCTGCAAGGATAGATAGGAATACGGCGGCAACGAACCGGTTTTCCCATAGGAGGCCCGCAACTTCAGGTTGTTAACGGATGGGATATCCCAGATATGACTAAAATCGACCCCGCCGCTCACCGCAGGGAAATTCCCCCACTTGTTGTTGGGACCAAACTGTGTCGAACCCTCCCGGCGAAGGCTGGCAGCCAAAAATGCCATGTTCTTATAGTTGGCTGTCACCCGGCCAAAAAAGCCGACCAGTTTGCTCGCATTCTTATAACCTGTGACCGTCGCAAGCCCGTTTCCGATATCCTGTGCGGCGGCAATGTTGTCGCTGTTGGCATCGGTAACGAAATTTCCCGCCATGATACTGTTCCCGTTATTGACAAAATTTTGATAGGAATAACCCCCGACAGCGCCAAGATCGAAATCGTTGAACGTGTGCTGGTAGGACAAGGTGTTTTCATACAACTGGTTGAACGCCTGACCATTCCCCAGGAATTTTAACCCATGCCGGCCATAACCGTTATCACTGTTGGCATCGAACCCGCGGTTCGCATAGGCATTGATCGGCGAGTATTTATTGGAGTCGACATTGGTCGTCTGCTGTGCATAGCGTACCAGGAATTTAAGCCCCTTGATGATCTCGAATTCCGCGGAAGCGGCGACATTCTGCCGCTTGGTCTCGCTATGATTGGTATTCTGGACCAACAACGCCACCGGGTTGGAATAATCCGTCGCTGAGAACTCGAACCAGCCGCCGCCTGCTATATCATTGATACTGCCCACCGGTACATGTATCGGCGAGGTGGGGTTGTAGATCGTCGCATATTCAAAAGCATTGGCAAAGCCCAGATCGGCATTGCGGTGTGTCAAACTCATCTGGACATTGAAGACAAGCCGGTCGTTCAATGCCTTATGCGTAAGGTTTACCCTGCCATTTACCTGGTTATAACCCGTGGTGATCGCAATGCCTTCCCCATTGCGATAGTTCAACGAGACATCATAAGAAGTGTGCCCGTTGCTGCCCGCAAGCGAAAGGTTGTGATCCTGTGTAATCCCGGTGCGAGTTATCGCCTTGTCCCAATCCGTATTGGCGCCATAATCCGTCCCCGCGCCTGAACTCTGCAAAAGCTTGCGGAATTCCGTGGAGGACATATGCTTCGTAAACCGCGCTGCGTTCTCCGCCGTGACGGATCCATTATAAGATACCGTAGGACCGTTTCGGCTCCCACTCTTGGTGGTGATAATAATTACCCCCGCGGAACCGCGTGTTCCATAAATGGCCGCGGAAGAACCATCCTTCAATACATCCATACTGGCGATATCGTTCGGATCCACGGAATTGATGTCCGCACCTATCTGCCCGTCGATAACGATCAACGGCGAAGTATTGGCACCCAACGTCGACAACCCGCGAAGGCGGATGGTGTAAGCGGCATTGGGGTCCCCACCTGGTTTGGAAATAGACAAGCCAGCTACCTTGCCTTGCAATAACTGGGAAACATCACTGATATTTCCCTTATTGAATTGCTCGGCATCCACCCGCGTGATCGCACTGGTGATCTCCCGTTTCTTCTGGGTACCATAACCCACGACAATCGCTTCATTCAAATTGGCACTCGATTGAACAAGCCGGATAGCAAAGAACGTCTGGCTACCCACCGGGGATTCCTGCGGCTGGAAGCCGACATAAGAAAAGACCAGCACGGAAGAGGCGCCGGGCACAGCAATCGAAAAGGTCCCGTCGGACCCGGTAACGACCGAATTCCTGGTTCCCTTGACCGCCACTGTAACGCCCACGAGCGGAGAGCTATTATTATCGGTCACCTTGCCCGATACTTTAATAGACTCCTGCGCCGATGCAGCGATAACATAAAAAAAAGCCAAGGCCATTAATGGCATTGATTTTAGCATTCGTGAGAGCAGGTGCATAAGCTTTGGTTTGTTTTTAATCAAATTTTAACAATACAATCGGTTGCATTAATGTGCAAAAAAATACCTCGTGTCGCGGAAGGATAGGCAACACTATGAACTGGGGTAAATAGAAGGGAACAAAAAGAAAGGCCGGGTTACGGCAGGCGTGTAGGTTAATTGGCTCATAAAGCGATCGTTACAGGTTAACAATATATAGCAAGCATGGTTACCGCGACCTCCTCCCCGGGCTATTCATGTTAAAACGACATTTATCCGCCGGGGCATGTCGCGTGTTAAAATCTGGTTAAATGTAAAGAAACATTTGCTAAAAAAACAACCGATTGCGAACTTTTATTTTTGCATGTCTTCCGCTAGACACCTTACATTTTGGAAATTAAAAGGTTATATCCGTGGCACAGGAAAAGGAAATAACTATTTATGATATTGCCAGATTATTGGGTATTTCGGCTTCCACCGTAAGCCGAGGCCTGAAGAATCATCCCGGCGTAAACATAAAAACGCGGGTCCGCATCGCGGAAACCGCCGCAAAACTCGGGTACCGCAGCAATAGCTTCGCCACCAGTCTTCGCAAACAACAAACCCGTACCATCGGCGCCATTATTCACGAGCTCCATAGCGAATTCGTCATCCTGGCCCTCGCAGGGATCGAAAAGATAACGAACAACGCCGGCTACGACCTCATTATCGGTCACTCTTCCGAAACCATGGCCAAAGAAGTGGCCAATGCCCATAACCTCTTTAATAAACGCGTCGACGGCGTCATCGCCTCCCTGGCCTATGACACCACTAACCTCCAGCACTTCGAACCCTTTTTCCGCAAAAAGATACCCGTCGTCTTCTTCGATCGTGTGGAAGAGAATAGCAACGGTATCCACATCGTCATCGACAACTTCAAAGCTGCCTACGAGGCGACAACCCATCTCATCGGGCAAAAATGCACCCGCATCGCGCATTCTACCGCCAACCTGCAGCGCAATGTTTATTCGCAACGCCTTGCCGGATACCGCCAGGCGCTCCGCGATCACGGCCAGACCTACAACCCGGACTGGACCTTCGTAAACGACCAGAGTCGCGAAGCCATCCGCGAAATGGCCGGGAATATCGTCCGCATGAGCCCCCGCCCGGACGCCATCTTTCTCACTAACGACTTCTGTGCCGCCGTTTGCATCCAGACTTTTAAACAACTGGGGCTCCGCATCCCTGACGACATCGCCGTCGTCGGCTTCAACAACGACACCATCAGCCAGCTAATAGAACCGCAGATAACGACCATCGACTACCCGGGCAACGAGATCGGTGAAAGCGCCGCCACACACCTCATCGACCTCCTCAGCAACCCCAACGACCCCACCCTGCACCAAAAAGTCGTGATCGACTCCAAACTCATCATCCGCGGCTCTTCTCGCCGGATTTTTTGACGATCTCATCCTGCAGGCACTATTGCGCCGCGGATTCCGGCGCCTTAATATGAATGAAATCCCCATTTCTGTAATCGATGAGCACGCGGTAATTGCGCTTGTCCGGACTATTGGCGTTGGCCGAAAAGACCCCAAACGGATTCGACGGAGTACCCGCGACATTCAGGCGACCGTCAAAGTAAAAATCGTCGCCGTCCTTTTGTAAGGGGTAATAACCAAAATGGCTGACGATATACGGAATGCCTTTGTAAACGACGGCATAAATATGCTTCTTGCCCCTGGCTTCCGTCCATCCGGGGCTATGAAGCGTGATAGCCATGCCGCCATCGCTTCTGAGTTTGACTTCGCCCTGGAGATCGGGTGTCTGATTCTTAAAAGCGGCATAGTCGCTGTAAAACCCTTCGGTATACGTGCTGGTGTTGTATGCTTTTAACCTTCTCTTGTGGAGGTTGTCTATATGCCGGACGTCCTCATAACTATATACGACGGTATCCACCGGCGTAAGCGCGATCCCCCTGGCGATAAAATTGTCGACGACTTCATTGCTGGCGGAGACCAGGGCGTTCTGGAAATTCGCGGGCCCATCGATCACGAGTGTGGTATCGAGATTCAGCAAAGACACGTAGCCGTTGTCCTTTAAAGCATATAGGGTCGCGATGAGATAGACATAGGCCGTCCTTTGGGTTTCGGCGAAAGAAAATCTTTTGAGTTGAAAAAGCAGCGCGCCGAAGCCCGACGAAGCATCCGTATAACTATTCAGGATAGCCTCCAACTGCGGCCCAATGGGCGTTTTCAGAATGAGTTTTGTGGGCTTGGCCTCTGTCTCCAGGGAATAGTTGCCCACGCAGGACGTGTCTTGCCGCGAGTCCAGAAAGGCGATGAGCTTATAGCCGCTTTTTTGAGGGCTGCTTTTTGGCGCCGTCCATGTGAAAGAGGCGTCGGTTCCCTGCGAAAAAAGGGTTATGCATGTCAGGCATAGGATCAGCAAGGTTAGCATCTGTCGCTTCATGGTGAAAAAATAATGCTTTTTTTGTATTTTTTAAAACGGCAGCATTTTTACCGCCAAACACCCGCAGCGCGAATTTGTCGATAGTTCACTAACTTGTAGGGATGATCGTCGTTATTCAATGTAAGGACCAGGTAGGCCTGGTTGCAGCCATCTCGGGTGTGCTGGCGGAGGAAAGGCTCAATATCGTTTCCCTGCGTGAGCATGTCGACTCTACGGAAAATCGATTTTTTATCCGGGTGGAAGTGGATAGAGAGGCGCCCGGGGCCGGGCTGGAGGCGAGGCTTCGAGCCGTCCTGCCAATCGACGCCGTGGTTTCGATCAACCTGGGCGCGGAGAAAAAGATCGCCGTATTGGTGACGAAGGAATATCACTGTCTCGCCGACATTCTGGTGCGTCATCATTTCAAGACGCTGGGCGCGTCCGTCCAGTGTGTCATCGGTAATTATCCTGTTTTCGAAGATATCTGCCGGCGCTTTGAAGTGCCATTTTCCCATATATCCCACCAGGATCTGGAAAAGGAACGATTTGAACAAAAGATCATCGATGTCCTGATCGGCTATCAGCCTGACTATATCGTGCTGGCTAAATTCATGCGTATCCTGTCGCCGGTCTTTATGACGAATTTCCCATCCCGGATCATCAATATCCATCACTCTTTCCTGCCGGCATTCGCCGGGGCAAATCCGTACCGTCAGGCATTCGAACGTGGTGTCAAATTGATCGGCGCGACCGCTCATTTCGTGACCGAAGAACTGGACGAGGGACCCATCATCGCACAGCAGATCGTCCCGGTTACTCATTCCTTTTCGGTGACGGATATGGTGAAAGCGGGTAAGGAGATCGAAAGTGCTGTCCTGGCCCGCGCACTCCGGCTGGTGTTCGAGGATCGCGTGCTGGTCTATAAGAATAAGACGGTGGTTTTCGAGTAAATGCGTGGCTCACCGTCTCACCGGATCACCATCACCGTTCCTCTGGCCCATGTGGCAGGAAGGCCTTCCAGCTTGTATTCGCAGGTCCACACATAGGTGTCTGCAACGGGGGGTTAAAAGCATTGGGCATCCTAAAGGCTTCAAAACAATTTTTTCCGGCAACCTCGATGGTATCCCGGGCAATACAGCCGGCTGAATTGCTTACCTGCAGCCAGTATTGCCCAGGCTGGTCAATGGTGATCTGCGAGGTATTCTCCCCAGTGCTCCATTCATACGTCGGAAAGCCATAAAGCGAAGCAACGACGAGTCCCCCATACTGGCATACGCTCGTATCGCCGGAGAGAAAGGGAGTAGTGGGGCCTTTCAACCCGGTAATAACGGCCGTAGCGCTGGACGCCCGGTTGCAGAGATCTACGGCGGCGGCGCTGCAGGTGCCGGGCTGACTGACCCGGATGATAGAGTCGGTGGATCCATCCTGCCATTGGGAGCTCGCATAGCCGGAATGAGCGTCGAGGAGCAGCGTCGCATTGGGGCACAGACCGGCATCTCCGCCCAGCGATACCGGTTTCATGGGGATCATTGTTATCTGAGCCGTATCCTTCGTTGTACCACAGCCATCCGTAACCGAAACGATAAAGGCATCGCCTGTAGCAGGGCTTATTGTAACCGCCTGCGTTATCTCTCCCGTAGACCAGCTGTACTGATAAGGTGGGTTGCCGCCACTGGCCTAGGCCGTGAGAGTGATAGGAGCGCCCGGACAGATGGTTTCCGGCCCCGAAGCCTGGATGGCGGGCGATGCCGGCGAATAAATAGTTACGTTGACGCCATTGTCCGGACTGTTAACAGCAGGGTTTGCAGAAACGATCCTTACGCGATAACCGGCGCCGCCGGATGTATTCACCGGTATCTGCGCATTGATCTCCTCTCCCACCCCAGCGACTGCGGTAAGACTGCCGATATTCACGGGATTGCTGAAGCTGCCCTGCGCGGGTAGCGCATAGAACCAGAAGATGCTTCAAGGCGAACGATAAAGGTGTGGCGACAAGATAGAAAAAATCGTTTATTCCTCATAGTGTCGCAGTCAGGCAAAGGTTACTTTTCCACGGCCGATCGGCTGGCGAGACAAAGGGCTTTATCTCAATACACCCACCTGGGCCGACTTAAAATTCAGCACGGCCTTTAAAGCAGCCTTTGGATTGAGCACGCCGGCCATGCACGCCACGTTCTACCGGGACCCGCAGGCAGAGGGCGAAGAGTGCGTAAAACCGGATCTCGACAATGGAGGCAGCACCGGGTGCGGGATTGGACTCACAAACGGACTCTAAAGGCAGCGCATTGGGCCGGGTGTACATTTACGAAAAACATGAAGCGCCACATCGTCAGAACGCAAATGCAGGCGGACGAATATGCCTCTTTCCTGAAAGGATTCAGCCGCACGCTCTATAAGAAAAAGAGTCACTATGCCCGCAAATTGTTGCTTGGGGAGCCGGTGACCGTGATCTATCGGAACCACTCCCTGGACGACTTTATCGAAATGGCAGTGGGTCTTATGAAGGAGCTCCGGCTTTTTGCATCGATGGAGACTTTATCCGTTTCCGAAAAAGAAACGTTGGAGCAAAAGGTATTGTCGATCCAGAAACATCTTATACAAGTCATCGACTCATGCAGCCACACATCCTGAAAAAAAACGCCATAACCGCTCTTCAATATAACGAATACAAAATAACCGAGGGAAAAGCTGAAATGATCAAGGCGGCAAATTTCCTCAAAGATCAGAATCAACTGAGCAGGAGGGACATCACCGAACGGTTTCGTCAGCGGACTTCGCTGGACGAACGATATTATGAAAATGGGTTTCACATTTCTTTGAACTTTGGCAAAAGGGAACTGCTGAGTAATGAAACAATGGCGCAGCTTGCCGACCGGTACATGGTCGGGATGGGATTCGAAAACGAGCCTTACGTGGCCTATCGGCACTATGACGCGGGCCACACCCATCTGCATATCGTGACGGTCGCCGTTCGGGCCGATGGAAATCCCATCCATATACAGCGACCACAGCTTTACCAATCGCATCGTCTTTGCAGAACACTCGAAAGGGAGTATTCGCTTGAACGGCCCTTTGCCGCAAAACAGGAACAAAAGGAGGAATTCTCCGCAGACCGTGCGCAACGCGTCATTTATGGCGAGCCCGGCCTGAAACGGGCTATAAGCGATGTGCTGAACACGGTAGTCGTTCACTATAGCTACACCTCGCTGGACGAATTCAATGCCATCCTCAAGCAATACAATGTGGCGGCCAACCCCGGCAAAGAGGGATCCCGGCTCCACGAAGGCGGCGGTCTTTTATATCATGCGCTCGACGAAAACGGCAAAATGATCGGCAAGCCCTTAAAAGCCAGCGGATTCCTGTTGAAGCCCACGCTTAAGAACCTGGAAGAGAAATTCGCACTGAATCAGGCCTTTCGCGAAGCTCAGCGGGAACGTCTGTCTACCGCGATCGAATGGGCGCTGGCAGGCCGCACTCCGGATTGGGAGGGACTCGAGAAAAATCTGGAAAGAGAAGGCATTGCTGTGGTCATCGATAAAAACAAAGCGGGTGATGCCTGCGTCTCTTTTGTGGATCATTCCGGTAAGTCCGCATTCGAAGGCAAAAATCTTGGCGAAGCGTATCGGTTGGAGGCGCTTCGTAACCGCTGCCGGCCGACGGAAGACCCGGTGGATGAGTTGGTTCAGAAACAGCAGCTGCGTATGTCTTTATAAACGCAAAAAAAAAGGCCGGCTCCCGAAGGAACCGGCCAGCAGCCCGAAGGCCGTCTGCTTTTGCTTTGTAACCATGAAAAAACTTAATTATACCCCGGATTCTGCTTCAGGTAGACTTTCCCCGTCGAGTTCTCCGCCTGGATCTCATTGAGCGGAATGGCGAAATTCTCATTGACCCCTTTCGTGAAGAAAGCGCTATTGTTCACGCGATAGAACCCGGTGCGGTTCTTTTCCACACCCACGTAAGTATTCAACGTGGTGGCCATAGAACCCGTGCCGTTATCCCATCTCGCCAGGTCGAAGAACCGCTGACCTTCCATAGCCAGCTCCAATCTTCTTTCCATTTGGATGGCTTTGATGGCATAAGCCTGTCCCTGAGCGGTGAACGCCCCCGCGGCATAGGGCTTGATCAGGTAATTGCCGCCCGGCGTCGTTTGGGGTGAATACGTGCTGGTATTGGCGTTATACGCAGCATTGAGATATACCCAGCTGCCGGGATTGGCTGCCCGTTGCCGGATCATATTGACATAGGTTTCCGCCTGGTCCAGATTCCCCGCCTGGGCCTCGCATTCCGCGGCCCACAGGATCACATCGGCGAGCCGGCAAAGATTGACGTTATTGGCGTCGACTTCGGCTGCGCCCCAGAATACGGTCTCGGTAGAAGAAAACTTCCCTTGCTGACTCTTGGCATAGCCATTCTTTTTTGGCACGAAGGGGCCGTCATCCGCCAGATCGCGAACCCAGGTGGAATCGATCGTTCCCCAGTCAAAGTAGGGCTCGCCGGGTCTGCCGGCCACCCAATCCAGCCGGGGATCGATGGTCCCGGACCAGGAGGTGCCGGACGGAGCGCTGATCAGCGGCGTATTGTTATAACTACCATCCAGCAAAGGCAAGCCATTGGCGTCGGTCTTGTAGGCCTGGACGAGGTTCCACGAAGGGTTGTTGAATCCGCAGCAGCCCGGGCCATTGTTATAGGGGAAATCAAGCTCGTCACCCGTATCGCCATTGCCGCCATTGGTTGCGGTAGAAGACCCGTCATTCACGGAAGCCTGACAGGCGAAAATGCTTTCGGTGCCATTCTTCTGCGCCGGGTTGAAGTTGCTTTCATACATCGGCTCAAGCGCGTAAGGTGTTCCCTGCGAAGTAGTACCCTGGTTGATCACCTGTTGCAACAAAGGCAGGGCGCTGTCGTACTGATGCTGGTACATATAGGCTTTGGCAAGATAGGCCATGGCCGCCCATCTGTTGACACGGCCGATATTGGGCTGCGTGCCCGGCAGGTTACTGACGGCATACGAGAGATCGGCTTCGATATCCGGCCAGATATCGATATAAGATCCACCCGCATAATTCGGCACATTGAGATTGCCCGAAGCATACTGAAAGATCTCGTTGACATAGGGGAAGTTCTTAAAGATCTTTACCCCCTCGAAATGATAATAGGCACGCAGGAACCTGGCCTCGGCTTCATATTCCACGGTATCTGCCGGCGAAATGGTGGTGGACTGGCGCAACGTTCGGATGACATCATTGCTACGCTGGATGCCGTTGTAGAGCACTGTCCATTTCTCATCGAGATACGTGCTGGTACCCGACTCGGCCAGCGACCAGGTCATCAGGGGTATCACGTCGGGCTGGTCACTGGGGGTAGACCCCTTGTAGGAGTCGTCCGCGCACTCGCTGCCCCAGACGTAGTTGGAGGCGCCACTGCCGTTACCGAGGTTCTGACCGGGATCGGGTTCACCGGACAACAACGCATAGGCCCCGATCAGGAGTCCCTGCACACCGGAATTAGTGGTCACATTCGGCTGGAGCAGGGAACCCTGCGGTTGAATATTCAATTTCGTATTACACGCATAAATGAGCACGGCAGTCAGCACCACACTTGCAGGCATTATCCACTTTAAGAGTTTTAGCATACTGATAATTTTATTAAAATGAATTAATGGATCGTAAGACTTACCCCGACGTTATAACTCTTTTGATTATTAGGATATACACCTCCGTCAATACCAAAAGAGGTATTGGTCCCCGGGTTCAGCTCGGGATCCAATCCTGAATATTTGGTGATGGTGAACAGGTTCAAGGCTTGCACATAGACCCTCAGCCGCTCGAAATGCAGCCGCTTCAACTCATCGGATATGATATTGTAACCGATCGTCAGGTTTCTGCACCGGAGGAAAGACCCGCTCTCCATGATATAGGAGTTGAATACGCCGGAGTTGCTGAAATTGGCGCTTTCTTCCAGCATCGGAACATTTGTTCCGGGGTTGGCGACATGGGCCGTCGAATCGTTGACATTGGTCGGCGAACCCGAGGCATTGACGAGTTTCGCCGAGTTGAGGACCACATTCTTGCTGATCTGGTTGCCGAAGGTCTGTGGGAAGTCGGTCGACGATTTGACCTCATTGAGGATCTTGGCGCCTATGGAGGTATAGAAGAAGGTGTAAAGATCCCAATTCTTATAGGAGACCGAAAGATTCAGGCCAGCCGTAAATTTCGGATTGGGGTTGCCGAAAAAGGTCTGGTCATCGGAAGTGATCCGACCGTCATGATTGACATCGGCATATTTGAATCTGCCGGGGGCGGCGTTCTGCTGGGCCGGCGATTTATATACATCGGACCAGTTCTGGTAGATGCCGATGACCTTGTAGCCATAAAATTCGCCGAGGGGATGTCCCGGCTGTATCCTTGAAGTATAGGTCTGGGCGCCCGTGGGTTCATTGTAATATAGTGTTCCCGCGGGGAGACTCACGACCTTGTTGTTATAGGATGTGAAGGTACCGGTGATGTCGAATTTAAGATCGTTGCGGATAGACCCATGATAGGTCAGCGCTGCATCTATCCCCGTGTTCTGCACATTCCCCGAGTTGTCGAAGGGGTCTGCCGCTCCACCATTGGTTCCGGGAACCACAGGAACGAAAAGCAGGCCGTCGATCAGCTTCTTATACCATTCCAGGGTGAGGTCGATCTTATTACTGAACAACGTGGCATCGAAACCGACATTGGTCAGGATATCCTTTTCCCAGGTGGTAGCCGGATTGCCATATTGACTGACATACAATCCCGGCACGGGGCTGTTGCTGGTCCCGTTGATATCATAATACGATTGGTTGATTTGCTGGCCGTAAAGTGTATAAGGATTTGTTGGGTTGATATCGCTGAGCGATCCCGCCTTACCCCAGCCGCCACGGATCTTCAGATCGTTGATCCAGGTGATGTTTTGCATGAAGTTTTCCTGCGAGATCCGCCAGCCGGCCGTCACGGAAGGGAAATTACCATAGCGCTGCGAGGGTGCGAATACCGAAGCACCATCCCGGCGGATGGTTCCGCTTAAAAGATATTTGCCGTTCCAGTTGTAGTCCAGTCGGCCGAAGAAGGACCATATCGCCAGCCGGTAAGGAGTTGCATAACCATTGGGCTGGACCACGTTGGAGTTATTGGTCTGTGTCGAGGGCTGACCGAAATTCAGGGTCCAAAGGTTCGGGCTCACGGTCAGATCGCTCGAATCCGTGACATAGTAATTACCCCTGGTAGTCTGGTTGGCCCTGCCGTTCTCATAAATGTATTCCTCGCCGGCCAGCAGGCTCAAATTATTGTTGCCCCATTGGTTGCTGTATTTCAAAGTATTGGTCCAGATAAAGCTATTGTTCAGGGACCAGGTCTCCTGGTAGAGATTTGCTGCGGTATTGTTTTCCGCGTTCTCATAGGGTGTGGGGGCAAAGGCATTGTAGTAGTTATAATCCACGGTACCGCCGACACTGGTATGCGCGGTAAAATGCCGCAGGAAATCTACATCGGTAAATACATTGCCAACGACATGATAGGTCTGGTTGACATTGTTAGCCTGGCGCTCCTGGATGGCAACCGGGTTTTCGGCGTTCCCGGTACCTATCGAGATGGTGCCGGCATAGTTACCTGCTATATCGTGCACGGGAATGATATTGGGGATTTGGTAGGCTGCATTGATAGAGTTCGTGCTGTTGACGCCCAGTGCATTCCGATAACCCGGATTGTTCTTGTAATAGGCATAGAAATTTTCGCCGATGTGGACATGGTCGTCGATCAGGGAGAAGCTGGTATTAGCCCTGACGCCATATCGTCTCAGCTTGGTGTCGATCAGCGTACCATCCTGATCCATGTAATTGAACGAAAAGAAATATTGCGACTTCCCGTTTCCCCCGGCCACGGAGATGTTATGGCTTTGGATGGGTGCCGGTTTGAAGATATCATTGAACCAGTTATTGCCATTTTGGGCAGCCCGCGTGATATGGTTGCTATAAAGATTATAGTCGGCCAGGCTGGTATTCGGAGCGCCTTGCGGCGCACCGGCCGGAGTGATATAATAGGGCAATACAGGAGTGGCGCCCTTTCCGTATTGGGGGTCGCTCGGAGTGAGCCCGTCGTTGAACGCCATTGCCCATTTCGCGACGCCTGTCTGTGTAGGTGTAGCCATATCCCACGAATGGCTCAATGGTCTTTGGGTACCATAATAGCCGTCGTAAGAGAGTCTGACGGTGCCGGTTCCCCTTTTTGTCGTGATGATGATAACGCCGTTCGCACCGCGGACCCCGTAGATGGCCGCCGCACCCGCATCCTTCAATACCTGGAGCGACTGGATATCATTCGGATTGATATCGTGCATGAGTTCGGGTACGCCGTCGACCATGATCAGCGGATTGGAATTGCCTGGAGAGGTGATACCACGGATCAGCACCGTGGCAGTACCGCCCGGCTGACCGGTAGAGAAAACAGTGACCCCGGAAGCCTGTCCTTGCAGCAACGATTCTGTGCTGCTCGCCGGCGTCTCTTTCATCGAGGCGACATTCACCACGGACACCGAACCCGTGATGTCCTTTTTTCGCTGGGCGGTGTAGCCCGTGACCACTACATCATTGAGGGTGGATGCGCTCGTCGTCAACGATACATTACCCAGGGGTGTCCCGGCTGTCACCGGCACCTCTAACGTGGCGAATCCAACCGCCGAAATACGGAGTGTTGCGCTTGCGGAGGGAAGCGTGATGGTGAAACTACCATCTGCACCCGATTGCACCATGGCTCCTCGGGCCGCCCCTTTCACTTCGATGGTTGCCCCGGGAACAGGCGTGTTGTCGGTTTTGTTGATGATCTTCCCCGTTACTACATTTTGGGCAAATGCGGTACAGGTGAAGAAAAGAAAGGCCGCCATCCAGCCTATTCTCATCAGCCCGCTTTTTTTCTTTGGCATAAGCAGTCGTTTTTTTTAACAAAACTAAATTTGAACTTCTCCGACTGCTATTTTTTTGCCACATCAACACTACATCATCCTTTCTTAAACAAGCGATATCAGGCGTTTTCGCCACATCTTCACTACATCACCGGTTGCGGCGTGCTTTCAGCGGTTCATCGGTACGGAGTTGCTGACAAAGGCGATATGCCGGCTGTCCGGCGACCACGACGGCGCATTGAGCGTGCCCTGACCGCCATAGAGATAAGCGATGACCTTCGGTCCACCTGGTTTAGTGAGCGGCATCAACCTCAACATTACCTCTTTGTAAGAGGGATGGGCATCGGGGTCTATATCCATAGGAAAAGAAATGAATACCATCCATTTTCCGTCGGGTGAGATATGCGGGAACCAGCTGTGGTAGTCGTCAAAGGTCAGCTGTTCCTTGTCCGATCCGTCGGGATGCATCCGCCATATCTGCATCGTCCCGCTGACATTGGCGTTGTAATAGATATATTTTCCGTCGGGCGAATATTCGGGGCCATCCACATGCGTGCGATTCCCCGGCGTGAGCAGCTCTTCGTGGCTGTCTTTGACCGAGACCCTATAGAGATTGTAATTAGGCGATCCATTGCGTTTCGCGACGATGGCCAGTTCCTTGCGGCCCGGCGCCCAGCCATGCAGATAGGAAGGCGACTCCGCCGTGATCTGTCGCGGTTCCCCGCCGGCCAAAGGCAGGACATAGACATAGGAACCACCATCGGCATGGCCATTGCTTATGCCCAGCATCTTTCCGTCGAAGGAGATCATATGGTCATTGTTGATCTTCGCCGCACTGCCGGTATTCAGTTTCTCGGGTGTCCCGCCGTCGACTGAAATGGTCCAAAGCGACCCATCCTGATTGAACAGCAGTCGTTTCCCGTCAGGCATATAATTGGGCGCCTCGAATCTCCCAGGCGCCTCGTGGATCACCCGCCGGCTGCCGTCGGCAATATCGAGTATCTCCAGCCGGCTCCCCAACACATCATGGAGGACAGGCTGGGCGGCATGGGGATTCGAGGTATAGGGATAGTTTACCGGTTTGTCGATCCGGACATTCCAGACGCGCGCGCTCGCCACATGATCAGAGTCATGCGAACAGATATAGAGCCCCACCAGCACATCCTTTTCCAGGGCATCCGTCTCGCAGCTGCCAACCACCTGCAGGGGCTCGCCGGGATGCGCGATCTTCATGGTGATCGTCTTGCCGATCCTTTCGAGCTGGATGGTCTGCCCACCCTTTTTGGGATAGAAACGCTCTTCTTCCGGGTCACGCATATACATCCCCCGATAGGGCCGCCACTGCAGGACGACCAGTCCGTCGATGTGCTTGCAGGCGTTGGCGCTGGCAGCTCCCTCATCTGTAGATTCCCGTATCATCCAGCCGATCTTGCGATGGCCGATGGAGCCACTGGTGTCGCCGGTGAAAGCAAAGTCGGCCGTGAGAATAAAATCACCGCTGATCTTCTTATAGACAAATTGAAATTCATCGCGGTTGAACCAGATATTGTCGCCCGCGCCTTTGAGCGAATAGCTCTGCGTGTTGGGATCATAAGCGGCATCGCCCGCGAGTTTGGGATGACCGATATCCAGATGATCTTCGAAGATGCCCACGGGGTGCTGGGCGCAAAGCGAACCCGTCACGAGCAAACAGCTCATGAAAAAGAATACTTTATTCATATTGCATCGTTTTTACGGAGTAAGCGGCACTACTTGTCTCTCGATATTCCATCCCTCCAGCCGCAGCTGCGGTGTCCGGCTGCCGAGTACGGTCCGCGGACAGCTGACCTTTACCGTTACCGATTGTCCCGCGGGGATGGAGAAATAGTTGTCGCTCCAATAGCTCGGCAATACTTCCTCGCCATCCGCGATCACTTGCGGGTTGAGAAAAAAGGCAAGCTCCGAAGAGGCGTTGGTGAAGCGTATCGTCCAGTGAGAATAGCCGTCCCTGGTCCCGGCGGGTGTCACCGCAACTTTCACCCGCGCCGAAGGCATCGCGTGCAAGTCGGCAAAGTCATGACCCGGCGACATCCAATATACGTTCTGCGAAAGCGTAGCGCCGGTCGCATCCTTTAGCTTCAGCAACACAAACGAGATACCTTGTGTCGAGGCCAATACCGACCGCAGCGACAAGACCTCTTTGGCATCGGTAGTATCGATATCCGTCCGGCCTTCTTGTTTGAACATGCTCCGGCCCGTCATGCCTACGACTTCGGCTTCATAGTGCAAACCGGTGCGTCGCATGTACGTTCGGTTGACTATCGCCACAGCCGAATCATCCAGATTGAGCTGGATATGCACCGGCTCACATGCCCGCTGCATAAAGTAATAGCCGGCATTGGGCTCGAGGTACCAGTCGTATACCTGCCAGATCACGCTCGGGAATGCGGCATTGAGTTTCCAGAGCATCACGCCACCCGTCTCCCTGAGCTTGTGTCCGGCGGCTTCGAAGATGGCGCGATAGCCACCCGCATTCAGCAGCTGCATCTTGTCCGAGAAATCGCGCATGCTCGTGGGCGCGCCAAACCGGTCGACCATTGCCTGATAATAAGTGTCGTATTTGCCGTTGCCGGTACAGGCATCATGGTAACCCCATGTATCATTGAGGGGATAAGGCAGCTTGGGGTCGGGTACGAGGTTGGGAATGATCTTAGACAAGGTGTTGTATGGCGGCTGCGAAGGGATTCCTGTTTCGTCCTTGAACACCCAGTCCCTGCCGGCGTCAACGAATTGATAATATTTTGCATCGTCCTGCCACGAATAGGGCCCGCCGCTGTACACTCCCGCCGGCTTGTCGTCGGGCCATGAGCCTTTCCAATCCTTTGGTGCTTTTGAAAAACCAGACGAACAGGGAATAAAGGGTCTTGTGCCATCCAGCGATGCCACGTTATCCCGCATGGCATCATATAGTTCCTTACGCGCATGCCCTTCGTTGCCACCGGTCCAAACGAGCAGACTGGGATGATTGCGGATGCGGTAGATCGTGCTGATGACATTGTCGATAAAGACCCGCGATTCCAGCGGCCAGTCCGCCGACCCCTTGAACCCCCCATTAGTATCGCCGGTGATCCAGAAGTCCTGCCAGACCAGCAACCCATAGCGATCCGCCAACTCATAGAAGTCGTCGGTCTCGCCGAGCCCGCCGCCCCAGATGCGGACCATATTTACGTTGGCATTGCGGCAAAGCCGCAGCTCATAGTCATAGCGCTGGTAGTTCCTGTTGAGCATCATATCGGGCACCCAGGCGCCCCCTACCAGATGGATGCGCTTGCCGTTGACAAAGAAATCCCTGCGCACCCAGCCGTTCACCATCGCAGTCGAAGAGTTCACGGTACGCACCCCGAATACAAAAGAGGTGTCGTCGGAGATCACGCCGTCGTTATATTTCAACCTGATCCGATAAAGCCAAGGTTGTCCATAGCCGTTAGGCCACCACAGCCGGGGATGATGCATCAGCAGCCCGGGTATCTCGGCGGCCGAAAGATGAACGGTTCGCGAGCCAGATGCTTCGACGGTCTCGGAGTGCGAAAAATGGATAGCCGCGCCGCTGAAATTCTCCGGCGTGATCGTCACCTCCAGCGATCCATGGCGCGTCTGGGTGCTGTTATTCGACAGCTGCAGATCGAGCGAGAGCCGGGCCACACTGGTATCGGGTAATGACGGCAGTTCGGTGACGATCCGCGGTTTGCCGATCACGACCTGTCCCGTGGTACGCAAGTACACCGGCTGCCAAATCCCAATATTCCGATCCCGCACTTCCGGGATCCAGTCCCAGCCCACCGAGCTGAGCATCGTCACGTTCTTACCGATGTCACCCGTGGGTCCACCGTTCTCATAAAAATCCTCGAGCGCTTTCAACTGCGGCGTCGCAGGCTCGCCCGGGACGTCCAGCGGATAGATCTTTACCGCAAGGGCATTGGCCTCACCGGCATGTATGGCCCCGCTGACATCCAGATCGAACTCCTCGAACATCCCTACCATCTTCGCCGAATCGGCGATCAGCCGGCCGTTGACCCATACCTCCGCGCGATAGTTGATGCCCTTGAAGATCAGCTGAAAATGCCGGTCCTGGTCTGCGGCGGGCACGGAAAAGATCGTCCGGTACCAATAGGGTTTTTTCCACGGATTGGGCTGACCCGGCAGATAGCTGTATTGCTCCAGGTGATATTCCTGGTTAAAGGTGTCAGAGGCATCCGGGATCAGCATATTGTTCATGCCCACGTAGGGATCGGGATAGACCTTGTTAGCCACGAGACCCGTGAGCACTGTCGAGGGAACAGTCACGGGAAACCAATAATTCGCGGGCGTATAGTGCGCCGATGAAAGCGAATCGCCGCCGGCTTTGACCACCGCGGAGGATAGCATGGTAAAATGGGTAAGCTTGACCTGACGCACGGGTAAAGCTGCCGGAGCAGGTGATTGAGCCGGAGCAGGTGATTGAGCCGGAGCAGGTGATTGAGCCGACACGACCAGGCTGGCAAGCAAAAGAACCGGACAAAGGAGTAGCGCGAAAAAAGGTTTTAGCATCGTTAGAGATCTAAATGGGATAAATAATCATAATCTATCCGGATGCTTTCAAATGCGCTATGGGTATACTCTTCCTGTTCCAGGAAAAAATACCTCATGCCAGACTGTTTCGCGTGCTCGAGCAGGCCTTTGAGATCGACCTGCCCCTGTCCAAACTCGGTGCTCTGTTTGCGAACCTTGTCCATATCCTTGAGGTGCCATAGGGGAAAGCGGCCGGGATATACACTAAAGTAGTGAAAAGGATCGTGACCCGCAGCCACAACCCAGCCTAAATCCATTTCCATGGTCACCAGCGTAGGATCGGTATATTTTAGTAATATATCGTAGAGTACCGTTCCGTCTACCGTCTCGAATTCCGAGTCATGATTGTGGTAGCCAAAATGCAAACCCGCTTTTTTGCATTCCTCACCCAGCTTATTGAACGCTTCTGCCGATTGCTTGTAGTGATCTACTGTTTGTCCCTGTGATGGCAGAACGGCGGAGATGATATACTGCTGACCGGTTTCAGTCGCCTCTTCCAGGCTCCGCTGCCAGTCGTTGTCGACATGTACATGTCCGCTGCGGAGCGTCATGCCCAGGTCCCGGGTGATCTTCCGAATCTCTTTGGGTGCCAGACCGTAATAATTTCCCTTATCGCTCCGTGCCGACTCCAGCTCTTTGAAGCCGATAGCGGCCAGCTTTTTTAGTGTGCCGGTGGGGTCCGCCAGCATCTCGTTGCGAACCGTATACAGCTGGATGCCGATATCCCTGACCTTGCGCCGGGAGGCAGCGAGACTACCGATACGAGCCCCTGCCGCCAGTACGGCGGAGCTCCTAATAAAATGACGTCTGTTCATGGCTCAACCGTATTACTTACAAACGCAATGTGTTTCCCATCGGGCGACCAGGACGGCGTATTCATCGACCCCTGTCCGCCATAAAGATAGGCCAGCACCTTGGGCGTGCCTTTGCCGTCTATAGGCAACAGCCGGATATAGACATGTTTGTAGGGTGGATGGATGCCTGCGGGCGTCTCCTGTGGTAAGAAGGTAATGTACACAAACCACTTACCGTCCGGGGAGATATGCGCAAACCAGTTGTCGTATTCGTCGTTTGTGATCTGCTCCTGGTTGCTGCCGTCGGGCCGCATCCGCCAGATCTGCATCAGTCCGCTGCGTACCGAGTTGAAATAGATATACTGGCCGTCGGGCGTATATTCCGGTCCATCGTCAAGACCTTTCGTCGTTGTCAGGCGTTGTTCCTTGCCACCCTCCGCCGACACCTTGTAGACGTCGAACTCGCCATTTCGCTCACCACAGAATACCATATCCTTGCCATCGGGCGACCAGCCATGAAAATAGCTGGGTCCGCGCGGCGTGATCTGTTTCGGCGTACCGCCTTCGATGGGCACAGTATAAACAATGGAGCCGCCAAGTTCTTTGACGAAATTGCTCAACCCCAGCATCTTCCCGTCGAAGGAGATCACATGGTCGTTGTTGTTATTGGTAACGGTCCCGGTTTTGAGCGCCTCCGGGGTACGTGTGGCCAGATCGAAAGTATAGATGGTCCCTTTGGCGTCGTTGAAGATCAGGCTTTTCCCATCCGGCGTCCAGTTAGGCGCCTGTATGGAATAGGGGACCTTATAGATGACTTCGCGATGTCCCGAGGCAATATCGAGCACCTCCAGCCGGCTGCCCAGCGTCATCTGCGTCCGTTGATCCGACTCGCCGGGATACGGTACGGTGATGCTGACGTTGCTGAAAACCCCGGTCTCCAGTACATCGGAGTTATGCGACCCTACAAAGAGGCCTACATAGACCTCGTCCCCCAGGTCGACGCCGGTGAGCGTATCGGTCTGGAAGGGCTGGCCGTAGATTGCGGCGCGCATGATGTACACGCCGTCCTTGCGTTCGAGCTGGAGGATATTGGCATGAGTGAGCTTCATCCGGTGTTCCTGGGTTTGCGCGCCGGCCGCCGGCCTCCACTGCAGCGAGGTCAGCCCGTCGCCATGCTCGACGGCATTGACATGCGGTGAATTCCCATCCAGTGTCTTGCGGATCATCCAACCCACCTTCCGGTGATAATCTACCCAGGTACCCAGGAATTCGGCGCGGGCGTACAGGATGAAATCACCCTTCATCCTTTTCCATACATATTGAAATTCGTCATGATCCGCCCAAACATTATAGCCGGCGCCGGAGATGACGTATTGACCGGTCTCCGGGATAAAAGTAGCTGATCCCGGCTTGACGCCCGTGCCGACATCGCCATGATCCTCAAAGATGCCCACGGGCTGGGCGGCGGCAGAAAACGTGAAAAACAAAGCCGAAACAAGCAGCAAAACGTTAGAAGGAGTCGATTTCATCAATGGACAATTGAAAAGGTTTTTTAATGCAGGTAGCTGTTAACCCAACAAATTTATAGTTCGATTGCCCGATAGGCCAGTTTTTGACTACATCTATACTACATCAGCCCTAAAAACCCCTTAGATATCAGCAGTTTTCGCCACATCATCACTACATCAAAACAGCCTTGCCCGCCAATAAGGTACTTCTTAGTCGACCCCTTCCTGCAAAATGGGTTATCTTTAGGTACACCAGCCATATGTTTACCAAAAGGTCCAAATTGAAAACATGGGCTACTGCGATCTGCTTATGTTTTAGCCTGCTTAGCCGTAGCCAGAATACCATCGGTATCCCCGATATCATCAATTATTCGCGGGAGGTTTATAATGCCGGTACCCAAAACCGCGGGATCGTACAGGATCGCAACGGTGTGATGTATTTTGCCAATTACCAGGGCCTTTTGACCTTCGACGGCAATTACTGGCGGAATTACCCCATTTCGAACAAGACCGTGGTGCGATCGATCGCCATTGGGAAGGATAACCGCATCTATGTAGGCGGACAAGGTGATTTCGGCTATTTTTCGCCCGACAGCATCGGCCGGCTGGTCTATACCTCGCTGAAAAACCTGCTTTCCGAAAAGAATAGCGCTTTTTCGGATGTCTGGAATATCGTCCCTTACGGTAATGACGTATTTTTCCAAAGCCGTGAAAAGATTTTTCAGCTCAACAACCGTACGATCACCGTATACCCCGCCGCCTCCTCATGGATGTTCCTGGGCGAAAGTAACCGGCAGCTGATAGCCCAGGACCAGAAGAACGGGCTGCTCGGGTTCCGGGATGGCCTTTGGTCTCCTTTTGTAAAGGAATCTGCCCTCCCCGCCAATTATCTCGCTACCTGCCTGTTCCCGGTAGGCAAGGATAGCAGCTTTCTCGGGACGGTAAATACGGGTTTTTATTTTCTGGCAGACAACAAGATCACCCCCTTCCATTTCACGGGCCCCAACCCTTTTGCCAACGAACGGGTCCTTACGGCCATCGCTGTGAACAACGAATGGCTTGCTATCGGCACCAACCTGGATGGCATCTATATAGTGAACAAAAACGGCGAGATCATTCAAAATCTCTCGCGTAAAGAAGGGCTGCAAAACAACAATGTCCTGATGCTTTTCCTGGACCGGAGCAAGAACCTCTGGATCGGACTCGACGACGGCATCGATCTCGTGGCCTATAATAATGCGATCAAACACATCTACCCGGAAAAGCTCAACGAGGGTTTGGGCTATACCAGCATAATTTACAACAAGGAGCTTTTCGTGGGTACGTCCAATGGTTTGTATTCGCTGTCGATGGACGATAGGCATAATGACGCAGCCGGCTTTGGTGACTTCAGCTTTGTCCGCGGCGAGTTCAAATCCATCCCGGGGACCAAAGGGTCTACCTGGGGTCTTGACGAGATCAACGGCAAACTGCTGCTGGGTCACCACGACGGTGCCTATGAGATCCGCAACGACCAGCTGGTCCCCATCGATATCCGTGCAGCCTACTGGACCTTTTTGCCCTTGTCCAATGTATTACCCTCTGCCGAGGTACTGGCGGGAAGCGATGCCGGCATCAATATATTGCGGTATGGCGACCATGGGTTCCAGCTGCAGGATAAGCTGCCCGGTTTCAATACCTCCGCCGAATTCATGGCGCTCGACAATAATAACACGCTCTGGGTCGCACACCCCTATCGCGGCGTTTATAAGATCGATCTTAACGATACCACGCATCCGCAGGTAAAGCTCTATACCGAAAAGAACGGACTACCCTCGTATCTGAAAAATCATTTGTTCAAGGTCAAGAACCACATCGTGATCGCCACCGAAAAAGGGGTATATGAATATGACCCGCGATCGGACAGCTTCGTCTTATCGGCCTATTTCAAAGGCTTCTTCGGCGAGCGGAACATCCGCTTTCTCAAGGAGGACGGCGTGGGCAATATCTGGTTTATCGAGGACAATAGCCCGGGCGTTATCGATCTCACCGGGTCCCAACCCGACATCATCTATTTCCCCGAGCTCAGCGGGAAGCTGGTAGCCGATTATGAAAACATCAATCCTTATGACAAATTTAATGTGCTTGTGGGTGCGGAGAAGGGATTCTATCATATCAATTATGAGGAATATAAGAAGAACCACTATCCGATCCAGGTCAATTTGCGGAGCGTCCGGGCGATAGGCAAAACGGATACGCTGCTTTTCGGCGGCTATTTTGGCGAGGTGAACGATAGTCTCGATCAGCCGGCTTCGGCGGTATACAGCATCTCCAACAAATGGAACTCGCTCCATTTCGAATATACCACCCCCTTATATTCCGCGCAAAACAGCATCACCTATAGCTATTGTCTTAAAGGATTCGACCGGGATTGGTCGCCCTGGTCCAGAAAAACCGAAAAGGACTATACCAACCTCCCCGCGGGGACCTATACCTTCCAGGTGAGATCGAAAAGCCATCTCGGCAACGAGTCGGCTGTCAGCAGCTATTCGTTCACGATACTACCCCCATGGTACCAAACCGGCTGGGCCTACGCCCTTTATGCGCTGGTCCTGGCGAGCCTTCTTTATGGGGTCTATTTCTGGCAACGCCGCATCTTCCGGCGTCAGCAGCAAAAACACGAAGAGGAGCGGCGACGGCTGCAATACCTGCATCAGCTGGAGATGGAAAAATCGGAAAAGGAGATCGTCAAGCTAAGGAACGAAAAACTGGAAGCCGAGATCGAGCATAAGAATACCGAGCTCGCTTCGGCAGCTATGCATCTCGTTCAAAAAGGCGAGCTGCTGGGAAATATCCGCGAAGAGCTGATGCGGATGAAAAAAGGAGCGAACGGCGATGGGGCGGCCGCGGAAGAATTGAAGAAAATGTTGCGGATCCTCGGTGAGGAGAATAAGATGGATAAGGACTGGGAGCAGTTCGCCGTCCATTTCGACAAGGTACACAGCGATTTCCTAAGGATCACCAAAACGGCCTATCCCAGCCTTAGCGCCCATGAGCTAAAGCTCTGCGCCTATCTGCGGATGAACCTTTCCAGCAAGGAGATCGCCCAGCTCGAGAATATCAGTGTAAGGGGCGTGGAGATCAGCCGCTACCGTCTGAGAAAAAAATTGAGGATCGCCACGGAGACGACCCTCTTTGATTTCTTGATGGAGCTGCATGCAAAAGGGGCTACACTAAGTTCTGTTTGATATAAGCCAGGCTCTTCGTGATGCTGTCGAAAGGCGATCCGAGCGTATGATCCTGCTCTACGAACCAGTACTTCATGCCCGCCGTAGCCTTATATTTAAAGATGCGTTTGAAATCGACGGTGCCGCTACCCACTTCGGCGGTATCGTGGTCCGGCGTCTTGCGGATGTCTTTGAGATGCCACAGCGGGAATCTGCCGGGGTGCGCTTCGAAGATCTTCACCGGGTCCTGACCGGCGAAGGTAGCCCAATACAGGTCGAGCTCCATCTTCACCAGGTTGGGATCTGTATTTTTTAACAGGATATCATAGGGATAGACGCCGCCTTGCGCGGCAAATTCGAAATTGTGGTTGTGATGACAGAACTGGATACCCGCCTTTTTGCATTTTTCGCCGGCGATATTGAAATCGTGCGCCATCTTTTTATAATGGTCGAGGGTGCCGCGTTCGGATTCCGAAAGCCAGGCGCAGATCATATACTGCAATCCCAGCTTATGCGCATCTTCGACGGCCCGGTCCCAGTCGTGCAGGATGGTCCCGTTGAATACGCCATTGGTTAGGAGGGCCCCTTTCGAGTCTTCGCCATACCGGTAGTGACAGCTGCGCATGACCTGTCCGTTTTTCTTTAGCACGCCGGCAAAGGTCCTGGCGTCCATGCCATAGAATTTCTCGTCGCCGCTGTTGTAGGTGGCGCCTTCGAGGGAATTATACCCGATGGCGGCAACCTTGGCCAGGGTGCCGGCCGGATCTTTGGCCATGGCATCCCGGACCGTATACAGCTGGAGGCCATAGTTGGCGCCTGCTAACGGGCGGCTCGAGGCAAGGGCGGGTGCAGCCAGGATGCCTGCAGAATAGATGGATGTCTTTTTTAGAAAATCTCTTCTAGATGTACGCATATGGGGAGCAATTTTTTCGCTAATGTCTGTCCTTTGGACGAGCCGCCACCGGCGGCTCCAGGTGTTATCCCGCTAATTTACGATTCCGCACCTAACTTTCACTACATCATTACTACATCATAGGGCCTAAAGCGGCACTTCGCGAGGGAAAATGTGTAAATTGAATGAAACTCGCTTGCTATGAAGTTCGCACTATGTCTTTCCGGTCTCCTGTGCTTGCTGGGGACCACGGGCCTCTCGGGAACCACTGGACTCTCGGGAGCCGCGCGCCCCGCGGATGAACACCCGACCCTGGCCATCGGCGCGAAGGCCCCCGATTTCTCGCTCATGGGCGTGGATGGCAAGACCTATACGCTCGCCTCTTTTGAGGAGGCCCGCATCCTGGTGATCGTTTTCACCTGTAATCATTGTCCTACCGCCCAGGCCTATGAGAGCCGGATCATCCAGCTGACAAAAGATTACAAGGATCGCGGAGTCGACGTCGTGGCCATTATGCCGAATGACCCCCAGAGCATTCGTCTCGACGAACTGGGCTATACGGATATGGGCGACACCTATGACGAGATGAAACGCCGGGCTGCCATAAAGCACTTCAACTTCCCCTATCTCTATGATGGTGCTACCGAGGAGGCGTCTAAAAAGTACGGACCAATCGCGACGCCGCATGTCTTTATTTTCGATAGCCAGCGAAAACTGCGCTATAGCGGCAGGGTCGACGACGTGGAAAAACCTACAAAGACCCCGCATGTGAGCGATGCCCGCAATGCCATCGAGGCGCTGCTGGCCGGCAAAGAGCCGCCCGTGACGACGACCAAAGTATTCGGCTGTTCGATCAAATGGACGGAGAAAAGCGACTGGATCGAAAAGGCAAAGGAGGAATGGGCCAAAGAACCCGTGCGTCTCGATACGATCACGGCGGATGGGATCAAGGACCTGATCGCCAATCATACCGACAAGCTCCGGCTGATCAATGTCTGGGCTACGTGGTGTGGTCCCTGTGTGGCCGAGTTCCCCGATCTCGTAGACATCAACCGCATGTACCGCCGCCGGGATTTCGAGTTCATCAGTATCAGCGCCGACGAGCCCGCCAAACGCAATAAAGCGTTGCAGTTCCTGCAGAAGTCCCAGGCCTCTGCCACGAACTATATCTTCAATATTGACGATAAATACAAGCTCATCGAAGCCGTCGATCCCAAATGGCAGGGGGCCCTGCCCTATACGCTGGTGATCGAGCCGGGTGGTAAGATCATCTATTCCAAGGAAGGACCCGTCGACCCGGCAGCACTCAAAACGGTCATCGTCGACGACCCGACGATCGGAAGATACTACTAACGGGACCTCGTGTGGGGCCAGCTGCCGGCGTCATTGATCCGTTGCTTCATCCTTGTCTTCCGTCTCCTCCAGCTCGTCGCCTTTCTTGCTGCGCCGCGCTTTCACGAGCGGATTCTCCTGCGTCCCCGTCACGGCTACGGGAATGCCGATAACCCCGAAAGGCGGCAGCCCCACCCGGCAATGCAGATTGAGCCGCCCGTCGAAGCTTGCCTGCCCTTCGATCCGCAATTTGAACACCGAGATCTTCATCCGGGTGCGCTCAATGGTGATCAGGTTATTGGCAATTGTGGTTTTGAGGTCGACCTTGGAGAGATCGGGGTCGTTGACGTCTTTATTGGTTTCTTTGCTGACCTCGCCGAAAAGCTTTAGCCCTTTGACCTTCACCTTTCGGATCGATACGGTGCCGCCGCCTTTGAGCGAGGGATACACCGGATGCATATTCCCATCCAGCCGCCCCGCCAGTTTATAGTCGAGCGAGATGACACCTTGTGCCTTCGCCGCAGATGTAGCCAGGTCGCGGAATAGTTTTACCTCGCGGTATGCCCGCTGCACGTCGAAGTCCCTGGCCTCGATGTGATAATCGAATTGCGCTTTCTGCGGCGAGAGCGGCTTGTATGCAGCATTCATCTCCACCGGCGCACCCGCCAGCGAGAATAGCGTGGTATCGAGATGGACGGCGCCGCTGTCGATGCTGACCCCGCCCCTGAAACTGTCGATCCGCATCCCGTTGTAATCCACCTCCTTCACGTCGGCATGAAAGGCCACGTCCAGATCCGTGGGTACGAGGATGACGCCCGTCGTCTGGCCGGCCGCGGCCGCCGCGGAGACACCGCCCGTCACGGACCCAGCGGCATCCGTGGTGGCACCGCTCGCATGCGCCCCACGACCCGCCGCCGAGGCGCCAGCCGCGTTAAATGCCATCAGCTCATCGAGCACAAGGCGGTCGCTCTTCAACGTGAAACTCCCGCGCAAGGGTTCTCCCTTATTGGCCATATATCCGATCACATCCGACAACCACCCGTCGAGTACAAACCGGCTTTTGCCATATCCCGCCTCAAACCGGTCGAATGTCATCTTATCCTGCTTGAAACTAAACTTCCCTGTATATATCCTAAAGGGCTGCGGAAACATTTCGGCGCGCAGCACCAGATCATGAACCGTGAGCGTCCCCTCGTTGAAAAGCTGGTCATAACGTCCTTGGGTGGCATCGCTTTGGCGACCCCTGAGCGAAAGGCTCGTTTCGACCAGCCCTGTGACGGCATAGTCTTTCAGCGCAAAGACCTTGAGGACCCGGCCCAGATCGAGCGTTCCATTCGAGACGATAGTATAATTGAGATCGGTGAAATCGCGCAGATCGGCCTTTATCATAAATGGCTGCCCTTCGAACTCGAAGGACATCGGCGTCAACGAGACATCGAGGTCCTTCATCGACCCACTGCGGCTGATCACCCTGGCCCCCAACTGGACCTTTTCGAGCGGATGCGGATAGTATTTCGTTTGGATGCTTCCGTTGAGCAATTGCAGATCGGCCTGCGTCACCGGAAATTGATGCCGCGCCGGCAGATAATTGCCTTTTGTCTTGACGTTGACGCTAAGGTCGCCGGCAAGCTCGACGCTGTCCAGCGGATAGACCTTTTTGAGATCGGCGAGGTGTAACACCGTTTCCAGCTCTGCCTCGATGGATCGGCTGGCCGGGTCTTCCAGCCGGAAGAACCCCCGGATATGACTGCCGAGGGCCTGCGCGTTCAGGTTTTCAAGCTTCAATCGCACATGCCGATAGTCGTTATCAGGACAGTCGGCATCGACATCAAAAGCAATATCCCTGACCGCCTCCGGCCGTGAAGCGAATTTTAAAAACCCGTTGCGCACCGTTGCATTCAATGTAAACTTTGGGATGCTGGCGATCACTGTATCTACCGTGGTCTTGCGCAGCCCTATCTTGCGCTCGACGTGGGTTGCATACTTTCCTTCCGCCTCTAGTTGTAACCTCAGCCGGCCTTTGAGATCGGCGGGCGCAAAACCAACGGCCCGGTCCCATTTCTCCAGGTCGAGGTCGCTGCGGATCTTCGCAGAGACCCACGGTGCTTTCATGCCGCGGACCTGCATCACAGCGCTGAAATAGTCCTTGTCGAGATTGAAGTAGGCGGAATCGACTCTAAAATCCAGGCTGTCGGGATCTAGACCCGGCAACCGCGTGTGCAGATCGAGATAGAGATCTTTTATCGGCACCGGCGCCTGCCCATTGGCAACATACCCATTCCGGATCTTGAGATCGAGGAGCAGATCGGGCATTTCACCCGTGGCCGCGATATATTTCCCTTTCAAGGAGGCGTCGATATCCCCGGAACCCCGGACGTCGGTTTTCTCGAGCCAGAGAGTCACGTCCGGCGGCAGGGCTGTGATCACATTGTGTAAGCTCGTGTCCGCCGCCTTTAGCTGAAAGTCCATGTCATACCCATCTTTCAAAAACGAGAAACGGCCGGTAAACGTTACGGGGAGCTGGTTGATCATCAATTCGTTTCGCTCGAAGATCAGGGCCAGCGAATTCGTATTGATCTTCGTAATGAGATCGGCGTTGAGCTTCTTATTGATAAAGTAAGGCTGCCGGTCATAATAAAAATCGATCGCCTCCACTTTCATATGCGTCCGCAGATCGAAGACGGCCTGGCTAAGATCACCATTACCCTCATATTCGAGCCCTTTGGCATTGATAAGGATCGGGATCGACGCATCGTTATAGATCAATCGGCTGTTCTCTATAATGATCTTCTGTATCTTCAGCGAAGCGCTGCCCGTGTCGGCCGCCTCCTGGGGCCGGTTACTTTTTTTGGAAGCATAAATATTGTAGTTGGGTACCCCACTCGTGTCGACCTGGATATTGATGAAGGCATTCGTGAGAAAGATCTTGTCGATATTTACCTCTGAGAAAACGCTTCGCAGATCGACACCCAGCGAGATCTCGTCGGCTTCTATCAACCGCTCCTTGTCAAAAGGGGCCGAACCATTGAGTTTGACATCATACAGTGTCAATGTCAACGCGGGAAAATGCCGGAAGAAAGAAAGCCGGGCAGCGGAAAAATGCAATTCCGATTTCACGCTATGCCGGGCCCATTGTCTGATCTTATTGGATACAAAACCGGGAAAGAGATAGGGTAGCAGGAACAGCAACAGCACGAGACTTACCACCGTGATGCCGGTGATCTTCAGGATTTTTAGCAGTATGCGGGAAAAAGTCGGACGCATAACACAAAAATACTATCTTTATACACCTAATGGCTTCGATTATGAAATTCTAACTCCCTGCTCCGCGCGGCAGTCCTTCTTCAAATCATGAGCAACCGCTCAGCAGAATTTCTATTTCCAATTTCTCAGCTTATTAAATCGATCTTATGTCTGACGTAATCAAAGTAATACGCCAAGCCTTATCCGGTCATCAGCAAGACTATACTTCCGGCAGCATCCGCCGCGCGGTGGTCCTGGCATCCATTCCCATGATCCTCGAAATGTGTATGGAATCCGTATTTGCGCTCGTCGATGTGTTCTTTGTCGGCCGCATCGGCAAAGAAGCCGTCGCTACCGTGGGTCTCACCGAATCCGTATTGGCCATCGTATATTCCCTTGCCATGGGGCTTGGCATGGCGGCTACCGCTATGGTCGCGCGAAGGATCGGTGAGAAGAATGAAAGCGAAGCCTCGCATGCTTCGGCTCAAAGCATTGTGATCGCGTTAGTGCTGACACTGGTGGTAAGCCTTTCCGGCGCCTTGCTTGCGCCGAAGATCCTGGAGGTAATGGGCGGCTCGGCGCAGATGGTGGCCACGGGTGCGATCTACACCCGGATCGTATTTTCGACCAGCATCGTCATCATGCTGCTTTTCCTGATCAACGGCATCTTCCGCGGCGCCGGCAATGCCTCGATCGCCATGTGGTCGCTATGGCTCGCGAATGGATGTAATATAGTATTGTGTCCTCTCCTGATCCATTTCTATGGTCTTCCCGGCGCCGCCATGGCGACAGCCATCGGCCGCGGCATCGGCGTATGCTATCAGCTTTTTCACCTTGTCAAAAGCAAGGGGCCCATAAAGATTATCCGCCGCTATTTCACACCCGACAAGACCATTATCCGTAATATGCTGAAGATAGCCTGGACCGGGACGATGCAATTCCTCGTAGCGTCGGCAAGCTGGATTGCCATGGCTCGCATCATCGCTCAGTTCCATGATACCGCCATCGCCGGTTACCAGGTAGCCATCCGCATCTTGATCTTCTTTATCCTACCGGCCTGGGGGATGTCCAATGCCGCGGCGACCCTGGTGGGTCAAAACCTGGGCGCCAAACAACCGGATCGGGCCGAGGCTTCCGTACGCACCGCCGCCTTTTATAATGCGGTATTCATGTTGATGGTTTCGTTGCTTTTTCTGCTCGGGGCCGAGCCTATCGTCCATTTTATCAATCGTGATCCGGATGTCTCCGCGATAGCTATCCAGGGCCTGCGGATCGTGAGCCTGGGCTATGTCTTTTATGGTGTGGGGATGGTCCTTACCAATGCCTTCAATGGCGCGGGAGATACGCGTACCCCTATGATTATCAGCTTGTTTGTGTTTTGGACCTTTCAAATCCCGCTGGCCTGGTATCTGGCCATCCATTTGGGGCTGGGCCCACGGGGAGTTTTTACCGCTGTCCTGACGGCTGAATCTTCCCTTACTATCGTGAGTTTTTTCCTTTTCCGGCAGGGAAACTGGAAGAAAATAGGGGTCTGAAGACACAATAAAAACTTTTCATAAAAGATTCTTGCACAAGTAGAAAATAGATAATATTTTAGTTATCCACCCGTTTTAGACATTCGGCCGGCAACCGGTAAAATATGCCGGCCGGGTGATCCAATGTCGGGCCTTCGGCCGGGCGGACTCCGTCCACCGGGGGTTTATCCAATATCAGGCGTTGACTTTAAAACCTTTGAAACATGCGTCGTCGCTTTCTACTTCCGGGAATCCTGTGCGTTTTGGTCGCATTCGTTTTACCGGTCAATGTGCTAAAAGCCGGTGGTAATCCGGTGAGTACCAAAAGATCAGCTAAAGCCTCCGCCTTTGCCGCGGAAGTGAGCAGCCTTTACCAGGCATTCGATCTGCAGGAAATAGGCTTGAACAAAAAAGCCTTTGAATATGCCTTGAAGGGATACAATTATTTATTGTATCGTCATTGGCTTAATAAACCGAACATCCTGACCATCGTAGACATGAGCCAGAGCTCGCGCAGCAAGCGGCTTTATATCCTGGACATGGAACAACATACCGTGCTGGTGAATACCTATGTGGCGCATGGCCGTAATTCGGGAACAGAGTTCGCGCGTAGTTTCTCGAACAGCCCGTCTTCACATAAAAGCTCGCTGGGTTTTTATATCACGCAGGGGACTTATTATGGTAACAATGGGTTGTCGCTCAAGATCCGCGGCATGGAAAGAGGATTCAACGACAAGGCCCTGGGCCGCAACATCGTCGTCCACGGCTCTCAATACGTTGGCCCCGATTTCCTGGAGATGAATAATTTTTGTGGCAGAAGCTATGGCTGTCCCGCAGTGCCGGCGGATGAATCGGAAGAGATCATCGATCTCATCAAAGAAGGTTCTTGTTTATTTATTTATCATCCGACGAAAAGATATCTGACAAGGTCCAAGATACTCAATAGCTAGCATGGACGCACTTCAGATGGTTTGAAGGTGAAAAAGCTCAATTTAGGTTCGTACCCTATGATTGGGCTTTTCTTTTTTTAGAGGCGGCTCAAGTCCCGAATTGTTTTTTGAACACCATCTATTCCAAACAGGAGCTTTTTCGGGTCGTAGCCCAGCCAGGATAATATTTCGACTATAAGATCATAACGTCGTTGAATAGAAATAGAAGATATTATACCCGTGGACTTATCAAAGCATATGGGTTCATAATGAGCTATCCTATTTCTGGTGTCGTTTATTCTTATAAGGTTTTTAAAAACATCTTTTTGTCTAACGCCATGTGGCCTCTTGGGAAATATTTGCAATAAAGTGCTACCGGAAGCAGCAAATTCTTTTTTGGAAAAATGATATGCCCAGAATCCAAAAGTGAGCTTAGCTATCAGACTGTCATGGGTGTATTCCAGCCCCAATTTGTGTATTGCTTCTTGTACCGCATGGAAAGAGTCTTCACAGCCTGTAGATATATCCAAATAGCCACCGGGCATTACAGACTCTTCCAGCCATAATGGCCCTTTTTTTGAGAAAGCCGCAGGTTTACCCGATAAAGTTTTTCAGCACGCCTTTGATTGTCGTTACAAGCCCCCAAATATCGATTGAATCGTGGTGCAGATATTGCCGTATGGAATTGGCTATTAGGCATTTAAAAATTGATGGTCAAGCTTTATAAATATGTAAAAAGGGTTTACCTTTGTTAGGTATCCCTGCGATGCCGCTGTTTAGTTTTTATAACTATTTAAGTTTGCAGGTTAAGTTTTTAAAGAGACACTTCATGTGGCTCTTTATTTTTGTCTCAATTTAGAGTTGAATCAAGTGGTAATTTACCACTCTATTGTCATTGAGTCCCCCGTAAAATTTTCGGATAATTTAGAACTGCCACGCCACCCACTGCGTCAGTATGCCTATAAAAAGCCCCATCCAGACATCGAACGCGGTATGAGCCCCGAGAAGCAGGCGGGACGTACAAACAAGCCCCGTACACAATAGCGCTATGGCAATGTAAAGCCCCGATCCAAAGGCGTCATGAAATCCAAAAAGAAAGAAGAACATCAGCGCCCCGCCCATGGCGATGGCATGCATGCTGATCTTGAAAAAGATATTGCAAAAGAACCCGGCGCAAACGGCCAGAAAAGCTCCCAACAGGAAATTGATCGACAGCGCGGGCATATTCGGTAGATTCTTAAAAACCCACCAGGACCAAAAGTAGAAGGTCATCACCACGATATAAGGAATGATCCGGTCTTTCACCGTACGGAGCATAATCGAGTTGATCAGTCCCAGCGCCTTCATCAGTGCGACCGCAAACAACGGCAGGAATGTATTGCAAAACACGATACCTATAAACCGAAAGACTTTTGTCCGCATATCGAAACCCGCAAATGCATACGGGTGGAAAAAGATCAGAAAGCCCACCACATAGGCGCTGATGAACAGCGGATGAAAGATATACGAGAGGATGTGGGCCGTCACACGCAAGACGGAATTAGTCTTGAAGGGGTGATGCCCGGCTATAGTTGTGTTGGTCATAATTCCTTCCTTAGTCTGGCAACGGGAATATTCAGCTGTTCGCGATATTTGGCGACTGTCCGGCGGGCGATGTTATAGCCTTTCTCCTGGAGGAGTTCGGTGAGCTTTTCATCACTCAGCGGTTTTTTCTTGCTTTCCCCTTCGATGAGATCACTCAGTATCTTCTTCACTTCCCGGGTCGATACTTCCTCGCCGCTGTCCGTACTCAGCGACTCGCTGAAAAAGAACTTCAGCCTATAAGTGCCGAATTCCGTTTGCACGAATTTGCTATTGGCCACCCGGCTTACAGTGGAGATATCCAGGGCCGTGCGTTCGGCGATGTCTTTGAGGATCATCGGCCGCAGCGTCGTCTCGTCCCCGGTGAGGAAAAAGTCGTGCTGGTAATCCATGATCGTATGCATCGTGTTGTATAGGGTCTGTTGGCGCTGCTTGATGGCGTCGATGAACCACTTCGCGGCGTCGATCTTTTGCTTGATGAACAAAACCGCCTCTTTCTGGCGCTTGTCTTTCTTGCTGCCCCGGTCGTATTCCTTCAACATTTCCTTATAACCTTCGCTTATCCGCAGATCGGGGGCATTTTTCGAATTCAGCGAAAGCTCCAGCTTCCCGCCGGTATTGGCAATAAAGAAATCGGGGATAACATAGGCCTCCGCCTTATTGACCTCGGTGACATCGCCACCCGGCTTCGGATTCAGCTTGATGATCTGGTTGATGACCTCTTTGAGCTGCTCATCGGTGAGATTCAGTCCGCGCTGGATCTTGTCGTAATGTTTTTTTGTGAATTCGTCGAAATAGTAGGTGAGCACGTCGATGGCGACGTCGACGCCCTTATTGCCGTTCTTCTTCCGGCGCAGCTGGATCAGCAGACACTCCTGCAGATCGCGGGCCGCGACTCCCGGCGGGTCGAACTGCTGGATCTTCTTGATCAGCGTCTCGATCTCCTCTTCCGTGGTTTCGATATTCTGCCGGAATGCCAGATCATCGGCGATAGAAGCCGTCTCCCGGCGCAGATAACCATCGTCATCGATGCTGCCCACGATCTGCTCTGCTATCTTCCGCGTCCGGTCGTCCACCACGAGCATCCCCAGCTGATCGAGCAGCACCTCATGAAAAGAAGTCTCTACCCTATGCGGCATTACCCGATCCTCGTCGGCATCGGGGTAGTTGTCATCTCTCAGCTTATAATCGGCTACGTCATCATCCGAATCATTCACATATTCGCTGATATCGATATTTTCATAATCATCTTCGCTGCCATCCTTCTCCTCATATTCGTCCGATTCGAATTCTTCCTTTGATTCTTCGCTCGTTCCGTCCTCATGATCTTCGGTTACCTCCAGTGCAGGATTCTCTTCCAGCTCCTCTTTTATCCGCTCTTCCAGGTTAGCCGTAGGCACTTGCAGCAACTTCATCAGCTGGATTTGCTGAGGAGATAACTTTTGGAGTAATTTTTGCTGTAATGATTGACTTAACGACATGTATATCAGGGGTTTTGCTCAACCCATTCGCCAATAAACAGACGAAGGGGGCTCGGACCACAAAAATCAGGCCGTAAATTTACATAAAAAGGAGGGATCAACCGTGCAACGAAAAAAAACTTTTCTTGTTGTATGTTTCTCAGCACTTATGCTGGTCGCCAGGAGCCAACCGGCCCTTCCTGTCCCTGTGGAAAAGTTTATTCCCAGCCACTTGCAATTTGCCGCCTGGGGGCATCCCGCGCTTTTCGCCCTGGCGCCGGCGAAAAAGGTCTTCTCACCCGTCAAGCCCGGGCCTCCTGATTTTAGGCTGTCCCTCATCACATCCGATCTCACAGATCCCGGTGGCCGATACTATGTCGACCATCTCGGTTTCTTTTGCAAAGAGGAGCTGGTAATAGAAAAGACTACCCATATTCCACTCCGTTTCCGACTGGGTTCCCTGGATTATGTCAATAAGTTAGAGGGGAAGTGAACTTGGCCATCACCTTCCGCACCGCTGCTACGATCTTCTCGCCGCGTTCCCGCGTTTGTTCTTCCGTCCAAAGCATGCCGATCGCCGTGGAAACACAGCGGCCCATGACCTTGTCGCTGGCAGGAAATCCATCGGTTTTCAATGCCCGGAGGGCCTTCTCCTGCGCGTCATTGAGCCTGTTGAGCGTAGCTACCTTCGCGAGATGGTCCCATTTGCGGATATAATGCCAGTTGTGCTCATACCAATACATATTGCCTGCCGCGGCGTTCTGCAACTTAAGCTCGGCAATGACGGCCCGCATCGCTTCCTCTGTGGGCAGGAACCAGCTCAGGAAGGTATAGATATCGCCCGCGGGATCGGGGATCGTCCGGAAGCTGATCTCCGGCACCTGCGAAAGGATGGCCTTTAGCTGTGTATAGTTCTTTTTGTTGAGCCCGATAAATTGATCCAGCTTCCGGACCTGCGCCAGGCCCACCGCGGCATGCAGCTCGGAGATGCGGAAGTTATAGCCGAGAAAGGGATGCAGATCGGCGCCGCGATCGACCCCCACGTGGTCGTGTCCATGGTCGGAATAGCCATCCAGCTTTACGACGAGGTCTTTACTATTGGTGACGATGGCTCCGCCTTCCGCAGAGGTGACGATCTTGACGAAATCGAAGGAGAACGTCCCGGCATCACCGATGGTGCCAAGCGCCTTGCCTTTATAGCTGCCGCCGAAGGACTGGCAGGCGTCTTCCAGCAGCACCAGCTTGTGCTCTTTACAGATGGCCATCAGGGCTTCCATGTCCGCCATCGCTCCGCACATATGTACGGGCATAACACATTTGGTTTTCGGAGTGAT
>Ga0134128_10000958_pt1 | contig 39060 bp, 24 predicted proteins | sample KB31754_FD_96462 | JGI IMG/M metagenome (GOLD analysis project Ga0134128, IMG submission 96462) | Terrestrial soil microbial communities with excess Nitrogen fertilizer from Kellogg Biological Station, Michigan, USA - KB3-175-4 | ecosystem: Environmental > Terrestrial > Soil > Unclassified ...
GGCGGCGGCGACCGTGGCGGCAACAGCCGCATGAATATAGCCAACGATCCTCGGTTGAACCAGATTTCTCACCTGAAAAACCCGACTGCAGAAGGCTTCGATCAAAGCGGATTGTGGATGGTAGCCGGTGCTCGCGGCGCCGTCAGCGATGTCCGCGCGCTCAAGTTGCAGGTGCGCTACGGCGAAGGTAAAAATGGCCGAGTCTGGGGCTCCACCAGGGGCGGTTACAGCCGCATCGACATGCCCGACGGAGCCGAAGAAAATCCGGCGCAAGTAGCCGGCATGTTTGCCGTCGCCGGTTATTCGCAGGAGATAAACAATGATCCGGCGGCGATGGATGCTGCCCGTGAGGCCGCCGTCCAAAGCGGCTATCACAAACCGAGAGGCTTCGTGCAGGGGCTGGCCGCCAACATGAACCAGGCCTTTGGTGGCACGTGGGCGAAAACCGGATTGGGCAAGGCCCAATTCCAGAACTCGATGTATACGGCAGCCGTCCAGGGCTCCGAGTCCTACATCAGAGGACGCACGGGCAATGCCTATACTCAATACCTGGTATCGCGTTACGGCGAGTGGGACGACGAGCGCATGGATACACTGACGATGATTGCCGCCGATCCCGAAGCCGCGGAAAGCGCGTGGAACGCCGGTATCACTCAGGCTACCGATCGCTTGATTGCCTCAGGCACCAAGATAAGCGCTGCCAACAGAGGCGCCGCGCTCAACCCGTATTGCGCCAGCTTGCGACCTGCCGCCGCCGGCTCGGCCATTCGCTCGATGGTTATTCATTCTATGAGCGACCAGCGCGTGGTCGACGCGGCAGCCGAGGAAGGCATGAGTCCGATCGAATTCTCGAACACGCCGGAAGGCGGCATCTTGGTGGGCGAAGTTCTCCGCAACATGAATCCGGAGACCGCTCGGGCCATTCATGAGACATTCCTGGTTACAAACGGCGCCGACATGAGCGAACATATCGTCGGTGCGGTCTCCAATTTGGCAATTCAAAACAGCATCCCGGCAGGCGTCGCCTACAAGGCAATGGCCAGCAACATTGGCGGATTCGCCGCCAACTATATGGGCAACTCGGCATTCGGCGGTTGCACCACATTCGACGGAGTCCGCCAAACTTGCGTCGAGCAATACGGCCCGCAAGCCGGCTCCGTTGCTTACGATCAGATCGTGCGCGTCGCCAACGAGCGCGCCCAGCTCGGCATCTCGGCCGCCGGTCGCAATTTCACCGACGTCGAAGTGGCTTCGGCCTTCGATGGTGTCATCGAAGATGCGGGCGGATGGGCATCCGTCATCGGCGATCCTGTGGCGCGCGACCGCGGTCAGTCGGCTGCCAGCTCTTTCGGAGTTGCCTTGCAAAAATTCGGTTCGCATGCCGTGGATTCCAGAGCCGGCTCTGCCGTGTTCCGTTATGTCCAGGACGGCAACACCGGTGCCGACAGGCTCTCGGCGCAGGAAATCACGATTGCCGAGCGCCTCATCGATTCCGGTGTACCGCGCTTGTCGCAAAGCCTTATTCAGGTCGCTCGCCAGTGCGATGCCGACGGCAGCCGTGGCGTGGACATGGACAAGATGCAAGCAATCGCCTACAGCGTGGACAAGCGCGAGATCCGCGCCGATCAGTCGTTGGCGGCACTCAAGGTCATCGATGACGGCGGCAGCATCTCTCGCGACTCAGTCGAGGTGGTGGCCAACCTCATGGCCTCCGACGCCTACTCGCAGCAAAACTCTAGAGCCGTCTACAACCTCGTCGCCAACGGCGTTGTCCAGAATGCCTCGAGCGCGTGCACCGTGTTCAACATGGCCGTCAACTCGGCGGCTGAAGCCCACAACTCTGCACGTGCAGCCAACGGACAGGAGCCCAACATTGACATGAGCCAGTCGGTCAACGGCATGCTCGACCAGCTCTACGGGCAGAGTGGCGGATCCGTTACTCCGGATGTGATTGCCGGCGATATCGCCAACATCAAGGTTGCCGGCAATTTCGAAGACAGACAGCTTGTTGATCCGGTGATGTTTGAAGCCGCTTATTCAGCCATTCACGACCCGGCGGCCAGCAGCCACCGTCTGCAGTCGATTCGTATCACCGAGCGCATCCACGGACACGGCGCCATCAACAGTGCCAACGTGCTCAATGTTTACGACGACCTGCTCGAAAACGGTGTCAGACCCAACGACCTCACAGACGACTACGTCGGACTGCAGCGCTACTATGCAGCGTCCGCCATGCAGGATGCGCAGCAGTCCTTCGGACGCCCGGCCGGCAAATCACAGGCGCCGGCCAAGGATACTCGCACCCTGGACAGAATCCGTACGGATTCGCGCTTCGTCATGCGCAACGCGCGGCCTAACAATCCGCCGGCCATGGACTACTCGTTGTGGGATGACCTCTGGCGGTAAAGCGCGCAGCCGGCTGACGCTACCTGCGGCGGCTGTGGGAGGATCCCCATTCCCAGCCGGTCGACGGCGAGATAAATTCTAGTCATAACGGAGTCACTATCTGGTATGCAGCAACTCGAAGGTTTTGTCCTCAGAGACAGATCGGTCATTTGTCCCAAATGCAAGGCAGCATTTGCCGTGCGGGCTCTGGTCGATCTGCCGCCTGTTACCGATGCGGACATCATCGAAGCCGACATGCACCGCGTTTTGCCCCTGGCGGGATTGCGCGCTGCATTGCTTGCCGTTTGTCCCGAATGTAATTACGCCGACTGGGTGACGAAGTTTCCCGTATCCATAATCAACCCGATTCTGTTGCCTCAGGCTGCCGATGTGCCGCATTCCAGCAAGTTTGCCATGGCTGTGAAGCACGCTCGCGCGCAGGGCATTCATCCGCTCGATATCGCCTATATCGCCGTCAATGGTTTGTATTGCGCTCGCGAGGACGGCGAGGATGCCGATGCCTGGCTGGAGCTTTGTGTATTCGAGCAACATCGCGGACTCGACCCGGACAACATTATCGTGGAAACGGGCAGCGATCATCTGATGATGGGCGAGCTGTGGCGGCAGATAGGCGCCTTCGACAAAGCAACCGAGGAATATGCCAAAGCAGGCATGGACGGAAGTGTGCCGGTCGAACTGATCCGCCAGCAAACAACTATCGCTCGTGCCGGCGACACATCACCGACGGTGCTGCCACCATGGATGGTGCGGCTTATTTTTCCAGAGGCTGCCGAGCTTGCCGTCTCCACCGACCGCGAACCCACGCGTGCAAGTGAAGTGATCATCATCCATTGCGACCCGATCGCCAGATTGAAGACGGATGAAACGGGCGCGCTGCGCTTGCCCGAGATTCATGAGCGTCCTGAGTGGGCGCGCAAAACCACTTATGATTTGCCGATTGAGACGGTATTTGACGAAGTAGAGCCGTCGCTTGAGGAAGTTGAGCAGCAAATTAGCGAGCAGATTATGGAAGCGCTCTTGCAAGCTCCTGGCCCCGAAGTCGAGTCGGTTATGTGGGCGCCTGACATGCCTGCGCAGACGGCGCTGATGGCTGACGAGATCCCGCTTCCCGAGCCGGATGCCGCGCTTGCCGACACGCCGGCAGACGAGCCCGAAAGTAATCCTGCGCCTTCGGCACAGGAAGGTAATGTCGTTCCTATTCGCCATGTCACGGCGGGCGGCAGTTTAATTAGTCTGGTTCCTTCGCAGGATGGCTCATCCGTATCAATAGCTGTTTCTCCGAGTGCTTTGACTGAGGAGACCTCCGAAGCTATTGCCCAACGCTATGCCGCCGATGTCGCATTTGCCGGCGCGCAGAAGCCAAATAAGGAAGAAAAAGATCCCACCGCCAAAGCTCTTAAGCGAGCGATGAAGGCGGGCAAGAAACAGAAGCTGGACACCAACGAACACGATTTCCCGGCAGTGCAGATCCTCGACGAGGATTCCGGTTATGCCTATACAGGCAACCACAAGCCATTGCCGCAGAAGAAGGATTCAGACGAAGCGGAAGATGCTGCCCAGCCTGCGGCCGCCACCACAACGCAACAAGCTCAGCAGGCGAAGAACCCGCAACAAGCAATTGCTCAGGTTGAAAGTTTCCTCAGTCTAACCAGGCAACCAAGCTATCAGAACTGGGTTCGCGGCTATCGCCGATAACTGTCAATGTGCATACGCCGGCACTTGAAGTTTTTGCCTACGTCCTAATCCACATGGTTCAAGGATGAGGTGACCCATATGAAAAAAATTCATGCTGCAGTTCTGGCTGCACTTATAGTCGGTTCTTTCGCTGCTACGACCAACGTCAAAGCGGATGCCGAGAGAATTATCGTCAATCCTGGCTACGGCTTAGGCTACGGTTATGGTTGGCACCGTCATAACTTCTATCGCATGTACGATAGAGACAGAGATCGGGATAACTATTGGCGCTGGCATCGTTGGCAAGCTCGCCGTAACTTCGGATTGGGCTTCCACCGCGGCTGGTATTAAACCGCCAACGGCAGTTGATCCGAACCAGGAAAGAGGGACTCGAGAACGGTCGAACGTTTGACCGTTCCGAGTACCTTTTGATCGTCTGTTACCGGCAACCAATCGAAGCCGTAGCGGCCGAACAAGAACAAAATATCTTCCAAATTATCGTACGGGCTGACGGAAACTCGATAATCCGCCAATCGTCCGGGCGGTAGTTCGTGATCCATCACCTCGAACACGCGAATTGTTTTTGCTTCTTTCTGGGCTCTTGGACCGTAGAGGTGAATGCCGCTCCAGACCATCAAATCGTCGTAGAGCGATCCTTTGCGAAGTTTTTCCGCAGCAGCGCTGCCGATGACACTGGCAATCATCAGTGGTGCGATCAAACTAAAATTACCAGACATCTCGAAGACGATTACCGAAGCGGTTAATGGTACGCGCGCGACGGCGGCGAAGAAGGCACCCATGCCTACCTGGGTGAAGATATCTATGAGGTTGTTGCCGGTAAACTGCCAGTGGGCGAAGCCGACAATGTAGCCCAGTGCTGCGCCCAGCACAAGCGACGGTGCGAACAAACCTCCGGGCGCTCCTGACCCGTATGCAATGAGAACAAGCGCGAAATAGGCGGCAAAGGCGGTCGGCACCATATCCGGTGGCACCGTCGCGCTGTTTATCAATTGGCGGGCCTCGGCATAGTTGTGAAAGATTACCGGCAACGAAGCGACGATGATACCGGTTAGCAATCCGGCGAAGGACGTGCGAACGAAAGTCGGCAGTCGCGACTGTTTGTATGCTCTCAGAAAGCCCATAATCAGCGTGTTGAAGGCGCCGCCGAAGAATGCCGCCAAGAGTCCGAGCAGGGCGTAGAACGCAATGTCGATGAGATGCACCGGCGCTGGTGCGCCCGGATGAGAGATGGCCGAATGCGCTCTGGCATTGCCCATCAGGTTTTCGACCACGGCTGCCGAGAAACAGGCGATCAAGGCGATGCTTACGCCGTGAGGCGTGACCTCTTTGAGCAACTCTTCGAGCACAAAGGTGACACCGGCGATCGGCGCGTTGAAGGCCGCTGCCAAGCCGGCACCAGCCCCGGCCGCTATCAATTCCCGGCGGTGTTGCGCGCTCGTGGGCAACCAGCGACTCAGTTGCGCGGCGAGCGCCGCACCCACCTGCACGGTCGGCCCCTCCCTGCCCATGAAAAGCCCTGAACCCAGCGCGATCACGCCGCCGAGCAGTTTGACGACGGCTGACTTTAAGTCGAGCTTTAAATTGATCCGGCTGAGCAGCGCCCTTACCTGGGGGATGCCGCTGCCCGATACCTCGGGGGCCAAGTGCACAAGCAAGCCGGCGAGCAACCCGCCGACCAGCCCGATTCCGGGCAACACAATAATCGCCGGATAGCGGGTCGACATTGCGATGCGCCAGGCGCCGACAGTTTTGATTCCGTTGAGCAGGACAATTGCCGACAAACCGGCGACAGTGCCTATGATTAGCGCTTCGATAATAGGCAGGTAGCCCGCACGGCTGACGCTGGGGTCGAATTTGCTTGCCGGCTGCGCCTGGCTGTTCGGCGCGGGCAAATCACCGTCCAACGCGGGCACATCAGCGTCCGGCGCCCGGTTTGAAGCCGATTCGGGCGGCGTCGGTAGTTCAAGTGGCGATGGTTCCCGCTGGTCCACGCGGCGAATTATACCGCGTGGCGGTTATTCCCATGCCGGCTGTCCTTTGCATGGGACAACTCCCATTGAAGGCGCCCCGGCTTTTCCTTAGGCTAAACCAATATGCTCCAGGAGCCTTAAAAGGATGGCCGGCGAAAACGGCACAAACTCGGCAGAGAATCCACAACTGAGTGCACTCGATCGTCAGATCCAAGCGCACGAGGAGGCGGACAAGAATCGCAGCTGGATTGGCTACGTCGCCAGTCAAGTTTGGCGTGGAGATAGAACTACGCTTTCCCAACTGAAGGAAACGTCGCAACAGTCCCATCTGGCGGAACAACAGGGCGACAAGGAAAAGCTGGCGACGCTGACTCGCGACGCCAAGCACGAAATTCAAGCCGACAAAAAGGCGGTGCACACCCAGGACCAGATCTCCTTTTACACGTCCTCAGGAGTGAAGATGGCGGCCCTCATGTTCGGTGCGGGACGCTTCGGGCTGTCAGCCGGAGGTCTGCTCGGGCTGGAAGGTGCAGGCGCCATAGGCGGCATCGGTATGGCATCGACCGTCGGGCTTTATGCTGCTGATGCAGCCAAAGTAGGCGACACATCCGGCGAGCTTGGAAAGCATCTTTTGCTGGGCGGCGCTCAGGGATTGGTGACGAAAGGACTGTTCAACGGTGTCGCTACTGCCGGACTGGGCAGCCGGGTGCTAGGCTTAGGCGAAGCTGCACCGCTGGGCACGGCGGCCGAAGCGGCGAGCCCGATGTTGCAGTCATCGGCAAGCGCCATTGACGGCATGTTATTCGGCGTCACTTCTCGCGGCAGCGAGTTGGCGTTCAACGCCAATACCTATCATGATGCCAAAGGCAACACAAGCCTCGCCGAAGGCGCGAAGAACTTGCTTTCTGGCACATTCGATCCCAAAGCTATGGCCGTAGATGGCGCCATGTTCGGACTTACTCACAGCGCCGTCAATGCCATCACAGGTGGTGCGGCGCTGCGGCCGTTCTACCGCACTACACAGATGAGCGGAGCGCTCGGATTGGCAAGCGGTGCCTACGGCGAATACGAGAATGAGCGGAATTCCGGGCAGCCGATAGACCTCGGTGAAATCGCCAAACGCGCCCTGCTGCAAGGTGCCATCTATACCGTCGCCGGCATTCCCGGAGGATTGGCGGGCGACGCCGCTTTCCGTCGGCAACCTGTGCAAACAGTGAAGGAAGATTTGTCGCGCGGCGCTGATAACCTCAAGGCAGAAGCCGGTGATCTAAAGAATAAAATTGTTGACGGCTTGACGCCGCCGCCCGATTTCTTTGGTGGCATGCGCCCGGCTTATGCGATGGCGGGGCCGTCGTTGCCCGTGCGCGCAGGCGAACGCGCTGCGATCACCCCTCCCGAGCCGCTAGGCGGTTCAATCTCCATGATGAACCGTCCGGACTCAGGCGACGGCGCAGGTCCGATGCTGATGGAAGGAACATTGCTTGACCCCAGCAGAACGCTCAAGTCCGGTGATACCGCTAATGGTGCTTTTGTCAAGAACGGCCGCCTGGTCGATCAGTGGACGGACATGCGCGGTGAAGCTGAGCGCAACATCGCCCCTGACGAGCTCGTGGACAGAAAACAGCAAGTTGAAAAATGGCTCACATCCATACCAAATGAGCGGCCGGTACGCCAGCAAATGGATGACGCCTATATGTTCTTCGGTTCTCATCCTGAGCTCGATTCGCACGTCGCCGATCTCTACTTCTCTAATTACAACAATTTGGGCATGCGCCGCCTGATTGATGGCTTTTACAATACACCGCGCGCCCTGGAAAGAGATCCATCGCTGGCCGCTGCAGATGTGAGGCAGCGATTCGATAAACTGACGAGACGGCTCGAAGAGCCGGGTACGTGGGATGTTCGTGCCCTGGAGCTCAGGCAGGGAATCAACACAATTCGCAGGGACCTTGGCGCTGATCTCACACCTGCCGTCGAGCAATACGGACGCCTGACGCGCAATCCTAATGTGGCCTATGCAATCGATCTTGCGCTTCGAGACGGTGGTGGAAATTGGACGACTAATTTCTCGGGCATCCTCGAGGCCGAACGACAATTGGTGACGGCCGGTCATCAACCGCGCATGCGCTCTTTGCCGTTTACGCCTGAGCAGTCCAAGATGCTCAACTCCGACGAATTCGTCCATGGCTCGGCTGACGGCGTAATAGGCACCATGGGTGACGCTTTAAATGACGCCTTGGCTGCCAAAGCGAAAGCAGGTGAGCTGGCGCCTAAATCAGGGGAGCCCGGCTCTGCGGATAAACCAACCGGTATCATTGGTCCTGATGCATCTGAGGTAGCCGGCACGTCTACAGACAAAGGGACGCCGTCGGTTGCACAGACCATTCTCGCTCAGAGGATTGCCAGCAAGATGGCAGACCTCGAATCGCCGCTGCAGAACGTTCGGCAACAAGCAAGGGCCGAACTCTCGCGACAGCCGCTTGTCGGCGGCATGACCGAACAGCAATATGACGTTTGGTTTGATCATGTGCGTCAATCGCTGACTGCCGGCAAACGCCGCGTAATCGATTCTGAAGAGGTTCAGAAATTGCCCAAAGACTTGGTGCGCAGTATCGTAGAAGGCGATTGGTCGGCGGCAGCAACAAACGATCAAGATTTTTCTGATGGTCTCTATCGGAAATTCAGCAGGCTGCAGGATATGTCCAAGCAGTACGGCGATTCGCCCGAGGCGCTAGCCGCTCTGGCCAAATTGGGCAAAAACGATCCGGTGCGCTTGCAGCAAGTATTCGATAACACCATGTCCGGCAAATTTGGTGCCCTCAATCCTGTCTATCGCGATTATGCAATTAAAGAGCTGCCGTCGCTGACGTCGTTGGAGCCGCTGGCCGGACCGACGGGATTGACGAGATCCATGCTGCACACGGCCGTTCCGGATATCGCGGACAGACTGATGCAACTGGCGGCGAACGACCCCACGTTTAAGGTGGACGAACTCGCCAAGAAATTTGCTTTCAATAGAGATGCCGAAGCTATTAAGCAAACTGTGCGCGACATGTTCGGCGATGGAAAACCGGAACCGACTACGGCCCAGTTGAATCCGGATTACGTCATGAAGATAGCCAATCCCGACAACATCTTCTATGGCTATAAAGAAGCCGGCAAGATGTTCATGCATGCTATCGAGGGTGCTGACCCCAATGCAGTCGTTGATCTGCTGAAGAGACCTTATGAGCAGGTGCTGAAACCGGGCAAGCCGAAAGGCCCGAGGCTCCAGAATCCTGACGACGCTTACAACAAGGCATACGCCAATCTACTTGCTGAATTGGTGCAGCGCGGAGCAACTTTCGAGCAACTAACGAAAGTCGGCGATTCTATGCGCAAGATCACGCGCACCGATACTGGGCGGCGCGGGCTCGATCCGGCGCAGGCGATTGAGAATGCCGAAGCGGCCATTGCCGACATCATTCCGCGCAGCGACGTCCAGGCTTTTGGACTAGCCAATCAGGTAGCCGAAGGCGTAATCACCAAGAACAACGACATGGTGAAGGAAGTAATCGGCAAGAGCAACAAGCCAGGCTGGTTGGCCGAGAAGTCGGCTGCTGATCCGGACGATGGTGCTGGAACCGATGGCGGTCCCAAGCCACCAGCGGATCCGCCGCAGCCGCCTGCAGATCCGCCGCAGCCGCCTGCAGATCCGCCGCAGCCACCAGTCGATCCGCCGCAGCCACCAGTCGATCCGCCTCAGCCACCAGCCGATCTGCCAAAAGATGATCATACGTCCGGAACAGGCGCTGATCGTGACACCACTGCTTTCGCTGATCCCGATGACAGGTCGGGCAACGGAACGGGAACGGCGGTCAAAGGCGCCACAGAGGTTGTGCACGACACCGACGCGAATGGCAGCGACGAAGCTCGCGGTGCCGCCGACGAAGGCGACAAACGGACTGACGTAGACAATGCGACACAAGCGGCAGCCGAACAACAGGCCCGCATCGCGGCTATCGATCCGAACAGGCTTGCTGAACTTGTGAAGTTGCACGAAATGCTCGGCACCAAGGGTGACGACACGCTTGTCTCCAAGCTCAGTGAAAAAGTTGCCGATAGTCCGATTGCCAATCCGCAACTGCCGAAAGTTTTGCGCCAGGGCAAAGCCGAGACATTGCCGGACGGAACGGAAGTTTTCACCTTCGCATCAAAAGGTCAGGCTGAGAAGCTTCTGGATAAGGTGTACAGCAAACTTGCCGGCGCTACCGGAGCCAGTGAATCCGAGTCCGAGCCTTTCGCTCACGCCGATGCAAATGGCAGGTACTGGCCCATGCTGCAATTGGGAATGCCTGATGGTCGCCAGATAATCGTAACGCCAACGTTCGATAGCGCGGGCAAAGTCGTTGGCATAAGCAAACTTGCAGATGGGCAAATGGTCGAAGCGGCCAATGCACCATCGCAAGATGCGACAGTGACGCAGCCTATTGAACAAACCGAAGCCGCTGAGCCGCCCACTAGCAGCGAGCGTGACACCAATCATGGTGGCGAGACGCGCGATGAGTCTAAGCTTGAGGTCGACAATGCAGAACCGGTTGCTTACGACAAAGCACTTGAAGAATATGAGGCGGCCGTTCAAGAGCTCGACACTGACCTGAAACTCGGCGGCAGCGCAGAAGCATTTGCCAAAGTTGCTCAGGCATTGGCGGGCGACAAGCCCCTCAGTATAGGACGGTCCATGACGTTAGTGGACGGCATGCCCACATTCGGCGCTACCGTAGCCAGCGAGCCGCGGCTGCCGGTGCTGAAAGAAGGCGCCGAGGTCGCAGAATTGGCCCAGCAAATCAACGATTATTTGAGTCAACGCCTACCGAAAGGATCCGAATTGTCGTTCGAGACACTGGACGTGCAGTTGGACAATGGCGACGTGCATATTCCATTCGTGCAGGTTCTATTACCGGGCGAGTCCGAGCCGATTAGAGGCGTTCCTGTGATGAACCTTTCCGGTCAAATGACCGGACTAAGCACGTTGGGCGCATTGGAGAAGCCATCGCAATTGAAGACACTCGATGCCACCGAAATGGAAGACGCCCGGACTAAATTGGCGGCTATGTTCAATAAGAAGTGACGAATAAAGCGCGCTGCCTCCACCGGTACAAAACCGTGCGTCGCCTATCGCATTAATTCTCGTTTTTGCACTACGTAGTTTTCCCACCCGCACTGTCCAAAATGGGCATTTTCCCAGCCGTTGCGTAGTTCCCCGATTTACCAGGGCGCCGTCTCTAAATAATCTTATGGGACAGGTATCGCCCAGACAGGCAGAGGCAGTGGTATATGCAACTTCTCGAGGAATTCGTACTCCGTCAAGCAATCGTCGTTTGTCCCAATTGCAATGCATGTTTTTGCACGCCGCAATTGGCTCACATGCCGATCATCACCGGTGACAGTCCGGTGGAAACGGATTTGCACCGCGTGCTGCCCAATGGCGCCATTCGCGCCGCCCTCATCGCTTGCTGCAAGGATTGCAGCTATGCCTGGTGGATTACCGCCTTCAAGACCAAAGCTTTGTTGCCTGACACGCTGACTGCCGACGAATACTCGATGGAACGCCTGCAGTATCCGCGCAAATTTGCCAATGCCTTTGTCACCGGCAAGAAGAATAAGTGCAGCAGCCGCGAACTCGGCTTGCTTGCTCTCAATGGCGCCTGGTGTGCTCGCGAAGCCGGACTCGGTCATGAGCGTTGGTTGGAGCTGGCCGCCGAAGAACTCGAAAAGGCTCTGGAAGATAAGTCGATTGCCGGCAATAAAGGTTACTTCCACTACATCATGGGCGAGATATATCGCCAACTGCGTCAGTACGACAAAGCTGTAAGCCATTACAACCGCGTTAACTACCATTCGCGTCTGCCGCGCGAGCTGGTGCTGCGCCAGAAGGTGCAAGCCACCGCCGGCGATTCTACACCGACCAGGCTGCCCTCATATCTTGTGGAACTGCTGTTCTGCCCCGGAGCCGCCCGTAAGCCTTTCAATAACCACATCTAGACACCAAGCGGCATACATGCCGCCGCTACGAATAAGAAATCATGGAAGACATCACACCCCTAAACCTTGAAGATCATCCAAAGCTGTTCGGCTTGCGTTACGACCAGCTGATCGCCATTTTGGCCGGCATGCTTGTTTCCACCCAACTCTATTCATGGATCGAGCCGATTCCATTTGCCGGACAAGATCTCCGTCTCGACATCTGCATTTTCATTTTCATGCTCGGTCCTCTTTATTGCTTGATCACCCTCAACAATGGAGCCGGACATTGGGAGAACATTCTCAACTTCTATTTCGGCACCCAGATATACATCCCGGGACCAGACCCGAATCCTACAAGATTTTTACTGGACGAAGAACTTATCGACTTTTACGAGTAACAAACAATGGTCACCTCCGTTTCTAGAAGCTTCACACAACAGCCGGGACTGCTTGAACGTCTCGGCTTAATGCGTCGGACGACAAATGTCCCCGAAGCCGCCAGCCTGTCGAAGTTGCCATCGGCGGCGGTGCCAAGACCTAACGGCTCGGCAGCCGGTTTGGTTCCGATTTGGGATATGTTCCACGACCAGCAAAGCGGTTTGGGCGTGGTTGTGCTCAAAGACGGAAGTTATCGTTGCTGCTTCGAGATTGACGGCGTGCACGTTAGCGGCTTCGACGAAGTGCGACTGACTTCCCTGATGAACCACTTCACCGGCTTTCTGAACAGTATCGATACATCGGTGCAGCTCACAGTCATCTGCCACAACATCAGCAAGCGCGAATATTTCGAGCGGCACCCGGTAGACGTGAAGCATGACGACGAATTCCTCACCTACGTCGCCAAGTCTGTACAGGACGACGAAGCTTTTCTGCTTTCGAAGAACTTCGTCCCTGAGCTCAAGTTCTACGTCACCTTCTGCTATCGTCCGCCCAAGGAAAAGTCGCAGAAGAAGAACTGGGTCAATAACACCGTCAACCATATCGTCGACGTCTTCACCAACCAGGCTGCTCGCCAGAGTGTCGGGCACCATCAGAAGAATGTATCGACGCTGGTGCAACGTGCCAATGGTCACGTCGCCCAGTTGAATTCCTGCGGCATGAGCGGTCGGCCGATTTCGGCGCTCGAGTATTATCACATGCTGTACACGGAGTTTAATCCGCATCGCAAGTACGATTCCGATACGCTGCCGGCGCCCGTGCGTCCGCAGCAAGCGCCGATGCCGAAGACGGTTCGCCGCATATTTCCGGACATGGAGCCGGCCACATTGCGACAGCAGTTGGCCGAATCGCGATACGACTTCACGGCTCCCGATTATTGTGTGATAACCGACCTCACTCCAGGACAAGAGATAGAACTCGAACCGGGAGACGAAGCGAAAGGCAAGTACGTGCGCACGCTGTATATGAACCGGCTGCCCGAGCGCACCGGTCCGCTGTGGTTGTTGCCGTTGCTGCGCTTGAACTGCGAGTGGCGCATGAATATCTATGCACACAAACTCGACAAAGATATGTTCCGCAAGAAATTGCAGCGCAAGCAAGCTCAAGCAACAGCCAACACCTATCAAGGTTTCCTCGGGCAGCGTTCGGCTCCGAACCAGGAAGAAGCCGAGAAGGCCCAGGAAGCGGCGCACATCGGTTCTGAGTTGTACACGTCCAACCTGGAGGTGTTTAACTACGCGATCTATTTCACGATCGCAGCCGATACGCTGGAAGATCTCAACCGCAACACCGAGATGATTCGCGCCGCTGCTCCGCAATGCCGCGGTGCTCGTTTTGTCGTCGGCTATCACGAGCAGAAATCGTTGTGGGTAGGCAGCATGCCCGGACTGGGCGTCGACGTGGTTCGCAGAGGCAAGGCGGTAAGAACGCCTACCGTGCGCAACTCATTCCCTTACGTTCATGCAAAACTCGGTTCTGAGCAAGGCGATTGGATTGGTTTCTCCAAGGAAACTCTCGAGCCTGTGTTTTTGAACCCTTATGATGAGAAGCTTCCCAACGCATTGTGCATCATCTTCGGTCAGCCTGGCGAAGGTAAGTCAATGGTCGCGCAGCAGATTATTCAGCTCAAAATGCTTGCCGGAGCGAAGGTGGTCATCATCGACCGTTCCGGCAGCTATAAGATGCTGGGCGAAGTCTATGACGACGTAGCCTATATTCGGCTGGGTCCGGATGGACACGTCTGCATCAACCTGTATGACCTGCCCCTGGAAGGCCCGGACGGCCGTCCGATCGATCCGGCGAATCCGCCTGAATCACACATCATAAAACTGCTCAACTTCCACTCCGTCATGTTGGGCGAGGCCGGCGAGCAGTCGATGAACAAAGATGAGAAGCCGATTCTCATGCAAGGCATCCAGAACATCTATCAGCAGTGCGCACTCGAAGGGCGCATTCCGATAGAGACAGACCTGATCAATTGGCTGAAGGAACAATCGGTCGAGCACAAAGGCAGCAAGCGCGGTGACACGTGCGAAGACCTGGCCAACAGACTATCGTTGTATTGCCGTGGCGCCATCTTCGGCAAACTATTCGACGGGCCGACCACCATTCCGATGGATGCGCAGTTGCTCGTGTTCGATACATCCGAACTTGCTCACGATAAGACGTTGGAAGCCGTGGTCACGCTGTTCGTTGCAGACTTCGTGTTGCGTCGCGCTCAACGCCATAAAGTGGAACAAATGGCCCAAGGTAAGCCGGCACGCTTCGTGTTCTGTATAGACGAGTTGTGGCGCCTGCTTCGCTACGAAGGCGGCAAGACGCTCGTCGAAGACGCATCGAGAACCAGCCGCCACTTGGGCTTGCTCTTTATCGGCATATCGCAAGAACTCGGTGACTTGCTGCGCGATGACCGCGCGCGTAACCTTGCCAGCAACAGCGCCGTTAAGGTGATTCTCGGTAACGACCCGAGCAACTTCGAGCTTATTCAAGATGCTTGCGGTCTCACCGCCTCGGAGATGTCTTCGATTGGACACCTGACGAGGAAAAACCGCGAATATTCGGAAGCCTTCCTCATCTATCACAAGCTCTCACGCGGAGTTGTAAAACTTCTCGTGCCGCGCTTCATGTACTGGGTCGCTACGACTGAACCTAACTATGATCAGCCGATGCGCCAAAAAATGATCGAGCTTTGCAACGGCGACGCGCGATGGGCTTGCCACTTGCTTGCCAACGGCGTCACCCCCGAAACGTTCACTCCCGAACTTTTAAAAGGATAATTTGACCGCTGTACCGGCGGGCGCAAGTCCGCTAATTAAGGAAACGACCACATGTTCGACTATCAAGCCGGTGAAAAATACAAGTTGACGCTCATCATGGTGGGCATCGCCGGCATTATTGCGGGCATGTTTTTCACGCTCTTGCTTTTGCCTTCACCTGATATGTCGCCTCATTCCAAGCACCACCAAATGGACGCGCGCACAGCCCGCATCCTTAGCAATCCTGATGTTAGCGGTCGTCGCGACGGCGGTCTGTTTGGTGGGCCAGGCGCCGCCAGTGCCCAGGACGGGCAAGCTCAGCCGGCGGCTCCGGGAGTGCCGCTTGTCGATCGCGTCACTGCGCAACAGTTTATGCAAAATTGGCTGCCGCGCGTGTGGGACTTGAGCGCTCAGACGGCGACGACCGATCAAGAAGAAGCAATCAAATGGATGACTCCGGAATGCGCCGCCGCTTATCGGCAAAGCATCTGGAGTCCCGATATCGCATCCAAGATTTCATCGTCCGCCTTGCAGAGCGAATGGCACACCACGCAAATGGACGTCAGCGACAACCTTCAGGATGGCTCCGTAGTGGTGAAGGTGCAGGGCTTGCAAGTTTTGGAAGCGCCTACGGGCAGGAAAGAAAAGCCAGTTAGTCTGGAGTACATGCTTAAGCAAACTCCCGACGGTCTCAGGGTGGCAGGCATCAGTGAGGTGACACCGCATTGATGACTGTGGATAGCGTTTCAGCACACAAAAGGACGACAGAGATGTCGTCCATTCTAGGATAAAGCGGCGAAGGTCGAGGAACCAGAACTAAAATGCCTTACAGAGCACAACTAGACGACCATGGCGTACTTGTCCGTTACAAAGACACGGATACGGGCGAGGTTATTTCCGCCAAGGAATTCGAGCGGCGGCAAATGACGCAATACGCCGGCACGACGTATCCAAATACGTACGGCGGTGGTCAACTCTATCATCCAGCAACGATGGCTTCGCCATACGGAGCCGGCGTAGCTCCCGGCATGCTGGGTGGAGGCAGCGGTCTGGTGCCAGCGCCGCCTGCGACGCCGGTTGGCGGATATGGCGGCACCGCGTATGGTGGCGCGCCTTCCTCGCCCATGGGTAGTTATGGCGGAGGAGTGGGTGGCGTAGGTCAAATGCTCGGTCAGATGCCTGGTCAGATGCCGCCTGCAATGCCTGGGCAAATGCCTGGCGGCGTGCCTGGTCAAATGCCTGGCGGCATGCCCGGTCAAATGCCTGCTCAGCCAGCCGGAGCATTGTCGGCCGGCATGCCGGCGCCGGGACAAGATTTGCTCGCCCACAGTTCTCTCATTCAGCCTGGCGCTCAGATGCTCGACGGTAGCGCTGCGCCGGCCGGTAATGCCGGTGGCTCAGCACCGCCTGCGCAATCGCTTGGCGGCGACGCTCCAGCGACAGCGGGACAGGAGCAACAAAGCAAAACTCTTCGATTCTTCTCGTCGCCCGCTCACAAGATAGCGTCCACGAAGGGCTATCACACCCATGGCTTCTTGGATGCGACTTCAATCGCCATCTTGCTGCCGACACTTGTTTTGCTGGCTTTGATTATCGCCGCCGCGCACAAGAAGCGTTTGTTCCCATGGCAGACAATCAGAACTTTCAACCCGCCGTCCGGTCTGATGACCCCGCGCGATTACGAGCGGTCCTATATTTGCCCGCCAAACCTTAGGCGTCACGGACGTCTCGGCAAGCGCAATCCCAGCGCGACGTGGATGGACGGCGACGGTATTGTGTTGCCGTTCGGATTCCTGGCACGCACGCACCTGCCAATCACTATTCCTCTTGGACGGCTGCCCAACAAAAATATGTTCTTCGTAGCGCCTTCCGGTTCAGGTAAAACGACATTGATGCGCGCCATCATCAAAGCATTGATGGCTAAACCTTGCGTTATCGTCGCCCTTGAAGCTAAGGCCAACGACCCGACGTTGGACGAGAAGAAAGAAAGTTTCAAACACACACTGCTGCCGGAAGCGCAACATGCGGGATTCGAAACGCTGTATTTCAACCCGTTGGATGCGGAGTCGGTGCATTGGAATCCGCTGGATCTCGATCCGATTACATTCGCCTCGTCAATCGTACAAGACATCAACTCCCTGCCTCCGGAAGAACAACACTGGGCAGAACGCGATCACGGCTACATCTCCGGCTTGGCTCAACTGCTGAAGTGGGGAGCCGTGATGGTCGCCGGCGAGGACGAGAACGGTCAGGCTGTCGATGTTCAAACGCTGCCATGCAACCCGCGCGGCTTGATGCGTCTGGTCAACAACCGTCGCAATATCGTCGAATCGCTGCGTCGGATGAAGACAAATCCGAACGTGCCGCCTGCGGAACTGGGCGAAATGACTCAGACCCTGTCTTCGATCATCCGAACGGATAGCGATTGGGATAAGAACATTCAGGGTGTGCGCGGTCGTCTGCGCATGTTCAAGAATACCAACGTTCTGCGCTGCACCGAGTCCAGCAACATCGATGTCAAAGAATGCATGCACCGGGCCACCGTGCTGATTTTCGGCGCGCCGGCAAGTATGGGTCCTGATGCTGAATCGTTGGCATCTTGCTTCGTGTATCAATTGCAAAACGCCATGCACAGCAGATACGGTACCGCGTCGATGATGCCGTTGTTCGCGTTCTTCGATGAATACCAGACATTGAACATGGACATCGCCGGTCGTCTATCAGCCATCGTCCGTGGTGCCAACGGCGGATTGACGATCATTCTGCAAAACATTGCTCAGATCGCGCAGATTGAAGGAGCGACTTCATCCAGTGGCGTTTCGCCTGAATTGAAGACGATTTTCTCCAACAGCGCCATCCGTGTTGTACTGCACAACTCTGACGAATCCACCGCCAAGTTCTTCTCCGAAGAAATTGGTAAGCACGCCATCATCGTGCCGGGTATTTCCGACCACTACGACGCCAATGGCTTCGGTATATTCCCGACAAGTTGGAATAGAATTCACTCGCAACAGGTGGTGGCGCGTGTCGATCCAGATAGCATCAAGCGTATGGAGAAACACCACGCACTGGTCTATCTATCTCCGGCAGGCGATCCTGAATTTGGTGAACTCAAACCATTTATGTGCGATTTGAGAGGCATCGAAGAGATCGCCAGGCTGCACTTATTGCATAACGTTGCTGGACGCAATAGCGGTCAACCGCACTTGGTCGGACCTGAAGGCGAGGAAGGACAGCCAGCGCCTGAGGGAGCTGCCGGTGCACCCGCCGGCACTCGCATCGGCAACCCGCTGCTGGCAAGAATGATGTCGCCGCAGGCGCTCGAGAAGGCAGCTCAACTTCTCGGTACCGGTGGTGGTGGCGGACCGCAAATGCCACCATCCAGCGGTCAGGGAGCTTCCGCTATGGGCGGACCAGCCGGCGTTCCGGCCGGCGCTCCAGGTTACGCTGCCGGTGGCGCCCCTGGCTATGCTCCTGCTGCTGCTCACACTGGGAGCGCAGGCTTCCAGCCTGCCCCTGGGCTGGCTGGTATCGCTAATATGGCCGGCAACGCAGTCGCTCACGCAGCCCACGCCACTCCTGGCGGTGTCCTGCCCGCTGCGGCAGCCGCCGTCGCAGGCGCGGCAATTGGTGCCACCGCTGCCGCCATCGCCGGCGCCGCAGCTAGACCGCCTTTCCCGGGTGGTGCTCAGGCTTCTCCAGCCGCACCGCTTCCCGGTGTCGCTGCTCCGAATCCGGCTCTTGCGCAAGGCACCGCGCCTGGTGCTGCTCCTGCAGCCGCCAGACCCGCCGTGCCGGCCCAACAACCAACTGGAGTGCCGACAGGCGATCGGGTTTGCACGAAGTGCGCCAAATGGCCCGGCAAGGGCAGATTCTGCATAGAATGCGGAACCTTCGTCGGTCAGCCGGCCCCGGCTGCCCAACCAGCCGCTCCATCAGCAACGCAAATCACCGTCGCGGCGCCTGGACAAGCGCGTCCGGCTATGCCTGCCCCCGCTCAGCCGGTTGGTGCAGGACAACCGATGGCGTCAGCTCAACCAGCTGCGCCCGCTCAGCCGGTTGCGGCTCAGCCCGCTGCGCCTGGAATGGTGCCTGCTTACGGACCATCCGGAGCGCTCGGCGTTCCGCAACGCGCGCCGTTGACGAGCCTGAATCCGGATATGAGCAAGTACGGAGTGCCGAATGCGCCGGCGGCTCAACCTGCCGCACCGCAAGGTGCTGCACCGCAAGCTGCTGCACCGCAAGGTGCTGCACCGCAAGCTGGCGCACCGCAACGCCCCGCGGCTCCGCAGCCCGGAACCCCGGGTAATCAGCCTGCCGTGCCTGCACGTCCAGCCGTAGCCCAACCGGCCGACATGCAACCCGGTCAAACACCGATGCGTCGTCCACAAGGTCGCGGCGGCAGCATCGAGTTTTGATGTCGCTGAGATCCCACCACTTGCTGCGTTGATATTAGCGCGACAATAGAGGCTGCTTTTGTTGTGATACATGCAACATTGCGTATAGCACAACAAAAGAAAGTCAATTTGTTGCGTTTATAGCAACGGTGAAAACAGGATGTGTTTTCTTGTCGTGTAAACGAACGGACAATGGTTGATGTACACGTCAGCGTATAAAGGTTCCAGGCATCATCATATGCTGCAGGTGCATGTAGCCGCGCAAAGTGTCTTGGTACTGCTTGCTCGACTGCCCATATACACGCTTGCGCACATCTAGCGCTTTCAGGTAAAAATCGTGCGATTCGGACAGGCGACCTTCCTCGCGCAGAACGGTTGCAAGCGCGGTGTATCCGCGGCCGGTGCGTACTCCCAGGGATATGGAACGTCGGTACCATTGCTCAGCGACGACAAGCTCGTGCTTGCGCACATAGAAATCCCCCAGGTCGGCATAGATGGCACCAGCAAGATCGCTTGTTGGTCCGCACAATTTTAATCGCACGGCAAGCAATGACTTATAGAGCGGCTCAGCCCTTTCGAAATTTTGGTTTTCTACCAGAGCGCCTGCCAGCATTTCCAAGGTGAACGCTGGATGGAATCCAAGCCAATAGCTGGTTGGGACTGTAGAATAGATTGCCACCGATGCATTCGTCTGTCCTGCGGCCGCAAGAGCCAGGGCACTGAAATCAATCGTGGCAAATAACATAACGACAGATAGAACTGCCACTCTGCACCATTGCATGACATTATTCAGGCTCGAAATAACTTTGGCGACTCGCTCCGGTAAACGGTCCATTAGTAAAGATGGCAACGCCAGTACGTTCGCCTTGAAAATCGCGATTGAAATAAGGAGGGCTCCCGCCTCCGCCGCTATCGCCATTGCCAGTTGTTTTGACGGGCAAGCGCAAAGGTAAACGAGGCAATAGCACACAAACAGTGCCGCCAGATAGGACGACAGCCAAAAGGTCGCATTCCTGATCGATTTTTGTTGGTCAGCCATCAAATTAGCCGTCTAAGCCCTTTGATTTTGGCTTGTTGGTGAACGACCTGCAAGATACTCAGTCGGGAAAACCGCAACAGGTCCGCAATAAGAGAGTTGACGGCGCATTGCCGCGCCCCATCGAATTCAGGTAAAATCAGATAAGTGGGGTCAATGGGGTCCAATGAAAGGTCCATTTCGCTTAGTCATTGCCTTGGTTGCCGTAGCGGTGTCTCCGTTGATCGCTCTGGCAATGCCGCCAAGTTATAGCTTGGGCGTCCAAGCGTACAATGCGCACCAATACAAGCAAGCCCTATCCTATTTCTCCAATGCAGAGCGTGGTGTGCCGACCAGTCCCGAGGTGCATTATTATCTCGGCTTGTGTTACCAGTCGCTGAATCAAATGTCGCTCGCGCGTCAACAATACCAATGGGTGGTGCAGCAAGCGGACAATCCGACATTGCGCGGAGAAGCAACTGCTGCGCTGCAACAAATAACGCGATATGTAGCGAGCTCGCCGACACAGCATTCCGAACTGCCGAAACAGGCAACGTTGCCGTCAGGTCCCAAACTTAACGGGAGGTTGCAGGTGATGGAATTTTACGCGGACTGGTGAGGAGTGTGTCGGCGATTTGAACCGACATGGGATGAGGTCTCATCCCAATTTGGAAGTAAGGTTGAATTTAAAAGAATCGATGGAGAAGATCCGTACAACGATCGGCTGAAGAAAAAGTTCGCCATCAACGGGTATCCCATAATCATTTTTACGGATAACTCGGGACAAATGTTAGACCGATTGGCCGGCGCCCCGAAAACAGCAGAATCGTTTAAATCAGTAATTCAAAGAGAGCTGGCTAAATACGGCGAGTGAACGAGAGTCCATTTGTCGTAATACGCGCTAAGGCACAGACGCCTGCAATCGTAGCGTGTTCAAGTCCAACGGTGCAACATGCATGTTGCACCATACACCTTGCTTTTAATATGGAAGCCTTGATCTAGGGTTTTTCTGCTACTGCCAACGCAACGACCTGATTTATTATTTTGCTTGGTAGCGGACATCTTTCGGAAAATATCACGTCATGGCACAACCACGGCTGGCATTGGCATATTCGCGCGCTACCGGTGGACCGATAGCCCCCGGCACGTGGGTTGCTTGCCGGTTGGTTGTGCAAGAGCCAGGTGGATTTAACACGGTCATGTTATCCGATGGAAGTTCAGGATTCTTGCCGACGAACATGCCTGTGTTCGCCATTGGCGACATCGTCTGGGTCCAGTTTGTTTGCCGAACCAGCCGTCGCACGTTGTTGGCACCAATTTGGAACGCTGAGAGGCAAACCTAAAGTAAACCGCCCAGACCGCCGAAATTGTTAATCGCGAACGTGCCGATGAGGTAGATCGATCCCGGCAAGGCGATTGTTGCGAACACCCAACGCAGACAGGTATTGCCTAGACGTTTGCTGGTATCGAACGTCGGTGTTACCGTCAAAATCTTTTTCAACCGTGCACGAAGAATTGCAACTCGCCATAGGGTGAGCAGTGTCATTGCAACGGCGCTGAACAACGTGCCGAAATGCACGTATGCTTGATAGTCTGGTTCCACTAACGCTCCAACTTCTTCGCCCATTCCAAATCGCACATTCGGCGGACAACCGACAAGTCCCTGGGCGTGAGCGCAATGTGTAGCGCAAATGCAAGCGAACAAAGCGATTAGCAACGGTAGATTTGTGCGAAATGAAGTTGGCGCCAGAATGTTTCTGGCGAGCGAGCATAGTTTAGTCATGAGATCATCTCCCTGAGGATGAAGGCAGTAATTTGGCACTAACTTGCGTGCTTGCCGAAGAGCCGGCAGCTGACGTCGTCGGCCAATAGAATGAGAATCCGGTATTGCGCGGATAAGAAGCAGCGGTGGCGATCGAATGCTTCGATCTTGCCGGCGCTGAAACTGTAGGAGGAGCGTTCACCGCGGCAAGATGTGCGTGTGTGCTCCTGATGTAGTGAATGATGTGTTGTGTAGGTGCCGACATCAGCATCGTTGGTGCTGGCATGGCTGTAACCGGGACGGTAGAAGCCACAGGCGGCAGGGGTGATGCCGCCTGTGGCGGGCTCGGGAAGCCAAAAGCCGGTTGGAAGTCGGACTGTCGCGGCACCGGCGGCGGTTCATCCGGCAAAAGAACGTCGTCTACGACAATCTTCGGGGCGTTCACGCTCCCGCTGCGCACAGTAAACAGTTCTGGAGGAAGTTTCGCTTGCTCCAGGCGGTAATAGTGGGGAACGAAGTGGTATCTGTTGTGGGTGGAGAAATCTTCGCAGAAACCAGGCGCAGCAGACCCGCTTAGCAAAGCCAATGCTGCAAAAAGGGACGTGAACATAAATCGCATAACGCCAGACCTCGCAGGTTAGCCGCTCGCCAAACGAGAACCGCGCGCAGCTACCACGCAATGTGCGTAGGGTCTGTGGCAATGATGGATCGAGAATCTGGGGGAATTGCCAGTTGCAATTGCCAATCTTTGTGCAATTATCGATGCAATCGCCGTTTTGGCAAGTAGACAATTGCGTACTGATGCGTAAAAACCGCATACCGAGCCGGTCTCCGCGAGCTCCGATCAGTATCACGTGATCTATTGCAGGACGGCGAGCTAGGTTGTAGGCGAGCTAGGTTGTAGTCCGCACAGCGCCTTCTTGCAAAAGCCGTCATCGGCGTTCCGGCGTGCTTTAACAATGCCCAGCGGCAGTCCTTAAAAGCACGCCATTTAGCTCAGAACGAGTTTGTTCAACCACATCCCTACCCCGGGGATGGCTTCCGCATCAACAAAACCACGAGTAACATGATTCTCGTCGCTTAAAGGTGGAGAAGGAGTCTATGCATTTGTGTTGTTCACAAGCAGTGGCAGGCAGCCTCATGCCTTGTTGTTCTCAAGCGTTCGCGCCCAGCCTTTCGGCTTGTTGCTATGCGGACTTGCTGTCTTACGCATTGTTGTTCTCGCTTGGTTGCTACTTGCTTGCTACTGCGTTGCGCAAGCATATGCAGCAAGTGCCACGGACTTAACTGCTGCTACAGCTCCCCGCAAAACAGCCGACGTCAAAGTTACTGTGGTGGTCGCAGACCATGACGTCAAACTTCGGAATGTAGTTGTCATTGCAACTTCTGAGCGCGCCGAAAGATTCGAGCGTGAGATTGGCCCAGGCGGCAAAATCAGTTTCGACAATTTGAAGCCCGGCAGGTGGAAATTCGTTGTCTCCGCCGACGACATGCTCAGTCAAACAAGAACGGTCACGTTGCACGCGGGCGACGAAACCAAGCTGAATTTCGCGCTGGAAGAGAAGGAAAGCGCGGATGTGATCGAGCTCAAAGAACAGCGTAACCTCGCGCATCCTGAGGTTCCCTCTGATACTACCTTCATTGATAAAAACACCATTCAGAGCTACAAAAGCGGCAACAACTTACGCGATCTGGTCAGCACTGCCCCTGGTGTATCGCAAGACAGCTTCGGAAATATGATTGTGCGCGGCGAGCACAACACCGTCAATTATGTTTTGGATGATGTGGTTTTGCCCGAGGCGGCAGGACAATTCCAGCAAGGTCAGGTGGCAAGCCCGCATTCGCTGCGGTCGATGCAAGTCACCACAGGCGGTTACGACGCCAGTGCCGGCGGTGGGCCGATGGGGGCGATTGTTAACATGCAGTCGATGCCGATTCAGACAAAGCCGGTGCTCGAGGTTACGCCTCAAATCGGTGGTCCGATGCAGGGAGGCGGAAATTACTATTTTAGTACTGCGCTCAGCCAGAATGAGCAGAGCCCGTGGAATCGCGTACGGGTGGAATCGTCCGGGCAGATTTTCGGCACCAAACTCGGTATCGAGCCGCAGGGACGGCACTTCACCCGCGACGGACGTTTTGACATCAACATCTTGAACAAGGTCGAGTGGAACCTCACCGACCGCGATCGCATACGGTTGACCGCATCGATAAACGAGAGCTGGATGCATATACCTACACCCGGAATTTCTCGCGCCTATGGATTCAAGGAGCAAGAGCACGATCGGCAGAATTACATCATCCTGAGCCATCGGCATACGTTCAAAAAATGGCTGGACGAAAGTAACCTGCACTTCCTGACCGGTTTCTATTCGCAGCGGCTTGGAAGCATAAATGCGTTCAATCCGGCGCCGATAGTCAATGGCGAAGCTGACGAGATTGTTTCCGCTTCGCCGACGGCAAAACGGTTCAACTTTGTGTTTTCCGCCCAGGGCGACGTACGGAAAACGGTTTGCCGTACACATCACTTGAAGGCGGGATTTCTTAGCGAAATTCGGCCCGTACGCACAAGTTTCTCTTCCTATTACTATGACGCCAATCCCCGCGATTCGAACTACGGGCAAATGATCAGCCCGTTTACCGGTACTGCCGTTGGTCCCCCAATGTTGGGCAATGTCGGCAAGTATCGCGGCTTCCGTTTCCTTCAGAGCGCCTATGCCCAGGATAGCTGGACACCACAGCGCGGCTTCCTGCACAGGCTCACCGTGGATGGTGGCGTACGATTCGATCTTTATCATGGCGTCTTCGGTAATACCATGGGTATAGCCAATGCAATCGCCCCATGGATGCCCATTGTCGGAGGTGATCCCACCGGCAATAATTCCTTTTCGTTGAAACCGTTCCAAACCAATCGTGTAACCAATGCCCAGGTAAGCGGACGAGTCGCCGCTTCGTACAAAATCAGTAAATCACTAGTCGCCAAAAGTTCGTTCGCGCAATTATTCACTCCGCCTCCGGTTGATCTCTTCGCTCGCCCTTTCGACATCACAAGCGGCACCATCAATGGTATCTTCAACGGATCGCTGCGACCAATGCAAGCAACCAGGGGATACATCGTCGACACCAGCCTCGAACAGCAGGTCGGTGGACGTTTTGACGTCAAAGGCAGCTTGTTCTACAAGCATCTGCATAACGTCGGCGATGAACTGCCCGTAAACAACACACTGCTGTATCAACGACTGACCCTTAGCGCCCTCGAGAGCTATGGCGTCGAATCTCGTTTGGAACTGAAGCCGAAGCGGGACGGCACCGGCATATTTGGCTTTATATCCAACACGGTGATGGTGGCTAAGCTCGGCGGCAATCACAAAGATAGTGGTGGCATTTACGACATCGATCCTACGCCTGCGACGGCGAAGTACATCGATCATGACCGTCGCGAAACATTGACTGCCGCGCTGGGCATGCGATCGCGCTGCGGACTTTGGGTGATGGCGGACATGAACTATTGGACCGGCTTCCTGATCGGACTGGATCCCGTACTGTTCGGAGCGCACCCAGCGCGCACCAAGCCGCTGGCTATCTTCGGTCTGAACATCGGTTATGACTTCCCGCGCACGCGCTCCGATGCCAAATGGAGACCGCTCTCTGTTGATGTCCGCATTCAGAACATCGCCGACAACATTGTGCCGATCAACATCGGCAGCCCGTTCCAAGGCACGCGCTACACCATTCCTCTGCGCGTTCTAGTCGAATCAAAATGGACGCTCTAGAAGCGCAACTACGGTAGCGGCGGCCGGAAGCCCGCTTATCCTAATGACAGCAGCCCGACTTCGCCTGCACGTTGCCGACTGCCACCGATTCCCGCTCATCGTCGGCATATAAATCGGGGACTTTGCGAAATACCTGCATCAGCTCTTCGATGACGCGCTCGGAATCTTGTCTTTGGATGGCATCAACAACACATGTTTCCAGATGCTGGCGCAACATTACTTCGGCGGTTTTATCCAGAGCAGATTGGACGGCCTTCAATTGATGGAGGACGTCGATGCAATACTTTTTCTCATCGACCATGCGATGAACGGTGTTTAAGTGGCCGATTGCTCGCGCCAGGCGCGCTTTGAGCTTCTCTTTATTGTCGTCGGTTATAGGCATGCCGACTAGTCTATCGCGATGCTGCTCGGGTTTAGATCGCTTGATAAGATACCTGAAACAAACAAAATCCTCCTCGACATAAGCGCGGCCGCGATGCCACCATGTGCAGTGGCACCGCAACAGTGATCGCGACTTGTCGGCCCGTGCCTGGTGATCTGAATCAAATCGGCCCTTGATAGCTCGTTTTTGCCGACGGGTCCTGTCAATGACCGTGTCGTGCAATCATTTAAGGGGTATATTGAGGGGAACACTGGAATTGGTTGGCATGATAGACAAAATCACGAAGGTCAAGTCGAGAAAACGCAGCCTCGTGCTCATGCAGCGTGATATTGCGGCCTTGATTGAGCTGTACTTGCATCGCGCCGTAACTTCCAGTCAGCTCTCTTCGCTCTGTTTTGCCGATATTACGTACGAAACCGCTCGCAAGCGCCTGCGCCGGCTGCAACAAGCCGGCTTCACGGGCGCTGCATCGAGCGGCCGCATGGAAGGCAAAGGGCGTCCCGAGCTTGTGTACTTCCTTACCGCCGCCGGTGCCAAGGCGCTGGAGCAGTATCGCGGCATTTCATGGGAGACCGTGCCCACCGGACCGCCCCACACCTATCACAAGGAGCATTTCCTCCGCCTGGTAGACATCCGGCTGTCGATGAAAACAGCCGAGCGGCAAGGAATTATAGGACAGTTGGAATGGACCACCGGCAAGGAATTCTGGAAAGAACTTTCCCTCGACGCGGCCGAAATCGATGAGCGAGCCGATGCCACCGTTTCATTTGCGTATCCGGGCATGGATCCGATAAACGTTTTGCTTGAGATTGACACGGGTAACTTCCGGCAGACGAGGCATTGGGAGCCCAAAATCAAGGCATTTTTGCGGGCCGGATATCCGATCTGGGTCATAACCGGCAGCGAGCCGCGCATTGTTACTTTACGAAAGTGGACGGTGCCACTGCTCGAGGCTGCCGGCGTCGGCCCTGGCAAGTGCGTGTTCGCCGTTTACGATGAAATTCTGGAAAAAGGCATCTTTGGCTCTACCTGGTACCGTACCGACGGGTCGATTACCAATCTGCGTCCCAAAGTCACGCCTTAGTTAGAGGATGACAAGGGGATAGCCGTAGAGGCACCGTGGAATATTGCCGATAGCCCTCGGGGCCAGAGGATTAAAGGCGTCTTGATGGAACACCTAGAGAGCCAAGACCAGGCGATCACCATCAGAAAATGTCCCAACTGCGGGCTCGAGCTTGCAGGCGAGAATGCCATTTGCGCCTGCGATCCCAATTTTTTGATTGTGCCTGCTCAAGACCCGATGCTTGGTCAGACTCTCGGTTGCTACAAAATCGTCGAAGTGATCGGCCGCGGCGGCATGGGCGTCATCTATAAGGCGCACGATCAGTGGATGGACCGCACCATCGCCATTAAGATGTTGCACCAACATTTGGTGCACGATCCGCAGAGCTTGCAGCGTTTCAACCAGGAAGCCAAAGCCGCCGGTAACATCGAGCACCCCAACGTCATTCAAGCTTACGACTTCGGCGTGGCGCCCGGCACCGAGCAGCCATTCCTGGTCATGGAATTTTTGCAGGGCAAGAGCCTGTCCGACGAGATTGAGCAGCAACGCAATCTCGAACCAGAACGCGCCGTGAATATTTTCATTCAGGCTTCCGAAGCATTGGCAGCCGCGCACGCGAAAAACGTTTTGCACCGCGACCTGAAGCCGAGCAACATTATGCTGATCGAAACGAAAGATCAGCCTGATTTCGTCAAGATCGTCGATTTTGGTATTGCAAAACTTCTGCCGGGCTCAGGCAAGGAAGTGCAACTCACGCAAACCGGCGAAGTATTTGGCAGCCCGCTCTATATGAGTCCAGAGCAATTCGTCGGCCGCAAGGTGGACACGCGCTCCGACATTTACTCGATGGGTTGTGTGATGTACGAAGCGCTCATCGGCAAGCCTCCGATCGCCGGCGATCACGTGCTTGAGACGATGTACAAGCACATGAATGAGCGCCCGCGAAGATTCAGCGAAGTGCGCTCGGATCTGAAAATTTCGCCGAAGCTGGAAGCGGTGGTCATGCGTGCCCTGGAGAAGGAGCCCGAGAATCGCTATCAGAGCATGAGCGAGTTGCATGACGACTTGCTGCTTACGAAAACGGGCTTCAAAGATCGCAGACCGCTAAAAGTCAAACTGAAAGCGAAGATGTCGCAGTTGCGACGCTTCCGCAAACGCTATGAGGATCTCGCCAGCAATGCGCTGCTGGCGGTTCTTTCGATGGTGATCGCCGGTTCGATCGTTGGCTTTGCCTGGATGTTTTTGCGTACGAATCAAGAGGCCAATTGGCGCGATCTAAAACGACAAGCGCAAGAGCATTATCGCAAGGAAGAGCTGCCGCAAGCCGAGGACTTGCTCAAGAAAGCGGCCGGCGTGGCCAAGGATAATTTCGGAGACGAAGATCCGCGATTTATAGACACGCTAAAACGCCTGGCCTGGGTGCTTAACGCTCAACAGAAGTATAGCGAAGGACGCAAGCTCTTCGAGAAGGTTTATAGACTCTCGAGCGAGGAAGTGCGCAAGATCAAATTCGCACAGTCGACGTTGGCGGCCAATCAAATGCTGTCCAACATCATGCAAGATACGACCACCGGGCCGGAAGCCATTCTGCGCCGATCAAGCGAAACGATTGAAAAGTACCTCGGTTCAAACGATCCTGAGTTGATACCGCTTCTGGAACAACTCGCGCTTGTGTATCAGGCCGACGGCAAGTTCGTCGAGGCAGAAACACAATACCTGCGAATATTCTCCATCATGCGCGAAACCGAGGGCGACGATTCAATTGGCGCTGCGTACGCGCACAAGCTGTTAGGCGGGCTGTACCATGAATGGGCGCTGCACGAGCGCCAGGCAAACAACCGCAAAGAAGCCGAGGACAAGACCAAAGAAGCAGAGGAAAACTTCGGCGAGTCGATCAGGATTTACAGGTCGATCGTCGGCCCTGATTCTGCGCAAGTAAAAGACGTAGAAGACCTACTTGCCGGCAAGAAAGAACCGGAGAACATCTGGAAGCCGAAGTCCACAACGCCGGACAACACCATCCCGCAGTTCTAGCGATCCAACCAAACGTGAAGGCGCGGCGCATGCGCGCCTGCCTCTGTGTTTCTTACTTAAATCCCAGAGAATTCCAAATATTCGTCCACCAGTCAGTGGGTTTCTTCGGCGGCGGCGCAGTCGTGGGCGCTGGTCCGCTTCCGAGCGGCGCCAGGCTATAAGAGCTGCCGGGCTGGTCTGGACGCAACTTGTTGTAGAACTCGCTGGTCGCCGACTGGCGGCCTCCAGAAGCACTGCTGGACAGCTTTGAGGATGTTTTATTGGCGGTGTCGGCCGAGCCGAGAATGGAGGTCAGGTCGTCGGAATCGTCGAGAATGCTTTCCATTTTTTTGCGGCTCTTCTCGTCCATCAGCACGGCAAGTTCGCTATCAACGCGCTTATACGTAGCCGGATAGCTAAAGGAGGCGGTGTGAATGGTTTGCTTCTGCGCGTTGACGGTATCATAGATAAGCTCGCGTTTTCCGCCTTCGTCAGCCATCTTGACTCGCAGCGGCAAACCTTCAGGAATGCCGCTTTTGCGCGTGTCGATGTTGAAAATTTTGCGCAGCGTGTCATGGAGTTGCGTGGGCGGGACAATCGATTTGGTGATCCAGATTTCCGCTTCACGCGTTCCACCTTCCGGTGAAACTGTATTGATGAAATACTGAGTGGCGGGCAGGCCGCCGATAGTTTCGGAGCGTCCGACGCGCACGCTGCCGCCTGCCTGCTTGATCATCTCAGCGGATTTGCGCGTCTTGCCGTTCTTTGAGATAACCTGCAGATCGGAGAGGCGTTCGACGTAATAGACTTTCGAGTTGTCGTTGTACATGACCACTCGCCATTCAGGCGAGTGCGTGACAAACTTGGCGCCCGTCTCTTTGATTACGATCGCGAAGCCGTCTTTGGTGATGTAGAGATACAAGATGCCGACATGCGGACTTTTGACCATCAAACCCCATCCCGGCTCGTCGGCTTGGGCGGTCTGCATGGGCGTGCATATGAAACTGCCGGCCGCTAACGCGGCAAGTAACCAATTCCAGCGTTTCATAAGGACCTCCGGGGAATTCTTTCTGGTCTTTTCCTATATGCCCGGTTCGGTCAGCGATACATCGTATAGAGCGGCGCGCGGCGCCCGCCTATGGAATGGATCTTGCCGGCGGTTGCCCGCCAGGCAGCAGCGTCTCGGCGTAATGGCAGGCTGCGATGTGCCCGGGCTGGATTTCGCGGAGTTCCGGGACGTCGGTTACACAGTTGGGTTGAGCGATCGGACATCGCGTATGAAAACGGCAGCCTGACGGTGGGTTAGCCGGGCTGGGCAAATCACCGTGCAAGATGACGCGACCGCTTCTGTCGACATCGGGATCAGGTACGGGCGCCGCGCTGATGAGGGCCTTTGTGTAGGGATGCAGGGGCGTTCTGTACACGGCGTGCGTTTTGCCGACTTCGACAATCGTGCCCAGATACATCACCGCAATCCGGTCGCTGATGTAGCGAACCACATCAAGATTGTGCGCGATGAATATGTAAGTCAGACCAAACTCTGTGCGCAGGTCGACAAGCAAATTCAATATTTGCGCTTGGACACTGACATCGAGCGCGGACACGGGTTCATCCGCGACGATCAGCTTAGGGCGCAAGGCAAGTGCGCGGGCGATGCCGATGCGCTGACGTTGTCCGCCGGAAAACTCGTGTGGATAGCGGTCGTACATGGCGGGGGACAAACCGACGAGGTTCATCAATTCAGTGACTTTCTGCCGCAGTGTTTTGCCGTGCGCAATCTTGTGAACTTCCAGCGGTTCGGCAATGCTCTGCCCGACTGTCATGCGTGGGTCGAGGCTGGCGTATGGATTCTGGAAAACAATCTGCATATCGCCGCGCAATTTTTTCAGCGTACTTGCGTCGCAGGCGAGCACATCGACGTCGCCGAACTTGACGCGCCCGTCGGTGGCCGGTAGAAGGCGCAGAATGATCCGCCCCAGCGTCGACTTGCCGCAGCCTGATTCACCGACAAGTCCGAGCGTTTCTCCCTCGAATACTTGCAAGTTGATTCCATCCAGCGCTCGCACCGCGCCGACTTGCCTGTTGAAAAAGCCTTTCTTGATCGCAAAGTGCTTTTTCACGTTTTCAATTGACACCAGTACTTTGCCGCTCGGCGCTGGTGTTGCGCGCGTCTCAACCTGCTGATCGCTTGCCAATCAATACCTTACCTTTATCGCCGAACATAAGCGCATCGTAGGGGCGATGATGCATCGCCCACACAGTTTAGCGAAAAGGAAGGCTGATTGTCCGGCGAACTCAAGGTTTTACGTTGAGTTGTCCGAAGGTGCCATCGACAACTTCCGCCATCCTATGCAAAACGCCGCCGCCTCGTTGAGCGCGTACGTAATGATTGGTGTTCTGGTCGAGGACGTATTCGTAAGCGTCGACAGCGTATGCCTCGTCATAAATCGAATGAGCATCGTAGTGTCGGATGAAAGGCAGAGTTGGATCTGCCCTGTGTGCAGAAGACGCCTCTTCGTAGCTGCCCCACATTTGGGCTTTGATGCGTCGCTCTGATTTCGGCTCGCGAATGTACAGGTACCAGAAAACGGTATATAGAACAGCAAATTCAGCGGCAATTAGAAGGTAAACGAACATAAGCCCGCCTCCCTGCCTTAGCAGACTCCTGGGTGACTCCGATATATACGTCTTTATGATTGATTAACTTTCTTTGGATATCATAACGAAACGTAAATAAAACGCCAGCGGTTTTTAATGATCGATAGGTTTCCAAGTGATTAATTCTCAAGGCTCGAAAACCCGCGTCACTTCTGGCTTTTAAGAGATCAGACAGCAAGCGACATTTACCTCGAGCCAGGTTCGACTGGTGTCATTTTTCGCTCAATAACCGGCAACCAGTAGTTGGATAATCTGACTGATTTGTTTCCTGGTCAGGCAGCCCTGAATCTCTATGAATATCAAGAAAGTCGCCGTCCTCGGCGCCGGAACTATGGGCAGTTCTATTGCGGTAGCGCTGATTGGCAGCGGCTATCAGGTGCTGCTCAAAGATGTAAAACAAGAATTTCTCGATGCCGGCTTGCAACGCATCGACAAGTTTCTTGAATCCAAGGTCAAGAAGGGTCTAAGCCAGCAAGACGCACAGAAACAGCGGGCTCTGGTTAAGACCAGCACGGACTTCTCCGGTTTCCAACAGGTAGATCTTGTCATCGAAGCTGTTCTTGAGGAGTTCGATATAAAAAGGACTGTTTTCGCCGAACTCGAAAAGCACTGCCGTGCTGACGCCATTTTGGCCACCAACACCTCGTCGCTGCCTATCACGCGCATAGCCGGTTGCACCGCGCATCCTGAGCGCGTTGTCGGCATGCATTTTTTCAATCCGGCTCATCTGATGAAGTTGGTCGAAATCATTCCCGGCTTGCAAACCTCTGATCAAACAGTGGAGACGGCGCTGGCTTTTGCGCGCAGTCTGGACAAACTGGCCGTGCGAGTCGAGGAGTGCGCTTCTTTCCTCGTCAACCGCCTGCTCGGTCGCTATATGAACGAGGCACTATGGGCACTGCAAGCAAGAACAGGCACGGTTGAGGAGATCGACAAGGCCGTGTGTGACTACGTAATGCCGATTGGTCCTTTCGCTCTGCGCGATATGAATGGTGCCGATATTGGGCTGGCTGTAGCTAAGTTCAACTATGGCGAATATGGCGAACGTTTTGCCGTGCCGCCGATTCTGCAAGCGATGGTGGACGAACGTTTGCTCGGACAAAAGACCGGACGAGGATTCTATCTTTATGATCAGGAAACAAAAAAACGCCAGCAGGGCAACCCCGATGTTGAGCGCCTGGTGCAACGCTTTGCCGGCGAAACGTCGTCGACGCCGCTTGATGCCGACACCTTATTCTTGCCGATGATCAATGAAGCATTCCTGGTGCTGCAGGAAAAGGTGTGTGCACTGGAGGACTTGGATCCCGCCTTGAAGGCCGGTTTGGGTATGCGTAAGGGACCGTTAGAACTGGCTCAGGAGATGGGACTTTCCGACTGTTTGCAAAAAATAGAAACATTGCATGCCCGCCACGGTGAGCGTTTTCGTCCCGCGCCTTTGCTGAAGCGCATTGTCTGGAGCGGCTGCAACCAGGTTGTGGCATAATTTGCGGCAGGCGCTGTCGCTTTTGTTAGTCCTGCGATGGTAGCGGCGGGCTAAAGCCCGCTTTGAATGGATGTTCGCAATTGTGAACTGCCAGGCAGTACGCTGCGGAACACTGAACAGTGGCGGACGTCAAAAACAACGTGGACCAACAAAGCGCGCGCCAAGCGGCGCCGCTGGCAGGTCGCTTACCAGTTTGACGGGGTAATGGGAATGAACGCGCCGGGATCGAGATCCAGAGCCGCCCTGTCTATTTTGCTAACCAGCTTTTTGCTTGTGCCGCCGCCTGCGCTGGCAGCGAAGAAGCCGGAATATTTGCCGCCGATGGCGCCGCAAGTCGATAGCTCGGTGCTCCAACAGAAAGCTTCGCCCAGCATGAGCAATGATTATGCTCCATCGAGCGCCGGCGCCAGCAGGGGCAATGACTATTCGGCCAGCAATGCCCCTCAAGCGGCGCCGGATGTGAAAGGCGATCGCACCAAAGACTTGCTGCGCCAGGCCCTTGAAAAACACAATCAAGGCGATATGGCCGGTGCGCAAAGAATGTTTCAGCAGGTGCTGTCCGCCGACCCTTCCAATGCCGACGCCAATTTCAATCTGGGAGCAATGGCCGAAGATCGAGGTGATTTCAACGGAGCACTCAGGTACTATCAGTCCGCCGCCAGAGTAAATCCCAACGACTCTGATGTGCGCGATGCGATCAATTCCGTGCAAGACAAAATGCGCCAAGCGCAAGCTGCCCAACAGATAGCTCAAAAGCAGCAGTTGCGCGGCGTTGGTCAGGACGCGGCGGCCGCCTACAAGGCCGGCAAATACGATCAAGCTATCGGCGATTTGCAGCAAGTGTTGCGCCAGTCACCAAATGATGCCAGCGCTTTGTTCGGATTGGGACAGGCTTATCGCGGCAAAGGCGACAAGCAGCAAGCTCGGCAGTACCTGGCTCGGGCGGTGGCGGCTGCTCCGGACAATCCGCTTTATCGCACGTCGCTGAGCGATCTCGATCGCGAATTGCAACAACCACAGCAACAACAACAAACAGCTCAAGGACCTGCTCCTGCTCCCGATTATAGAGGCGGCGGTCGCGGTCGTCGCCACGGCGGCAATGATTACACCAACGCATCCGGCTCAGATCCAGGCGATCAAGGCTTGCAGAATTATTCGGACAACGCTCCGCAGGTGGCCAACAACGACACTGGTTCGGGTCCAGACGGACAAATTACACCGTTCACCAGCCAGGGCTCGGGCATGCTTTACGGACACGAATCCGGTAGCAGCAATTATGCCGGCATGGGACGCGGTATGGGCATCGGCGGAGGCATGGGCATGGGGCTGGGATCCATGCTGGGCATGGGATTGCTCGGTGGTGGCATTAGCCGCATGGGCGGAGGCTATGGATACTCCTATCCAGGACGCGGTACTCGGCTGGTGCGCAATGCCATGGTCGGCAGCTTGGCCGGAGCAGCCATGGGTGGTTTGATGAATATGCACGGCCCCGGTGGCGTCAAAGCCGGTGCCATGCGCGGAGCGATGACTGGCGGTCTCATGGGTTTGATCACGGGGTTTTAAATGATGCAGGGCTTTGGATGGAATCTGCTTTTCAAACAACTTTGCTGTGTAGCGGCAGCAGCCCTGATCATGGTCGCTGCTCTGCCTGCAGTTAACGCCCAAAGTGTGCTGAAAGGCGGAGTTGAGGAAGAGAATTTACGGCTTAGCCACCCGGAAGGCACGCCGCTGAAAGGACACGCCGGGGACGGTTTGCGTCTCACTCGCGCGCCACTGGCCGGCAGCGCCATAGATTCCACCGCTTTTGCCGCTCCCCAAACCCCGCGCGGTGCGCCGCTGAGCGGTGACGTCAATTCCAATGACTTTGCTCAGCCGCCGAAGAATTTCGACATCGGCGCCGACCGTGGATCGCGCGAGATGGTTTTGGCGTGGGAACGCTGGCACCATCAGTTGTCGCAAGCTATCTATGAGCGTTGGCAGCGTGTCGCCCAAGACCCCGGCAAAGCGACGATCAAAGTTACGGTTACTAAAGATCACCACATCAGTGCCACCGTGCTCCGCTGCGATGGTGCGCCATCGTTCCAACAGGAGATTTTGCTTGCGATCAACAGCCTGGAAGGAAACCCGGGACTGACTTTCCCGGCGAAATCCGAACGCCAGCAGGTAAGCTTCGAAGCTGATTACATTGCCGCCACAGACGTGCGGCCCGGGTTCAGCTGGGTCAAGAATGACTACGAGCACGTGAAGGAAAATTACTAAGCAAGCAGACGCCGTCGTTGCCGGCGGCTTGGACGTTCATTCGTACGCTGTTGTGCAGCGCTTTCATCTGATCTTTCACAAACTGATCCTGCAGATAGTTCATCACGCTGCAACCGATTGTTGCTTCGAACCAGTCGAGACGGTCGGACAATCGATCGTGTATTCGTTTGGCATCCAGCTTTCCCGGTTGCATCGCATAAAGCGTCAAGCGCAGCAGCAAGCGAGCGTACTGTTCTTCGCTTGAAAATGGCATCACGACAGGCTTACGGCGGTCTGCCGCTTGACGGCAAATCGATTCGAGCTCAGCGGAATCTGTTTTATCGAGGGCGCAATGCCTGCGCGCCGCCTGCAGCACTAAGTCGTCGATTTTTATTTCGCATGCTTGCAGGTTGTCGATTGCCGCCTGCACAGCGGCAACCGTCTGTGCATAGCTCGGCTGTTGGAGCGCAGGCTTCCCCAAAACGGGCCGATTGCCGCTGCCTGCGAAACTTATGTTGCTGTCTGAAAACTCGGACAGCATTTTTTTTAACTCGACACAGCGCAGCGAAATCTCCATCAATTCCCTTTTCTCTGCCACCGAAAGCGGTATCACGGACAATTCTTTAAGATCGCCGACCTGGAAGTTGATCGTCGGATTGAGAACTTGTGCACAGGCGGCTATTAGCGAAGAATTCAAATAAGCAAGCAACCACTGCTCATCCTGTTCTTCGGTAAAAACGGCGGATCCCGCCACATCGAAGATACAGCCGGAAGGCAACTCACGCACGCAAAGTTGCCTGGTGTTCACCAACGAAAACGTCAATCCCTTACGGAAGTAAAAACGTTCGTTTTTGACTACCCAGTTGATTTTGCCTTCCAAATACGGATACGTCTCGGCGACGGCTTGCTTGATGGACATGCCATTGTCCTGCCAATCGATGACGGTTTTTACCGGCGCGAACCAACGCTCGCTGCCTGCTCCTTTTACGTAGGGAAACCAGCGCTGCCCGATTTCATCAAATGGTACTTGCCACCACCATTTGACGAAGCGCTCGTTATTGCTGGTAGCCAAACCCTGCCGAATGTCTGCATGTTGGGAAAGTGGATTGCATTTGCTGCGGATCTGCAAGACTGCCTGTGGGCAGCTGTAATTGAAGGCGTTGGCCCTGTGCAGCAGGAACTGTTTTTGATCTATGGCGTGATCCGGCGGCGAGTTCTTTGCGTCGCTTTCCGCGATATCGACCGTTCCACTCAGCTTGGAGCAGTTTACCGGCGTGCCATCCGGTTTGCCGTTTTCCAGAACAATGAGAACACTGTTTACCTTCTCGCCCGTTTGCAATGGAAATACATGCGAGCCTGCCTCGGCAATCGAGACGATGCGGTAATGCTCGATCAACTGTCGGCGAAAGTTGCTGTAGCTTGGCAAATATAACAAAGAACTCTGCGTAATGTAGCCGAGCCTTCCTTCCGCCTTCAGCAATTGCAAGCCGCGGTCGATAAAGGCGTTGCAAAGATCGTGATGTGCGTCCGGGTAGAGTTGGCGAAGACGTTCTTTAGTCTTTCTGCCGAGCAGCTTGCGCCCGATGTACGGCGGATTGCCGACCACCGCATGGTAGCGGTCGGCAAGCATATGCCCGGGCGGCCAGGCGTTTTCCAGCGTGCCGAGCGCGCAGCCATCCTCATCATGGTCTTGATTGAGCAGCTCCAATTGCAGCGGCTTGTCGCAAGTCAATTTCATCGACTGTAATCGCGCCGCGATGGACAGGCAGCACACCCAGAGACCGACCGCATCGATGTCACAACCATGCAAGCTCTGTTGCAATATTTTCTGCGCGGTCTCGCCTCGCGACCGCGGGTCTTCTGCAGGTTCTGCAGCCATGATCAAATCGAAGGCGCGCAAAAGAAAATTGCCCGCACCGCAGGAGGGATCTAAGATCGTCATTTCTGATATTGTACGGGTGAGCGGTCGCTCGCTTTTGGTTGCCAGACATTGACGCAGCAAATAATCGGCTACCGGCGTCGGTGTATAGAGCTGAGTGAAGGCAATGGCGTCATCGCGGTGCGGGGACTTGTTGGCTATTTGCACGCGTCGTTTGGCTTCTTCGCGCCGGCGGCTGCAGAAAAACTGATAAAGGTAGCCGAGAATGCAAGGATCTACCGATGATACTACATGCGGTGGCGCAACCAGAAGCTGGCGAGACTCCTGCAATTGCTTGGCTGTGGGAAAAGGCATCACATTTCTTATGGGGGCGGGCGCCAAACGGCAGGCGCTTTCATACAACGCCTGGCACTGCCTCAAGCTCTCCTTCTCCTGCCTGCAGGCAGCGCCTACCTGCAAGAGCAACGCGCTCAACAATTCCAGCTGCTCGCCTTTCAGCGCGGCATCCGCCGCCGGCCTGGACAGGGCATGTTTCTTAAGATGGGACAAGACAGAGCGCAGGGCAGGCGGCTCTGCCATCAACGCGCCCCCGGCAGGCGAATTGAGTTGCCTACAAAATCCAGCGTGGTCTGCCACGCATCTTTGGAGGCCGCTTCGTTATAGAATTCGCGCTGGTCATTGAAGAATGCGTGTTTGGCCTCGGGATAAACCTTCAGTTCGAACTTGTGCCGCTTCTGCACTAGCTTTTGTTTCAGCTGTTCGATATGGTCGGCAGTAATCAACTCATCTTGCCCGGCGAAAACAAAGATTGCCGGACATCTCAATCCATCCAGGTAATCGATTGGGTTTTTCGGTTTGTTGTCTGTGAGTTGCGGATAAAAGATGCGCCCATAGTAATCTGCCACCCAAGATATTTTGTGGGAGCTCGCAGCGAACATCAGGGCAATGGCGCCGCCCATGCAGAAGCCGATTGTCCCCACTTTATCTGCCATCACATCCGAGTGTTTGGCAATCTCTCTATAAACAGCGTTCAAGTCATCGATAAACTGGCTGTCGGGAATGTTTTGCCAGACGGCGCGCATCGCATCCAGATTGTTGCGATCTTCCGGCAGCCCAGGGTTGCCTTCGA
>Ga0134128_10000959_pt1 | contig 39032 bp, 17 predicted proteins | sample KB31754_FD_96462 | JGI IMG/M metagenome (GOLD analysis project Ga0134128, IMG submission 96462) | Terrestrial soil microbial communities with excess Nitrogen fertilizer from Kellogg Biological Station, Michigan, USA - KB3-175-4 | ecosystem: Environmental > Terrestrial > Soil > Unclassified ...
AATGCAATCCGACAGTTCCCGCCCAGTCTGACCGACCCATGGTTCGTTCATCAAATCACGCCGCGCGTCCTGGCTACTGTTGCCTACGATATGATGCTCGATTCCACCCGCCAATCCATCCCATCCTAAGTTCGGATCGTCTTCGTAGTCGGAACCGTGAAACATGACCACCCGACCGGGATATGGCTTCGGCACGTAATTCCGCTCGGCTCGGATCAGTGTTCTCCACACATATAAGGTTCGCATACGAGGAGGGACTCGCAAGCCAAAGTTGAACCAGATTCGGTAGAAGGTGGGCGCGAATTTTCCCCACTTTTCCGCCACGCGTACTGCCGCGATGCGATAAAGCGTGCGCAGGGGATTCTTCAACAGCGTTGCCATTCTTTTGCTAAGGGGGTTCGCGGGCAGCTTCGGCTTTGTAACCGCGGGGATCTTACGATGAAAACGCAACTCAGCTGTGAACTGAACAACCAAAGCGGCGGGTTCCCCCTGCCGAAGGAGTTGTTGCGCCATTTCGTAGGCGACGATTCCCCCAAAGCAGTACCCCCCGAAGCAGTACGGGCCGTTCGGTTGCAGCTTGCGAATTTCACAAAGATAGTGAGCTGCAATGTCTTCGAGCGTTGTGTGCTTAAAACGCCGGCCATCCATTCCTTCTGGTTCGATTCCATAAAAAGGCTGGTCAACATCCATTCTTGCCGCGAGGCGATGCATGAACAGCGTGCTGCCTGCGCCTCCGTGGACGCAAAAAAATGGCGGCCGCTTTCCGGTCTTCTTCATCGGAACCAAGGTGGGATAGTTGGCATCCTTTGACAGCGGCCTGATCTGATTAGCGAGCAGTTCGACGGTGGGCGCGTCAATGAGAGTGGTAAGCGGCAATTCTCTGCCGAAAGTGCCGATGATTTTGGTGAACAAACGGGCGGCCTGCAGCGACTTGCCGCCGAGGTCGAAGAAGTTATCTCGAACTCCAATCGGCTTCACGCCGAGTACTTCTTCCCACGTCGCAACCAGCTTCCTTTCGACCTTGTCGCGCGGCGCCACATAATCTCGCTCGCGGAAATAGTCACCAGCTTGCGGAGTTGGCAGCGACTTACGATCGACCTTCCGGTTTGCTGTCAGCGGGAATTCGGCAAGCCCGACCAGGGCGGACGGTACCATGTAGTCGGGCAGCTGCCTGCGCAAGTGCTCGCGTAGCTCTGATGGAGAAAAAGTCTTCCCCGATTTCGGCACAATGTATGCCGCCAGGTACTTGGTGCCAATCTTGTCGTCCTGGGCAATCGCAACCGCCTGCTTTACCGCTGGGTGTTGTTCCAGCACGGCTTCAATTTCGCCGAGTTCGACCCGAAAGCCGCGAATCTTGACCTGATGGTCGAGGCGCCCGAGGTATTCGATATTCCCATCCCCGCGATATCGTCCAAGATCTCCCGTGTGGTACATCCGGGCACCAGTCTGAGATGAAAACGGATCAGGAACGAACTTTTCCGCCGTGAGCTCCGGACGCTGGAAGTATCCGCGAGCGAGTCCCTCGCCGCCGATGTAGAGTTCGCCTTCGCTCCCAGAAGGAAGCAGTTCGCGGTTCTCGCCAAGAACATAGACGCTTGTATTAGCTATGGGCTTTCCGATAGGCACGTTGCGATCGTCTCGTCCTTCAATTCGATAGATCGAAGACCAGATGGTCGTCTCCGTAGGACCGTACATGTTCCACACTACTCCGCAACATGAAGCGAGCCGGCGCGCGAGCTCCGGCGATACCGCTTCGCCGCCGACGAGCGCCTTGAGATTGTCGCCGCCTTCCCAGCCTGATTCGAGCAGGATTTGCCAAGTGGTGGGCGTCGCCTGCATTACGGTGGCACGAGAGTCCTTCAAGAGCTTCTTGAGCAGCATGCCGTCGAGCGTGGCCTCACGACTCGCAAGCACAAGGCGAGCGCCCACCAGTAAGGGCAAGAAGATTTCCAGGGCTGCAATATCAAATGAAATCGTGGTGACTGCCAAGAGCGCATCGCGGACGCTCATTCCCGGTTCTTTTTGCATCGAGCGCAGAAAGTTCGTCACACTTTTGTGCTCTACTTGGACGCCCTTCGGCTTACCAGTTGATCCCGATGTATAGATCACATAAGCAAGGTTTGACGGTCCCGTGTCCGAAGGCACCGATTCGGTGCTCTCTCCCGCGATGGCATCGAATGAGGATTCCAGACAAAGGGTGTCTGCACTGCTTTTGGGAACGAAACTCCGCAACGATTTCTGAGTAATTAAGACCTTCGCGTGGATTTCGTCGAGCACATATTGAATACGGCCTTGGCCGAAGGAGGAGTCGAGAGGAACATACGCTGCGCCTGACTTAAGGATTCCGAGCAGCGCCACCACCATCTCCAGTGAGCGCTCCATGCAAACCGCAACCAACGTTTCCCGCTGCACGCCGTGTTTGCGAAGGGCACGAGCTAACTGGTTAGCCCGTGCATGTAGTTCGGCGTAAGTGAGCGAACGCCCCTCAAATTCGACAGCGATCGATTGGGCGTGCTCTTGAGCGGCCAGCTCGAGAAGGTCGTGAACGCAGGCGTGGTGATCCGGCTCGAGGTCTCGCAGCTGCACCTGGCCGGTCGGGATTCGATGGGGGCTGGGCACTGACATGAGACCTTGAACCAGAAACTTCACTGAAACAAAAGCGCGCAGGATTACCGTTGCTAGTTGACCATCGTGAAGATTTTTCCAGCTTGGTTTGATGTCTCCCTGCGTGGGAGTCCTAAACGTAGCAGCGGCGCATTGCGGGCTAAAATCGGGTGTTCTCTGTAAAAAGTGACTAAGGTCAGCTCACGTTGCTTTGCGTGATGGGGCTTACCGGCCTTGGACAAAGTACGAACGAAGGCGTGCCAAGAGATTGGACGGAGAAAAGTCGAAAGCTGGCGCCAGGAGCAGGACTAGACGCCCAATGCCGTGGCGTATGTCGTAACCGTACTAATCACGAGCTGAACGCTTTTTCTGTTGCCGGGCAAAAGCGAGGCCTCGTTTTAGTTCTGCCGAAAGATCCGTGGTGGCGGTCGACACTTTGATAGGCTCGCCACCCGCCTCACGCCCCAACCATTGATTCAAATCCTCCGGAGTTGCAGTCGCATATCGCCCCTGCCGGATGACCGGCATGCCCTCCTTTGCCCAGCGCTGAGCGACAGCTGTCGATTGTGAGAGGAAGCCCGCGATCTGCTTCCATCCTTTGAGTAGGGCGGGCGGAGCATCTGGCTTCGATTTGTCTTGGGGCTTCTTCCCCGGTTTTCTGGACGTTTTTGCCTTGGTTTTCATAGAACGAGCGGAATAATACAGGCTTTCGCAATGAGGCGGAAGCAAGTAGAATAGCGACCTCAGTTGGAGTCTGCCAGGCATGCAATGTGAAATCGTCGAAGTAGCCAGTGTCGAAGACGCGACTGGGTATCGCTGTGGCGATGATGCCTCAGGCCGATGCTGCGATTGCGATGCCCACCTTTGTGATAGCCACGCCGAGAGTTGTGAGTCCTGCTTCGAAGTATTCTTTTCTACCTGCTTGGCCTATCACACGAGCGTCTACCACCACAAGAAACCGGCTGGTGAGTACCGCAGGTACAGGAAATCGGCCTAGACTGATGCAGTGCCTGCAGGCGGTGCTTCTTGGCCTGCGGCGGACTGGGAATTGTTTCGTGTAGTGGGGCACTGGCTCGGCTAAGCCACGCCGAATCCCTGGTGGATCGTACAGGGTTTCTAAGGTCAAATACCGAAACTTCTCTCTCCTTAAGCAACCAACTGGGGGGCCGTTCTTGCATCAGAGAAGGGTGGCAGATTGAGGGGCCAAATGGTAGGCTTTTGGCACTCACCGTCAGGGGGGCCACAACAATGACTGTCACCAAGGAAACCATTGCATTGGAAGGCGTTTTGAGGGGAGAAGGGCGAGAGCGGGCGTGTGTTGTGAAAGCCCTGCAGCATGCCACGTACTCCGATGAGTGCACCCGGCCAACCTGTCTATCGTACTCGCGATGTGTCATTGAAGATGACGACGACTTCCCAGACGGCGAATACGAGTTGGAGTTCGCCAAACGGCGGGTCCCGCTGAGCAAAACCGGGGGACAGTATGTTCCGCGGCTGACAGAGGCCCCCTGCCCGTGCACTTTGTCCGTTGCAAGCTAGGGTCTGCCTGCCGGTTTTATTCCAAATTACCTGCGAAAATCTTCTGCCACTGTCTTCCCACTAGTTTTGTTGTTCCCGCTTCTTGTTCGGCGTAACATTGTCGGTTTCTCCGTTGTCCATCCCAGTTCTTCCATTGGAGGGCCATTCATGTCTTTCACTCGCCGTGACTTGCTCCGTTCGGGAGTTGCCGTTTCCGCATCCACCCTGGCTGCTGGTTCGTTGGTCGAACAGGCTCGGGCGTTGTTGGGGGCACACCCGGGACCAGGCGCGTCGGAAGCTCTTTCTGCGGTCGCTCCCAGAGAACGCTATCTCATGGATTTTGGATGGAAGTTTCGATTTGGACATGGCAGTGATCCGGCTAGGGATCTGGGTTTCGGCAGCGGACAGGGTGATTTCGCCAAGTCAGGCGAATTCAAGTTTGCCACCGCGAAACTCGACGAGTCTGGGTGGCGAACCTTAAACCTGCCCAATGACTGGGCGGTTGAGCTGCCCTTTGTTCGTGACGAGGGTTTGCAGAGCCACGGATATAAGCCGTTGGGCCGGGCCTATCCAGAGACCAGCGTCGGTTGGTATCGGAGGACGTTCGCTGTTCCTGAGACGGATCGGGGGCGCCGGACGGTTGTGCTGTTCGATGGAGCGGTGCGCAACGTTCTGGTGTTTCTGAACGGCTACTACATCGGGCGGAACGACAATTCCTATGCGCCCTTCAGCTTTGATATCAGCGACTTTCTTGATTATGGGCAAACCAACTACCTGATGTTGCGTGTGGACGCAAGCTTCGGCGATGGATGGTTCTACGAGGGGGCGGGGATCTATCGCCATGTTTGGTTGACGAAGATGGATGCGCTGCATCTCGCGCAATGGGAGAGCTATATTCGCACCGAGGTAAAGGGAAATTCGGCCACCTTGAACCTGGGCACGATCGTCGAGAACCAGGGAACGAAAGCGGAGTCGTGCCGGGTACGGTGGCAGATTGTGGATGCCTCCGGCAAGACTGTGGCCACTGCGGACTCAACGCCGCAGCAAGTTGCTGCCGACGCCGCGACGTCCTTTACAGCCACCGCGAAGCTGACGAACCCGGCGATGTGGTCGCCGGACGGTCCCAACCTGTACTCCGCGATTGTAACCGTAGAATCAAATGCCAAGGCTCGCGATAGAGAGCGCGTAAGTTTTGGCGTACGAACACTGACGTGGGATCAAGACAAGGGCTTCTTCCTCAACGGCAAACGCGTGGAGTTGAAGGGCACGTGCAATCATCAGGACCATGCCGGCGTCGGCGCAGCCTTGCCCGACCGGCTGCAATGGTATCGTCTCGCCGTGTTGCGCGATATGGGCGGAAACGCGGTGCGTACGTCGCACAACATGCCCACGCCGGAGTGGGTGGAAGCCTGCGATCAAATGGGCATGATGATGATGTGCGAGACGCGCATGATGAGCTCCAATCCGGAAGCGATGGCGCAGCTGGACAGCATGATTAAGCGATACCGCAACTCGCCTGCGATCGTGATCTGGTCGGTGGGGAACGAGGAGTGGACGATGATGCCGCAGCAGCAAGCGGTTCCGGTGGTCGACGCGATGATTGCGCGCTGCCACGAACTCGATCCCACCAGGCTATGCACGGCGGCTGTGAATGCATCCTTCGACAAGCCATTTGCCGAGCAATTGGACGTTATGGGCTACAACTACAACTTGCAGGTTATCGACAAATGGCGTAAGGACCATCCGACGAAGCCCGCCGTAGGCACGGAAACCGCGAGCACGGTTTCGACGCGCGGTATCTATGAAACGGACAAACTGCGCAACTGGGTGAGCGCCTATGACCTGAACCACACCTCGTGGTCTGAACTCGCCGAGCAATGGTGGACGTTCTATGCGGCGCGCGAATGGCTGGCGGGCGGCTTTGCGTGGACCGGATTCGATTACCGCGGCGAGCCGACGCCGTACGGCTGGCCTTCGATCAACTCACAGTTCGGCATTGTGGACATGTGCGGTTTTCCCAAGGACAACTTCTACTATTACAAGGCGTGGTGGGGAAATGACCCGGTACTGCATCTATTTCCCCACTGGAATTGGGAAGAACGCGACGGCGAAACGATCAAGGTTTGGGTGCACTCAAACCTGGATGAAGTTGAATTGTTCCTGAACGGGAAGAGTCAGGGCAGCAAGAAGGTCGAGCCGCTGAAGCATCTGGAGTGGGGGGTGAAATATGAGCCGGGAGTGCTGGAGGCCCGGGGGAGCAAAAGCGGCAAAGTCGTACTCAGCGACAAACGTGAAACCACCGGCAAGCCGGCTTCGATCAAGCTCGCCGCAGATCGGACGGAGATCGATGCCGATGGGGAAGATGTTGCTCTCATACGCGTGGAATCGCTCGACGAACAGGGCCGGCATATTCCAACCGCTGACTTCCCGATCAAGTTCACAGTCAAGGGCGAGGGTGCGCTCATTGGCGTGGGTAATGGCGATCCGAATTGCCAGGAGTCGGACAAGGAGCCCATGCGAAGCTTGTTCAATGGATTGGCGCAGGTCATCCTGCAGTCGACGAAAACTCCCGGCGCGATTGTGCTGGAGGCCTACAGCGAAGATTGGCCGGGGCCGAAACTTCCAGCGATCACGCTGACGATCACAACCAAGAAGGCGGAGTTAAGGCCGACACTGGGGTGAGCAAACAGGGAAGGTCCTACATGCGAAGCGAAATTGTTCTCCTGATCGCCCTCTCGAGCGCCGTGTGTCTGGCTCAGGCGGGGTCTCATAAGACGAAGTCCATAGCTCCGGCGCGTGCCGGATTCACGCTCGCTTGGTCGGACGAGTTCGATCAAGGGGACAACTCGGCGCCCGATCCTGCGAAATGGAAATTTGAGATCGGGGGGAATGGGTGGGGAAATCAGGAGCTCGAGTACTACTCGTCGCGGCGGGAGAATGCGCGCATGCGGCGGGGAAATCTAGAAATCATCGCGCGCAAGGAAAGCTACACCGGCGCCGACGGGGTACAACGCGACTACACTTCGGCACGGCTTATCACCTCTGGGAAGTTCGAGCAGGCCTATGGGAGGTTTGAAGCGCGGATCAAAATTCCATATGGGCAGGGCGTCTGGCCGGCTTTCTGGTTGCTAGGGGCTGACGACAAGCAGGTCGGTTGGCCGCAATGCGGCGAGATCGACATTATGGAAAACATTGGACGCGAACCTGGGATGGTGCATGGCACCATTCACGGACCGGGATACTCGGGTGGAAAAGGTATCGGGGGGGCGTATTCCGTGAACGCAGGCCGGTTCGCCGATGACTTTCACATTTACGCAGTGGAATGGGAGCCGGAAGAGATTCGGTTCTACGTTGACGATCATCTCTACACTGCGCGCAGGCCGTCGGATTTGCCTGCCGGTACGAAGTGGGTCTACGACCATCCCTTTTATATTCTCTTGAATTTTGCAGTGGGCGGAGAATGGCCGGGAAGCCCAGACGCGACCACGAAGTTTCCGCAAGTCATGCTGGTCGATTACGTGCGCGTCTACAAGAAATCGCCGTAAGCGCATCTCTGCGTTTCATTCAGGCAACGTCTGCCGCCGGTTCGGACTCTCAAAAGCGAGTCCCCGAAAGGATGCGCAGCTATGCAACTTACCAGTGCTGAAATCCAAGAAGGTGGTGAGATCCCCAGCAAATACACGAGTGATGGCGAGAATGCTTCCCCCGAGTTGTCGTGGAAAGATGCGCCGCCGAATGCGAAATCCTTCGTGTTGGTCTTGCATGATCCGGATGCGCCGCGCGCGGGCGGGTTCACACATTGGGTGGTGTACAACATCGGACCAGGAGTCGGGCACATCGACGAAGCCGCTCCCGAGGGGGAAGAGATCAAAGGCGTGGGCCTGCAGGCGAAGAACGAAGCACAGAAGCTTGGCTATATGGGACCCGCCCCTCCGTCAGGAGTGCACCGGTATTTTTTCAAGCTCTACGCTCTCGATTGTGTGCTGGACGTTGGGCCCGGGGCGAACTTCACGGATGTGCAGTCGGCGATCAAGGGGCATGTGCTTGCCCAAGCGGAACTGATGGGGACCTACGAGAAGACGGAGCGGGCGGCGTAGCTGAATTTCCTCCACTCAATCGGGAACTGCCGGAGAGGATCCTTGGTCTCCGCAGAGGAATTTCCTGCGGTGGTTATCTCGGGCAAGAACCCTGGTGGGGATACCAGCTACGGAGCAAGGTATCCCCACCCGAACCAACTCAATCAGAAGAAAGCCGTCATTCCTGCAGCGCTGCTGGCGGCTCCCGGGAAGCTGCTAAGTCCGAGGGCTTTCATGACGGTTTTCAAAAGGTTCTGGTGTTGATAGGTCGTGGTTGGCTTGACGCCTAGCTTTACTTTCGGCCCAATCACCAGGCACGCAATGTGGCCCCCGCCGTGAGCCGTGTCCGTATCCAGGCTCTCATCGAACACGATGATCAGGATTCCATCTTTCTGGAAAGTCGCGCTTGATAGTAAGGGCGCAATATTGGTCTTCAGCCAACTGTCGGCAGTGCTCAAGCTGCCATCGTGCGCGTCATGGATAAGATTCGGCACGATGAACGAAAAGTTTGGCAGATTGTTATTCGTCAGATCCTTGGAGAACTGCGTGAACGGCACAAGGTTGTACTTTTCACTACTGTTGGCAACGTCCGAGAAGTAGGCCAACGGGTTATGGCGCTTCACATAATAGCCCGAGCCGCATCCGGTGTATCCCGCGGAGGGCAGGCTTTCCGCATACGCCTTCCACGTTTTCCCAGCACTGAGCAGATGGCGGACGATGTTGTCGTTGGTCAGGGTGGAGCAGTAGCTGTCGTTGTTGGTGATGGTCTGTCCGGCAACCATCATGAAGTAGTTACCGATGGAGGGGTGGGTATTCGCATAGTACTGCGTGGCCAGCCCGTACTTGTTGGCAAGACTATTCAGGTATGGCATCGACGAACTGCCGATCACCTGCGAATAGCTGTGGTTCTCTTCGACCACGACGAAGACGTGGCTCGAGGAGGGAATGGTCCCTGTGCTCGCAGTGCCGCTAGTGACCGTGATTGTCGCCGTAGTCTTCGTTGACCCGCAAGCGTCCCATTCTTGGACGACGACGTTGTAGGTTCCGGTGGAGAGTGTCAGATAAGTATTCAGGCTAGATCCGGAAACTTTGTAGGCCAGAACGTAGGGGGCTGTGTAAATGCCCATGGACGACACGCCGCTTGAGCAGGTCGTGGTTGCGCTGGCCACAAAGTGCACTGGCGATGCCGACGACGAACCCGTAGTGGGGGACGTTATTTTGACGGTTGCAAATGCAGGAAGAGTGAACAGTGATATGAGTACAAGAAAATGCTTCATCAGATTGCTCCAGCTGAGCCCGATTTGCATACAAATGCGTTACCGCGAAAAGCAGCTACATTGGTTGCAAGTCGGTGCAGGGTGAGTTGCCGTCAATCTAGATGCACATCAACTTACATTCAAAATATTTAGTACATCCCGAGGGCGGGAACTAGGCGGCGGGATGACCGGAGGGCAGGTAATTTACAGGCTTTTCATGAAGTAGGAGTTCGGTCGCCATCACGCGCGGATGAGCATGGAACCACTCTTGAACCACCCCGTCGGCAAGGAAGTTCGCAATCGACAAAAGTGTCATGCCCTGATGGTGGGCCATGTAGCAACGCACCACTTCGCATTCGTGGCGCCATTTGCGATTACGACTGACCGTGTAATCGGCGGATTCGTAAAAACCGTATGCTCCGAACCAGCCTTCGCTGGAGATCCGACGGAGATTGTCAAGAGCTGCTTTGGGCGCGGTGCTTAAAGCGAGCGCGGTTGAATAGGGAGAGATGACGAGCGTGTCGATGTCGGGTTGATGCAGCGCGAGCTGGGGCACCCCGAAGGCGTGGTATTGATATGTACCCGCTTCATCGCGGGCAGCATAGGCAGACTCGGAAATTCCCCAGGGGATGCGCTTGAGGTTTGTGTATTCCTTTTGCATCTGTACCGCGGCGTGGCGAGAACGGTCAAGCAGGGTGCCGGTGTAGGTGCGCATCCAGATCGCGGGCATGAGGTATTCGAACATGGTCCCGGTCCAGGACAGTAGGACCGGGCGTCCCAGAGGCGCCACATGAGTGCGAGCTAACAGGAACCAGGTTTCTTGCGGAACCTCGTCCTTGGCTACAGCGACGAACGCGGCGGTGCGGGCTTCGGACGCGAGCAGGTCATAGCAGGCGGCGTGGATCTCGCCCTTTTCCGTCTCCATGCCGATGGAAAGCAGCTTCCGGCGCGGGTTCCAGAGGAAGGCGAACTCGGTGTCGTCGGCCATGCGCTCGATGTCTTCGGAAAGGGCTTCGAGTTCGCTGATCAGGCGAGTGGCATCATTTCTCGCCCCCAAAACCATAGGGACAAGTCGACGCAGCAGACGGGTTTGGTGGTCGTTGCCATCGCTGCGAACATCGAGTAGGGATTGCAGCCTGGCAGCCAGGGTCTCGGCAACAGCGGGAAGATCTTTGAGAAGCACGTCCGTGCCCGGAAGTCCAAGCTCTAAATCGTGTCGGAGTTCGGCGAAATCCTGCAACATCCACGGAGTAAAACGGGCGACAAGATGATGAATCGCCTGCAGCCTGTGCGCCGCTTCGTTTGCGAACCACTTCACGTCTTCTGCATGCTTGGCTTCGAGATCTTTGTCGGCGATACGTTCGAGAGCAGGCACCGGGAATTTGAGCAACGTCTTGAGCCAATCGCCGTGCTCGACTCTGCGCTGCAGCCTTACGAACAGCCCCCGAGGAAAGGCACGAACGTCAGTCAACACCCGCAAGTGATCCAGGAAGCCTTCAGCCATGGCAGTGCGCAGGACTGGGCGCTCCAGAAGTTGCTTGCAGCCGAGCTGCAAGGTCCACAACGATGCGACGAGGTTGCCGCTGTCGACGGTGGAAACGAACAGCGGTGGCAGAGGATCGAGCGTCTTGGTGTCGTACCAATTGAAGAGGTGACCGCGATGACGCTTCATGCGGCGGATGGTCGCCAGGGTTCGTGCGGTGCGGTCGGCAAATTCGGGGAGCGCTAAGTAGCCGAACTCGCAAGCCACCTGGCGGGCGTTCAAAAGCAGTCCGATATTGGTCGGGGAAACTCGCGCGGCCACGCGAAAAGGATCTTCCTGCAAGTTGTCGGGGATCAGCCAATTGTGCTCTTCGTTGCTGAACTCAGCGAAGTAGCGCCACGTGCGTAAGGCAGCGCGGCGGAGGAAGAGCCTGTCCTTCTCGGAGGCTTCGGTCCGTGAGAGTTGTGGCGGATGGTTGAGCCAAACAGAAACGGCTTTGCTGCAGGCCCACAAAACAAGAATCGGAAGGGCTGAGTCAAATCCCGCATGCCGGCCGAAAAAGACAATCACACCGAGGAGGACGGCGATTAGCGGCATCCAGTTGAGGTAAATGTCAACGGGCGTGCGCTTGCTGCGACCGGCTTCAGCCTCGGCGGCCGTTTCCCACTCGAGCAGGCGCTGACGGGTGAACAATCGGCGAATAAGGGTGCGCACCACGGCGTCAAGCGAGACCAGAGTCTGATGCAGAAGGAAAGTCACACTGAGCAGGACGCTGAAGTTCGAGACGATCAAGGCAGCAAGCGCCTCGCGAGCCACCGCCCGCTTTTGTTCAAAGGCTGCTCGAATCAAAGTGAACAGGAACTCGAACCACACCGGCACGAAAAGAATCGCCGCGGCCGCAATCGTCCATCGCGTCGGTGAACCGGGGAGAACGAGCCAGCCGAAGACAAACAGGATCAACGTTGCCGGTTCGACCAAACTGCGACGCAGGTTATCGAAAATTTTCCATTGCGAAACCAGCGCGATAGGGTTCGGGACCAGGCGGCCGCTCTCATCTGGCACCCGGGTGAACAGCCAACTCGTGATCTGCCAGTCGCCTCGCAACCAGCGATGCTTGCGGCGATTGTAGGCGCTGTAGTGAGAAGGGTAATCCTCGACGACTTCCACATCGGTAACCAGACCGACGCGCGCGTAAGCTCCCTCAATCAGGTCGTGACTCAGCAGCGCATTCTGCGGGAAGCGCCGATCGAGTACATGGTGGACGGTCTGCGCTTCAAAAATTCCTTTGCCAGCAAAAATTCCTTCCCCGTAGAGGTCCTGGTAAACGTCGGAGACAGCGCGAGTATAGATATCGAAGCCCGTCTGACCGGAATAGATGTTGGCCAGCCGCGAGCGCGCGGCGCTTTGAACGCTGATGCGCACGCGCGGCTGCAATATCCCGTACCCAGCCACAACGACGTTTTTCTCGGGATCGATAATCGCTTGGTTGAGGGGGTGAGCAAGCGTGCCGACGAGCTTATGCGCGGTTCCGCGAGGTAGTTCGGTGTCGGCGTCGAGCGTGATCACGTAGCGGACCTTGGAGAGCTTGGAGACGTCTCCTGCCTTGAACGGGAAGCTGTCGTATTCGCTGAAAAGAAGTTTGCTCAGGTCCATCAGCTTGCCACGTTTGCGCTCCCAGCCCATCCAGACCTGCTCGCGCGGGTTGTACACGCGATGCCGATGCAACATGAGAAACGAACTGCTTTGCTTGTCTGAATATTTCTCGTTGAGATCGGAAATCAGGTCAGCGCAGACGCTGACGAGGGGATCATCTTCGTGCGCGGGGACTGGTGAATCAGGCAGGTCTGTAAGCAGCGCGAAGTGCAGATTCGGATCGTGGTTAGCAAGGAATCGAACCTCGAGATCCTCCACCAGGCGTCGCACTTGTTTCTCATTGAGCAGGAGGGCGGGAACCGCGACCAATGAGGTGCAGTCTTCGGGGATACCCTTTGAGAAGTCCAGCTTCGGCAGAATTTCCGGCCGAAGCAGGGTGGTCGTCAGGTAGTTCATCAACTGCACCGCGCTTTGCGAGCACGGCAGCAACAGCACCAGCATCGAGAGAAGAATTAGGAGCGGTGGCGTAAAGGTGCTGGTAAGAAGCAGCACAATCGCCGACATGATTCCGAACGTGAGTACCTCGATGCCCGGCAGGTAGAACTCATCTGGGTGATTCTTCAAGAAGGCGCGGACGCGCTGGATCAGCGACGGCCGGAAACGGATTCGGCTTTGCAATTGGGGCAGGCCTTCTGCCATCAGGTAGTAGCCGACGTGGGATTGACGCTTAGCGACACGTTGGTCTTCATACCTGCGCTCGGCGGACCGGCGCGCCAGAGCGACGGCCTCGAAAGCCACTTCCATCTCCGTGCTATCAGAACGCTCGGCCAGTTTGACTACCCGCTCCCGATATAGGCTGCGGCTGTCATAGTCCATGTGGGGATAAGCACCGGCGGGGTCCTGACGAAGAATGGAATCAAACGCAATCTGGGGATCGAGTGTGTCCTTCCATTGCAGTTCGTTGATCTCGCGCAGGCTGCGGACGCAAATTCCTACCGAGGAAGGCGACGAATTTTCCAGAAACTTCCGGGCGCGAACTGCGACCTGTTCGAGGAGAACCAATTCCATCGATGGAATGACCGACCATAGTTCCTGAAACTTCAGAACCGTGTGTTTCTGAAAGGCACTCAGATACTCGGAGAAGGCTTTTTCCGCGAAACTGAACTGGACGGCGTGCAAGTAGGCTTCGGAAACGGCGGCCGAGCGCGGAATCGTGAGGCCATTCGGAGTACGCGCATGCGGCAAATTGCGAAGCAGTTTGAACGCACTGCGCGTGTTCCAGACCGCCGCCCAGAGCATCGCCATGTTGTCGCGCAGCCAGCGGAGGTCGTCGGGATCGTCCTTGGTGCGCGTCGTGCGGTTTACCTTGTCGAGTGCCGGCTTGAGAGCTGCGTACATGGCCCTCCAACGCGCCGTGAAAAAGCCGGAATCGTGTACCCCTGGATTCCAGGCCAGCAAGCGAGACAATTCCTCGGCACCTTGCCGCAACTGCTCGGGAGTCGGCGGAAGCGGCACCGGGCCTTGCGGTGTGTGCTCCATGACCGATTCGAGCATCTCGATATGGGTATTCTCGGGCATTCCTCAATCAGCGGTAACTGGCGGCTTGCATTTCAAACATCTCGGCGTAGCGTCCGCCCATGCGGGTGAGCTTCTCGTGCGTACCTTCTTCGGCGATGCTTCCGTTCTCAAGTACTACGATGCGGTCTGCCATCCGCACCGTTGAAAATCTGTGAGAAATAAACAGAGCCATCTTGCCAGTCGTGAGTTCGGCGAATCGCTGAAAAACTTGATACTCACTGCGGGCGTCGAGAGCGGCTGTGGGTTCATCGAGCACTAGAAGCTGTGCATCTCGGAGATAGGCGCGAGCCAAGGCAATCTTTTGCCACTCGCCGCCCGACAGATCCACACCGCTTTCAAAGCGGCGGCCGAGCATCTGTTCGTATCCGGCACTCAGCTTGGCCACGACTTCATCGGCGAGGCTCTTGTGTGCGGCGTCCTCCAGCATCAGCTTGTTCTCGATCTCATCGATTTTGCCGACGGCGATATTTTCGCGAGCCGTCATCTCATAGCGCATGAAGTCCTGGAAGATGACCCCGATCTCACGATAAAGGTCTTCGAGGTCGTATTCGCGCAAGTCCACGCCATCGAGCAGCACCTGGCCTTCGCTCGGGTCATACAGTCGGGTAATGAGCTTGACGATGGTGGTTTTGCCCTGTCCATTCTCACCGATCAGCGCAACCCGCTCGCCGGGACTCAAATGGAAGTTCAGACGGTTCAGAACCCGACGCTCAGTACCCGGATAAACGAAAGATACGTCGCGAAATTCAAATCCCTGCTTGATCGGCCGCGGCGCGGGTAACGCATTGGGCTTCGATCGGATCGTCGGCTTCATCTCAAAAAAGGCGAGCAAGTCGGTGAGGAACAAAGCTTGATCGGCGATCCCCGATAGCGTCGAGAGGACCTGTTGAATGTTGCTGCTGGCATTTAGGATCGCCGCGGTGAGGAAGTAAAACGTGCCGATTCCCCATTTCCCCGCAAGCGTTCTCCAGATGACATAGGCATAAGCCCCGTAATAGCCGCCGGTGCTGATGATCGACAGAATCGACCCGATACCAAGACGCCTGCGTGCGAGCTGCACATCCTGCTGATAAACAACGTCGGAGAGCTTTCGAAAGCGGCCGGTAAAGAACTGGCTGAGGTTGAAAAGTTTAAGTTCCTTGGCGGCTTCCTTGGTGGCTCCAGCCTGGCGCAAGTAGTCGAGCTGGCGCTTGATCGGAGTCTGTCGAAAATTCTTGGCGTATCCGAGAAATGCAAAGTGCGTCTCGCCCAGAAACGCGGGCAACACCGCCGCAACCAGTAGCAGCATGAGCCAAGGCGAATACAGCATGACGGCGACCGTCCAGCCGATTGCCGTAATGACCTGCAGTTGGAGCCGGCCGATAGACTGGATCATGACCAGGCGATCCGTCGCCTGCACGCGGGCGCGTTCCAAACGATCGTAAAAGATAGGATCCTCGTAAGCGGTCAGGTCGAGTTCCGAGGCGTGCTTCATCACCTGAATGCTGACGTGACGGGTGTACTTGTTCGCCAGCAGGGAGTCGGAGTAGTCGATCATCCGCAGAACGACCCCATTCAGCACGGCGAGGCCGAATTCTACGCCCACCAGCCACCAAAGACGGGTGGGCACGGGTTCGTGAGTCTTGAGCGCGTGATCGAGGATGTCGATGATCAGCTTGGGGATATACCCGATGGCCACCGGGAGCAGCGCGGCGACGATCCTGGCTCCAATCCCAAACGAGACCACGCCCGGTCCGGAGCGCCAGACAATCCTCAGGATCGGGGGGACATTCCTGAGTGCGCTGAGGCGCTCCTGCCAGCTGCTCCAGAAGTTTTCGCTGTCTGACATTTGGCCGAGTCCGGCTCGGAAGCCGATTGCTTCTACTTACGTTGCTCGAGAAAAAACGCCGCTGCCCGTGGTTCCAACCAGAGATGCCGAAAACCGCGGTAAGGGTTTCATCGCTCTGCAGTTAGACGTCGATGACCCGCCCGCGCGCGCAGCCCGCGTCGCTCGTCATTATAAATATCGCCGGGCTGGGTGAAGCAGTCGCAATTAAGGCAAGGGCCCTAATTACTCAGGTTATCCCTGAGGCCGCGAATGTTTTGACTCTAATTGCGGGTGGGAAGAAGATGCGCCTAAGCAAGTAATTCATGGTTGAGCGCTGATTCGAGAAAAATTTTCCTGACCTCCTGAAGAAAAGGTGGGTGTTCGCTTTTTCAGGATTGTCTCTGGGCAGCAACTCTGGACATAATGAAGGTACTGAAAACGAAGCAATGAGTTTTTCCCGTCGTCATTTCCTTCGCGTGGTTATGACCGGGGCCGCCGCTTTCCCCTTCACCAAGGGTGGCCTAGCCGTCGGTCTCGTGCCTCTCGCTCCTCGCGTCTCACCCCCCGACGATGCTCTCCTCGATGAACTCGAGCGAGCGGCCTTCGACTTCTTCTGGAATGAAGCTGACCCGCGCACCGGGTTGATTCGCGACCGGGGCAATGCCGATGGCGGGGGAGCGAGAACCAAGGCGAGCATTGCGGCCACGGGATTTGGGCTGACGGCCCTTTGCATTGGACATCAGCGACGCTTTCGTCCCCGCGGCGAGATTCAGGCGCGAGTTCGGCAGACGCTTCACTATTTGTCCCATGAAACGCCGACGGAGAATGGACTCTTCTATCACTTCATGGAGCGAAACACCGGCACGCGCTACAAGCTTTCCGAGGTCTCGCCCATTGACACTGCCATCCTGCTCTGCGGAGCTTTGACCTGTCGTGAACAGTTTTCGAACGCAGAGATCCACCGGGATGCAACCACGCTCTACCACCGCGTCGATTGGAATTGGGCCATGAACGGAGGCGATACATTCGCTCTGGCATGGACGCCCGAGCAGGGTTTTAGCCGCTTCCGCTGGGATTCCTATTGCGAATCGATGATGTTGTACTTGCTGGCGATGGGTTCGCCGACGCATCCGATTCCTGCGGAAAGTTGGCATGCGGTGCGGCGTCCGAAGATGGTCTATGCGGGTCACCAGTACATTTCGAGCCCAGCACCGCTGTTTGTGCACCAGTTCTCGCACGCGTGGTTCGATTTCCGCGACAAGCATGACGAATACGCCAACTACTTCCAGAATTCGATTGTCGCCTGCCAGGCCCATCGCGAGTTCTGCACCTCGCTGAGCCATCATTTCCCCAGCTATTCCGAGGACATCTGGGGCATCACTGCCTCCGATTCAACCCGCGGATACGTCGCCTGGGGAGGGCCGCCGCTGCTGGGGCCGATTGACGGGAGCGTGGTACCGGCGGCTTCGGCGGGATCGTTACCATTCCTCTTCAATGAATCATTGACCGTGCTGCGCACCTTGCGCAGCCGCTATGAAAAGCAGACCTGGCGCAAGTACGGCTTTGTCGACGCCTTCAACCCAATCACCGGCTGGGCCAGCAAAGACGTGCTCGGCATTGACGTAGGTATCAGCATGCTGATGGCCGAGAATGCACGCTCCCAGCATGTCTGGAACACCTTCATGCGAAACCCGGAAGTGGAAGTCGCCATGGGCCGCGCCGGCTTCCTGCCGGACGGGTTCGAAATTCCGGTTATGGCATAGACGCTTTCCCCTGCCGTTTGAGCCAATTTGGGCGCTGCTTCTTTGATTCCAGCGGTAAACCACTGCCTTACGTCAACCACGCCCCTGAATGACCCACGAAAAGGGTTGCGGCGAGTTTTTCCAAGCCGACTAGTCAAGAATTGGCAGGGCCACGCAGGGCTGCACCAGGAACCTGAGTTGGTTGATCTGTTTCAGTGATTCCTCGACCAGAGAGGTTGGGCAGGGCTCGAGGGTGATCACGAATGGCAGCTTCGACGCCGGGAATCCGGGTTTCTGGAAGACGGAATCGATGTTGATGCCCGCTTTCGAAAAAATGGTGGCCAGAGCGGCGATGATTCCGGGCTCGTCCTCCACGGTGAAGCGAAGGTAGTGGCGTGTGGTGAAGTCGGAACTAACGCTCAGGCGAGCAAGCCCGTTTTCGTGGATCGCAACGCCGCCGATCTGGCGCAGGCGGACGATAGAAATAAGGTCCGAAACAACTGCCACTGCAGTTGCATTTCCCCCCGCCCCATGGCCGGCAAAAATCGTCTCTCCACCGAACTTACCGGTAGACATCACGAGATTTTGCGGGCCTTCTACACCGGCGAGCGGAGACGAGCTGTGCACCAGGGTCGGCTCAACCGAGGCGAGCAGTCGCCCAGCAGTCTTTTCCGCGCGCGAAATCTGGCGAATGGTGCAGTCCAGCAGCTTTGCATACTCGAAGTCGACGGGTTCAATCACGGAAATCGAACGCGTAGGAATTTCCGAGTGAGAGACGGCGCAACGCAGCCCCACTCGGCATAGGATTGTGATCTTGGCGCGGGCGTCGTAACCGTCGACATCTTCGGAGGGATTTGCTTCCGCATAGCCGAATTTTTGAGCTTCGGCGAGGGCATCGGCAAAAGAAATTCCTGCGTTCTCGATACGGGTCAGGATGTAGTTGCAGGTACCATTCAGAATTCCGCACAGCTCGACCAGTTCATCGCCGGCAAGACCCTCTTGTAAGCCCGATATGACCGGAACCCCGCCAGCCACAGACGCTCCAAAGGCGACGTGGCCGCCGCGAGAATGGGCTTGGGCCACCAACTCCGGGCCGTAGCGCGCGATGATCTGCTTATTCGCGGTGACGACCGACTTGCCGGATTCCACCGCGCTGCGAATCCACGCGCCTGCGGGTTCAAGTCCCCCGACAAGTTCGACAAAGATGTCTGCATCCGAAGAAAGAATGTCATCGATGTTGCTCGTCCACTCGACCGTGGGCGGTACCCAATCCGCACTCTTCCGCTTTCGCTCAAAATTGCGATTGAAGATGTAGCTCAGGAGGAGACCCTCGGGGGGGTGCTCAGTGAGAATGCGAGCCACCGAACTGCCCACCGTTCCGAAGCCGACAATTGCGACCTTCAGCGGCTTGCGAGGCGAGGTGCTCGCCTTCGCAGGTTCGTCCCGGGATGCCGTAAGTGGATTCAATCTGCTCTCCTGCTCCTAGATTGCTGCCGCCAGCGCTCGCCTGAGCGGGGATTTGCCGTTCTCTGTCCCCTTCCGCAGCCGCTTTGTCCCGTTAATTCGCACTCCGTTCTTCTTTTTTGCGGAATTTCCCGCTGGCCGCGCGTGCGCCTTAAAGAAGTGGTCATGCAAATGGCGGACTACTCTCGGGACATCATCCTCTTTGACGACGAAGCTGATGTTTATTTCGGACGCACCTTGGGAAATCATTCGAATATTGACCTGGGCCTCGGCGACGGTGTTAAACACACTGGCGGCAATGCCGGGCTTGCCGTGAATATCCTCGCCTACTAGGCATATGACTGCCTGGTCGTTGTCGACGTTGACGTCGGCAATCTGCTCCAGGTCTCTTATCAGCGCTTCTCCCAGCCGCTTGGTCTCGATGGTGAAGGACATGCTGACTTCCGAGATGGCAACGATGTCTACCGAAGCCGCGTGGCGATCCATGGCTTCGAAAACCGAGCGCAGGAATCCGTGCACGCCCACGCCGCGCGAAGCCACTACGTTCACGATACTGACCCCTTTCTTGGCAGTGATGGCGCGGAAGACGTCGCGGCTCGGTGGCGATTGCGCGGTAATCTCGGTTCCAGTGCTCTTCAGATTGCGCGAGTTCAGAACATAAACCGGAATGTTCTTATGGATGGCGGGAAGAAGGGTGAGAGGATGCAGCACCTTGGCCCCGAAATAGGCGAGCTCGGCGGCTTCGTTGAAGCTGATCTGCTTGATGGTACGGGCACCGGAACAGAGGCGCGGATCGGTCGTCATCATGCCTTCGACATCTGTCCAGATCTCGATCTTATCGGCATTGAGGGCTGCGCCCATGATGGCGGCAGAGTAGTCGGAGCCGCCTCGACCAAGGGTGGTCGGAATGCCGTCCGCGCTGGCAGCGATGAACCCGCCCATAACCGGAATTCTCTTCTTCGCAAGTAGAGGGACAATCTTCTTCTTGGATTTCTCTCGCGTTTCCTCCATTAGCGGGACGGCACGGGTGTGAGTCGTGTCGGTTACCAGGCACTCGCGGGAATCCACCCAGGCCGCTTGGACCCCGCGAACGAGGAAGGCGTCAGCCACGATGAGGCTGGATAACAGTTCGCCGAAAGAAAGAAGGTAGTCGCTGCCGCGAGGTGTCAACTCGCGAACCGCGGCCAGGCCGCGAACGAAGTTCTCCAGATCGAGGAACTGTGCATGGAGCTTGGGAGCAAGAGCTGCGGCACGTTTCTCCCCTAAAAGGGTCTTGGCCGTTTCCTGGTGGCGCTCGCGCAGAGCTTCAACCGAGGCCAGAGCTTCACTGCCGTCGCCGGTGACGGCCGTGTTCCCCATAGCCACCAGTTGGTCGGTCACCTTTGCCATGGCACTTACCACAACAAGAGGCGATTGTTTAATGCGGCTGCCGACGATCTTCGAGACGCGCTCAATGGCTTCGGCACTTTCGACAGAGGTTCCGCCAAATTTCATAACGATCATCGGCGCCCCCCACACAACTCAGTTTCCATGATGACGTATTTCTCCTAAACCTTCCGACCGAGAGCCCCAGCTCCAGGCTGTGACCTCAAGGTTGTAACCTCAACCGCATGGCGGAAAGCCATGTTCTTCCCGAAGGCGTGGCCACTAGGGCCCTCGGCGACAAATCCAAATGCCCCATACGCACGAAAGACCCACCAGCCGGCTTTTTCTGGCTGTGGGTCTTGAGCTGAATCCTTATTTCTGTTTTCTGCTCAACGCCCACCCCAGACGGTAATTCGTGTGCCCTTCATTCGCATGGGCATCGACAACGTTGTCTGGGATGTGGATGGCATAAAAAACGAATATACCGGAAAGGTCGGGCGATCCCAAAGCAGGTTTTTCGATAGCGCAGATCGAAAAAAGTGCTGATTAAGGGTTCCGCCAAAGAATTGCGGTCCGCGTCCGATCCGGGGAAACCGCAGTCGCGGGTGTCGGAGGTCGGCTTTCTTGCTCGAGCGTGAGGGGGAAGAACCGGCGGCCGTCGATGTCTATCGCTTGATTCCGGCCAAAAGAACCCATCCCGATTTTTCCATCCGCCTCATCGAAATTCTGAATTCGACTTTTGACCCCAAGTGGCTGTAACAAAGATATATAGCGGGTCGTGGCGCGCGCGACCGAAAGCCGTCGTTGGCTGCTGTAGTTGGTTGTAGCAATTCGAGAGGCCCCAGCCCTCCAGCGTTATCGCTACTCGAAATGCTTTAGGATCAACCACGGCGTAGCTCACCTCCGAGAAGGCCGACGACAAGACGCCAACGACCAAGCCAGGAGCATTGTTCTGAAGCATTGGAAGACAAACAACGGTTTGCCTCCGGCGCAGGGTCTTTATGATCCGGCGACCGAGCGCGATGCCTGCGGTATTGGTTTTGTGGCCAGCATCCGTGGAGAAAAGAGCCACACCATCGTTGAGCAGGGCATCCAGATCCTCATCAATCTGACGCACCGCGGTGCCTGCGGCTGCGATCCGGAAACGGGTGATGGCGCAGGTGTGCTCATTCAGATTCCCCACCAGTTCTTTGCGCGCGAGTGCGAGATGCTTAACTTCGAACTGCCCGGGCCGGGGGAGTACGGGGTTGGCATGACCTTTCTGCCGGTCGAGAAGCAGCCACGACTGAACTGCGAAGGCGTCCTCGAGCGGATCATTCAGGAAGAGGGACTAACCGTTCTTGGTTGGCGCGACACGCCGGTGAATGGCGATGCCATCGGCCGCGTTGCCCGTGCCTCGCAACCTTACATCCAGCAGATTTTTGTGGCCCGCCCGGCGGAGATGCACGAGGACACGTTCGAGCGCAAGCTGTACGTCGTGCGCAAGCGAGCCGAGAGTGAGATCGCCGCTTCGGACATCGAGGACAAGGAGTTCTTTTACATTCCCTCGCTTTCAGCGCGGACGATCGTTTACAAGGGGCTGCTGCTCGCGCCCCAGATCGCGAACTTCTACGGCGAACTCTCCGATCCGGACGTGAGGAGCGCCCTTTGCCTTGTCCATCAGCGGTTTTCGACGAACACGTTTCCGAGTTGGAAGCTGGCCCATCCCTACCGCTATGTCGCACACAATGGCGAAATCAACACCCTGAAGGGCAACGTCGCCTGGATGCGCGCGCGCCAGTCGATCCTAGACACGCCGCTATTCGGCGACGACATCAAGAAGCTGTTCCCGATCATTGAGCCGGGCGGCAGCGATTCCGCCAGCTTTGATAACGCGGTTGAGTTGCTGTTTCAGTCCGGCCGCAGTTTGCCGCATGTCATGGCGATGCTCATCCCCGAGGCCTGGTCCGGCAATCCGCACATGAAACCGGAAAAGCGGGCGTTCTACGAGTATCACTGCTCGCTGATGGAACCCTGGGACGGTCCGGCCGCAATTGCTTTTACCGACGGGCGTGTAATTGGCGCGACGCTCGACCGCAATGGCCTGCGTCCTGGTCGCTATGTCGTAACCGACGATGATTTGGTGGTGGCCGCATCGGAAACCGGTGTGCTTCCCATTCCGCCCGAGAGGATCAAGCACAAAGGCCGCCTGCAGCCGGGCAAGATGTTCCTCGTGGATACCGTGCAAGGCCGGATCATCGCCGACAAGGAAATCAAGAAGGCCTTGTCTTCTCGCCAGCCTTACGGCGAATGGTTGAAAGAAAATCAGATCACGCTTGATCAGTTGCCGGAGCCAATGCGGGTTCACCCGTCGGACCACTCGACAATGTTGGCTCGGCAACGCGCGTTCGGCTACACCGCCGAAGACCTGAATATGATTCTCGAGCCGATGGCGGTGAAGGGCGAAGAGCCCATAGGCTCGATGGGAACCGATACTCCGTTAGCTTGCCTGAACGATAAGCCGCAGCCGTTATTCAACTATTTCAAGCAGCTGTTTGCGCAGGTGACGAATCCGCCCATCGACCCCATCCGGGAAGAGATGGTGATGTCGCTGATCAGCTACATCGGCACCGAGCGCAATATTCTCGACGAGACGCCGGAGAACTGCCACACGCTGAAGCTGCAGCATCCGCTTCTGACCAATCGGGATCTGGAGAAGCTGCGCCGAGTCTCGCGCGGCGATCTACTGGCGATCACCTTGCCTGCCCTGTTTCGCGCTTCGGATGGCGAAGCGGGTCTGCGTTCGGCGCTCGATGAACTCTCGAAGCGTGCATCTCTAGCGGTGAAGTCGGGTTATACGCTATTGATTCTTTCGGATCGTGGCGTCGACAAAGACTACGCGCCTATTCCGAGCCTGCTGGCGCTGGCAGCCGTTCACAACTTGCTGGTTCGGGAAGAAACGCGCACGCTGGTGGCCTTGATTATCGAATCCGGCGAGCCGCGCGAAGTGATGCACTTCGCTCTCCTGATCGGTTATGGTGCCAGTGCGATCAATCCTTATTTGGCGCTTGAAACCCTCGAAGACCTTTCGGCGCGGGCCTACTTCCCCACCGGCCTCACGCCCGACGTCGCGGTCAAGCACTTCATCAAGGGGATTAATAAGGGCCTCTTGAAGACCTTTTCTAAGATGGGGATTTCCACGCTGCAGAGCTATCGCGGCGCGCAGGTATTTGAGGCGATCGGTCTCAATAAAGATCTCGTCAATGCGTACTTCTCCGGCACAACTTCGCGCGTCGGAGGTGTTGGTCTGGACGTGCTTGCCCGCGAAGCGCAGATGAGGCACGAATTCGCCTTCCGCCCGCTCACCGAAGCCGAGACTGAGCTGGCTCTTGGCGGAAGTTACCACTATCGCATCAACGGGGAGTACCATCTGCTGAATCCCCTGACCATCAGCAAACTGCAGCACAGCGTCCGCGATGAGAGCTTCAAAACCTTCCAGGAATTTACCGATCTCATCGACAAGCAAAACGAGAACCTGGCGACCTTGCGCAGTTTGATGAAGTTCAAGAAGGCCCGCAAACCGGTATCGATCGATCAAGTTGAGCCCGCCAAAGACATCGTGAAGCGGTTTACTACCGGCGCGATGTCATTCGGTTCGATCAGCAAGGAGGCGCACGAGACGCTTGCGATCGCCATGAATCGTATGGGTGGCAAGTCAAACACCGGCGAGGGGGGCGAGGACGAAGCCCGCTACAAACCGGACGCGAACGGCGACTCGCGGCGCAGCGCGATTAAGCAAGTTGCGTCGGCGCGTTTTGGCGTGACCACGAATTACCTCGTCAATGCCGACGAACTGCAGATCAAGATGGCGCAAGGCGCCAAGCCCGGCGAGGGTGGACAGTTACCCGGCCACAAAGTGGATGATGTCATTGCACGTCTGCGGCACTCAATTCCCGGGGTGGGCTTAATCTCTCCGCCGCCTCATCACGACATCTATTCAATCGAAGACCTTGCGCAATTGATCTACGACTTAAAGAACACCAATCCCAAGGCTCGTATTTCGGTGAAGCTGGTTTCGGAAATTGGCGTAGGAACGGTTGCCGCTGGAGTAGCGAAAGCGCACGCTGATGTGGTTCTGATTTCGGGCGACAGTGGTGGCACCGGAGCTTCGCCTCTGAGTTCGATCAAGCACGCAGGCGTTCCCTGGGAGCTTGGCCTGGCCGAAACCCAACAAGTCTTGTTGATGAACGATCTGCGCAGCCGCATTCGTGTGCAAACCGACGGCAAGCTGCAAACCGGCCGCGATGTAATCATTGCTGCCCTGCTCGGTGCGGAAGAGTTCGGCTTCTCCACCGCCCCGCTCGTAACCCTGGGCTGCATCATGCTGCGCAAGTGCCACCTGAACACATGTTCGGTGGGCATCGCCACGCAAGATCCCGAACTGCGCTCGAAGTTTGCCGGAAAACCCGAGCATGTCATCAATTACTTCTTCTTTGTCGCTGAGCAGGTGCGTCAGTACATGGCCGACCTCGGCTTCAAGAAGTTCGACGACATGGTTGGCCGGGTTGACATGCTCGATATGCAGCCGGCGGTGAACCACTGGAAAGCGCGTGGCATCGACCTCTCAGCCATTCTCTACAACCCGCCGCTGCCGGGCCGTGTGGCACGCCATTGTGTCCAGCCGCAGGATCACGGGCTTGATCAGGCGCTCGATCATGAGTTAATCAAGCGGTCCAAAGCGGCGATTGAGAATCGCGAACCGGTGACGCTTGATCTGGGGATCCGTAACGTGCACCGCACCGTGGGTGCAATGTTGAGCGGCGAAATTGCGCGCCGCTACGGTTCTGAAGGTTTGCCGGACGACACCATCCGCATCCAGTTCGAAGGCTCAGCGGGACAAAGCTTCGGCGCCTTCCTCTCCAAGGGCGTGACCATGACGCTCGAAGGGGACGCGAACGACTACGTGGGCAAAGGGCTCTCCGGTGGCAGGCTGGTGGTCCGTCCCCCGAAGACTTCAACCTTCGCTGCTGAGGAAAATATCCTTATCGGTAACGTCGTGCTCTATGGTGCGACCAGCGGTGAGGCGTTCTTCAACGGAGTTGCCGGCGAGCGATTTGCGGTTCGTAACTCGGGTTCAACGGCGGTGGTCGAAGGCGTCGGCGATCACGGCTGCGAGTACATGACGAACGGGTTGGTGGTTGTGCTTGGCTCCTGCGGGCGGAACTTTGCCGCCGGCATGAGCGGCGGCATCGCCTATGTCTTTGATGAGCGCGGTGATTTCACTGAGATCCGCTGCAACCTCGCATCCGTCGATCTGGAGTCGGTCATCGAGCCGCGCGATGTCAACCTGATTCACGGTCTCATTCAGAAGCATTTCGATCTGACCGGCAGTAAGCGGGCAAAACACATTCTCGATAACTGGATGGAGATGTTGCCAAGGTTCATCAAGATCTTCCCCCACGAATTCAAACGCGTGCTCGGCGTGAGCCGTTCTCGCAGCCATTACATCCCCGGACAGCCACCGCCGATACCGGAACTGGTGGAGGCGCTGCATGGGTAAGGTCACCGGCTTTAAGGAATTCGGCCGCGAAACCTCCGCGCGTCGGCCGGTGGCAGAGCGGGTCAAAGACTGGTTCGAGATCTATCAGGACTTCCCGGAAGATAAGCTGCGTGCGCAAGGCGCCCGCTGCATGGATTGCGGCGTGCCTTTCTGTCACACCGGGTGTCCGGTAAACAATCTCATTCCCGACTGGAATGATCTGGTTTACAACGGACGCTGGAAGGAGGCTCTGCGTCAGCTTCATTCGACCAACAATTTCCCAGAATTCACCGGACGCATTTGCCCGGCGCCGTGTGAGGCCGCCTGCGTGCTCGGTATCAACCAGCCGGCCGTGACGATCAAGAACATCGAGAAGAACATCGTGGATCGAGGATGGTCGGAGGGATGGATCCAGCCAGAGCTTCCAAAGTTCCGCTCAGGGAAGAAGGTCGCAGTTGTCGGCTCCGGACCTGCCGGCCTGGCTGCTGCACAGCAGTTGAATCGTGCCGGGCACTGGGTCACGGTTTACGAAAAATCAGATCGTATTGGTGGCCTGCTTCGCTACGGTATCCCTGAGTTCAAGATGGAGAAGCAAGTTCTCGATCGCCGTGTTGATCAGATGGAAGCCGAAGGCGTGAAGTTCGTCACCGATGCCCACGTGGGGCGGACAGTCCCCGTCGAAGACTTGCAGCGGGAGTTCGATGCGATTCTCTTAGCTGGCGGGTCTGAAGCTGGCCGCGATCTGAATGTGCCAGGCAGGGAACTGAAGGGCATCCACTTCGCCATGGAGTATCTGCCGCAGGCCAACAAGCGCTGCCAGGGAGACATGCTCGATCCCACCTTGGACATTCTCGCCAACGGCAAGCGCGTCATCATTATTGGCGGCGGCGACACGGGTGCGGATTGCCTGGGAACGGCTCATCGGCAGAACCCGATCTCGGTTCATCAGTTCGAGATTATGCCCCAGCCTCCGGAGGAACGGGCACCCCAGACGCCTTGGCCTTTGTGGCCGATGCAGCTGCGGGTGGAAGGAGCGCACGAGGAAGGTGGGATTCGCCAGTGGAGTATTGCGACCTCCAAGTTCACGGGCGACGGCAACGGAAATGTGAAACAGTTGCATGGAATCAAGGTTGGTGCTCCACCCAAATTTGAGCCAATCGCGGACACTGAGTTTGTCATGGAAGCGGATCTGGTTCTGCTTGCGATGGGCTTCACCGGCCCGGTGCGCAACGGAATGATCGAACAGCTTGGGGTGAAGCTGGACGTGCGTGGCAACGTCGAAGCCAACGGAGATTACATGTCATCGGTTCCGGGCGTGTTTGCTGCCGGAGACATGCGGAGAGGACAATCTCTGGTCGTCTGGGCGATTGCGGAAGGACGCAAAGCCGCGGCTTCGATCGACAAGTATCTAAGCCAACCTGTGCCCAAGACGGTCGCGAAAACGCGCGCGAAACGCGATCTGGTGTCAGCGTAAGCTCGAAATCGCGTTTCGACCACTCCAGATACGAAAGTTCACGAGGCAACCAGACTTCTGAATGTCTAGGCCGATTCTCATGCACGCCAAAGCTGCGAAGGCTCCCGAAAGGCCGCTCACGCTCGAAGCGATTCAGGGAGCGATGGGGCGGATTCGTGACTCGATCTATCTTTCTCCTTGCGCTCGCTCGGAAAACTTTTCTCAGCTAACGGGAAATTCGGTTTATCTCAAACTCGACAATCTACAGCGCACCGGCGCGTTCAAGGAACGCGGCGCCCTGAACAAACTCCTGACCCTCACCCCGGAAGAACGCTCTCACGGGGTGATTGCCGCCTCCGCCGGGAACCACGCCCAAGGTGTCGCCTATCACGCGGGCAAACATGGCGTGCGTGCGCAGATCGTCATGCCCCTCACCACACCGCTGATCAAGGTCTCGGCGACCAAAAGCTATGGGGCGGAAATCATCCTGCACGGCGCCAATTACGACGAAGCTTGCGAAGAGGCGGTTCGCCGCAGCCATCAATATGGCCTCACATTCATTCATCCCTTTGACGATGAAATTGTCATGGCGGGACAGGGGACGATGGGTCTGGAGATTATCCAACAGGTTCCGGACATCGAGGCCGTGGTTGCTCCCATCGGCGGAGGGGGCTTGATTTCGGGCGTAGCTTGCGCCATCAAGGAGTCGAATCCCCGGGTGCGGGTCATTGGCGTGCAGCCTGCGCGACTGCCTTCGATGAAAGTGGCCATCGCCGAAGGGAAGCCGGTGACGCTAAGCCCCGCCGCAACCATTGCCGATGGCATTGCCGTGCGGCGCGCGGGAGACAGAACACTTCGTCTGGTTCAGAAATACGTTGACGAGATCGTGACCGTCGATGAAGAAGAGATTGCCAACGCCATCCTTCTACTACTCGAACGCGAGAAGACGCTGGCCGAAGGCGCAGGCGCGGCATCCATTGCCGCGCTCATCAATCGCAAGACGTCGCTCAGCGGGAATAAAGTTGCCGTACTGGTATGTGGCGGAAACATTGACGTCAGCCTGCTTTCCCGCATCATGGAACGCGGTCTGGTGAAGGATGGACGACTGGTGCGGCTGCGGGTTCATCTTCCAGACTATCCCGGTGCCCTCCACCGGTTGACCGGAATTCTGGCGCAGCATCGTGCCAACATCGTCGAGACGGCTTACGACCGCGCCTACTATGGCGTGAACCTCGGAGACACTGCGATTGATATCACCATGGAAACCCGAGGCCCCGACCACATTGCGGAGCTGCTCTCTGCGCTCAGCGCAAGCGGCTATGTGCACGAGAGAATTTTGTAAAGCTTTCCGCCATTTAGCACCCTCACCGGATGCCACCCCTTACACCATTCGTAACTAGCGCCGCCCGAGCACTGCGTTATGATGAGCATTCATTCCGGTGAAACCTCCCGCTAGAAAATTGTTCTTGCTCCTGGTTGCCGCGGCTGCGTTGCTCTCCGCCTGCGGACGGCATCGACAACGGGTGCTTGAGGTCGACTATGTGTCCGCTCCCCAGGTCACGCTTCGCGACCAACTCGCGCAGGTCTACAACAGGGTTGGAACGGCGAAGAACGGCGACCGGGTCGAGGTGATCGATCGTGAAAAGCGGTTTGCGAAGGTTAGGCTCTCGAATGGTGTCGAAGGTTGGGTCGAGCAGCGGTACCTGGTGAGCCAGGATGTTTACAGATCTTTCCTGAAGTTGGCGCAAGATTCGAAAGATGCACCGGTCGCCGGCACCGCAGTCACGCGCAATGACACGAACCTCCACGTCGAACCGGGGCGTGACACCGAACACCTCTATCAGGTCTCACAAGGCTCAAAGTTGACGGTGATGAAACGGGCGACGGTGGAGAAGGCGTTGCCCAGCGGCGTGAAGCCGGCGATGGCGAAGGACCAAAAGCCGCCGATGGAGGACTGGTGGCTCGTGCGCGATTCCCAGGATCACGTGGGGTGGGTGCTCGGGCGACTGGTTGACATCGATGTTCCGCTCGAGGTCGCGCAGTACGCCGAAGGTCAGCGCATTGTCGCCTGCTTCGTGCTGAACGAGGTTAAGGACAGCGATAAGCAGGTGCCGCAGTTCCTAATGCTTCTTTCCGAGCCCAAAGACGGGCTGCCATTCGACTACAACCAAGCGCGGGTGTTCACCTGGAACGTAAAGCGGCACCGCTATGAAACCGCTTATCGCGAGCGGCTGAATGGCATTCTGCCGGTTACGATCTCGCACGAGGATTTCGGTAAGGAAGGTGACCTGCCCACGTTTATTCTGCGCGGTAAGGATCTCAAGAATCCAGACGGGCCTCCGACCGAACGCAAGTACAAGATGAACACCCCGATGGTCAGGCGGGTAAGCTGACCCTTAACGATAGAATTCCGCAATTGTATCGACGACGCGCTTAATTTCCTCCTGCGTCAGCTCCGGGAACATGGGTAAAGCCAGCACCTCTTTCGACGCGCGCTCGGCTTCCGGCAAGTCTCCTTCTTTGTAGCCCAGATATGAGAAGACGGGTTGCAAATGCAAAGGAATCGGATAGTACACTTCGGTTGCGATTTCGCGGGATTTCAGGAAAGCGCGCAACTCATCGCGTCGTTGTGAGCGAATCACATACTGATGGAAAACGTGGAAGGCGTGGGGAGAGGTTTGCAAGGGTTGAAGGACTCGCTCGAATAAGCCCGCACTCTTGAGAAGAAGATTGTAGGTCTCGGCGTGTTGTCGCCGGCTGGCGGTCCACCGATCGATCCGTCTTAGCTTTACCCGCAGCACTGCCGCTTGCATTGCGTCCATGCGCGCATTCCACCCAAATTCGGTGTGCAGATATCGCTCAGGGCTGCCGTGATTGCGCAGCCGGCGTAGGTCGAGAGCGATCTTCGGATCGTTCGTGGTCACGATACCGGCGTCGCCGTACGCGCTGAGGTTCTTCGTGGGATAGAAGCTAAAAGCGGCTGCGATCCCAATTGAGCCGGCGTTCTTCGCGCCCCACTTGGCCCCGACCGCCTGGGCGGCATCTTCGATCAGCAAGAGACCGTATTCCGAGGCGATCCGTTCAAAAGCCGTCATGTCCGCGCACTGACCGTAAAGATGGACGGGCAGTAGCGCTTTGATTTTGGCTCGCTCGCCCTGCCCAGGGTTCTCGAGCGCAGTTCGGACCTTTTGGGGATCCAAATTGAGCGTGTGGGGATCGATGTCTACAAAGATCGGTTCGGCCCCGGCTCGCACGATGGAGCTGGCAGAGGCAAAGAAGCTAAAAGGAGTAGTGATTACCCGCTCGCCAGATTTAACCCCCGCCGCAGCCAAGGAAAGCCACAGGGCATCGGTACCGGATGCACAGCCGACTGCGTAGCCCGCGCCCAGATAGGCTGCCAATTCGCCTTCGAACGCTTCCACTTCTGGGCCGAGGACGAATTGCTGCAGGGAGCAAACCCGTTCGATCGCGGCCAGGATTTCGTCGCGAATGCCCTGGTATTGCCGATCCAGATCTAGTAAGGGGATACGGCTAATGGGTTGATTTTTAAGCATCAGGGATGCTGGATTCTACAACAATGCCTGAGTTCCAGAGGGCAACCGGCAATCCGTATTTCTACAATTTTTCATATATGAGGCCCGAGCCGGCATCCAGAATACGGTATTCCAAACAACGCAAATACCTTGCAAAAGTCATAAGTACCTGATTAATATGCTCCTCGCATTTTCGAAGTCTCTGGAATCACACTTGCAACTTTGGTTGCAAAGACTTCTGTCTTCGTTATTACTCTCAGGTATTTCGCATTTCAGGTCCAGGAGATCATCGCAAATGCGGGAGGATTCGATGAATTATTTTCGCAAGTTTTCTTTTTTGAGGCTAACTGGGTTCGTGGCAATGGCCCTCCTAGTTTTGATTGGCCTCAGTCCGGTTAGCGCCTTCGGTCAGGCGATCGACGGCAACATCGTTGGTACAGTTTTAGACGCCCAGGGTGCCGCCGTTGTGGGCGCTCAAGTGACTCTGACCAGCGTGGCTACCGGCGCGACCGCTACCACCAAGACAGGCTCGTCGGGCGAATATCGCTTTGAGCACCTGCTAGTCGGAACGTACCGGATCACTGCTCAGGCATCCGGGTTTAAAAACGTATCGGACCAGGTTGTCGTTGAACTTAACAAGACGGGCACTCGCAACTTGACCTTGGTGCCCGGAGCTGCAAGCGAGACCATTGAAGTAAGCGGTACGGCAGCGACCATCGATAGCACCACGCCGCAGATTCAGACAACGTTCGACGCACAACTGATTGCGGATTCGCCGATTACCTCCAGCGGCCCGCTCGGAAGTGGCGTGATCAACCTCTCATTGCTTAGCGCCGGAGTCGCCAGCAGCGGCGGCATCGGTCTTGGAACGGGACCTTCGATTTCCGGACAACGGCCGCGCAACAACAACTTCACGGTCGAGGGCGTAGACAATAACAATAAAGGTGTCACGGGTCCGCTGCTTCAGATTCCCAACGATGCGGTCGACCAGTTCACGGTGTTGCAGAACCAGTTTTCACCGGAGTTTGGCCACTCCTCCGGCGGGCAGTTCAACCAGACCATCAAGGGTGGAACCAACAGCTTCCATGGCCGCCTCTATGAATACTTCCAGAACCGCAATCTGAACGCGCAGGATTCGCTGACCGCTGCGTCTCAGGTGGCCCAGGGTCTGTCACCCTTCAACACCCGATATGACAACAATCGCTACGGTGGACAGGTCGGTGGACCAATCATCAAGAACAAGCTGTTCTTCTTTACCAACTGGGAATACAACGCCATCGGGAACACTTCTTCGATGACGGTATGCGCCCCCACCGCGGCCGGTTATGCTGCGCTAGCGGCCATTCCAGGCGTCAGCCAGACAAACGTACAAGAATTTCAGAAAGGTGTCGGTACGGCTGCGGCAGCATCGACGTCACCCACGGATCCATGTCCCGGGACCACGGTGGGTGCAACCCCCGTTCCAGTTGAAATTGGCGATGTAGGCTTTTCAGGAGGGATTTTCAACAACTGGCTCACCGGGGTCCAATCCGTCGATTGGAACCTAAGCGCGAAAGACCAGCTTCGCATACGTTATGCTTTGGCCAAGAACGACCAGACCGACAACCTCGGTGACAACGGTGCTGGTTACTCGCTGCCGGCTTTCTGGACTCCCCTGCCTCAGCGTTACCATCTGTTCACATTGGGCGAGTACCACAACTTCGGTCCCACCGTCACCAATGAGTTCCGCTTTGGGTTCAATCGGTTTACCCAGTATTACTCAGCCGGGAATTTCTCGTACCCGGGCCTAGATCAATATCCGAATCTCATCGTCGGCTTTGGCGAGAGCTTCGGTGCTCAACTGGGAGCTGATCCCAATGCCCCACAGTTTGCCATTCAGAACACCTATCAAGTTGTCGACAACTTGAGCTGGGTTAAGGGCAAGCACAATCTGAAATTCGGTGGCGAGTACCGTTGGTACATTAGTCCCCAGGGTTTCACGCAACGGCAGCGCGGAGATTATGACTGGACGACGTGGGACGGATTTTTCAGAGACCAGGTGCCAGACTTCTTGGCAGAGCGGTCCGCGGGCGCAGCCACCTATTACGGGAACCAGAATGCGATTTACCTATACGGAAACGACGAGTGGCGGATACGCCCCAATCTCTCGTTGAATTTAGGTCTCCGCTATGAGTACACCTCGGTTCCTCTCTCAGAACGTAAGTGGCAGCCGCTGAACGCGATCTCGAATGTGCCAGGACTTATCACATTCGGGGTACCAAAGGCACAGAAGAAGAATTTTGCGCCGCGCGTCGGGTTCGCTTGGTCGCCACAGCAGAACACCTCAATCCGCGCGGGATATGCTCTCGCGTATGATGTGCTGTTTGACAACCTTGGCTTACTCTCCGCTCCCCCGCAGGTGCAGCAAACTTGCGACGCGGTGCCCGGAGACCAGAGTGGCCTGACCGGTAGCTGCTTCTGGACCGATCCTGGTCCTCCATATAACCAAAGCGGATTCCTAGCGGGTGGGGGATTGCCGTTCGCCAGCACGATTCCGCCGATTACCGATCCTTTGGCAGCGCGTGGCGCCACTGGCGGATATATTCCGGATCAGGTGTTGCCGTATACCGAAACTTGGAATTTGGGCGTTCAGCACATCTTTGCGGGCAAATACGTGGTTGAACTGCGATATGTGGGAACGCGTGGCATACATCTGCCGGTGCAAGACCGCATCAACCGGCAACCGAAGGTTTCTTCAACGATGTTCCTGCCAACCTATATTGGGACAACACCGACGCAAGCGGAATTGGATGCTCTTCCGGTGACTTTGACAGCCATCAACGCTTTGCCAAACTACATCCCGGCATATCTGAACGCCGGCTTTCTCGCCAATGTGACGGGTTGGTCGCCCACCGGTGCCTCGAGGTACCACGGCCTGCAGGCCCAGGTAACAAGAAACTTTACCAATAACCTGCAGTTCACAGGTGCCTGGACGTGGAGCCACAACATGGACAACTCCACGGCTGAGGTGTTCTCAACTTACCTTACGCCGCGGCGCCCGCAGAATTCGCGCTGCCTGGACTGCGACTGGAGTGACTCCGCTCTTGATCGCCGTCATCGTATGACGGTCGGCCTGCTTTACAACCTGCCGTTCTTCCAATCGGGCAACTGGTTCCAGAAGAACATCATCGGCAACTGGGAGTTTGCTCCTTCCTATACGTTCCAGTCGCCGGAATTTGCAACTGTGCAGAGCGGGCAGGACAGCAACCGCAATGGTGACAGCGCTGGAGACCGCACGATCTTCAATCCGCATGGGGTATCTGGAACCGGTTCTGATGTGATTCCTCTCACCCAGAGCGCGGCCCTCGGAGGGGATGTGGTCGCCTACCAAGCCATTGATCCAAACGCCCAGTACATCGTTGCTGGCCCTGGCGCATTGACCACTACTCGCCGGAATACGCTGGCACTTCCGCACATCAACAACTTCGACTTCGCGATCGTGAAGAGGTTCAACTTTACGGAGCGGACATCGTTCGAGTTCTCGGCGCAGGCTAGCAACGTGTTCAACCATGCGCAATACCTGCCCGGTTACATCAGCGACGTTGCGCCCTTGAGCTTCACCGGTACCAACGTCCTGACCATGTTGATCCCGGGAACCTCGGCATTCAATACGCCGAAGAGCGTGTTCACAAATCACCCTCGCAATATGCTGCTGGTTGCGAAGTTCAACTTTTAACAGTGTTGCAAGACTCTTTCCGGGAGCCCTTATAGGGGCTCCCGTTTTTCTTACCAGCCCGGCGGTCGTGGATCTGCATTTGGGCCCTTCTCAGGCATTGAAGAGTGATTCTCATATCAGGGGATGAGCGACTACGGAGGATGAAATGGCTCGCTTTCATGGATCAAGGCTATGGTTTGGGTGCTTGGTCGTGTTGCTATTTTCTGCAACCAGCCTTTTTGCCCAAGAGACCACCGCAGGTTTGCAAGGAACCGTAAAGGATCCTTCGGGCGCGGTCGTACCGAACGCGCAAGTCGTTGTTACCGGCACTACGCTCGTCGGTGACAAGCAGATGAAGACCGATTCGAACGGATACTACCGATTTGCCAACCTTCCGCCCGGGAATTACACGATTACGGTAAAGGCGGAGGGTTTCAAGACGCTCAAGAAGGAAAGTACGGAACTCCTAGTCGGACATCTTCCCACCTTGGATTTCACGCTTGAAGTCGGTGGAACTGAGAGCGTGATCGAAGTGAGCAGTGAAGCGCCACTGGTAGATGTAACCACCACCACGAACCAAACTAACGTCACAGAGGACCTGATCTCGAATACTCCTCACGGACTCTCGTTTCAATCCATGATTCAGTTTGCGCCCATGGCCCGCAACGAGCCTTTGGCCGGCGGTCAGATGGTTGGCGGGGGAACTGGAGGCGCCTTGCCCGGCAGCAGTGGCAATGGTGGGGAAGTCGGTTATTCCATTGGGGGTGCGGCGGATTCCGAGAGCATGTACCTCGTGGAAGGTCAGGATACTGAGAACATTTCCGGCGGCGCCTCGCAAGCCAATGTTCCATTCGAGTTTATTCAGGAAGTTCAGATTAAGACGTCCGGTATTGAAGCCGAACACGGTGGCGCACTGGGCGGCGTGATCAACGTGATCATGAAGAAGGGTGGGAATGACTTTCACGGTAGCGCATTCGCGACCTACGAGTCAGACAAAATGGATGGCACCTCCAATCTGATCAACCATGATACGCTCCGCTATGATCCGCTAGGTGCACCGAGTACAACAAGCCCGTGGTTTGACGAGGCTTCGCAAATCTATTCGCCAAAAGGGGACACGTACCATTTTGTTCAGCCCGGATTTACCCTCGGTGGACCGGTTAAGAAGGACCGTTTGTGGTTTTTCGTGGGCTTTGCGCCGATCGCACACTCGGTCTCGAGAACTGTGGACTTTAACCCCGCGATCTGCCAGCCGGGTTGTCCAGATGCACCGGTAGGTTCTACTACGCCCTTCCTGCAGACGTCTCACCTGAAAGATCGGGTTTACTACACTACCGCACGCCTCGATGCCAGCCTGACACAGAAAGTTCGCCTTTTCGGCTCATGGCTGTATCAGTACGAGCGTGAAACCGGGGCCAGTTTGCCGTCTGCGGACCCCATTGCGACCGAGAGCGGTACCTTCCTAAACTCGGGAACCGTGGGCTACCCTTTCGGGATTCTTACCCCTCTCGGACAGTTTGCACCTAGCCATGGCTTTTCTCAGCCCAACTCCACTTACAACTTCGGGGCCGACATGACTCTGACTCCGAAGATAGTCGCGACGACCCGCTTCGGTTATTTCTTTACCAACTATCACGACTTCGGTTGGCCAACGACGGGTGCGAACCTGTCATGGGAGTTCAGCAGCTGTGGCGGAGTGGACAATACCGGGAATTCGTTCCCTGGAACGTGCGGAACGGTGGACAGTTTGCAGCAGAATGGCGGCTTTACTACGACGCCCTATGATCAAAGCTTTACGCTGTTTAATGCCAGCAAGCACCACCAGTTTAATCAGGACGTTGCTTTTTTCAAGAGCGGCTGGGGCGGTACGCACAACTTTAAGGTGGGCTACCAGCTCAATCGGTTGGAAAATGTGATTTCTCAAAACGGTAACGTGCCACTGGTCAACATGTTTGTCGGATCGGGTAACGCGGCGGACTATGCGCCTGCCACGGTTCCTGGTAGCACTGCTTGCGGACTTCTAGTCGCCGAATGGGGGGTCTGCGCCGGCCAGTACGGCTACGTGCAGGTAGAGGACTTTGCGACGATTCTTCCGAAACAGGCCATTGACTGGAATCACGCGTTGTTTGTCCAAGATGCATGGACCGTCGGTCATGGCCTTACCCTGAATCTCGGTGTTCGGGTTGAGAAAGAGAGGCTGCCCGTTCCTGCGGGGCTGCAGCAGCCAGGCGTGGTTCCGCCAGCCTCGATTGACTTCTCCTGGACCGACAAGATAGCCCCGCGCTTAGGCGCGGCATGGGGTTCGGCAAATGGCAAGATGAAAATATTTGGCAGCTATGGCATCGTCAACGACGTCATGAAGCTGCTGCTGGCGCAGACGTCATTTGGCGCTCAAGTATTTGAAGATTGCACCTATGCCCTTGGACCCGACCAAAATAACACTTTCACCGCCGCTGACATCTCCGCAGTCTTCGTGAACGGGCGTGCTTGCCCCAATGGTGGGCCAACCACGCCGGCGAACTTTGCTGGTGGCACCACGCCGACATCGCTGACTGATGCCGGAACTGGTATTTCACTCATCGAAAACGTCAACTTCCGTCCTTGGGAACCAGTTGCCAAGGGCGTAAAGCCGTATCGTCAGCATGAGATTGTCGCCGGATTCGATTACCAGATCGCCAGAGATTGGGCGTTTGAAGCTCGTTACGACCGGCGTCGTCTCGATCATGTGATTGAAGATGCGTCGCTGGCCGATCCCAACAACTTCGAGATGTACACCATCGTCAACCCTGGTGAGGGAGTCAACTCAACTATTGACGGGTACGCGAATTACCTGACTTCGCTCGGGTCCGCGTATGGCATTCCCAACTTTGCGTTCAACGATGGTAGCAATTTCCTCACGTGCCCCAGCTGTCCGAGGCTTCCGAAGGCAATTCGTAACTACGACGGACTGGAATTCCGAGTCACAAAAGGTACGAGTCATGGTTGGGCGGGAATGTTCAGCTATACATGGAGCCGGTTGTGGGGCAACTATACCGGCCTGACCACCACCGACCAAACCGACGGAGGTTCGACAGGACGTAACTCGCCGGACACGACTCGCGCCTTTGACGAACCTTTTTACTATTACACCTATCAGGGAAAACTCAATAGCGGACCTTTGCCGACGGATCGTCCCAATACCATCAAAGGCAATATCTATTATGAGTTGCCTTGGAAGCGCATGACTACAACGTTTGGCTTGTTCCAGGCTGCCTATCAGGGGAGTCCCCTGAGTTCCTTTACCGACCTCGGCCTGGCCTGTTGTAACGAACCCATCGAAGCCACGAATATTTTTGGTCGTGGCAATTGGGTAGACGTGGGCCAGGACCCCACTACTGGCGATGTGACGTTCTCAAGACCTCGCAGCCGTCGTACACCCTGGTACACGCAGACCGACTTCAACTTCTCGCATGCTTTCAAGTTAAGCGGCGAGCGCCAGCGGTTCACGTTCTCGGCGACGATTCTCAACGTGTTCAATCAGCATTCGCCCGTCTCCTATTGGCAAGGCTTCAACTCAATTGCGGCGGCTACGCCGGCGGCTCCGAATCAGATTTTTCAAGGTGCAGCGTCTTATCAGTTACTCGAAGGCGGATACGACCCTACGGCGCAGATCAACGGCACTGGATTTGTTAAGAACTCCCAATACGGAATGCCGAACCTGTGGCAGCTCTCGCGCAATATCCGCTTGGGAGTTACCTACACCTTCTAGGGATCAGCTGTTTTTCGTTTAGGGAGCCTGAGTCCGGCTCCCATTTTTTTGATCGCTGCCATAGCTCACCATCAGACGAACCCCGCAAATCGGCTCGCAAAAGGCAAAGTGCAACCGGAGACTGGGGCATACCAACAGTTGCTCTCGCGCGTTCCGGGTGAGAAACTCTTTGTTATTCAGGTGGTGCTTGTGATTCGTCAATCTGGCTTCGTAGCGTTTCTTGTGATCGTTCTCTGGTGCGGTGCTGCTTTTGCCCAACCCCAATTCCCACTATCAAAGGAACCGTACGGGGCAACGTCGGCAAGGACCCCAACCTACGAATCCTATGGAACCATACTCGTCGTGGCAGTTCTGGACGACAAGAACAAACCCCTTGACCGCCAATCCATGGTCAAGCTCGAAAATGGCAATACTCACGATACAACGTGGCAAGCCACTGCCGACAGCTCGGAAGCATTATTTGGGCAGTTGAGCATTGGAACCTATGAGATCGAGGTGAGTGCCGTCGGGTACCTGACTGCGCACAAGAAGTACGACATCGGGTCGGCATATTCGACGCCCCGGGTAGAGATTACGCTCCAGCGTGACCCATCCAGTGTC
>Ga0134128_10000960_pt1 | contig 38955 bp, 37 predicted proteins | sample KB31754_FD_96462 | JGI IMG/M metagenome (GOLD analysis project Ga0134128, IMG submission 96462) | Terrestrial soil microbial communities with excess Nitrogen fertilizer from Kellogg Biological Station, Michigan, USA - KB3-175-4 | ecosystem: Environmental > Terrestrial > Soil > Unclassified ...
AGAATGGTCCCTAAGACGCCGCGCAGCAGCAGCAATTGCTGAACCGATAGCAGTGCTATCCTCCTCCATCATTCCTGCCTGCAAACGGTCTATGTTTGTTACCAGCCAGCCATGGTCTAGCGTGGGTGGGCTAACTAGATAAGGATAGCCAGCAAATGCAATAATGCCGATGTAATCACTTAGGCGTTTAGCGATGAATTGCTGCGCAACCCTCTTGACAGCCCCTATTCGACTCATCCGCTTGTCACCAATGGTGATGTCTTCTGCTCTCATTGAGCCAGAAACGTCGAAAGCCAATAGGATGTCCACACCGCTTGTCTGAATGCGAGTGCTACTCATTTCCAGTTGCGGACGAGATGCTGCTAGAAGTAGAAGGGTTAGCGTCAAAAAGGTAATTGCATTAAGAAGACCTTTAGCTTGCGATGATTTACCGCCTCGGTTCAAAGCCAGCATCGTTTCTGTGGAAGAAAACCGCACCGCTGGAACAGCGCTTCCTATCCTCTTCTTTAGAAGGAACAGCGCTGGAAGAGCTAGCAAAAAAAAGAGGACCCATGGGTATAGAATTGTGAAGTTTCCATAGCGAAGCGGATATATCATCCTACTCTCTCCATTCGCAGTTGCTTCCCTTACGGCTCCTGTAGAGCCACGCTTTGATTTCTTGTGTATACAAGCTGCTCTGCTTGCAGCAACAGGGCAGAAGTCTCTTCTCGCTTTGTCTCTCTTCTGGAGAATTTAAGAAGGTCGGCCATCTCGAGAAATTTTCCTAGTATGATCTTCTCTTCAAGGGAAAATATGGGGCTGTCCCGAATAGACATTAGGAACTCCATGGAGGTTTGAGTTGTCACGCATAGCCCATACTCATCCTGTATATATCGACGGAGAAGAGCGGAGACCTCAACACCAAAGTCGTGTGGAGAAAGCAGTTCTATATTGGAACGGAGAACTGCTAAGGCCTCTAGTGCAACATCCTTTGGAGTAATAGGCCGTTTCTTCCTTGTAGAAAGAGAAAGAAGTTTCCTGCCACAGAAAAATAGAGCAATAAGGCCTAGAATACCTAGAACGGCCAATGGGGCTATCCAAACTGGGTACGGAGGAATAGGAACTGGAGGGTCGATATCATGAAGCGGTGCTGGCTCTAGTGAAGAGAGGACAACAGCAGTCATAACAATTTCCTTTTTCTCTGCTTAAAAAAGGCACGCAGTGGAGGGACGATGCCCTCGTTGGTATAAAACGGCACAACATCGATCCCAAAGTTCTGCAGCACCTCTCTCTGGGTATTGCGGCGCCTCGATTCAAGTCTCACAAACTCCTCAATTACCCTTTTCTTAGAAGAATCAAACTCTACTTGGCAACCACTTTCGGCATCTTCAAAAGTAACAACACCTACATTCGGCAAGAGGATTTCAACAGGATCCATGATAAGCAGGGCAATGATATCATGCCTACGACTCGCTGCGATGAACTGCTTTGATAAATCTGAAACGAGAAAATCGGAAAGGACAAATACTATGGCCCGCCGATGAAGCACGTGATTAAGTGTCTCAAACACTGTGGAAAAATCTGTGCATCTACCCTTAGGCTCAAAAAGAAGCATTTCTCGAAAAAGCCTAAGTACATGAGGTCGTCCCTTCTTTGGAGGAATAAAAAGCTCCACGCGATCACTAAACAAGGCCAACCCCACTCTATCATTGTTCCGAGAGGCACTGAAGGCCAGGATGGATGCTATCTCCGTAGCAAATTCTCGCTTACTTAGGCATAAACTTCCAAAAGATGCAGAGGCGCTAACATCCACGACTAGCATGACTATTAGCTCTCGCTCCTCCACAAATTTTTTCACATAAGGCACGTCCAAACGTGCAGTTACATTCCAGTCGATGCTACGAATTTCGTCCCCAGGGGCATACTCACGCACTTCATCAAAATGCATTCCACCTCCCTTGAAAGCGCTGTGGTAACAGCCAGAAAAAGAGGATTTTACGAGATGCCGTGTGTGTAGCTCAAGCTGCCGAATCTTTCTAAGGACCTCATCTAGTTTATGCATAGTACGAAGTATGAATCCCCCGTTCTTAAAAACACTCCAGGATTTCTGCGTGTATCCTCCAGTCAAGATACAAGTCACGGTACTGGGAGGCCGGCAAAAATTTTTCCGATGACACTCTCGCTAGTTACTAGCTCTGCCTCTGCCTCATAGGTTATCCCGATCCGATGGCGTAGCACATCTAACCCGACAGATTTTACATCCTGTGGGGTTACATATGCTCTACCAGTTATAAATGCACTTGCCTTGCTAGCAAGTGTGAGAAAAATAGTGGCGCGTGGAGATGCACCATAGCGAATTAGACCATCCAACTTGAGATTAAAGGCTTCCGGATCACGAGTAGCCCTAACAATATCCACGATGTAGTCTCTTACACGCTCATCCACATAAATTGTGTTTACCACCTCACGAGCACGAGCAATTTCCGACATATTCACCGTACTTAACACGGAGAGTTGTGGTGCAGAGGTGGCCATCGTACCTAGAATGGCAAGCTCCTCTTCTCGGTTAGGATAACTGATTCTGACTTTTAACATAAAACGGTCCAACTGAGCTTCAGGTAGCGGATAAGTACCCTCCTGCTCAATAGGGTTTTGCGTTGCTAAAACCAGAAATGGGTCCGGAAGAGGATAAGTTTGTCCACCTAAAGTCACTTGACGCTCCTGCATAGCCTCTAGTAAAGCACTTTGCACTTTAGCTGGAGCCCGATTAATCTCGTCCGCAAGGATCAAGTTTGAAAATATAGGACCTAGTCTCGTAGCAAATTCGCCGGTACGTGGATTATAAACTGGAGTTCCTATCAAATCGGCAGGTAAGAGATCAGGAGTAAATTGTATCCTTTGAAATCCTGTCTGAATCGCTGAGGCTAGGGTACGCACTACCAATGTTTTAGCTAAACCGGGCACGCCTTCTAATAAGATGTGCCCGTTAGTTAGGATACCCACCAATAAACGTTGAACCAACATACGCTGCCCAATAATCACCTTGCTAACTTCATCAAGTAAGGGCTGTATCCAACGCCTAGCCTCTTGAACTTGCTCATCTAACTCTGAGAACGTGCGCATCATTGTAATACCTGTCACATGTATCTTCTATGTATAATGGCTCCCTTATAGAGAATCCAATATCTTGTCAGGACTTCAAGTAAAGCAAACGGGCTGTTGCCGCCTGATAATTTTGCTCGAAGCAAGGCAATATCTATTAAATCTTATCAGCCTTAAGCTGTTTCTCGCTTGCCCTCTAACGCGCTCACAAGATTGTCCGAATAGCAGCAGATTTCGAATGATCAGCCGTAAAAGGCAGGCAATATTCTGTTGACCCTTTGTGAAATTGCGATGGCATGGTGTAGGTGCTGCCTACCCTGCCAGGTTAAGATAATAGAAACGGTTGGAACCAAAGACAGACAGCCTGCTTTTTAAGCAGAAACAGGATATTGGATAGATTCCATATACTCTTGAAGATTAGGGGATCAGACTTCAGAGGTTGGCTCTTTCGAGCTCGCACCTTGTACCCACGTTCGTCAGTTTCACTATTAGCTTTCCTTCCCAGGATATTAATGCACCATTTCTTTGCTTGGATAGGCTGTATAGCGGTAGGTATCGTTCGCTTGCTTCCCCTCTCTGTCTGTTTCTTTATCGGGCAAATGTTAGGCTTGATCGCCTGGATTGCGTTACCAAAACGCCGCAGACTAGCGGGAGAGAATATAACTCGTGCTTTCCCAGATAGACACACTAACTCTCAAACTAGTCGACTCGTCCTGCAACACTTTATAACGACTGGTGCAAAGTTTCTCAGCGCTTTAAAAATCCCTACTCTCAGCGAGGAGCAGATCCGTGCCTGTTCTTCTGTGGAAAACAAAGAGCTAATCCAGTTTTGTACTAGAACAGGTAAGGGAATAGTAGTAGCCGTGAGCCACATGGGGAACTGGGAACTTTTTGCCCAGCTAAATTTCTTCTTTCCGGATGTGCCTATCGGTGCCATTTATCAGCCCCTAAAGAACGGGTGGATTAATGACTTGGTCAACAAGGACCGCTGTAAACGTGGGTTGACTCTGTTTAACCGGAAAAATGGGTTTGCTGCTCCTATTGCTATGCTGCGCCAAGGTGGGATCGTAGGAGTACTGGTAGACCAACACGCTGGTGATGGAGGAATTTGGACACCATTTTTTCGCAGATTAGCATCAACCTCTCCCCTTGCCGCTGCTCTGGCGTGTAGAACTGGAGCAGCAGTACTTCCTATGGCCATCTTTACAGATGGATTTGCCAGTTGGAAAATTTCAGTCCGACACCCTATTTCATACCAGCCAGATAATCCTAACCAGTTGACTGCGGACATTAATTGCATCCTCGAATCACAAATTCAGGAATCGCCAAAAGATTGGTTCTGGGTCCATGACCGTTGGAAAATACCTGACCCAGACTTCCTGCTTTTCCAAAAAAGGAGAGGGACCTATTTGCCCAAAGGAGCTAAAGAATGCTTATTCCCCTTTCGCATACTCGTCCGCTCCAGTAACCGACTTGGAGATGCTGTTATGAGCATTCCAGCAGTTCAGGCCCTCAAACAGGGAAGAGTGGATGCTAGGATTTCCGTCCTGGTGCCGGAAAGGCTAGCTGCACTCTGGTACATAGTGGAAGAGGTTGACGAGGTAGTTCCGATTTCTGAGGGAGAGAGCCTCTGGAGCGTTGCACACAAGCTGCAGGGTCGTTTTGAAGTTGCTATACTTTTCCCCAATTCCTGCAGATGTGCGTTAGAAGTTTTTCTGGCCGGTATCCCTCGTCGAGTTGGCTACCAAGGACATTACCGTTTCTGGCTGCTTAATCAGATTATAGAGACGCCGAAGCAGAGAGTCGGAGTAGTTCCAAAACACCATTCAGAACATTACCTACATATGGTAAGAGCGCTTGGAGCACCATCCAAAAAACCTTCTCCCATTAGTCTCCCTTTTCCGTTGAGTCGATCAATTGCTCCAACTCTTGGGCTATGCCCAGGTGCAGCGTACGGTCCTGCCAAGCGCTGGCCAACGGATCGATTCCGAGAGGTGATTAAGGAAGTTTTTGAGAAAACTGGATGCTGCTGGAAGATCTTTGGTACCGCCAAGGAAGTTTCTATTGCTAGGGAAATTGTAGCCGGTCTTCCAAAAGGTATGGTGCTGAACTACGCAGGGAAAACCGATCTTACTATGCTGATCTCAGAGCTCTTGTCTATCCGCCTTCTTTTATCAAATGACACAGGGGTTATGCATCTTGCTGCTATATTGGGGATCCCTGTGGTAGCCATTTTTGGCTCTACAGAACCTTTGTTAACCTCTCCTCCTGGGGACAAACACCGTGTGCTACGCCAACACGTAGAGTGTAGCCCCTGCTTTCTCAAAAGCTGTCCTCTCGACTTCAGATGCATGAGAGCCATTAGCATAAGGCAAGTAAAGGAAGCAGTATTGAGAATACTCAAATACCCGACAGGATGAGAAGCCTCACGTTCTATCAGATCGATCGCCTTACTAATTTCTCAACCACCTCCCTTTTGAAATTGTTGTGTGATAGCGGAAACGACCTAGTGCAACCTTTGTCGCTTCTGAATACTTGCCAGTTATGCTGAAAGCACACATGAACGTTTGCTGGACGAATAGAGAGCCCTTTAGCCATCGCCCGCCGACCATAATGTTTCCAGATACGTTCCTTTAGTACACCCGGCTTGCCCCTCCCTCTTTCAGCAGTGATTCCAGCGGGCAGCTTGTCCAGAAGAGAAGCGATCTCAGCTTCTGGAGACTACACCTGTTTCAAGAACTCCCTGCGCTTCTCCGCCAAGGAAACGAACGCTCGAACTGCCGCTGGCGTGAACGACTCAAATATTCATTTGGCCTTGTCATGCTGCCGGTTAAGCCTCTTGGCTCTGGACTACACTAAACACACAGGCCACACGTTGTAGCATGACATAAGAAATACTCCTACAGGTAGCGTAGGACTATCACCTAAATTATCGATAAGATCTAATGGATCTTGTCCAAATACAACGGTTGAATAGTGCTAGTAAGAGGAACCTTGCATATCGAAAATCCCCTCCAGGGTGGATCTAGTCTACTGAAAGTTCTCTGGCACATCCCAAGATAGAGTTAAGCTCTTCCTCTACCACTTAATCAATAGTAGTTAACACTATTCCATGGCAACTTTTATAAGGTAGATGCTTCCTGGCTGCAGGTAATACATGATAGAAAATTTATACCTGGCTCCGAGTTAGTATTGCTTCTCGAATTCCAATAGAAAAATATTTTTGTTAGCGATGGCCAGGGGCAGAACAGGTACATTTGCGTGAACAAGTGAGCATTCGATGGCACCATGTGTTCCCGTACAACAATTTCAAGTATGAATATCCAGTTGCGGTTTGATCAACAGATCTGTCGAGTGGTCCAAGGATAACAATTCTACTTGCACCGCATCCGATTATATTGGCCAGTCAGACCTAGCCTGGACTATCCCCAATTACACCCCGAATCAAGTTCGAGAGGATTCGAACCGCCAAGCTCTAAGCAATACCTATCCTTTGCGGCTTTCAGTACTGCCGTGCGTAGACAGTTTTTTGGGAGCTCTTGCGGGAAGCTTCCGCATACTACCTTCCATGCCAGGAAAGGAACGAAAGTATTGACTGTAATCTCTCAAACTCCTGGAATTGATATCGACGATCCTTGGGGTAATAAGAAACAACCGCTCTACCACCAGGTTTCTGCGAGTATTTGAAGAGAAGAAAAAGCCTAGAATGGGCACTTGATTGAGCCAAGGATACCCACTGCGCTCCCGTACATCCACCTTACGGTACAATCCTCCGATCAGAAGGCTCTGGTCCTTACGGACAATAGACTGCGTAATAAGTTGGGAACGGTGTACCATTGGCAGGGAAGCTGCCTTCTGCTTTGAGTCAAAGGAACCGTCTTCTACTTTGACTTGCATATAAATTTGCGGTTGTTTTCTATGCACCATTATGTGTGGGATTACCTCCAGCCTTAAGTCGGCACTCACATTGAACATGTTGCTAACGTAGTTACCCTGCACGGATTGGTAGAATGTATCTGCACTTCCGATGGAGGCACCAAAGTTGTCTAGTGTAACTATGGTGGGGCGTGATAAAACCTTCGCCTTCTTGTTTCTTTCAAGGAAGTTCAGTGCCGCAGTAACAACGCTGGTACCAAAGACACCTTTTATGTTTAAATTGCCACCGTGCCTAATAGGCTCTCCTGTCATACTGCCAGCTATTCCAGCAACTCCCCCTATGCTTGCGTTAATGCTACTTAGCCCAAGAGCCCTAGAGGCATGGATATCTACATCCACAATGGCAGCTGAGATCTCAATTACCTGTATAGGAACATCCAATTTAGCGATGGCTGCTTTGTAGAACGGCATGTTCTCCCGAACATCTCGAATAACTACAGCATTGGCACGTACGCTTGCTGCAATGGAAGCACCACCATCTGGAGAAGAGGCCGGATCAGAGCTATGGCTATCACTTAGTGACGGCCTCTTGACTGGAGAGGTAGCAGGATGGAAGTCTCCCTGTCCTCTCCAAGGGGGTAAGGCGCGGACTACCCGTTGTCTTGGCCATTTGCCGTCAACACCAGGGATTGGATCGGCAATATTCTCGAGAGTTCCTAAAGAAGAGACTGGAAACCTTTCTGTCATTACACGCCCATAGCTTGAGCCTCCTAAAATGAGCTTGGAGAGAGTAGTAGCGACTCCCTCGACGCAAACGCCGTTAGAAAGCTCTACATCATGAGCCCAAGCATAATTAAGGGGAAATACCTGGATCACTAACTCGTTCGTCTGTTTATGAGCATTCTGTGCCTCCAACGTGTGGAGTACCGCTTGGATAATTTCTATATACTTCGGTGGGCCATTTAGAACCACCATAGGGGTGTTAGGAATAGGGTGGATGGAGGCTCCCAAGGAAAGTATCCCAATCCGTTTTACTGTCTTTATTGCCTGTGTAACAGGTAAATATCTTAGCGTACATACCGCTGTTTTGCTCTCCGTGTTGGAATAGAAGTAGATTTGCTTGTTGTAGTAAAGCCAATCTAACCCATACGCACGGCAGATCTGATGCAGGAATTGTTTTGGCCTCAAGCCTACAAACTTCCCGCTGACTTTTCCATGAATGGACGAGCTAAGCACAATTCTGAGGTTTGTTTGATCCCCGAACTCCCGTAGGATGTCCTCTATGGTGCTGTGGTCAGCCAGAATGTTGACGGAACCTAGTAGCCAGTGCATACTTCTGTCGTTATCTAGTGAGCTGGGTGTAGAGGGTGACTGCAACTCAGCGGCCGGTGCTGGCACAGTGGCAAACCTGGAAGAGGGTGATGACCAAGTGGGTGTCTCGATGCTAATGGCGCTCACCAAAACTAGGGCAGGTCTGAGCAGTGAGCGTAGCAGAGTCGAAGCTTCCATCACGGAAAACTTTCTCTCCCCGTACAACCAGCAACAGAAGCCTTTGCACGCCAAAATGCAAGGTCTGTCAAAAACAGACTAATACTCAATTCCAAGTCTTTTCGGCACGTAAAGCATGACACTCGCTTCCACAAGACTAACATATCCTTATCTTCTTCGTAGGACATAACGCTTACCAGGCTGCCCCACCTCCCGGAAGACTCACTCACAAGATGAGAAAGTACCTCAACTTCACAGCTAGAAATCTCCGTCGCGACCGTCCCACTGACAAACCATTGGTATTCACGTCGATGCACTTGGACAGGTAGGTGTCCGTCTACTACGAGATCAATCGGAAGAGATATACTTCTATCTAGATCCCTAACTCCGAGTATCTCAAGCACCAATGCGAGCAGTTTGGAATCTCCGCTTTGAAGGGATAGAATGTTCACGGCACTCACTGTCCCACATATATAGGACCACGGATCACTTCTTGTATATTCTATATTCTAATGTCAGATAATAACTTGTACGCCGAGAGCTTTGCATGCCGCTGACAGGGCCCATGCTTTAAATAATAAGCTAACCCCTTCAAAGGCAATCCCCGATACTTCTTGTGTGATGTTTGATTACCAGGGATATGTGGTTGCGCCCCATTCTAAGTAGACACGATGTGTGCCACAGCCCTTCCCCTTACTCAATGCAAGTAAAAACTACTTGGATAGGTTTGGCGAGCGGTCTCTAAGGAGGTCCGGTAAACCTGCAGGCAAAGCTTCTAGTTTGCTACCGTGTCGTTTCTTGTCTCTGTAAGCTTCCCCCCGATCGGTACGCAGGAATAAGACTGCTACGGCTGAGATCGCCATGGGTCGCACGAAAAGCCCTCTACTGAGAAAAAGGTGCCAGCTGCTGAAGCCAGTTTGCAGCGTAATCCAATATGGCTAGACCGTACCAGCGTCGCACCTTCCTTAGTAGGTAGTAATGTAAATCTGCCACTGTACTGTGCTTCTACTGCAATTTTACTCACTGCGCTCCCAAGGGGGAATGAATGCATTCTTGGTAATTTCTATAGCTAGATCGATGGCTTGCCCCACAGATCGTGACTGCCTTTGCGATGGATCAGCAAACATGGCCCTAGTCTGTTTTAAACTCCAATACTCTAGCAGATGAATCACCCGATCACGCTCAGAACCTGTGCGATCTCCATGAATGCGGCTGGCGAGTTCTGTAAAAAAGATAAAAACTGGCTCTGGAGTAGATTTCATTCCGGCTCCTTCCTCCACAGGAAGCGACGCTGCAGCATAACAATGTAACAACCCTAATCTAACATAGAAAGTGGAAGTTTTAACACGCCCTCTGGACCATTCAGTAAAAGCATACTGGAAGTAATCTCTTCCAGCACATACCCATCTTTCAGCTTGGCACCTTGGAAGAACTTTGATCCATCCGCAAGAGCAACCCAAGGTCCCGCCATGCCAGAAACCCCCACAATGCGCGATGGAAAAAAGTCCCTTGAGGCAACACCCACCACGGTATCGCTATTCACTCTATCAATAATAATAGGGACCTGTGAGATATATCTCCCCTGCACTTCGGTCATCCAAGAGTCCCATTCCCTCTTTCGCTCTTGCGGCAAGTTCCCAGCTAATACTACGCCGCTTGCAGATGCGACTGGTTGCACCCTTAGTCCACGTTGGTGCAACTCCCCCTGTAGCATCTTAACCAACTGATTTCCAAAGACAATCTCGCAGTGGTGGTTTCGGATAATAGGTAACTCACGAGCGATATGTGGGAAGAAATCATGCCACATTCTGTCGTGCTGCAGATAGCCACTCCAGAAAGCGATCCCCTCCGGTTCTACGCGCACTCGGAGGGACAGTCCAGAAAGTTGCGCCAGCATGGCTGCCGAGGCCTCTACTTGGGAGAGATCAAAGATGTGATAACGCAGGGGAGGGGAAAATCGACTTATGATCCTGCGGGCCACAGCACTTTTAGCCCCTCCTCTGACCCATATCCTAAGCTGTGGTTTTCCGCCTTGCACAGCCAATGAAAAGACTGCTCCCCCATTCATGTTCCGAGAGAGCTGATCCGCTGCTTTAGCCTCCAAAGGGAACAAACTTGAATCAATAGATCCAAGGGTAGGAAGGCAAGGGGCAACTGCTAAGCCTGAATGCCCTGGCACCTTCCCTAGAGGCATAACTTTTCCAAGAGAGTCAGGCCCATCAGTCCCTTGTTTTCCTGCTCCTTTTTCTTTTCCCAGATGCTTTAACATTTCCAAGAAAGTGAAAGCAAGCAGCACACCCACCATGGAAATAAACAACAAAACACTGGTACTCTTCCTACTCTTTTTTATCGGAGAGGCTTGGACTACGTCAAAAACACTCTTCCTCTTTGCGGGGAGACCTTTCCTAATGCTAGGGATAGGCCGCGTTTCAAAGGAGGAGTGAGGAAATCCTACTGCCAGATGAGTGTTGCCCACGGTGATTATCTGCCCGGCATCACCCAGTAGCTCCACATCGTCTTCAATAGAAACCATATCCAACAAAACTGCCCCTTGCAACGGATGCAAAACCACCCCGCCACCTTCCAGAGTAAGCCGGGCATGCCTGGAAGCCACTTGAGGGTCAAACAGTATTAAGTCACACTCTTCACCACTCCCGAGGGTGATCCCATCCCTCGAAATCTCCATCTCAGCGCCCTCATGGGGACCAGTTAATACCCTAACAACAAACCGAGCCACATCCACTCTTAACTCTCCGCAGCCTACCCCAGGTATCTTCTCACCTAACAAACCACCCCTCAACTCACATATTTCCAAGACCGACTGGGAGACGTATTCAAGCTAAACCTGGTTACTGAAAAGAGTTTGCACACCAGCGGTAAGTTTTCCGGAAAGCGCAGATATGAGACTCCACCGACAGGCATGGAGACCCCACCGCTGCTCTATTTCAAGCAGTTCCTCCGCTGTCAAGCTTCCGTCTAGAATGTGCTCGAAGAGCCTCCCTTGCTCATCTTCAGCGACGCTTCTTTGACAGACCTCCTGGAAAGATGTATCCTCCGCTTCTTTTCCTGATGATACGGGCGAAAGGGAAATGGACATCCGCCATTCCTAAACAACTGGCTCCCTGGCTTGTACAGCAAAAAATGGAGAAACTTCATTTTTTCTCCTTCCTCAATTCTGCAATTTCCCTTTCCTTTTCTTGGATTCCCATTTGTATCTGGTCCTGTAAGTGCTTAAGGAATCCCTCCTGGAGGTCTCTGACTACCTTTCCTTCCGGACTGTCGGAAAGATATTCTTCCAGGGGATCAGCCCCGCCAAGCTTTCCATTGCTAACTAACTTCCGACGGACAACAGATTCTGACAGCTTCTTGGGTGGGACCTCCTCTGACCCAAGGGCCCACTCTCTGGTTCCACAAAAGGAAAAAGGAGGTAGAGAAGATACAGAGCGAAAGGCAGAGGAAGACATCCTTTTTTATTATTTTCCTTTTTTATTTCTGTTGTTCACTATAGCTAGACTTCAATAAATAGGATAGAGAACAGAGAACAGAGAAAAACCGACTGGCTACTTTCACCTATATGACCATGAGCAGACCAGTTAAGGTTGCATTCTCGATCTAGCTGGTCAAGTAGCCTCTACTTGGCGGGTTTGCAAAATTTGGGCTCCTAAGGCTTGGAGTGCCTGTGTCATCCTTAGAAATGGAGTTCCTAGAAGGTCTTGGCGAAGCGCCAATTCCGACAGAAGCCTTTCAGCCTCTTCGATTTCGTTATTGAGCATATAAAACTGAGACAATCCAAGTAGCGGATAGGCCGCACCAGGCTCCATAGCGCGCAGCAACTGAAGGAGTTGGAAGGCTTCTGCGTGTAACCCACAACCCAGTCCCATCAGGCTAATCTCCATCAACAAACACCGCAACTCGGCAGGCATTATATTTACATCCGGCTGCTCGCTTTTTAGAGCAACCACTGCGGGATCGTTTAACGGATGTTCTGGATACATTCCTTCCACAAAGTTTGGTTGGCCACGGTGAACTGAGACATAAACTGAATGGTAGCGCTGTACATTGCCCAGTAAACGTTGAACTTTGCCAATACCCCTGCATTGGCAGTATCCAAGGCAGGCAGCATTTGCATAATGGTAGAGTGGTATCCTCTCGCTTGTGGACTAACGGCGTTAATAACCTCCGCTGGGTTGAACCCCAACTGGGGTGAACTTAAGGGCTGTAAAGGCAGTCCGTTCATGGTGTCATCATACTTGGGTGTTGCAGATATTTTGCTAACTGTCACACAACTCGTAAGCCAACCTACCGCACAGCAGAATAGCACTGAATATCTCTTTGTCCAGAGAGAAAGCCAAAAGAAAGCCGTCCAGCCAATTTGCTTGCACAGACATTAAATGTTGCGGAACCCATCCTCATGGCAATACTCATACCGTGAAGAGATAATAAAGAGAGATAGTAAAGAGATATTAAAGAGATATAGATATATTCAAGAGATATGTTCAAGCCCGGAGGGGTGCTCTCTCCATCTTCCTATGGGGGAGAGTCTAGCAGATCAGGTCTCCTCTCTCTCGTTAATTCCAAGGCAGCAACGGCACGCCACTTCCGAATTTCGGCATGATTACCTGAGAGTAGGATAGAGGGCACCTCCCACCCTCGAAACGTTTCTGGCCTTGTGTAGGTAGGGTAATCTAGGAGTCCAGCAACAAAAGACTCTTGGCCAGCAGAATCCATGTTTCCCAACACGCCTGGAACCAGACGGGCTACCGCATCCACGAATACTAACGCTGGGAGAACGCCGCTGGTTAGGACATAGTCTCCTATGGAAATTACATCATCTACCAGGTGGTCAGAAACACGTTGGTCAACCCCCTCATAGTGGCCACACAACAAAACAACCTCCTTTTCCAAGGAGTACTCGTAGGCAATGGTATGCTGAAAACGCCGCCCATGAGTAGACATCAGCACTGTACGAGTATGAGGTTTGCATAAGTCAGCCAAGGCGCTGGCATAGGGTTCTATTTTCATTACCATCCCCGGCCCTCCACCGTAGGGTGCTTCGTCTGTGACATGATGTTTGCCAACTCCCCACCGCCTTAGATCTAGAGCCTGGATTTCTATCGATCCACGCTTTCTTGCACGCCCTAGAATGCCTTGCGAGAGTATCCCCTCACATGTGTTTGGAAAAAGCGTTAGAATCTGGATTCTCATGGTTTCTGGGGGCAAGCAACAGGGAGACGCAGCAATTTCTTGGGGCATTAGACAGATTTAGCAAGGGAATTGTCGCAAAAAAACGAACTGTTGTTGCCTATTCCTATCGAAAGTTTGTCTTGCAAATTCCGTAATTGCAGAGGAGACTAACGAGTGTTGGAACTGATTGGTATGTTGGCAGCTTGGTGAATCGTCAGGTGAGTTAGTCTCGATGGTGATTTGAAACCCGATTCCCGGGAACGGCTTTGCGGCAGTCAGTTGTTCCTTTCACCTAAAAAAACAGACCTCGATATGAATAAGAGACTTTATGTAGGAAACCTCTCCTACGACACGTCAGAAGACAAGCTGCGCGCGGCTTTTGAGAAATTCGGAACGGTGACGGATGTGAAAATTATGCAGGATCGTAACACTAGTCAGCCTCGTGGATTCGGCTTTGTTACAATGTCCACCCAGAGCGAGGGTGAAGCTGCCATCAATGGGCTTAATGGTGCCGATCTGGATGGGCGCAACCTGACTGTCAATGAGGCTCGTCCTTTAGAAAATCGCCCACCAGGAGGCGGAAACGCTAGACGCTTTAACAAGTCCCGTCGTTTTTAGTTATGCCGGTTTGTCTTCCGCTCCAGCTCGTCTCGTCTTATTCTAGACTAGATGTTTCCCCGGAGGAACCTTGGGAAGACTGGTTCCGGCTGGCCTACTGTTAGCGATGTACGGAGGGTGGGATCAGGGTCGAGGAAGCTCATGGCTTCAGTCCCCAGTCGGTTGAGTATGATATCGGACTCTTTTGGCAGGATCGGTGCAAGCAAACTGGCAGCCAGTCGGATGCTCTCGTGGAGGGTTTGAAGCACTTCCGCTAGTGTTCTCTGTTTTCTTCTATTCTTGTAGAGTTCCCAGGGATGGCAGGCTTCAATGAACGCATTGGAGCGGGAGACTATGTCCATAATCGCCGTGGTCGCACGGTCAATCTCGAAGGATTGCATCCGAAGAAAATATTCAGACGTGGAATGTCTGTTTTGTTTGCGTAGAGTGCTTGTGTTGTGGGAGGAGCTCACCGGGTGGAGGGAGCCTCCAAGATAGAGGTTGACCATGCTTAGCGTTCTATTGAGAAGATTCCCTAAACCATTTGCCAGCTCTGTATTGTAGAGCAGAACCAGTCTTTCCTCACTAAAGTTGGCATCTCGGCCAGTAGCAATATCCCGCATGAGGTAATACCGTAGTGCTGCTGATCCGTATCTAGATGCGAGTGCAGAAGGGTCTATTGTGCCCCCGGTGCTTTTGCTTACCTTGACTCCGCCGGAATTCCACCAACCATGTACAAGTAGTTTAGGAATTTGTTCATCGGGAAATCCCATAGCATGCACCATAATAGGCCAGTAAACGGCATGTGCTGGTATCATAATGTCCTTCCCAAGGATGTGCAGTGCAGGCCATCGCCGCCGAAATTCTTCTTCTTCTCTAGGATCTTCAGAGAGATAACCTGTAAAGCTTAGATAGCTGATCAGTGCATCAAACCAAACATAGGTCACAAACTCTGGGTCAAAAGGAAGTATAATTCCCCATGATAGCCGAGAGCGCGGCCTGGATATGCATAAATCCTGCTTCCAGTACCGAATAGCGTGGGTAATCTCTGTCCGCCGGAACGCTGGGATCACAAATTCCGGGTGGGTTGCTATGAACTTCGAAAGCCACGGCAGGTACTTACTAAGGCGGAAATACCAATTACCCTCCTCCAGGAAAATGACTTCCCCCCATTCTGGTCCAAATTCGCCCGTTGCGTCCCGGTCCTTATCCGTTAGAAACTGCTCCTGTCTTATGCTGTAAAAACCGTGATAGGTGGACTTGTAAAGATCGCCAGCACTAAAAAACTGTCGAAGGACTTTGCAGACTATTTGTTGATGCAACGGATGCGTGGTTGTCGCCCAGCAGTCGTACGCAATCCCCAAAGTTTCCCAGAGCGCTCGAAACCTGGTTGCAATATGGTCAACAAAATCCTGAGCATCCATCCCAAGTCTTTTGGCAGCCTGCTCAACCTTCTGGCCATGCTGATCCACTCCCATCACAAAAAATACATCACGGCCGCATAGACGTTGAAAGCGAGCGATCACGTCAGCAAGGACTTTTTCGTACGCATGCCCGATGTGAGGATCGGCATTAGCATAGTCGACAGCGGCAGCTAAGGTAAATGGCCTTGAACTCACTGCCTTTTTCACGTCGCGCTGATGAGAGAAGAACGGTAAACTTCGCCTCGCTGGGCTACAGCCCCTTTATTAAGATCCCCCACACCTAGGACTTTGACTACTTTGGAAAGTTTTCTAGCGACCCCTTCCGCAAGGGAAGACCCGGTCATTCCGGAAGGCACTGTAGTAGCATCCCTTTCGAAACCCCACCATATGTCACTTTCCCCACGCATCCTCAGGGAGGGGAGCAGGAAACATGCTGAGATGTCAAGATTATATCTACCCACACCTATTTTGCTTATTATCGGTATCCTATCATATTAAGATGCGGAGATTTTCCCTACGCTAAGGGAAACCTTTGCTCCGATCTTTCAGGAGCTTCCCAATCAAGGGATTCATAGGTGGAAAGACAGTGGTGCCTTGGCTTGTGTGGTGTACAACACCGGCTGCCTCCCTAGCGCTTCGCATCCATTCACGGAAAAGAAGTGTTTGTTTCATCTTAAGCAGCTGTGCTTTTAGCTCTTTCTTATTTTTTGCATACTCAGCTGGTCGGATGGTCTCCCGTCTTCTTAGAAAGACTGCATATGCTCCACCATCATCAGACCCCTGGAGAGCACTTATTTCTCCCGGCGAGAGCAGAAGTGCTGTTTCAGCATAGAGAGAATACTTAGGAGGTACTCTGGAGGATGGGACTATGCCCAAAATCTTTTGGGATTTTATCCCTTCTAGGGCAGCAGCCTCTCCAAATGACTTCCCCTCCTGCAGCTGCTTTGCGATAGAAGCCACAATAGCCCTCCCTTCTCTATAGAGCAGTTTGGATGCAGTTTGCATACGCAATATTTCTTGTAGTCGAGGTCGTGCTTCCTTCAGCGTGAGGAGCCGAGAGGGCTGTACGGAAAGCAATTCCAGTACGTAAAATCGGTCTTTATCTATCCCCTCCAGTACATCACTGTAAGGATGTTCTTTGGTAAGTTGGGAAGTAACGTATGCTAGTCCAGGGAGTTCTCTTTTTAATTCCTTGAATGTGCTGCTGTTACTCAATCCGTCACTAAAAGGAGGCAGTGTGTTCACTGGAGCGCCGGCCTGCCTGGCGGCCTTCTCGAAAGAAACCTTTCCTTCGGCGAGGGTTTCTGCGAAAATAGCCGCTTGATCGGCCACTTTTTGCAGGGCGCTAATTCGTGCCTTAGCCTTCAGAAGTCTCTTTCCTTCAGGCATTTTAAATACTGCATAGCGCACTGAGCGGGCTTCCGGGGTTCTTAAGTTTTTCAACTCTTTTGTATAGAGCTCACGGATCTGATCAGCTGTAACATGTGCTTGAGCAGCATACCTAGAAAGGTCAAACTTTATTACCTGGAGGTCCTCTTTCTGATAAGCGCGGAAAGTTCTAAGAACCTCTTGATCGGATACTGCGACAGATCCAGAGACAATCTGGCGAATGCGGGTGGCTCTTAAGGAATCGCGGAACAAATTCTCTAGGAGACGTCCACTCATTCCTCGTGGGACTAGCTGTTTTTGTATAAACTCCCGGTATTTAGCCATGTCGAAACCTCTGTCCCCCTGAAAGAGGGAACATTTCCCGATAGCCTGAGCTACCTGACGATCTAGAACAACGACTGATAAAGTCTTAGCCTCGTGCCGCATAATAAGCTGATTAAGCACAAATTCACTTAAAGCAGCTGCTTCATCCATGGCCGGACCACTGAAAAGTATTTCCAAGAAATCATAGAGCCTGAGCATGACGGCGAGTGAATAATTTTCTGCGAGGAGGTTGGCTTCCGTTTGAGTGATACCTTGGCCGTAGATGGAAGCTACTTTCATCCCGGAATCAATAGAATTCGCATAGGTATGCAAGTAGAAGACGCAGGAAAAAATAGCCAAAACGGCAACACTTACCACAAGGGTGCGTTTCCCTTTGCAGATGGCATTAAACATGTAGGAAGACCAGTAAGAACATTAAGAAGCAGTGTATGATGGAAGACACTACTTATCCATTGCTGCAGAGCTATTTAGCAGAGGGTAATAATTATAAACAAAAAACCCCTAAATAGCGGTGCCAAGAACTTTAAAGGAAAAACTTTTTACCTCTTACAGAGAATTTCCTCGGTAAAGGTACCTTTTTATCTGTTCCGACATCCAGAATAATAAATAGAGGGTGTTTTTCTTACTCAAGACTCGTATGTGTTACTCCATTTATAAATAAATGCTTCCTAGCTGAGGTGAGCTGCGGATAGTATCACAAGGAAAGAATGTATGCCCAGCTTCCCTATCATAATCGCCAAGCAGCCGGCTATATACTCGCTAAGTGTCTCGATCAATATAGGGGCCGCCCGGACGTAGTGATTTTTGGTCTTTTTAGAGGCGGAATTCCAGTAGCCTGCGAAATTGCTCTTGCTCTCAATGTTCCGCTAGCAATCTGCGTTGTGCGTAAACTCTGCACGCCAGAACACCCAGGACTTGCCGTAGGAGCAGTTGCTTCTGGTGGTGTATTCGTCCTTAATTCAGCTATTAGTTCTATGCTTACTCCGCAAACGGCGCTTTTAAGAAAAAGCGCAGAGCGGGAACTGAAACGATGTGAAAGACGGTACCAAATTCTTTCTTCTGCATCCTCCATGCCCCCTCTCAAGGGGAAGACGGCCATTTTAGCTGACGACGGCCTTGCCACAGGTACAACCATGCATGCAGCTGTGCAAGCAATTAGGCACCGCTACGAAGCAAGTTACTGCGTTGTGGCAGCTCCTGTAGGCTCTCCGGAAGCATGTGCTTCACTTCAAAACAAGGCCGACGAGGTCATTTGCCCAGCCACACCACACCCATTCTACAGTGTTAGTCAATTCTATAAGGACTTTACGCAAATAACAGATGAAGAAACTCGAAGCCTGCTGGCTTGGGCAGCACAAGTTGGAAGTTGTGTGAATACATCAAGACATGAAGAGAGTTGAATGTGGAAATCGTTCCTTACTGCTAACGGATTTCTACGAGCTGACCATGGCTTATGGATACTGGAAAAATCGCATACACGAGCGTGAGGCAGTTTTTCATCTCTCTTTTCGTAAAAATCCATTTCATGGAGGCTACAGCGTAGCCTGTGGTTTAGCTGATGCTATTGACCATCTCCGCTATCTTTCTATGGATGGCGCACAATGCTGCTACCTACAGAGCCTTACTGGTAATGATAAGCAGCCTCTTTTTGAGAAGGATTTCCTAGAGTATTTGAGAAAGATGATTTTCTCCTGCGATGTAGATGCTGTTCCAGAAGGAACTATTGTGTTTCCAAATGAGCCTGTACTCCGAGTCCGTGGCCCAATTCTACAAGCTCAGATTTTAGAAACAGCGTTGCTCAGCCTTATTGACTCCCAGAGCCTCATCGCCACAAAAGCGGCTAGAATTTGTTTGGCTGCAGAGGGAGATCCGGTTATCGAATTTGGTTTGCGCCACGCCCAAGGAATTGACGGTGGAATGGCAGCCACTAGAGCTGCATATATCGGTGGCTGTGTAGCTACTTCTAATGTTCTTGCCGGTATGCGTTATGATATTCCTGTTAAGGGGACGCAGGCACACAGCTGGATCATGGCATTTGAGACAGAAAGGAAGGCTTTCCAAGCTTATGCAGAGGCCATACCCAACGGTTGTGTTTTTTTGGTTGATACTTACAGCACCCTAGATGGGGTGCGAAATGCAGCGTGGACGGCCCAGAGATTGCGGGAACAAGGCTATTCTGCTGTGGGGGTTCGGCTGGATTCTGGAGATCTCGCCTACTTAAGCGTGGAAGCACGAAAAATTCTTGACCAGGCAGGATGTGTTGACATGGCAATTATTGCCAGTAACGAACTGGATGAAAACATCATTGCCAGCCTGAAGCGTCAGGGGGTGCCTATCCATGTCTGGTGTATTGGCACCAAGCTAGTTGCTGCTTATGACCAACCTACACTAGAGAGTGTTTACAAACTAGGGGCTATTAAGAAGGAGGACGGAACCTGGCGTTCTTGCATTAAGATTTCGGAGCACTTAGAAAAAATGTCAATTCCTGGAATTCTCCAAGTTCGCCGTTTTCAGACGGGTCGAGAGTTTGTTGGAGACATGATCTATGACGAGACGATCCTAAAGGCTAGCGAACACACTATTGTTGATCCTATAGACATGACCCGAACTAGGCTAATGCCGGTCAACGCTACCGTAAGTGACTTGTTAATTCCTATTTTTCGGAAAGGAAAGCAAGTTTACCAAGATGCAGGGATTCAAACGGCACGACGGCGTGTCAGGGAACAGCTCCAATGTTTTCCCCAAAGCATCAAGCAGACGCTCAACCCCCATGAATATCCAGTTGGAATGGAACTAAACTTACATCGACAGAGAACTAATTCGCTCGCGAGCGTGCGCAAAATGAACCATCACCTATCTCCCAAGCGATTTCAACGATATTGAAAGAAACGCTGGAATAAAGCCCTCTTGCTATGTTTCTTCGCTAACTCTTATTATAGATGACGCGATCCCACGACTCCATCTGGCAACTAGCCTATCCGCTTGCAGTGGTTACAGTACTCTCTAGCATCTATGGTAGAGTAGTTTTTAGGACGCAGGACTTTCCATCAAGTGGAAAAATGGATATTTCGAAAGCCTGCGCAGGCACAAAGAAAAATTGACCAGTAGTAAAGCTGCTTCCTCCACAGGAGATACAACCTCTAACTACTACGTAGATAGAAAACTTTTTTTCACAGTGAGCCTGTGTTGGTCGAGCGATCTCCAGAAAATCGACTCGGAAGAACGGGCAACTAGCGATAACAGCCTGGCCCGGGGGCTGCAGCCTAGGCTCGAAATCTAAAAAGTCGATCGATGCAAGCGACTCCTGGACGTGTAAACGGCGCGGAAGACCATCAAATCCAAGCCGATCCCAGTCATGGAGGCGAAAGGTAGTATCGCTATTCTGCTGAATTTCTACAATGACGCTCCCTTCCCCTATAGCGTGCAGTCTCCCGCTTGGAATAAAAAGCGAATCTCCTGTTTCTACGGGGAGCTTATGTAAGGCCTCTTCTATACGCCCAGAAGCCAAAAGTGCCTTAAAGGATCGTTTCGATGTGCCCTTTTTGAGCCCTGCATAGATTTTTGCTCCAGGAGCGGTGTCTAGAAAATACCAGACCTCGGACTTGGGCTCTCCACTCAGCGCATTGGCAACCCTTTCTGGAGGATGTACTTGTACAGAAAGGCACTCCCGTACGTCCAGAAGTTTGCAGAGAATTGGAAAGCGAGGGGAAGGAGAGTTCACAAGGTGTTCTCCGAAGACCTCTTCTCTGTAGCCCTCCCAAAGGGCATTGAGTGTTTTCCCTTTCAGTAGGCCACAGCATACTATACTTTGGGCCTCTCTGCGGTCTACTACTGCCCATAGCTCTCCAACAGAAACCCCATAGGGAATGACTTTGCCATAGGAATTAAGCCTCCTCCCACCCCATATGCGTTTTACTGGAAGCGGCTTGAAAGTTAATGGATTGCCTGAATTCATGACGTACCATCCCGTGCACCTGTTATCTACTGAACTGTTGAACCGCTTAGAAAGAAACGTGCTACCCTCCTAGGATGTATGCGGGTTAAGATTTCCCATGCAATAGTGCCTGCCCAATCTGCCATATCAGAAGCAAGGATGCCTTCTTCTCCATCTCTCCCGATCAAAACTACCTCTTCTCCGCAGAAGATATCAGATAGTTCAGAAACATCCACAACTGTGGAGTCCATAGTTACACGCCCTACCACCGGACAGCGACACCCACGGATTAATACGAAGGCAGAACTTCCGGAAACGGAACGTGGATAACCATCAGCGTAGCCCACAGCAAGGGTGGCTAGACGCGATGCCTTTGAGGTGATATATGTTCTCCCATAACTGACGCTGCGTCCCTTTCCAACCTGCCGTATGCTTATCACGCGAGTCTTCCATGCAAGCACAGGTTTTAGGCGATGTTGGTGTCGACGAGGTGCAGCAATCCCATAGAGAGCCAATCCAGGCCGCACTAAATCGAATGCACTGCTTGGAAATTCTAAAACCCCGGTACTATTCAGTACGTGTAAGTAGGCTCCGGGAAAGAGTTTTTGAAAAAAAACACCACAACTCTTTATCCATTGAAGCTGCTGTCGGCTAAATACTGGGTCTTCTTCCCAAACTGGAAGATGAGTCGCAATGGAGTGGACCGATATTCCAGGAAGCCGCGCAAGTGTTTGTAGGCAGCATCCTACCTCTTCTTTCCAAATTCCAGTCCTTCCCATGCCAGTATCAATTTTTATGCAGATGCGTGCGGGACGTACACTAGCATATTTCGCATACTCCACTGCTTCTTCCACGCTTGAGATAGAAGCGATAAATCCGCACTTTACCACTTGCTGGCGCTCTTCAGGAAGAGCAGATCCAAGAATAAGAATGTCATGATTAGGAACACCTTTCCGAAGCTTGATGGCTTCGGAAAGGCAGGCGACAGCGAAAGCCGTAGATTCACTTCTTAGAGCCATGGCGACTTCAACTAGTCCGTGGCCATAAGCATCTGCCTTTAAGACACTAATAACACCACATTTGCAGGGTAGTTGTGAACGTAGCTCCCTCAGATTGAGCGCCAACAGATCTAGCTGTATTTCTGTCCAGCAGCGCAACGACCTCACTACTGGATTAATGTTTTTCACCGCCCTGATTTTATAGTTCCGAATGGGAAAGCCAAAAAGCATAACCAGCATTGTGACGGAATTCGCTGGCATCTATCTACGTAAGCAGTGTGCCCTTGATCCCTAATAAAACTCCACGCCCGCATCTTGTGTGCTTAAAATCGTCCTTTTTGCTGTGCGACGGGGGATCTTGCTTCCCTACGCGAAAAAGTGGAGGCTAACTTTTTGCGGAAAATCGAAAGGGACCAGGTTGTGTTTAGGCTTTTAATTCATCTATTGGCCCCCTAATTTCTTCAGAGAAAAAACACGTTTTACGCGGTAATTCCCTAGTTGGACACCTTGACACTGCGTCTGCCGGTGTTCCCCTGTATAGGTAACGAATTTGCTGTCTGTTCTATCTTTAGTGGCTCTTCTTCTTCTGGAAATGTGGCTATTTAGCCCCTATACGCCCACGCTCCGAAGGGGACGCTGGTTGTATCCTTTTTTGGTTAGGCTATTACAGCAAAGTTTGTATGTGCCATGCTACGTCCATACAATGGGGGTTTCTAATTTCCCATTAAGAGGAGGTAAGTTAATGTTTACAGGCCTTATCGAAGAAGTAGGACGGATAATAAGTGCGGAAAGACAGGCTGGAGCTTTTCTCCTGGGTGCCTACGCTCCAAAAACAGCAGCTTCTTGTCAAATTGGAAACAGTGTGGCTGTTAACGGTTGTTGCTTGACAGTAGCAGCAGTTTCTGAAAGCCAGATAGAGTTTTTCTTGCTTCAAGAAACCCTTTTCCGTACTAACCTCGGGGATTTACGGGTGGGAGATCGTATCAATTGCGAGCTGCCTCTTCTTGTAGATGGAAGGCTAGGAGGCCATTTTGTGCAAGGACACGTTGACTGCACGGCACATGTACTTTCCTCCCACTACTTTGGCCAAGACTTCCTGGCTGAAATAGAAATTCCTCTAGCATCTGCCCACTATCTGATCTACAAGGGATCCATAGCGGTGAATGGAGTGAGTCTAACGGTAGCCAAACTGAAAAAGACCGCTTTTTCAGTCTGTGTCACTCCCTATACATGTAGACACACCAACTTAGGCGACCTTCGTAGAGGGGTACGTGCTAATTTGGAGTTCGATATGGTGGCAAAATGTGTTGAACGCATGCGAAGTGTGAGGATCTACTGAATTGTTTAGCTGTCCGAGAGATAAAAAGCCGATAGATAGAATTGAGTGAAGAGCCTACTAGACATGGAAGGATATTGGTCTGTGCTTGCAGTGGAGTGTGTCCTAGGCATTTAAAGATTGTGATGGGCGGGGTAGCCAAGTGGTAAGGCCGGAGTCTGCAAAACTCCTATGCGACGGTTCGATTCCGCCCCCCGCCTTCACACTTGCGTGATTTCCTGGAGCATGCAGGGCTTTGTGAGACCCATCAGGCACTTTCCGCTGGTGTGGAGTTTCCTAGTGTGATTGTTTTGCTCAGCGTTGATGAGCGGCTTTGAGGGGTCTGTGCATCTTTACGGCGTTCCAGGAACTCAAACTTCACTTTCCCATCCTTCAGGGTGAGATAGGCAGAAAAACGACGGCCTCTCTTGGAGACAAATTGAGAAATGAGATCAGTCTTGCCAGCCTTTAAGACTTTAATCATTTGCTCCTGCGAAATCTCCTTTTGCAGGATGACCTTCCTGATGTTTAAAGTACACCTCTTCGCGAGCGTCCTATCACAGCAATAGGAAAAGCCAGTATCATAAACCTTCCCCTCGTGACAAACTGGGCAAGAACCAACGATGGAAGTTGGGGAGAGTGTTGCCTGTTTCTGGCTCGTTTCCGAATAGGAATCTTCAAAATCAAAGCTTACCCTGAAGGCCTTATTTAGCTTGATTTTGGCCACAAAGGAATTCCCATTTTTGCTGCGAAATCCCTCTAAGGGGCCAATAGATCCTGTTTCAAGTAAGCCACGGATTTCCTCAGGAGTGAGTTGCCTCCCGGCAACGTTTTTCCAGAATGAGAGCCCGCAGTTTCTGCACTCGTAAGCATGAAAGCTTTCTAGGAAGCCCATAGTATGGCATTTAGGACATCGAACTTCTAAGTTCTTGCAATTTTGTTTCGATGAAATGGCAGAAAACTTTTTTGTTTTCTCCACAATTTTTTCTGCAAATCGGCGTATCTCCCTCATGAAGACACTGCGATCAAATTGGTTCGCCTCTATGCGCTTGAGTTTATACTCCCATTCGCCGGTAAGTTCTGGAGAACATAGGTCCTGGATTCCAATATCACGTAATAAGGTCGTCAGAGTTATACCCTTAGCAGTAGCTATCAGCCTGCGCCCTTGGCGCACTACATAGCCGTCGGATACCAATCCTTCAATGATCTGTGCCCGTGTAGCAGGAGTTCCCAGGCCGCGCTGATGCATAGCCTCCCGTAGTACTTCCTCCTCAAGTAATTTTCCAGCGCCCTCCATGGCGGAGAGTAATGTGGCTTCCGAATAACGAGCTGGGGGTTTGGTTTGGTGCTCAACTATCTCCATTTTTGTGGCCAAAACAACCATTCCTGTATGCATCGGCGCGAGCATTTCCTGGCTAGGAAACTGTTTGCCATAGACAGTAAGCCATCCTAAATCGATAGGGATTTTTCCTTCGCTCTGAAAACTTTCTCCATCCACGGTGGTAACACGAGTAGTTAATTGAAACTGAGCAGCAGGAAAAAAAGCTGCGACCAACCGACGTCTAATCATGTCATAAACTCTTGTTTCCATCTCATCTAAGTTTTTAGGCATTATCCCAGTAGGGATAATAGCGTGGTGATCGGTCACTTTTGCATTGTCAAAGACGCGCTTAATTGGCTTTGCCCAATCTCGAGCTAGCGCTTTGGCAGCATAAACGCGTAACCCTTCATCCTTAATGGAATCTAAAATAGAACGTATGATTGGGGGATAGTCTTCTGGTAGATACCTAGAATCCGTCCTTGGATAAGTTAAAACCTTATGGTGCTCATAAAGTGCTTGCACAATTTGAAGCGTTCTGCGTGCACTGAGAGAGTGTCGGATGTTAGCTTCTTTTTGAAGCGAGGTGAGATCATAGAGTAAAGGGGCGCTTTGAGCGGATCTCCTTTTCTCCTCGGCTACTACTCCTTGTCTACCCTGACATCTAGCCTGGATGGCCACTGCCTTTTCTTTGTCAAAAAGTCTTTCTGCACGAACGTCTTCATCGTCACTGTTTCTTTGAAAGGAGGGATCAAACCACTTCCCCAGGTATGTTTCCTCCTTACAACTGAAGCTGGCCAGGATCTCAAAGTAGGTGCGCGGTGTGAAAGAGTGGATTTTTTCCTCACGCTCTACCAGAATGCTAAGCGTGGGCGTTTGTACACGTCCTACTGGCGTAAGTCGAAACCCCCCAGATCTAGAATTAAGGGCTGTCATTGCACGTGTTCCGTTAATACCCACTAGCCAATCACCCTCTGAACGACAGATAGCAGCCTCTCCTAACGGAAGGATTTCCTTTTCCTGTCGTAGGTTTTGGAATCCTATACGAATTGCCTCACCGGCCATAGATTGCAGCCAAAGCCTGCGAGTTGGCTTTTTGTTTCCAGCAAGCCGCATGAGGTAACGGAAGATGAGCTCCCCTTCACGCCCAGCGTCACAGGCGTTGATAACTTCTACAATATCTTGGCGCTGAAGCAGTTTACAAATTAGTTGAAAACGGCCTACCGTCTTTCTAATCGGCTTCAGCCCAAAGCTAGATGGGATAATAGGAAGACTGGAAAAATCCCATTTCCCACTTCTTTTGTCTATCTCATTTGGCAAACAAAGCTCAACAAGGTGGCCAATAGCAGATGTAATCACGTACTGCTCGTTCTCAAAATAGTCGCCCTTTTTAGATAGCTTCCCAAGTACACGTGCCAGACTAATTGCAACGCTGGGTTTTTCTGCAACGACAAGGCTCTTTCCCATTTGGCGAAGGATCTTTCAGTAAATAGGCACAAGCACACGGTGGCGAAAGGGATATCGACATCGTATGCACATGAGTGCACGGGCCCGGAGGTAGAGCCCATCCAGCAGGAAAATAACGCCGAGACAGACACAGTCGACCCTGCTTCCCATCCCAGGAACGTGTCAGAAATGGAAAGGACAGTAAAGCGAGTTTCATCCGTGTATAGTTTCCGGAAATAAGAACTCATCGACTTTAACTAACGTACCACTAGCATTTCTTGTCTCGTTTCTGAAAAACCCTGGCCGTCTAAACTACCAAACTAAGGGGGCCCATTAAGCTCCAGCCTGTGCCAAGTCTTGAAGGACAGATGTACAAGTTGCGTGTGCCCAGCCTAGAGAAAAAATGAACTGCCCAGGGAGACACGCAGGACTTACCCCGTACTACAGGCACTCCGCCTTGCGAGGATAACAAACTCTCGCATCATTTGAAACGGGCAGAAGTGTAGCAACTCCTGATGATTACCATTTCTAGTCCCACGTTAGTCTAGAGTAGAGAACAGGAGCAGAAATTGATCCGGTGCAGAAAAATCCGAGGACCAGTGATGCTTTTACCTTACTTGCCCTCTCAGCTGTAGGTCCTACTCCTGATGTGGTGAATTGTTCTCCTAGAACATCCACATTCTGTCTTAGCGGAGAGATTATCTAGAAGACTTTTCTATGGATAAAACCTAAGTAGTCTGCGCGGAGACATATATAACATAACAAAGGCCTGCCCCCTTCTGCCTACCATGCGTGGTAGCAACTACACCACAGGTAGTGCATAATTGGTTTGTGCAGCATGGTATTCTTTACCCTGGGACAAGGGATCGCAGCTAACCCATGGATCAATTGTCCAATTTGCTTTGACGTATATCCAAAATTAGCCTATGGACTTCCCTCGTTAGCTATGAAAAAAAATATTCATCCTGAATATGAAATGACAGAAATTTCCTGTGCCTGCGGAGCAGTCTATCGTACTCGCTCTACCAAAAGGAATGTCAAAGTCGGGATCTGTGCTACATGTCACCCGCTTTTCACTGGAGAACAGAGATTCGTAGACACCGCAGGGCGTGTGGAAAGATTTGCCCGCCGTTATGGTAGCCTACACGTCGCCCGTCCTACTAAGCTAAGGAAGGTTCCAGCTTAGTTCAGCTCTGAAGCAGCTTTGCTGTGGCGCGAAGAAAAGTATCTCTCTTCTGCCTCTGGCATAGCGCTTCTTTTCCCTCAGTCAATCCGCACTCACCTAGTTAATGGATCTTTACCCGCTGATTGAGAAAAAAATCTCCCGCCTTGCCGAATTAGAACATGAACTAGGAAAGTCTGGATTTTTCAGTAATACTGCTTACGCACGTCAGACCTTACGCGAACATGCCTGCACTAAACACCTTGTAAAGACCTGGCAGACTTTGCTAGATACCCGCAGGCGTATTGCGGAAGACCGAGAATTTGTAGATAGTACTGATCGAGAAATAGCTGAACTAGCGCTCGCTGAGATTGCTGTGTTAGAATCCGACGAGGAGTGTCTCGAGCGGGAGGTACGGCTCGGTCTTCTACCACCGGTTGTTGGTGAAGGTCGTGATGCCATTGTAGAGATCCGTGCCGGAACCGGCGGATTAGAGGCTGCTCTTTTTGCCGCCGACCTGCACCGTATGTACTACCGATACTCTGAGACTAATGGGATAAAGATGGAAACTATGGATATCAGTGAGAGTGAATTGGGTGGCATCAAGGAGGTTACTTTTAAAATGTCAGGGGAGGTAGTCTTTCGCCGGTTGCGCTACGAAAGTGGAGTTCATCGTGTGCAGCGTGTGCCCGCTACTGAAACCCAAGGACGCATCCATACTTCTACAGCGACAGTAGCAGTACTTCCGGAAGCACAAGAAGTTGATATTGAAATTCTCCCTCAGGATTTGCGCATTGAAGTCTGCCGGGCTGGTGGTCCTGGAGGACAAGGTGTAAACACCACGGACTCCGCTGTCCAGGTGCTGCATATCCCCACGGGGAAAATTGTCCGCTGCCAGGACGGCCGTAGCCAACAACAGAATAAGGAACGAGCACTCCAAATTCTCCGTAGCCGTCTCTTGGAAGAAAAGCGGCGAGAAGAGGAAAAGAAATACTCTGCTCATCGTAAAAATCTTATTGGTAGCGGCGGGCGTGAGGAAAAAATACGTACTTACAACTTTCCTCAAAACCGTGTTACTGACCATCGCATCGGCCTCACTCTTTATAATCTCGACCGATTTATCGAGGGAGAAATTCGTGAGCTTATTGAGGCACTCCAGAATCGAGACCTTGAGGAAAGGGTTAAGCAGAGCTTTTAGACCAATTTTCTTCACCCTGATAAAAATTATCTATCAGTAGATGACCATTTTGGACATGCTGACCTCTAGTTCACGCTATTTGGCCCGACACGGGGTAGAGGATCCGCGCCTCAATGCAGAGCATCTTCTTGCCTATGTCCTTGGGAAAAGACGCCTCGAGCTTTATTTGGAGCTTAGCCGACATATAAGGGAGACAGAATGTAGGACCCTACGGGAGTTAGTGCGTTCCAGAGCGGAACACTGCCCTCTTCAATATCTCCTGGGCACCGCTGAGTTTTTTGGACGTCAGTTCTTCTGTGACTGCCGAGCCATGATTCCTCGTCAAGAAACGGAGCTCCTTATAGAGCTAGCTCTTCCATCTCTCCTCTGTCTGAAAAGACCAATTTCCCTCCTAGATGTTGGGACTGGTTCTGGAGTAATTGCCGCGACTTTGGCTATAGAGCTGCCGCAGGCTTCCGTAGACGCCACAGACATCTCCTCTGACGCTCTAGCGCTTGCTGCAGAAAATTTGGAAAAACACTGTCTTGCAGGACGTGTTCAACTTCAACAAGTGGATCTTTTCCCAATATGCGAGTTTCATCGTTATGAGGCAGTTTTCGCCAATCTTCCATATATTCCAACCGAGGAAATTGTGACCCTTCCTTTGGAGGTCCAATACGAACCTGTAGAGGCTTTAGATGGAGGCCTAAGGGGAATGGCTACTATAAAGCGTCTGATTAAAGCGGTAGACACCCACCTCCACCCCGGGGGACGGCTTTGGTTGGAAATTGGCAGCCAACAGGAAGAAGTTACCACATCTCTTCTGAGAAAAAATGGGTTTGGAGAAGTCAACGTCCACAGGGATTATAGTAACTTCCCACGGTTTGTTTCTACAAAAAAATAATGTCCTTATGGACAGAATCTTTATTCATGGTGGTCGTCCCCTTCGAGGGACAGTAAAAATCGGGGGTTCTAAGAACTCAGCATTACCCATCCTGGCAGCCACCTTGTTGACTCGTGGTAAGTGTACTATCAGTCGCGTGCCAGATTTAAGCGATATCCACTACATGCTTACCATTCTGAGTACACTGGGCTGCGAAGTAGAAAGAGCCAGTGGGATTGTTCGAGTTTGCGCTCAAAAAATACGCACTCAAGCACTCTACGACACTGTTCGCAAAATGAGAGCTTCCGTTTGTATTATAGGGCCTCTATTGGGTCGGGAGGGCGAGGCTACGGTTTCCCTACCAGGAGGATGTGTAATCGGAGACCGTCCAATTGACCTACACCTTAGAGGATTTGAAAAACTGGGTACAGCTATCCGAATGCAAGGAGGCAACATAAAGGCCTTGGCTCCTCGACTTAAGGGTAATACCGTTTTTTTGCGCGGAAAGCATGGATCCACGGTTCTAGGCACAGACAATATTATGATGGCAGCTGTGTTAGCTGATGGCACTACGGTGATTGAGGGTGCTGCCGAGGAGCCAGAGGTTGTTGACCTAGCAAGTTTTCTTGTAAAAATGGGTGCTTGTATCAAGGGTGCTGGAACTTCTCGCATTGTAATTGAAGGTGTCAAAGAGCTACATGGGGCAGAACACGAAATCATTCCCGACCGGATTGAAGCTGGAACTTTTCTTATAGCCGCCGCTATTTGTGGAAAAGGAGTCACGGTTCAACAGATTGCTCCTCAACACTTGCAAAGTGTCACCGACACGCTAAGAAAGATTGGGCTCTTTCTAGAAATAGACACAAACTCCATTACTCTTCATAAGAAAGGAAAAAGCCATCCACTTAAGGTTGACATCAAGCCCCATCCCGGATTTCCTACGGACATGCAGGCCCAGATGTGCGCCCTTCTAAGTACCACGGAGGGCCTAAGTACTATAACGGATCATATTTTTCCGCGGCGTTTTATGCATCTTGCGGAACTAAAACGCATGGGAGCCAACATTGAACTAGAAGGAGCTACTGCTACCATCCGGGGTGTACCCATTCTAGGAGCAGCTCCGGTTATGGCTAGTGACCTACGGGCTTCCGCTGCTCTTGTCCTTGCAGGACTCCAGGCAGAAGGAGTCACTGAAGTACACCGAGTCTATCACATTGACCGTGGCTATGAAAGGATTGACGAGAAACTCAACGACCTCGGAGCCTACATCGAGCGGGTAGAAGCCACGCCTCCCAAAGTCCGATGTTAGCAACAGAAAATGAACAAAGAGGGGTTTCTTCGGAGCCCACAGACATTCGCGGGGTTTACTACTAAGGGATAAAAGTATCGCTTTTCGGATCTTTTTGAAAGACGTAGAATTTTGGGCATCGCATCGTGCTCTTGCGCTTTTGACTTCATTATGTAGTGAATACGCCTACCGTTTCTATTGGTAATAGACAGCTAGGTAATGGTAAGCTCCTCTTTGTACTTGGTCCGTGCGTAATTGAATCGGGCCCCTTCCTTATCAAGGTAGCCGAAAAGATCCGTAAGATTTGTGATGGGGAAAAAGCCCAGTTTGTTTTTAAAGCTTCTTACGACAAGGCGAATCGCTCTTCTCTCCAGTCTTTTCGAGGCATTGGCGTGGAAGAAGGTTGTAAGCTTCTCCATGAGGTTGGGCAGAGCATTGGAGCACCTGTTACCACGGACGTCCACTCTCCAGCAGAAGTTGAGGCTGCAGCCCCCTACATCGATATGCTTCAAATCCCTGCTTTTCTCTGCCGACAGACAGACCTCATCCTTGCTGCCGCATCCACGGGGCGTGTCATAAATGTCAAAAAAGGTCAGTTTCTCTCTCCTTGGGAAATTCGAAACATTGCCGAGAAATTAGAGAAAGGTGGTTGCAAGAGCTACCTCTTTACTGAGAGGGGAACTACTTTTGGTTACAATAACTTGGTTGCAGATATGCGTTCCATTTTTTGGATACGCAAAATGAATTACCATGTGATGTTTGATGCTACCCATACAGTACAGCACCCAGGTAGCGCAGGAACAAGCAGCTCAGGAGAAAGGAATCTAGTCCCTGTGTTGGCCCGAGCGGCAGTTGCTGCCGGTTGTGACGGCGTTTTTTTGGAAACACACCCCGACCCTAAGCGTGCCCTCTCCGATGGTCCAAGCCAATTGCCCCTTTCGAAACTTGCTCCACTCCTCCGTACTCTTCAGGCCATTCATTTGTGCAATGCCTAGGATTATGTTATTAGCAAATTTTTTCTGTTCTACTCTTACCACTTTTGGAGAGTCATCCCATTCTACTCCAAGCGGTAGACTGGATATCTCCATTCCGTTAAATGAAGATGTTGCGGGCATTCGGATCCCATACTACAGTGAAAGTGGGAGGTTGGAAGCGCAGTTTGATGCCAGATTTGTTCGTAAAATAGACACAGCCTGTGCCATCTTTACGGATTTGGTAGTTCACCTACTCAGGGAAAACGACCACCCTTTCCATATCGACATATCTTCAGGCACTCTCGATCTTCACAGTCACGTCCTTTCTGGCCATGACGGCGTCATCCTTCATCACCACGACACGTGTGCTGTTGCCAAAAGTGTCGTATTTCTGCTAGGGGAACGTCTTGTTTGCCTTAGGGGAAACGTGAGAGTAATCGTTCGTAATCGTAATTGTGGTCGGCCGACTGGACTTGTGCAAACTTGGAGATGACCTTCCATCGATTCCTTCTGTTCCTTCTCCTCTACACTTTTTCATGCTACTCTACTTACACTTTAGTCAATAATGACGGTGACCTTGCCGCCACTCCAACCGTGTGTCTAAGTACTATATCAGGCCAACCGGGTCTGGAAAATAGTTATCGCTCAGCAGTGAAAGATAGTACCGAGATTGCTTGCGAAAGGGAGGCTGTTTTCAGAGAAAAGACCAACATGGCCGAATTCTCTGGGCAAGTCATTGTCAGGGATCCTCAGTTTAAGCTCTGTTGTGACCGTCTAATTCTGACCTTGAGAAAAGACCACCAAGGTATCCGACATGCTGAGGCAGTCGGTAATGTAGTCGTTATCCAAGAAAATGCCAATTTTGACGGACAAACTATTCGCTCTATTGGCCGTGCTGGGCGAGTTCACTACGATCCCCCTACTGGAAACCTTTTCCTCACCGAGTGGCCACAACTTTTGCAAGGAGCTAATAGCCACATCGCCACGGGCAGGAGAACCAGGATAATCCTTAGCAAGGACGGACACAGCAACACTGTTGGAAGGAGCAAGACGGTGATTGACAAAGGGTCGAAAGATAGAGTTAGAGCTTCCTTTGACTAAGGAAATGAGAAATGGACATCGACCTTCCCACTACTCACGCAACTGCTGCTGACAATCCGGCTTCTGCCCAGCATATCCTCTATGCCGAGAACCTAGTTAAGATATATGGCAGGCGTACCGTGGTCAATGGGATAAACATTGGCGTGCGGGAAGGAGAAATTGTGGGTCTGTTGGGTCCCAATGGAGCTGGAAAGACTACCACATTTTACATGATTGTGGGGCTGACCCGTCCAGATGGGGGAAGGGTATTTCTCGGGGGTAAAGACGTCACTAGCATGCCTATGTACCGTCGGGCTCGGCAGGGTATGGGATATTTACCGCAGGAGGAGAGTATTTTCCGAGAGCTCACCGTGGAGGAAAATGTCTTAGCTATTTTGGAGATAACTTCCATAAGAGCTAAGGAACGCAGGCAGCGTTGTGCACAACTTCTCCACCAGTTTGGTATTGGACATCTTGCTAAAAACTGTGCCTTGACGCTAAGCGGAGGGGAAAAACGGCGCCTTACTATCGCCAGATCCCTGGTCACCAACCCTTCTCTCCTTTTGCTAGATGAGCCATTTAGTGGAGTAGATCCCATTGCAATTTACGACATCCAACAGGTTATTACCAACTTGCGGACTTCTGGACTGGCTATTCTGATTAGCGACCACAACGTACGGGAAACCCTTAATATTGTGGACCGTGCTTACCTCATCTATGAGGGACGAGTAGAAAGTGAGGGGAACAAAGATTTCCTTCTCAAGGATCCCATTAGTCGCAAACTTTATTTTGGAGAGACGTTTACCATGTGACAGGTCAACCCCATTTTATAACCGTTGGGCACTTCTATGCTACACAGCTGAAGCGCCTGGAACTCTGCTTGGAAGGCAATGTTTTACAAGGGATGGAACGTCGCATCATGGAACCTACTGTCAACCGTCCCGGTTTAGCTCTTAGCGGATTCTACAATTACTTTGCCTCTAAGCGAATACAGGTAATTGGCGCAGCAGAGCAGAGCTACTTGCGTAGTCTTGATACAACACTGCTTGCTTGTCGCTTGCGTGGTCTGTTTGCCAATAACATCCCTTGCCTAGTAGTAGCACGAGGCTTTGGAGTCTCTCCGCTGCTACTGGAAGAAGCACAATACCATGGAACACCTGTTTTCCGTACCAATATGGTTACCATGCGCTTTATTAATGCGGCTACCATTGCACTTGAATTTGAATTTGCCCCGACGTCGACTGAGCATGGTAGCATGGTTGACATTTTAGGTGTAGGGGTCCTCATACGGGGAGCCAGCGGAATTGGAAAAAGCGAATGTGTCCTTGGCCTTATTGAACGTGGATACAGCTTGGTCAGCGACGATATCACAAGAATCCGTTTTATAGAAGGACATGAGCTAGTTGGGACATCCTCCGACGTCACTAAATTCCATATGGAGGTTCGGGGAATTGGGGTTATCAATGTAGCTGCGGTTTTTGGGATTGGTAGCATCCGTCCTGAAAAAAGAGTTGATCTTGTTGTTACGCTGAAAGACTGGCGCGAGTTAGAAGACGTAGATAGAATAGGATTGGACACAGACTTTTATGATATTCTGGGAGTGAAAATCCCCCACATTACGCTGCCTGTGAAAATAGGGCGTGATATGGGCAGATTGGTGGAGGTCGCTGCTCTAGACCAGAAACTAAAAAACATGGGTTCAAACAGCGCTTCTGAATTTAATCAGCGGTTACTGCGGATTATGAGCACTCACCAATCAAAGTAATGGGATCACTCTTACGTCGAAATAATGTGGTGTCTCCACAGCTAGAAAAGGAAGTCATTATCCAGAATCAGAATGGGCTCCATGCGCGTCCAGCTGCCCTCTTTGTTAAGCTTGCTAGCAAACACCGTCGTGTAAATCTCTGGGTAGAAAAGGATGGGGAGCGGGTTAATGGAAAGTCAATTATGGGCCTCATGATGCTTGCTGCTTGCAAGGGGACTAAGCTGAAACTTCTTGCAGAAGGAGCAGACTCTGAAAAAGCTATTTCCGAGATCCAGGAGCTTATAGAGGGCCGTTTCGGCGAAGAATGACCAAGAAGTCTGTTGGAGTATCCACTTACTAGGTTGTGATACAATATTATATTCCAGTATGCAGAACGGAATAGAGGGGGAGTGTGCTTTTCATGGGGTTTCTATTGCGGAAGGGATTTGTCATGGGAAAGCCTTCATTTACCGGAATGAGGATGAACAGACCCCAGTTCGGCAAATTACGTTGAAGGATCTTCCACGGGAAGTTACAAAATTCGAGATGGCACGCACCGCTACCAAGGCTGAGATTCTGGAAATCCAGCGAAAAATTTCCGGTGCCATTGGTGCAAGGGACGCTAGCATCTTTGAAGCTCATCTTCTTGTGGTAGAGGATCACACACTTATTGATGAAGTCTTAAAAGCACTAGAGCGAGAGCTGAAGAACATTGAGTATGTTTTTGATCAAGTGGTAGAACGACACTGCAAAACCTTACACGATACCGGTGACCCATACCTCCGTGAACGAGTGGTAGACATTAAGGATGTTCGCAGGCGGATGCTTCGGCACATGCTAGGTAAGCTCCACATTCCCAAGCTTGAAGGGATTTCGGCAGGCTCTTACATCATAGTCTCCCGTAGTCTCTCTCCAGCTGACACCGTTCTCCTTTACACGAAGGCCATACTAGGTTGTGCAACAGAAACTGGCAGTAAAAATTCCCACACAGCCATCATCGTCCGTTCGCTTAATATTCCTTCCATTTTTGGAATAACAGATATTTGCAGGAGAGTTAGAACGGGTGATGAAGTTTTGTTAGATGGCTATAGGGGTACCCTCATCCATAATCCTGCGGTGGAAACGCTTGATTATTATGGAGAACTTGCCAACCGGAAAGAGGTAGTGGAAGAGCGGCTAGAGTCTATCCGCAATACGCTTTCTATCACCAGAGACGGCTTCCATATTATCCTCTCTGCTAACATTGGACTATTGGCAGAAGTGGAGGACGTCCACAAAAACGGGGCTGAAGGGATTGGTCTTTACCGGACGGAATTTCTCTTCCTTAACCGCTCTAGCCCTCCGTCCGAAGAAGAGCAATATGAAAACTACCGCCTTGTTGCACAACGTACAAAGCCACACGGAGTCACTATTCGTACAGTAGATACCGGAGGTGATAAGATCGTCAAGAGCTTACATTCGGAAAAAGAACAGAATCCCTTTCTAGGCTGCCGAGCTATCCGTTTCTGTCTCCGTAACCCTAATTTTTTTAAAAAACAGCTTCGAGCCATTCTGCGCGCTGCTGTTGAAACAAATGTCCGTTTGCTCTATCCAATGATCTCTGGTATCACCGAACTTCGCAGGGCAAACGCTCTACTCAAAGAATCCCAAACTGAACTCCAAGAGGAAGGCGTTCCGTTCCAGAAAAATCTAGAGGTTGGAATAATGATAGAGGTCCCCAGTGCTGCGCTGACCGCCCATGTTCTTGCTAGGGAGGTAGATTTTTTCAGCATTGGAACCAATGACCTAACCCAGTACACGGTAGCAGCAGATCGTGTCAATGAACACATCGCGCATCTTTATGATCCTATGCATCCCGCACTTATCCGTCTTATCCAAATGGCGGTCGAAGCCGCACATGCACAGGGCATCTGGATAGGTCTCTGCGGGGAAATAGCCGGCGACATCCGCCTTACCCCCCTACTTCTTGGTCTCGGTCTTGATGAATTAAGCGTCAGTGTCTCACTTGTGCCCCGCATTAAAAAAGCTGTGCAAAGCCTGGACATTGGAACATGTATCAGCCTTGCCAGGGCTTCTGCGCAATCTCATTCGAGCACTGCGATTCTAGAAAAATGTCTTTCTATCGCCAAGTTCCACTACGGCGAACTGCTCATGTAAGACCACCACTATATTGTAATTATAATCACTAGAAGCTCGTAGCTTTGGAAGCTTTAAAAGGGCTTGTACGAGAATTCCTTAGACATGTTCCAGTATATGGATCGCTCCCGCATTGTACACAGATTGTCTGTTTCTGCTATGCTCCCCCTCTCGGGTGTAAGGGGAATACACTTCCTTATACCAAGCTCATTGGTCTTTTGCCCTCCAGATGAACGGCAAAATGGCCTTGGTGGCCTCCGTCGACCTGCTTGCGTACCCAAGCGTGTCCAGCCACCCTGTTTCCGCATACTCCAGCGGAGGTTTCTTGTTCCAAAGAGAAATTATGATCTATACCTGGACACACGCCAAAGTAACTCTATCCTATGAAAAAGTAAATACAGGGAGTGCTTTTTTGGAGGAAAGAGGCAGCTCAGTTTGCTTTTTTGTGGTGGATTACCATATAGTTTACACCTAAAGGAACCTGTAAGAGTGGCTAGACAATTGGGGGCCATAGCTCAACTGGTAGAGCACCTCAATGGCATTGAGGTGGTTTGGGGTTCGAGCCCCCATGGCTCCACGGATAGTCTAGGGATGCCCATAGGATCCAGTGCAAGGGAGGGATATAGTTTTAGAAAATTTTTACATTAAAAAAGTCTAGAAAAACTCGTGTGTATACCCCCCGTTTCATGGGATGAAGCCACTTTAGTTGAAATTCGTCCGGTTTAATCCAGCGTAAGGAACGGAATTCATCCGAAGGACCCCTTATCTTCGGAGAAATCTTCTCTGGGAGAAATAGAGCACGGAAATAGTGCTGCCGCTGGCCAACAATCTTACCTTTTCTCCATGCTTTGGGGAAACGGTAGTAATAGGGCCCTTTCGATTGGCGGATGTAGTAGTGATGCGGGAGAAGGAAAACTTCCTCTTCGACCTCACGAAGTAGTGCCTCTTCTAGACTTTCCCCATTCCGAACTCCACCCTGTGGAAATTGCCAGCTCCCAGCTATATCACCTCGCTCGCCAATAAGGACTTCACCATCAGTGTTTTCTAGAATGAAGGCCACATTAGCTCGATACAGAAATTTCATTGGCACGAGACCACAACCCCATCCGGTGTCCTTATGCTGTGCGGATATGAGATTATTTTCTCAATTCTCTTCGTGAGCGGAAAGGGCACCACCTAGCCCCAGCCTAACTTTAAACTAAATGGATGGGAATTCTAATCTAACAACAATTTTGTTACCATGCATGCCCATACGCTCTACCTTATACGTTTTTCTTGCTTGGTTTTTCTGATATCGTGACGAAATTCCTTGTTCTTTCCGCTAGCCATGGAGAAGGCCATAATACTGCCGCCAGGAATGTCCGTGATGCCATTCTGAGTGAATCTCCGCATGCTGAAGTCCGTGTCATGGACCTTTTTAGAGTCGCTCTCCCTCATCTGAATCACTGGATACAACGTTGTTATTCTCTAGCTATCAACCGATTTACTTTCTTGTGGAAGATAGCATTTCTTGCTTTTGACCGGAAGGGGACCGTGGAGGCTGCACTTCCTTTCTTTGAATTTGTTAGGCGTGAGCTAAACAGGCAGATAGAGGTACTCGGTCCGGACATTATTGTCTCCACATACCCTCTTTATAGCTTTCTTATCAGAAGAGTGCGCGAGCATTCCGAAGCTGCTCGAGTGCCACTTGTTACAATCGTGACAGATTCAACAATTGTTAATTCAGTATGGTATCGTTACCCGTCAGATGCCTTTGTCGTCGCTGATGCTTCCACAGCCAGAGTTCTTTCATCGCGTGGCGTGGCACTTGAGAAAATACATGTGCTTGGGTTCCCCGTTAGCTTGGATTTTGAAAATATTGTTCCCTTACCACAGTCAACGCCCCCTCCTTGGAAAATCCTCTTTTTGCCATCAACCCGAGTAACACATTCACTTCGCGTTGCAAGGCTACTCCTAGCATTGCCAGATATTTACCTGACAATTCTTTCAGGTAAACACCCCCGTGTGGCAGAAACTATCCGAACCAGACTCAATTCAGAAAGGCTGAGAATTTTTAGCTGGACGGAACAAGTACCACGGTTACTTGCTTCCCACCATCTCTTTATTGGTAAAGCGGGAGGTGCAATAACTCAGGAAG
>Ga0134128_10000961_pt1 | contig 38951 bp, 38 predicted proteins | sample KB31754_FD_96462 | JGI IMG/M metagenome (GOLD analysis project Ga0134128, IMG submission 96462) | Terrestrial soil microbial communities with excess Nitrogen fertilizer from Kellogg Biological Station, Michigan, USA - KB3-175-4 | ecosystem: Environmental > Terrestrial > Soil > Unclassified ...
CGGGCTCGATGTTGCCCATGTCCCAGCCCGAGCCCTTGACGCAGAGCACTTCGACCTCCTCGCCGAGGACGTCGCGCATCCCGGTCTTGACCGAGCTGTTGCCACCGCCATGAAGGACGAGCTTGGGATCACCGCCGAGAAGCCGCGTTGTGTAGACGCGCAGCGCCAGATCACGACCAACCCCGCGCTCGGCATAGCGCGCAACGAAGGCTTCGGCATCCCTGTCGGACCAGAGGCTTTTCATGGCAGCGCGCCGCTCATTCGCCAGCGAGACGCTGGCGGCGCTCGGGGAAGAGCGCCAGCAGCCCCTCGCGCGAGGCGGGACAGACGCCGCGCTCGGTAATGAGGCCGGTGACGAGCCGCGCCGGCGTCACGTCGAATGCGAAATTGGCGGCGGGGCTGCCGTCCGGAACCAGGCGCACGCGCACGGCGCCGCCCGAGGCGAGCCGGCCGGCGATCTCGGTCACCTCGGCGGGATCGCGCTCCTCGATCGGGATATCGCGAACGCCGTCCTCGATCGACCAGTCGATGGTGGGCGAAGGCAGTCCCACATAGAAGGGGACATTGTTATCCTTGGCCGCGAGCGCCTTCAGATATGTACCGATCTTGTTGGCAACCTCGCCAGACGCCGTCGTGCGATCGGTGCCGGTGATGCAGAGATCGACGCGGCCATGCTGCATAAGGTGGCCGCCGGCATTGTCGACGATGACCGTATGCGGCACGCCATGCTGCAGCAGCTCCCAGGCGGTAAGGCTCGCGCCCTGATTGCGGGGCCGAGTTTCATCGACCCAGACGTGGATCGGGATGCCCGCTTCATGCGCGGCGTAAACCGGCGCCAGCGCCGTTCCCCAGTCCACGGTCGCAAGCCACCCGGCATTGCAATGGGTGAGAAGCTCCACCCTCTCCCGCTTTCCCTTGCGCGCCCAGGCCGCCTCTATGAGCGGCAGCCCATGCCGGCCGATGGCGCGGTTCAACGCGACGTCCTCGTCGGCGAGTTCACCGGCGCGGCGCCACGCCGCGGCGGCGCGCTCGCCCTGAGACAACGGCCGCAGCAGCGCCGCCATCTCTTCGATCGCCCAGCGCAGATTGACCGCGGTCGGTCGTGTCGCCAGCAGCAGCGCCGCAGCGCCGTCGAGCGCCACGTCCGAGGTGTCCTGGCGCATCGCCAGCGCTACGCCATAAGCGGCGGCGGCGCCGATCAGCGGCGCGCCGCGCACCAGCATGGCGCGGATGGCATGCGCCGCCGCCTCCACCGTCTCAAGCCGCACCAGTTTCAGTTCGTGCGGCAGCAGCGTCTGATCGATGATGCCGACCGTGCCGTCGGGCTCCGGCCAGATCGTCCGCATCGGCTTGCCTGCGACCTTCATCGACCGGCACTCACGGCTTCAGCACGCGGCCTGCAACCGCGTCGAGCTTCGCCATAAGCACGGCATCGCGCGCTTCCGGCGCGGTGATGAGGGCATTGTCGAGCGCATGCTGGCAGCCCTGCGGGCAGGGCTCGCGCCGGCGGCCGAGCAGCGGCACGACCGATTTCACCAAGGCGCGGGCGCGGTCGGCATTGGCGAGCAGCACGCCGACGATCATCTCGACCGTGACATGGTCATGGTCGGGATGCCAGCAGTCGAAATCGGTGACCATGGCGACTGTGGCGTAGCAAAGCTCCGCTTCGCGCGCGAGCTTGGCTTCGGGCATGTTGGTCATGCCGACCACCGAGGCATTCCAGCCGCGATGGGTGTGGCTCTCGGCAAGCGTCGAGAATTGCGGCCCCTCCATGCAGACATAGGTGCCGCCGCGATGCAGCGGCAGGCCGATCTCCGCGCCAGCGGCGGCGAGCGCACCGACGATCCGGCCGCAGACCGGATGGCCGAAGGCGACATGGGCGACGAGACCGGTGCCGAAGAAGCTTTTGGACCGGGCATATGTGCGATCGATGAACTGATCGACCAGCACGAAGGTGCCCGGCGGCAGCTCCGCCTTGAGGCTGCCCACGGCGGAGAGCGACAGGAGCTCGGTGGCGCCGGCGCGCTTCAGCGCATCGACGTTGGCGCGGAAATTGATCTCGGAGGGCGGGATGCGGTGGCCGCGGCCGTGGCGCGGTAGGAAGATGACGCGCGTGCCGGCAAGCGTGCCGAAGCAGAGCTCGTCCGACGCTTCGCCAAACGGCGAGTCCACGCGCCGCCATTCGACATTCTCGAGCCCGTCGATCTGGTAGAGCCCGCTGCCGCCGATGACGCCGATGACCGGAGTGGATGCCATGGCCGAAACGCTCCCGCTCGCCCGCAAACCGCCAGTGTTCCAGCCGGGCCGCGTCAGGGCAACAGGGAAGTGGCCGCCCGCTTCCGGGCGGCCTTACTCAGTGGATTTCGGCCCAGATCTGCCGCTTGGCGGCGTAGAGCACGGCGGTGAGAGCCAGCAGGAAGATCAGCACCTTGACGCCGGTCCGCTTGCGCTCCTCCATCATCGGCTCGGAGGCCCAGGACAGGAAGGTCGCGACGTCATGCGCCTCCTGCGGCAGGGTCGCGTGCGTGCCGTCGGCGAATTTCACGTCGTTGCCCTGGAGCGGTTGCGGCATGGCGATCTGATCGCCGGGAAAGTAGACGTTGTAGTTCATGTTGGGCGACATCTTGAAGCCCTTGGGGGGCTGCTTGAAGCCCTGCAGCAGCGCATCGACATAATCGGCACCGCCGGTGATGTCCTTGACCGGGCTGCTGTCGGCGCGCGCCTTGATGATGAGCGAGAGATCGGGTGGCAGCGCGCCGTTGAGCGCCGCGCGCGCGGCCTTCTCGTTCGGGAAGGGCCGCACGAAAGCGTCGGAAGGACGGCCCGGCCGCTGATACATCTGGCCCTCGTCATTGGGGCCGTCGGTGACCTGATGCTGGGCCGCGATCGCCGCGACCTCCTCCTCGGTGTAGCCGATGCCGCCGCCGGGCCCGTTCGGCCCGAGATCGCCATAATGCAGCAGGTTCATCGAGTGGCAGTGCGAGCAGACTTCCTCGTAGACCTGGAAGCCGCGCTGCAGCGAGGCACGATCGAAGGTGCCGAAGGGCCCGGCGAACGACCAGGATTGCGACGGCACCGCCTCCTGGGCCGCGGCGGGCGCCGCGACGAGCGCGAGGAGAGCCAATCCGGCGAGGGCGACAACGGGCTTCAGCATCAGTGCTTCTCCATCGGCGCGGTAGCGCCGGCCATTCCCGCGCCGCTCCTGCGAGTCACTGCGGCGCTGATGCTGGTAGGCAGCGGCAGCGGCCGCTCGAGCCAGCCGATCACCGGGAAGAGCACGATGAAGTGAATGAAGTAGTAGAGCGTGGCGACGCGGCCGATGACGATGTACCAGCCTTCGGGCCGATGCGCGCCGACGACGCCGAGCGCCAGCACGTCGAGCACGAGCAGCCAGAAGACCCATTTGTAGATCGGGCGGAAGCGCGCGCTCCGCACCCGGGAGGTGTCGAGCCAGGGCAGGAAGAAGAGCACTGCGATGGCGCCGAAGAGGCAGAGCACGCCAGCGAGCTTCGCCGGGATGAAGAGGATGTCCGGCACCGAGCGCAGGATCGCGTAGAACGGCAGGAAGTACCACTCCGGCACGATCTCGGGCGGCGTCTGCAGCGGATTCGCCTGGACGTAGTTCTGCGTGTCGCCGAGCGCGTTCGGCAGATAGAAGATGAAGACGCAGTAGATGATCAGGAACACGCCGAGCCCGAACATGTCCTTGATCGTGTAGTAGGGATGGAAGGGAATGCTGTCCTGCGGTCCCTTCCGGTCGATGCCGAGCGGATTATTCGAGCCGTGCTGGTGCAGCGCGATCAGGTGCAGCACGACCACGCCGAGGATGACGAAGGGCAGCAGGTAGTGCAGCGAGTAGAAGCGGTTGAGCGTCGGATTGCCGACCGCGAAGCCGCCCCAGAGCCAGGCGACGATGTCGCCGCCGATCACCGGGATTGCCGAGAAGAGGTTGGTGATGACGGTGGCGCCCCAGAAGCTCATCTGTCCCCAAGGCAGCACGTAGCCCATGAAGGCCGTCGCCATCATCAGCAGCAGGATGATCACACCCAGCATCCACAGCAACTCGCGCGGCTCCTTGTAGGAGCCGTAATAGAGTCCACGGAAGATGTGGATGTAGACGACGATGAAGAAGAAGGATGCGCCGTTCATGTGGATGTAGCGCATCAGCCAGCCGAAATTCACGTCGCGCATGATGCGCTCGACGGAATCGAAGGCGAGGTTCACGTTCGGCGTGTATTGCATCGCCAGGAAGATGCCGGTGACCATCATGATCACCAGCATGATCCCGGAGAGTGAACCGAAGTTCCACCAGTAGCTCAGGTTCCGCGGCGTCGGATACTCGTGCAGCTCGTGCTGCATGAAGGTGAAGATCGGCAGGCGATGGTCAATCCACCGGACGAGCTTGCTTTGGCCTTGGGTGGCGGGCGCGTTCATGGCTTTGCCCTTCTTAAAGCTGCTCGACGGAATTCAGGTCGAAGGTGGTGCCGGACGGATTCTCGCCGATCCGGACCACCGTATCGCTGACGAAATTGTAGGGCGGCACCGGCAGATTGTAGGGCGCCGGAACGCCGCTGAACACGCGGCCCGCCAGATCGTAGCGGGAGCCGTGGCAGGGGCAGAAATAGCCGCCCGGCCAAGCCGGGAAGAGCGCCCCCGGTTCAGGCGTGAAATTCGGGATGCAGCCGAGATGCGTGCAGATGCCGACCAGCACGAGATATTCGGGCTTGATCGAGCGGTGCCAGTTCTTGGCATAGGCCGGCTGCTGGTTGGTCTCGGAGCCGGGATCGCGCAGCTGGCTGGTTACTTGCTGCTCCTGCAAGGTCTTGAGCTCGGCCGGCGTGCGGTTGACGACGAAGATCGGCCGGCTGCGCCAGAGCACGACAATCTGCTGACCGGGCCGAAGATGCGACACATCGACGTCGAGCGGCGCACCGGCGGCGAGCGTATCGCGCGCCGCGTTCATGCTGTCGATCAGCGGCCAAGCCGCGATTGCCGCGCCGATACCCGTCATCGCCGTGGCGGCTATCTGCAAGAAATCGCGCCGCGTCGCCGAATCGTGCGTATGCGCACCCATCGGCTTCGGTTGCGCCGTATCCGCCATCGGGCCACCTCTCCAAAGACCTTACCTGCCTGGCCGAAATCCCCCGCCGGGCAGGATGTAGACGGCGCGCAAGCTATACTGTTGAACGCTCGCCGCTATGCGACATCCTGCCGCAGAACCGGTGGAATCCCCGCATTGCTGAAGGGGATGGCGCGGTATAGTCGATTGGCGCGAAGCGTGCAAAGCAGGTGCCATGCGGCTTGCCCTCTACGAGCCCGACATTCCGCAGAACGCCGGCGCCCTGCTACGGCTCGGCGCCTGCCTGGGCGTCGGCGTCGACATCATCGAGCCGGCGGGATTCATCCTCGGCGAAAGGCGGATGAAGCGCGCCGGCATGGACTATCTCGCCGCCGTCGAGTTCGCGCGGCACGAATCCTGGGCGAACTTCCGCGCGCGCCATAGCGGACGCCTCGTGCTGCTCACCACTAAGGCGAGCCTCGCCTATCATCGCTTCGCCTTCCGCTCCGACGACACGCTGCTGCTCGGACGCGAGAGCGCGGGCGTTCCCGACGTGGTCCATGACGCCGCCGATGCACGGCTTCGCATTCCGCTGCGGCAGGGCATGCGCTCGCTCAACGTGGCGCTTGCCGCCGCCATGGTGCTGGGCGAAGCGCTGCGGCAGACCGGAAGCTTTCCGGAGGAGACGCCGTCATGACGGCCGCCAGCGACGAGGCGGAATCGCCTAAGGCACGCGCCGCCCAGTGGTTCCGCGAGCTTCGCGACCGCATCTGCGCCGCCTTCGAAGCACTCGAGGACGAGCACGCTTCGGCGCTGCCGGGCGGCACGGCCGCCGGCCGCTTCGAGCGCCGCGAATGGCAGCGCACGGGCGGCGGCGGCGGCGTTATGTCGCTGATGCGCGGCCGCGTCTTCGAGAAGGTCGGCATCAACATCTCCACCGTCTGGGGCGAGTTCTCGCCGGAGTTCCGCGGCCAGATTCCGGGCGCATCCGAGGATCCGAGCTTCTGGTCGAGCGGCATCTCACTGGTGGCGCATATGAACTCGCCGCTGGTCCCGGCGGTGCACATGAACACGCGCCATATCCGCACCACGAAAGCGTGGTTTGGCGGCGGCGCCGATTTGACGCCGATGTTTCCCAATGCCGAGGACGCTGCCGACTTCCACGCCGCGCTCAAAGCCGCCTGCGACGCGCATGATCCGACCTACTACCCGCGCTACAAGCAGTGGTGCGACGAATATTTTTTTCTGCCGCACCGCAACGAGCCGCGCGGCGCCGGCGGCATCTTCTACGACTATCTCGAAAGCGGCGATTGGGAGCGCGATTTCGCCTTCACTCGCGCGGTGGGCGAGGCCTTCCTCGCGATATATCCGCGCCTCGTGCGCCGTCACATGCGGGAACCCTGGACCGCGGAGCAGCGCCGGCACCAGCTCATCCGCCGCGGCCGCTATGTCGAATTCAATTTGCTCTACGATCGCGGCACCGCGTTCGGCCTCAAGACCGGCGGCAACGTCGAGGCGATCCTGATGTCGCTGCCGCCCGAGGTGACCTGGCCCTGAGGCAAATTCGCAAAGCGAATTTGCCGCGCAGTTGCGGCTGATCTCGCGAATTCGTCGATCCGTTCCGGATAGAGTGCGTCCCTTTTCCGACGCATGCTTGCGCTCGCAACGAGCGAGGAGCAGGCGATGGCGCGAGCCTATTACAGCACGGTCTTCCCGCAGAACGCCGACAGGGTGTGGGCGGCGTTGCGCGATTTCGGCAATTACCGGCTCTGGGTCGACGAGGTCGATGAGAGCGAGGTCGAGGATGGAAGATCCGGCCAGGAAGTCGGCGCGGTGCGCCGCGTCCGCATCGGCAACACGCTGATCCGGCAGGTCCTCCTCGCCCATTCCGACATCGAGCGCAGCTACAGCTACGCCTTCTGCGGCGCGCCGCGCTTCCCCGTGCGCGACTACGTGGCGACGATCCGCGTCAACCCCATCACCGACGGCGGCACCGCCTTCGTCGAATGGTGGGCATTTTTCGACTGCGCCGCCGAGGAGCGGGAGCATTGGACGCGGTTCTTCGCCGAGGGGTTCGCCACCTGGCTCGGCTCGCTGCGCTGGCGGCTTGCGGCATGAGCCGCGCCGCTTAGGGCCTCCCCTCCCTTTCTTCCGGAGGCCGGCGATGGCGGAACATGATGAGCAGCAGCAGGTCATAGACCGCTTTGATCGCTCCCGCGGCGACCAGCGGCCAGCCGAAGCTCGAGAGCGTCAGCATCCAGCCCGCCGCCACCGGACTCGCCGCCGCTGCCAGGCTGCGCGGCACCGAAGTGACGCTCGCCGCCGCAGCGCGCTCCTCCGGCGTCACCACCGCCATGACGTAGGAGGTCCGCGTCGGCACATCCATGTTGGAGAGCGCGCTGCGCAGCAGCAGCAGCGCGAGCGCGGCGCCGAGGTTCGGCGCGAAGGGCACCAGCGCCAGCAGCAGGTTCGACGGCAGATGCGTCCACACCATGGTGTTGATAAGGCCGATACGCCGGGCAATGCGCGCCGCGGCGAGGTATGAGGCGGCGGCGAGCAGACCGCTGCCGAAGAAGAAATATCCGGCGGCGGCGACGCTGAGGCCGAAGCGGTCGAAGAGCCAGAGCGCCAGCAGCGACTGCACGATGAAGCCGCCGCCGAAGGCATCGAGGCTGAAGAGACCCGCCAGCACCAGCACGATGCGTCGCGAAGGGCCGAGCGGCCGGGCGGGCGAGGCGCGGCGATGCACGGTTTGCCCGGGGAGCCGGCGATAGAGCAGGTAGGTGGCAAGGCCCAAGAGAGCATAGAGCGCGAACATCGCCTGAACCGATTGCAGCAGGCCCAGCGGCGTCAGCGCGTCGATGATCTCAGGGAGGCCGGCAGCGAGCGCTCCGAGTGCGGCTAGCAGGGAGCCGGTAAGGCTGTAGGCGGCGAAGAGCGCGGTGCGCGAGCGGTCGGGCGTGACGTCGGCAAGCAGCGCCTGCTCCAGCGGGAGGAAGAGACTGACATCGCCCGAAGACGGGTTCAGCGTGCCGAGAAAGCCCACCAGCAGCAGCGGCCAGAAGCGCGTCTCGAGCGCAAAGCCCATGCCGGTTCCGATCATCAGCAGGGTGGCGCCGAGCAGCAGCAGGCGATGGCCGTAGCGCTGCGCGCGGAATCCGACGAGGAGGGTCAGCCCCGCCGAGCCGGCGAGCGTTGCCGCCGTGAGGATGCCGATCGCGAGGTCGTGGAAGCCCAGGAGTTTCAGGTAGAGCGGCAGGATGAGGCTCACGAAGCCGTCGCCGAAGGCGCGCAAGCCGCGGCCAAGGAGCAGGAGCCGCGCCTCGGGTCGCGCATCGGGCGGCAGCAGGAGCATGGGCCCTAGCCGCACTCCACGCCTCCAGCACCGCCCCGTCGGCGCCAAGTCTCGTACACCCTCGCCTCTCGGGCCGCCATCACGCTCCCTTCGCCATAGCGAGCGCACTCTATCCCGCCGCCGCCACGCTTGACTTTCAAAGTACTCTGCAATATCGAGTCCTCTATATTTTGCGCAAGAGGAGCGCATGGGCGAGCCGTACAGCACCGCTGTCGGGGATCAGCCGGCGGTCCGGTTGAGCCGGGTGGAGAAAACCTACCGCACGGGAACAGTGGCGGTCGCCGCGCTTCGGGGCATCAGCCTCGACATCCCGCGCAACCGCTTCACCATGATCATCGGCCCCTCCGGCAGCGGCAAGACCACGCTGCTCAATCTCATCGGCTGCATTGACGCCTCCACCTCCGGCAGCGTCGAGGTCGGCGGCCGGGCGATCGGCCGGCTCGGCGACAACGCGCTCGCCGATTTCCGCGCGCGCAACATCGGCTTCATCTTCCAGGGATTCAACCTGATTCCGGTGCTCTCGGCCTATGAGAATGTCGAGTACCCGCTGCTCCTGGTCGGCATGAAGGCGGCGGAGCGGCGCCGGCGCACTCAGGCCATGCTGATCTGGATGCTGGGGCCGCTCACGCACCGCCAGCTGGGCGCCTTCTGGCCAAGCCTCGTCATGTTCTGCCATGTGCTGATGGGACTTTGGCTCGGCGCGTTCTATATCGTCGTCGGCATCACGGCGACCGTGCTCATCCTGGCGGGATATTTCTGGGCGGGCGAGTGGTATCCGCTTTGGCTCGCGGCGACGGTGGGCGGCGGACTCTTCGCCAGCGGTCTGTGGCTGCGCCGTCAGGGCTAGGCTCCTAAATGAACGGATTGAACGACGTCATCCACCAGGCGGTGCGGCTCAAGATCATGGCGGCGCTCAACGTGCTCGCCCAGGACGCGGCACTCGAGTTCACCCGCCTCAAGAATCTCGTCGGTGCCACCGACGGCAATCTCGGTGCACATCTCGACACGCTGGAGAAGGCCGGCTACGTCGCCATCGAGAAGCGCTTCGTCGGCAAGAAGCCGCAGACGCGCATCCGCCCGACCCCCGCCGGGCGGCGCGCCTTTGCCGAGCATGTGGCCTATCTGCGCGAGATCATCGACTCCGGCAGCCCGCCGGCGTAAGAGCGGGGAGACGAGGCGACGATTGACCGCGCAAAGACGAAAGGAGGCCTGCTCATGCTGTCCTTGATCCTGGCCGCGATCTTCTTCGTCGCCATCCATCTCGGCATCGCCGGCACGCGACTGCGCGATCGCGCGGTTGCGGTGCTGGGCGGGAAGGGCTATCAGGCGGCGTTCTCAGTCGCGTCGATTGCGGGGCTTGCCTGGCTCGCCCTCGCCTATCGTGGTGCGCCCTACCTGCCGAGCTGGGGCTTGCTGCTCTGGTGGAAGCCGGTCGCGGTCGCGCTGATGCTGCCGGCAACGCTGCTGGTCGTGATCGGCCTCACCACACCGAGCCCCACCGCGGTCGCGCAGGAAGCGCTCCTCGCCCAGCCGGCGACGGGCATACTCCGCGTCACCCGCCATCCTTTCCTGATCGGCACCGGCATCTGGGCGCTGGTGCATCTGATCGGCAATGGCGACGCCGCCTCGCTGGTGCTCTTCGGCAGCCTCACCCTCGTCGCCTTCGCAGGCACTCTCTCGATCGACGCCAAGCGCCGACGCGGCGCGGGCGCGGCCTGGGAGCGCTTCGCCGCGGAGACCTCGATTCTGCCCTTCGCCGCCATCGCGCAAGGCCGCAACCGGTTCTGCCCGGGCGAGATCGGCGCCAAGCGCTGGCTGGCGGGGCTTGTCGTCTATGCGCTGCTGCTCGGCGCGCATGGCCCGGTGATCGGCATCTCGCCCTTTCCCTAAGCGCCGCTATTCTGCCGCTCATGCGCGGCACCCCGCTCACCCTCTGCATGAGCTTCTGCTTGCTCGTGGGCATTCTGCCGCTTGCCACATTCGCGGCGCTGCTGCCCGGCTTCACCGCCGACTGGGGCCTGAGCAACGCCGAGGCCGGATGGATCAGCGGCATCTATTACGTCGGCTACGTGCTCGCCGTGCCGTTCATCATGAGCACCACCGATCGCTACGATGCGCGCCCAGTCTATATCGCCGGCACCGCGCTCTCGGCCCTTGCCACCTTCGCCTTCGCCGCGTTCGCTGCGGGATTCTGGTCGGCGCTCTTCTGGCGCGCCGTCGCCGGCGTGGGGCTTGCGGGCACCTATATGCCGGGACTCAAGGTTCTCACCGACCGCAGCCGCAACCGCGACGCCTCGCGCGCCGTGGCGGTCTATACCGCCTGCTATTCGTTCGGCACCGGGCTCTCCTTCCTGCTCGCCGGCTGGGTGGAAGCGCTCTACGGCTGGCGCATGGCCTTCGTCGCCGCGGCCTTGGGCCCGGCGGCGGCGATGCTGCTCGCCGCGACCCTGGTGCGGCCCGAGGCGCCGCTGCCGCGCCCGAGGCGCAGCAGCATCGTCGGCGATTTCCGCCGGGCTGCACGAAGCCGCGCCGTCATCGGCTACATCCTCGCCTATTCGCTCCATAACTTCGAAGCGCTGGCGATGCGCTCCTGGGTGGTGAGCCTGCTCGCCTTCGCCGCGGCGCGCGCCGGCACCGCTGCCTCCGCCTGGACGCCGACCGAGATTGCCACCGCCGCGACCCTGGTGGGCGTTCCCGGCACGGTGCTCGGCAACGAGCTCGCGTTGCGCATCGGCCGGACGCGCGCCGTCACCCTCATCATGCTGAGCTCGGCGGCAGTAGCGGCCGGCGTCGGCTTCGCGGCCAAGGACAGCTATGCTTTGCTGGTAGCGCTGGTGGTGCTGCACGGTTTCGCCATCCCCGCCGATGCCGGCGCGCTCATGGCCGGCACCGTCGAGACCGCGCCCGCCGAGGTGCAAGGGGCGAGCCTCGCGCTGCAGGCGAGCGCCGGCTTCGGCGCCTCCTTCGTCGGGCCGCTGGTGATCGGCATCGTCCTCGATCTCGCCGGCGGGACCGAGAGCACCGCCGCGTGGCGGGCGGGCTTCCTCACGATTGCTGCCTTCGCCGCGCTTGGGCCGCTGGCGCTCAGGCTCGCCGCAGCACCTCAGCGATGACCGTCGGGCGAAGCGGGCGCGTCCTGCTGATCGGGCTCGGCACCGCCATCGTGCCGCTCGACACCGCGGTCAACATCGCCTTCCCACCGATCACTAGCGCCTTCGCCCTGCCGCTGGCGGAGATCCAGTGGCTGGTAGTTGCCTATACGCTCACCTATGCCGCGCTGCTGCTGGCGATGGGGCGAATCGGCGATCTCGCCGGGCATGGCACCATTTTCCGCGCCGGCCTCGTCTGGAGCGCGGCGGCGCTCATTGCCTGTGCAGCGTCGCCAAACTACGCGCTGCTGCTCGCCGCACGCTTCGCGCAGGGCATCGGCTCGGCCTTGGTGCTCGCCTGCGGACCGGCGCTCCTCATCGCCCTCTATGACGAGCGCGAGCGCGCCCGCGCGCTTGGTCTCTATACGCTGATGTTCTCGCTCGGCATTGCGCTCGGCCCACTGCTCGGCGGCGTGCTCATCGCGCGCTGGGGCTGGCCTGCGGTGTTCTGGTTCCGCGCGCCGCTGGCGCTCGCCGCCTTCCTGCTCTACCGCGATGCCGCGCCGGCGAGGCGAGGCGAGGCCGCGGGCGAGCGCTTCGATTTCGCCGGCGCGGGTCTGCTGGCGCTCGCGCTCGCCGCGCTGCTGCTGGCGATCCATCGCTTCGGTGCCGGCCGGGCGGCCGATCCCTGGGCGCTGCTCTGCGCCGCGGGTGCGGCCGCCTGCTTTGCCGGATTCATCCGGCAGGAACGGCGGACGCGCCATCCGATCATCGATCTCTCGGTATTCCGCCGACGCGGCTTTGCGCTCGTCAATGGCGGCAGCGTGCTGGTCAACCTCGCGAGCTTCGCCGTGCTGCTGCTGGTGCCTTACGAGCTCGCGCGGGTGGCGAAGGTGCCGGACGCAGCGGCCGGCGCTGTGCTGGCGATCTCGGGCTTCGCTACGGTGGCGGGTTCGCCCTTGGGCGTAGCGCTCGTGCGGCGGCTCGGCGCGCGCAGCGTCACGACGCTGGGCGCGCTCATCACCGCCGCGGGGCTCGCGCTCATCGCAGCCTACGCCGGCGCGCTCGGCGGACTCGTCCTCGGCCTTGCGCTGCAAGGGCTCGGCCTCGGGCTTTTCCAGTTCGCCTATATGGAGGTGGTCACCGGCAGCATCGCGCAGAGCGCGCGCGGCGTCGCCGGCAGCCTCGCCCTCCTGACCCGCACCATCGGCATCGTCGTCGGTGCGTCGCTGCTGAGCGTCGCCTACGCCCGCTTCGAGGCGCACGCGCTCGCCGAGGGCAGCGCCGCCCTTCCCGCCTTCCTCGACGGCTTCCGCCTCACCCTCGCAGGCGCCGCCGCTCTGGCGGCGCTTGCGGCCGCGGCGGAGGCGGCACTGCTACTGCGCCGGTGAGCAGCGCTTGAGCCGCGCTTCCTGCCGCCCGATACTGCGGACGGGGGTCGGAAAAGCGGGGTCGCCATGGATTTCGGGCAGTTCAACCTGATGAGCTATCGCACGCCGGGGACGCCGGCTGAGCGGCTCTATGACGAAGCGGTCGCGCAGGTGAAGGCGGCCGAACAGGCGGGCTTCGCCATCTCCTGGTTCGCCGAGCATCACTTCTCGAATTACTGCGTCTGCCCTTCACCGCTGATGATGGTGGCGCGGCTTGCCGGCGAGACGAAGCGGATCAAGCTGGGCAGCGGCGTGGTGGTGGTGCCGCTTTACCATCCGGTCCGCCTCGCCTCCGAAATCGGCATGGTCGATGCCCTCACCCATGGCCGACTCGTGCTCGGCATCGGCAGCGGCTATCAGCCCTACGAGTTCGAGCGCTTCGGCGAATCGCTGGAGGACTCGGCCGACAAGCTGATCGACTTCGTAGCGCTGCTCGAGAAGGCGCTCACCGAAGTCAGCTTCCGCCATGAGAGCCCGCGACTGAGCCTGCCGGAAACGCACATCGCGGCGCAGAGTCTGCGCGGCGTCCCGGACATTTGGATGGCCGGCGACAATCCGCGGCTGCAGCGCATGGCGGCGGCGAAGGGCTATGCGGTCATGGTGACGCCGCGCCATTTCACCGCCGAGATGCTGGCGGCCGCGCGCCGGCGTTACGAGGAGATCTATCGCCAGGAAGGCCAAGATCCGGCCCGGTTGCGCTTCGCCGTGCTGCGCCATGTCTGTGTCACCGAGGACCGCGCCGTCGCGCGCGACTTCCTCGAGAATGTCCGCCACCAAATTCGCCTGTCGCAGAGCCTGCGCCATCGCCAGCAGGCGATAGCGGGCGGCATGCTGTTGGAGAAGCCCTGGGAAGGCGAGATGAGCCTCGACGAAATGGCGCGGCACATGCTGGTGGGTAGCGCCGAGCTCATTGCCGAGCGCATGGCCGAGGAGGTCCGGCGCGCCCAGCCCTGCCACTACCTGCTGCAATTCCAGGCCGGCGATTCGACGCTCAATCTTGCGCTTGCCTCGATCGAGCGCTTCGCCGCCGAAGTGCGGCCGCTGCTGGAAAAGGCGGTGGGGCCGCTCGAGCGCATCGGCGTCGAGACGGCCGCGCCGGCCTGAGGCGCTTCAGCGGCGCGAGTGAGCGGCGAGCCGCGCCTCGACGAGCTGCCGGTCGCCGCGCGAGGCCTGGCGGAAGCGGCGCGGCGAAAGACCGGAGGCGCGGTGGAAGCTGCGCACGAAGTTCGAGAGATCGCCGAAGCCGACCTCGAAGGCGATGTCGGTGATCGACTTCTGCGGCGCAGCCAGCAGCCGCGCCGCGCGACGGAGCCGCGAGCGGACCAGATATTGATGCGGCGTGATGCCGATCACGGCGTGGAAGAGGCGCAAAAAGTGGAAAGGGCTGAGCCCCGCCTCAGCGGCGCTGCGCGCAAGATCGAGCGGCTCTGCGGCATGGGCATCGATCCAGAGCGCCGCCTCGACGGCACGACGGCGGTCGCGCGCGGCAGGCGCTGCCGCTCGCCGCTCGCGCGATGCGGAAAGCGCCACGAAGCGCAGCGCGAGCGCGATGCCGGCTTCGTCGAGGCCGATATCGCTTTCGCCCGAGGCCGCCCCCTGCGCCAGCTCGCCCCACACCATCAGCTCCGGCAGGGGCGGCAGCGCAACGGCGCGCCACGCCGCATCGGCGCCGCCGAGCGCCTCGACCAGCGCCGGCGCGAGCTGGAAGGAGAGGCATTCGTCGCCCACGACGTGGTCGTGGCTGCAGGTGTACTCGTCGCCCGGATAGCCGATCAGGAGGGAACCGGCGACCAGCTCGAAGGAGCGACCTCGGCTGCGGCAACCGAAGCTGCCCTTGCGCACATAGGAGAGCGAGTAGCCCCCATGGCACTCGACGAAAAGCGGGTCATGCGGCTTGGCGGTGCAGCGGTAGTCGATGGCGGCGAGCAGCTCCTGCCGCAGCAGCGAGGCGATGGGCATGAGCGCCGTCCGCGAGGCTACTGCTTTGGACCCCAGAAGCTGCACCAGCCCTGCGGGCTGATCTTGCCCTTGACCAGCTTGCAGGAGGATGGCGGTGTGAACTGCAGGCAGGTAGCGCAGGACTGCGCGCCCTTGGGCGTCGGCTGATACTCGGCGTCCTTCTGCGACATCTTCTCGTCGGCGAAACTCTCTTTGGCGCCAAGCCCGAGCAACGGCGCGGCCGCAGCGACAAGCGCCGCGCGGCGCAGCATCGCCCGGCGGCCAACAGCGCGCTTCACCCGATCATCGTCCTTCATCCGCAAGACCTCCTTCGTGCCAAACACGCAATTTCGCGATTTGCGGCGAACCTACCACGATAAACGGCGGATATTCGACAAGCGTTCGCCGCGCGTCGCCGGCTCAGCCTGCGCGCCGCTTCAGCTCGACCAGCGCCGCGCGACGATCGGCTTGGAAATCGCCGGCGATCCACCACTCCTCGACTTCCTTAAGCAGCCGGCCGATTTCGGGGCCGGCGGGAAGGCCAAGTGCCGTCACGTCGCGGCCTTGCAAGGGAAAGCGCAGCGTGCGGCATGCTTCGGCGAGCGCGAGCAGATGGCGGACGCGTGCGGCATCGCCCCCTTCCGCGGCGATCAGCAGCACCGCATCGCAATAGAGCTCGGCGCCGAACCGCCAAGCGAGACGCCGCTGGGTGCGGTCGTCGGCGGCGAGGTCGAGCGGCGGCGCCGCTTCCAGCGCCAGCAGCCGGTCGCGGTCGGCGGCGGAGAGCTTGAGCCGCTCGGCAGCCGACGCCGCATCGCCCGCAAGCAACGCCGCAAGCCGACGGATCGCATCGGGCGCTTCTTCCAAGCGGATCAGTCCTTCCAGCCGCTCGAGCCGGCGGGCTTGGGGCAGCAGCACACCAAGCACGCCGTCCTGCTGCATCAGCCGCAGCGTCGGCACCGGGTCGGCGGCCACCAGCAGCTTCAGGAACTCGCCAGCGACGCGCTCGCCCGAGAGGTTGGGCAGCAGCGACGCGAGTGCGCGGCACGCATCGCGTGCGGCTCTATCTGCCTCGCCGCGACCGTAATGCGCCTGGAAGCGATAGAAGCGCAGGATGCGCAGCAAATCCTCGCGGATGCGGGTCGCGGCATCGCCGACGAAGCGCACGCGCCCCGCTTGCAGATCCGACAGACCATGAACGGGATCGAACACGTTCCCCTCTGCGTCGAGGAAGAGCGCGTTCATCGTGAAATCGCGACGCATCGCATCTTCCGCCCAATCGACGGTGAAGGCGACGCGCGCATGCCGGCCGAAGGTCTCGACGTCGCGGCGCAAGGTGGTGATCTCGAGCCGGCGCGGCGGCACCACGGCAGTCACCGTGCCGTGGGCGAGCCCGGTCGGGACCGCCTTGATCGCCGCCGCCGCGAGCCTGCGCATCACCTCGCCCGGCGGTAGCGGCGTCGCGAGATCGATGTCGCCGATGACGCGGCCGAGCAGCGCATCGCGCACGCAGCCGCCGACGAAGCGCCCGGCGCCGCCCAGTGCCGCCAGCACGGCACGTACCGGCGGCTCCTCCATCCAAGGTTGCGGGACGATGCGCCAGGCCGGCGCTTCGGCGTCATTAGCCGGCATCGGGTGGCGCCGGCTCGATATGACCAGGGACGATCTTACCGCCTTCCCAGCGCGGCGGCACATAAACACCTTGGGCGGAGCCGCCGATCTGTACGCCAATGAGGTAGATCACCATCACCGCCAGCACGACACCCGCCGCGGCGAGCCAGGGCCAAGGCAGCGTCCGCGACGGCCCCGCATCAGCTGGCCTGAGATGCCGCGCCGCAGCGATCCACAGCAGGTAGAGCGCGGTCGGCAGCAGCAGCGGCAGGACGATGGTGAGAAGGATGCGCAGCATCAGCTCAGCCGGTCAGCACTTGCGCGAGATTGACCAGCATGCCTGCCGTTGCACCCCAGATATAGCGCTGCTGATAGGGCAGCACATAGAAGACGCGTTGCCTCCCTTTGAACTCGCGACTGTCGCGCCGGTGATTGGCGGGATCGACGACAAAGGCGAGCGGCACCTCGAAGATCTCGGCGACCTCGACCGGGTCGGGACGCGACGGATAGGGCGCGCGCACCAGCCCCACCACCGGCGTCACCTCGAAGCCGGTACTGGTGACATAGGTGTCGAGCCGGCCGATCACCTCGACATGATCGCGCGGCAGCCCGACCTCCTCTTCGGTCTCGCGCAGCGCGGCGGCGACGGAATCCGCGTCTTCGGGCTCCTGCTTGCCGCCGGGAAACGAGATCTGCCCGCCATGGGCGGCGAGGTGCTGCGTCCGCTGGGTCAGCAGCACGGTGAGCCCTTCCGGGCGCATGACCAGCGGCACCAGGACGGCCGCCGAGGTCAGCGGCACCGCCGGGGGTGTGCCGCCGGGCACCAGCGAATGATCGCCGCGGACCGCTGCCAGCGTCGCGGGATCGCTCGAGCGCCAGCCGGACACCGAATGCGCGAGCCGGCGGCGCACCTCGTCGGGCGTCAGGCTTCCAGGCGACCCAGCGGAAAGAAGGTTCCCTTGCTCCATACACCGAACAGGGTCGCGTCGCCGACCCGCTCCTCTCGCCCCAGCTCCACCAGCTCGTAGAATACCGGCCGGTTGATCCGGGCTTCCAGACCGTCTCGCACGAGAATGTAGGGGCTGGGCTCGCCGGTGGCGAGATCGTTGACGACACGTAACGGATGCTCGCGATCGGCCGCCACAGTATCGTCAATATTGGTGCGGAAGATCAGCTCCTGCTGCGGGCCCTCGCCTCGCCGCGTCAGTTCGACAGCGACAAAGGGCGCGTCCTCAACAGTGATCCGACCCCGCTCCGCCGGCGTTTGCAGCCAGAAGCCGCCATCGGCCTCGCGCCTGAGCACGGTGCTGAACAAGCGGACGAGCGGCAGGCGGCGAATGGGAGATCCGCGATAATACCAAGTTCCGTCGCGCGCGACGGTGATATCGAAATGACCGCAATCGACGAGAACACGCCCGGGCGCCGCGGCGGGCTCTCCGCTAGGCGAAACGAGCCGGCCGGCGAGATCGTCGAGAGACTTTGAAGGGGCCGCCTTATCCGTCATGATCACCCCTATATGTAGCAAGAGGAGCCGCGCTCGTGAGTGTCACTGAAAACCTGGCGCAGACCGGCGGCCCCGCCGACCTCGTCGCCGAGATCGACGCTCTGGGTCAACGCTTGGCGCAGGTGCGGGAGAGGATCGGCCGCGTCATCTTCGGCCAGCGCGAGGTGGTCGATCAAGCGTTGATCACGCTGCTCGCGGGCGGGCACGCGCTGCTGATCGGCGTGCCGGGCTTGGCGAAGACGCGGCTCGTCGAGACGCTGGGCACGGTGCTCGGGCTCGAGGACAAGCGCATCCAGTGCACGCCCGACCTGATGCCGGCGGACATTCTGGGATCGGAGGTACTGGAGGAGAGCGAGAGCGGCCGCCGCTCCTTCCGTTTCATCCCGGGGCCGGTGTTCTGCCAGCTCCTTATGGCAGACGAGATCAACCGGGCCAGCCCGCGCACGCAATCGGCGCTGCTGCAGGCGATGCAGGAGGGCCGCGTCTCGGTCGCGGGCCAGTATCATCCGCTACCCCGCCCCTTCCACGTGCTGGCGACACAGAACCCGCTGGAGCAGGAAGGGACATATCCGCTGCCGGAGGCGCAGCTCGACCGCTTCCTGCTGCAGATCGATGTGGGTTATCCCGATCTGGCCTCCGAACGGCAGATGCTGGTCGCCACCACCGGCGTTGCCGAGGAACAGGTGGGCGCGGCGCTTTCGGCCGGCGAGCTGCTCGCGGCGCAACGCCTGGTGCGCCGCGTGCCGGTGGGCGAAAGCGTGGTCGAGGCGATCCTCGCGCTGGTGCGCTCGGGACGCCCGGAGGAGAGCGAGATCGCCGAGGCGCGCCAGCACATCGCCTGGGGCCCGGGCCCTCGCGCGAGCCAGGCGCTGATGCTCGCCTGCCGCGCCCGCGCGCTGCTCGACGGCAGGCTCGCGCCGTCGGTCGATGATGTGGTGGCGCTCGCGCCGCCCGTGCTGCGCCATCGCATGGCGCTCAATTTCGTGGCCCGCGCCGACGGCGTCACCATGGCCGCCATCATCGACCGCCTGATGGCGCCATTGCGCTGATGGCGGAAGCGGCGCTCCAGCACCGCGCCGAACAGCTCGCGGCGACGCTGCCGCCGCTGCTGGTCGAGGCCGAGCGTGTCGCGACCACCGTGGCGCAGGGCGTGCACGGCAGGCGGCGCGTCGGCACTGGCGAGACGTTCTGGCAATTCCGCCAATACCAGCCGGGCGATCCGGTACCGCGCATCGACTGGCGCGAGAGCGCGAAATCGATGCGGCTCTACATCCGCGAGACGGAATGGGAGGCTGCCCAAAGCGTATGGCTGTGGCGCGACGCCTCGCCCTCGATGGACTATACCTCGCGAGCGGAGCTGCCGACGAAGCGCAATCGCGCCGATCTGCTGCTGCTCGCGCTTGCGGCGCTGCTCATCCGCGGCGGCGAGCGTGTCGCGCTGCTCGGGTCCGGCCTGCCACCATCGACCGGCCGCGCGGTACTGAGCCGGCTCGCGCTGACGCTGGGACGACCGGGCGAGCCAGCGGGACTTCCGCGCTTCGAGCCGCTGCCGCGCCACGGCCAGGCGGTGATGATCAGCGACCTGCTGGCGCCGCTCGACGAGATCCACGCGCTGGTCGGTCGCTTTGCCGCTTCGGGACTGCGCGGGCATCTACTGCAGGTGCTCGACCCGGCCGAGGAGACGCTGCCTTTCGCCGGCCGCGTGCGCTTCGAGGGGCTCGAACGCGAAGCGCCGCTGGTGATCAGCCGCGTCGAGACGGTGCGCGAGGCCTACACGCGGAAGCTCGCGACGCATCGGGAAGGGCTCGCCGCGATCGCCCGCGCCACCGGCTGGAGCTTCGGTATGCATCGCACCGACCGGCCGCCGCATACGGCGCTGCTCGCGCTCTACGGCACGCTGGCCGAGCCCAGGCGAGGATAGCGGACGATGCTCTCGCTCGGCGCCCTCGCCTTCGCCTCGCCCTGGCTGCTGCTGGGTCTCGCGGTATTGCCGGTGCTGTGGTGGCTGCTGCGCGTGACCCCGCCGGCACCACGACGCATCCGCTTCCCCGCCCTTCGCCTGCTGCTCGGCCTCACGCCCAAGGAAGAGACCCCGGCAAAGACGCCGCTCTGGCTCATCCTTTTGCGCATGGCGCTGATCGCGCTGGTCATCCTCGGTCTGGCGCAGCCGCTGCTCAATCCGGGTGCGGCGCTGCCGGGTAGCGGGCCACTGGTGCTCGCCATAGACAATGGCTGGACCGCCGCACGCCACTGGGATGAGCACAGCGCCGCGGTCGACCGCCTGATCGACCATGCCGAACGCGAAGGCCGGCGCATCGTGCTGTTCGGCACCGCGCCGCCCCCGGGCGGCCGGGCGGCGCCGGCCCTCTCGGTGCTGAGGCCGAGCGATGCGCACGCCGCGGCAGCGGAACTCGTGCCCGAGCCCTGGCCCGAGAACCGCAAGGCAGCGCTGGAACGGTTTGCCAAACTCGGCATCGGCAGCGCGGCGAGCGTCGTCTGGATCAGCGACGGCATCGACCAGGGCGACGCCGCCGATTTCGCCGCGGGACTGCAGCGCTACGGCAGCCTGCGCATACTCGCCGATCCCGTCAGTGACTTGCCGCGCCTCCTTGCTCCTGCCGATACCGATCAGCCGGACCTGACGGCGACCGTGCGGCGCGCCGATGCGAGTACGCCCGATCGGTTCTTCGTTCGCGCCGTCGGCGATGACGGGCGGCTCCTCGCACGCCAGGAAGTCGCGATGGCGCCCGGTGTCGATCGTGTCGTCGCGCATCTCGCCATGCCGAGCGAGCTGAGGAACCGCGCCACTGCGATCAAGATCGAGGGCGAACCCTCGGCCGGCGCGGCGCTGCTGCTCGACGAGCGCTGGCGCCGGCGGCCGGTCGGTATCGTCGCGCCCGGACGCGGCAGCGCGCCGCAGCCGCTGCTGAGCGGCGCCTATTACCTGGAGCGTGCGCTTGCGCCCTTCAGCGAAGTGCGCCGCGGCGACGTCGCAACCCTGCTCAAGGGCGACATCGCAGTACTGGCTCTACCCGACGTGCCGCCCTCGGGAGCCGAGGAAAAGGCGGCGCTTGTCAAATGGATGGAAGGCGGTGGCGTCATTCTGCGCTTCGCCGGTCCGCATCTGGCCCAACAGACCAGCGACGATCTGCTGCCGGTGACGTTGCGGCGCGGCGGGCGTACGCTCGGCGGCGCGCTCTCCTGGGAGAAGCCGGCGAAGCTCGCGCCATTCAGCGCCGGCAGCCCGTTTGCCGGACTGGGGATCCCGCCCGACGTAACCGTGTCGCGCCAAGTGCTGGCCGAGCCGACGATTGATCTCGGCGGCAAGACCTGGGCTCGGCTCACCGACGGCACACCCCTGGTCACCGCCGCGAAGCGCGGCAAGGGCTGGCTGGTGCTGGTGCAAACGACCGCCGATCCGGAATGGTCGAACCTCGCCATCTCCGGCCTCTTCGTCGATATGCTGCGCCGGATCGTGGCGCTGAGCCAGGGCGTTTCCGGCAATGCCAAGGTCGCCCTGCCGCCGGTCGAGGCCCTCGACGGCTTCGGCCGGCTGCAGCGCGCACCGGCGACGGCGGAGACCATCGCCGCCGGTGCGCTTGCCGCCACGACCGCTTCGCCGAGCCATCCGCCGGGGTTCTACGGTACGCCCGATGCGCGGCGCGCGCTCAACCTCTCGGGGGCGGTGACGCGCTTCGGCGCGCTGGGAGCATTGCCGGGGGGCGTCACGCGCGAGGGCTATGCAAGGAGCCCCGAGATCGACTTCCGGCCGTGGCTGCTCGGCGCGGCGCTGGCGCTGGCGCTGATCGACCTCGTCATCGCCTACGCGCTGCGCGGACTATTGCCGGGGGCCGCACGGCGCCGAGCCGGGGCAGGGATCGGTGCAGCCTTGCTGCTGGTCACGCTGGGCGCGCTGCCGGCGCATGCGCAGGACCCGGACGACAGTTTCGCGATCCAGGCCACGAGCGAGCTCCACCTCGCCTATGTGCGCACCGGTATTCCCGATATCGATGCCGAGTCTAAGGCCGGGCTCACCGGGCTTTCCAACATTCTCAATCAGCGCACCGCGGCCGAGGTGGCAGCGCCTATGGAGGTCGATGTCGAGCACGACGAGTTGATCTTCTTCCCGCTGCTTTATTGGCCGGTGGTGGAGGGGCAGGCGCTGCCCTCGGCCAAGGCGATCGAGCGTGTCAACCGCTATCTCGCCACCGGCGGTACGATCCTCTTCGACACGCGCGACCAGGGCGAGCATACGGCCTTCTCCGCCGGCGCGGCGCAGCAGCGTCTGCGCCGCCTAGCCGCCGGACTCGACATCCCGGCGTTAGTGCCGGTCCCGCCCGATCACGTGCTGACCAAATCCTTCTACCTCATGCAGGATTTCCCCGGCCGCTGGGATGGCGGCGGGGTCTGGGTCGAGCCGGCCAATGACCGCGTCAATGATGGCGTCTCCAGCGTCATCGTCGGCAGCAACGAGTGGGCTGGCGCCTGGGCGATGGACCAGAATGGCAATCCGCTCTACCCGGTCGTACCAGGCGGCGAGCGCCAGCGCGAGCAAGCCTATCGCTTCGGCGTCAACCTGGTGATGTACGCGCTGACCGGCAATTACAAATCCGACCAGGTGCATGTGCCGGCCATTCTCGAGAGGCTGGGGCAATGACCGTCGCCGGCTACAGCCTCGCCTTTTCGCCACTGTTGCCCTGGGCTGCGATCGCGGCTTTCGCCGCGTTTGCGGCGATCGCGCTTGCCTTCGGTGCCTGGCGCCGTGCGCGCGGGCTGGTCTGGCGCACGCTGGGCCTCGCGCTGCTGCTGCTCATCCTGGTCGACCCGTCGCTGATCGAGGAGCAGCGCCAGCCGCAGCATGACGTGGCCGCCATCGTCGTCGATGACAGCCCGAGCATGCGCATTGGCGACCGGCGTCACAATGCCGAGGCGGCGCTGAAGGAGCTCACGCAGCGCCTCAAACGGTTCAAGGATCTCGATGTCCGCATCGTCCATGCCGGCGCCCCCGATCCCAACGCGGCGCTCGCCGACACCGGCACCGAGCTCTACACCGCGCTGAGCCGCGCGCTTGCCGACGTGCCGCGCCAGCGCATCGCCGGGGCGGTGATGATCACGGACGGCGAGGTGCACGACATGCCGCCGCCAAGTCGGCTTGCCTTCAAGGCGCCACTGCACGTGCTACTGACCGGCAATCCGGGGGAAGCCGATCGCCGCCTCGTCGTCAAGAATGCGCCGAGCTTCGGTCTCGTCGGCAAGGAGCAGCAGGTGGTGGTGCGGGTCGAGGACTTGCCGCAGGGCGCGCCTGGCGGGGAGGCGCGGCTCACGCTGCGCAAGGACGGCGGGCCGCCGGTGACCAGACTCGTACCGGTGGGCAGCGACATTCCGCTCAAGGTCGCAATCGACCATGGCGGCCCCAATGTCTTCGAAGTGTCGGTCGATGCGGGTCCGCATGAGCTCACCCTCGACAACAATCGGGCCGCATTCGTGGTGAACGGCGTGCGCGACCGGCTCAAGGTGCTGCTGGTCAGCGGCGAGCCGCATCAGGGCGAGCGCACCTGGCGCAACATCCTGAAATCCGATCCTTCGGTCGACCTCATCCACTTCACTATCCTGCGCCCGCCGGAGAAGCAGGACGGCACTCCGATCCGCGAACTGTCGCTCATCGCCTTCCCGATCCGCGAGCTCTTCGACGTCAAGCTGCACGAGTTCGACCTCGTCATCTTCGATCGCTATCGCCACCGCAGCATCTTGCCGCCGGTCTACCTCGACAACATCGCACGTTATGTCCGCGATGGCGGCGCGTTGCTCGAGGCGGCGGGCCCGAGCTTCGGCACGCCGCTCAGCCTCTACCGCACGCCGCTCGGCGCGGTGCTGCCGGCCGAGCCCACCGGCAATGTCTATGAGCAGGGCTTTCAGCCGCGCATTACGGCGGTCGGCGAACGCGACCCTGTCACGGCCGGCCTGCCCGGCGACCCCGGCGACGGCAACGCCCCCAAATGGGGCCGGTGGTTCCGCTATGTCGAAGCCGAGCCGCATCGCGGCGTCACCGTGATGAGCGGCTATGACGGAAAGCCGCTGATGGTGCTCGATCACGAAGGCAAGGGCCGCGTGGCACAGCTCCTCTCCGACCAGATGTGGCTCTGGACGCGCGGTTTCGAAGGCGGTGGGCCGCAGGCCGAACTGCTGCGCCGCGTGGTCTATTGGCTGATGAAGGAGCCGGAGCTCGAGGAGAACGATCTGCGCGCCAGGGTGCAGGGCAACCGCCTGGTGGTGACGCGCCAGTCGCTCGAGCCGGACGACCGGCCGGTACAGATCGTCGGGCCCGGCGGCAAGCTCGAGACGCTGAAGCTCCAGCCGACGCATGGCGGGCAAAGCAGCGGCAGTCTGGCGATCAGCGAAAGCGGCCTCTATCGCGTCAGCGACGGCACGCACACGGCGCTTGCCGCGGCCGGCGCGCTCAATCCGATCGAGTTCGCCGACGTCCGCACCACGGATCAGAAGGTGAAGTCGGACGTGCAGGCGACCGGCGGCGGCATCTTCTGGGTCGGCTCGGGCGCCGTGCCGGAGCCGCGGCGGATCGACCCCGATCGCAACGGCGCAGGCCGCAATTGGATGGGATTCCGCGCCAATGGCGACTACGTCGTCACCGGCGTGCAGGAAATCCCGCTGCTGCCGGGGCTGGCGGCGTTGCTGCTGGCGCTCGGCCTTTTCGTTGCCGCTTGGCGCCGCGAGGGGAGATAGCGCCGGGAAAGCGCGGAACCGGCACCGACGCTTTGCCTCCCGCGCGACTTTTCCGCTAGTTTTGCTGCGCCCGCAAAGGAGGCGGGAAGCGTGCTGAGACAGGTTCTTGCTCCGATCCATCCCGATGGCTGGCGCTTCATCGCCATCTCTGCAGTGTTGACCGCGCTGCTGTTCTGGTTGGCGCAGCCGCTGGGCTGGCTTGGCGTCATCGGCACGCTCTGGTGTGCCTATTTCTTCCGTGATCCCTGGCGTGTGACGCCGTTGCGCGACGGCCTGGTGGTCGCACCCGCCGATGGCCGCGTCGTGTCGACAGGACCGGCACTGCCGCCGCCGGAGCTCGGACTGGGCGATGCACCGATGACGCGGATCGGCATCTTCCTCAACGTCCTCGACGTCCATGTCAATCGCGCGCCGATGGCCGGACGCGTGGTGAAGCGTGCCTATCACGCCGGCAAGTTCTTCAACGCCAGCCTCGACAAGGCGAGCGAGGAGAATGAACGCATGGCGATCCGCCTCGCCACCACCGAGAGCGCCGACATCGCCGTGGTGCAGATTGCCGGCCTCGTCGCGCGGCGCATTGTCTGCACCCTGGCCGAAGGCCAGGAAGTCGCCGCCGGGCAGCGCTTCGGCCTTATCCGTTTCGGCAGCCGCACCGATGTCTACCTGCCCACAGGCTGGGCGGTGCTGGCGCTTCCCGGCCAACGGGTCGTCGGCGGTGAGACGGTTATCGCCGATGCACGCTCACAGGAGCCGCCGCGCCGCGGGGTCAGCCACTGATGCGCCGCTCGCGCCGTATCCGCGTCCGACCGATCACCAGCCTGTCGCTCAACCGGATGATTCCGAACATCCTGACCTTGCTGGCGCTTTGCGCTGGGATGACGGCGATCCGGTTGGCGGTGACCGGCAAGTACCAATCTGCCGCCGCCGCCATCATCATCGCCGGCGTGCTCGACGGCATCGACGGCCGCATCGCGCGCCTGCTCAAGGGGACCTCGCCCTTCGGCGCACAGCTCGATTCGTTGTCCGATTTCGTCAGCTTCGGCGTGGCGCCCGCGGTGCTGCTCTACGCCTGGACGATGGTGAAGCTGGCGAGCATCGGTTGGGTGCTGGTGCTGCTCTTCGGCGTGTGCTGCGCGCTCCGCCTGGCGCGCTTCAACACCCAGCTCGGCGCGGAGCTACCGCCCTACGCTTATAATTTCTTCACCGGGGTTCCCGCCCCGGCGGGCGCCGGGCTGGTGATGATCCCGATGTTCGCCAGCTTCGAGTTCGAGGCCGAGTTCTTCCGCTCGCCCTATCTGAGCGGCATCGTGCTGGCCGGCGTCGCCGTGCTCATGGTGAGCCGCGTGCCGACCTTCTCCTTCAAGCGCTTCCGCGTGCCGGGCGAATGGGTACTGCCGATGCTGCTCGGGATTGGCGCGCTGGCCGCCTTTCTCACCACCGAGCCCTGGGGCACGCTCCTCGTCATCGGCGCGCTCTATCTCGCCTCCATTCCGCTCAGCGTGCGCTCCTACCGCAAGCTGCGCGAGGCGGCGGAAGAGCTGCGCGCCATGCCGCGCCACGAGAGCGAGGCGGAAATCGCGCCGGGCACCGGCCACCACCGCTGAGCATAGCGGCAAGAGATCGCCGGCAGGGAACCGCGACGCGTCGGTGTTCAAGGCGCACCGAGCGCTGCTGCCGATTCGGATTGCGGCGCGCCGGACCCCGTGGGCTGCCTCTCGCGCAGACTCGGCAGCAGGACGAGCATGGTGGTGCCCCGGCCGCGTTGGCTGTCGATATCGAGCCGGCCGCGATGCAGATCGATGATCGCCTTGGCAAGCGGCAGGCCCAGTCCAGTACCCTCGTAGCGCCGCGCCATCTTGCTGTCGACCTGGCCGAAGGCGGTGAGCGCGATCTCAATGTCCACGTCGCTCATGCCGATGCCGGTATCGCTGATCGTGACCGAGACATGATTGTCGTCCCGCCGTTCGGCGCGCACCGTCACTTTGCCGCCCGCCGGGGTGAATTTCACCGCATTGGCGAGCAGATTGATGAACACCTGCTGCAGCATGCGGGTGCTGCCGCTGACGGCGGGAAGCGGCCCCACGAAGTCCAGCGTGATCGCGATGCGTTCGGCCTCCGCCTGGGACTGCACCATGCGCAGCGCCGCTTCGATTGCAGGCACGAGCTCGACCCGTTCCTCCCGGTCAAGCGTGGCCTTGCCCGCTTCGATCTTCGACAGATCGAGAATGTCGTTGATGATGCGCAGCAGATGGCAGCCGCTGTCATAGATATCCTTGAGGTAATCGCGATAGCGCTCGTTGCCGATCGGGCCGAAGGTCTCGTTGCGGATCACTTCGGAGAAGCCGATGATGGCGTTCAAGGGCGTGCGCAGCTCATGGCTGGTATTGGCGAGGAAGGCGGACTTCGCCCGGTCGGCGCGCTCGGCATCCTCCTTGGCGAGGCGCAGCTTCGCCTCGGTGAGGCGGTGGCTGTCGACCTCGTGCTCGAATTCCTGCTGCTGCGCCACGACAATGCCGGCGTAATAGAGCGCCATCAATGCGACGAAGAAGCAGGTGCAGAGCGCCGAAATAACACCGATGCCGGATAGCGCCGAGAGCGGCACGTGCTGGGGCATCGGTACGCCGGACTCGATGATCGCGTAGAAGACCAGCACCTGAACGAAGATCATCGCCAGGGTCAGCAGCCGTAACCGCGAATGGCCGCCGAGGTAGAAGGCGCCGGAGAGCGGCACCACGCCGATCCAGGTGAGGAAAGGCGAGCTGACGCCGCCGTAGCTGAAGGATCCGAACAGGATCAGGAAGGTGAGATGCTGCACCGAGAGCGGCGCCAGCAGGGTCAGCCAGCCGGTGGCGCGCAACACGAAGGGATAGACATAGAAGCCCACCATCAGTCCGACGATCGCCAGATAGGCGGCGCCCGGGTGCGGATCGATAAAGGCGAGGTAGGCCGCCAGCGCCAGGCCCAACGGTGTCCCCAGGACATGGGCGATGACGTACATCCGCGCCCGCCGGTGGACGGTGGGGTCACGTTGCAACGCCCTCGGGATGAACCAGTCGAGCAGCGGAAATACGGCTGCCGCCTCGACGCCGGGCATGGAGGTGCGAACTCCGAGCTGGGACACGGTCTGGCTAGGAGCCGATCATACCTTGGAAAAGTATCAAACGGGAATTACCGTCGCCGAGCCAGCACCGCGTCCGCCACGAAGGGGTTGTCGCGCCGCTCCTGGCCAAAGGTCGAGAGCGGGCCGTGCCCCGGCACGAAAGTCACGTCATCGCCCAGCGGCCAGAGCTTTCCGGTGATCGAGCGGATCAGTTCGGCTCCGTCGCCACGTGGGAAATCGCTGCGCCCGACCGAGCCGCGGAACAGCACGTCGCCGACGAAGGCAAGCTGCGATGGCGCGTGATGAAACACGACATGTCCCGGCGTATGGCCTGGGCAATGATGGACTGAGAGGCTCTGCGCGCCGATGGTGACGCCATCGCCCTCCTCGAGCCAACGGTCGGGCGTGAAGGGCCGGCAGCCGCTCATGCCGTAGCGGAGACCAGCCTCGGCGATGCCATCGATCCAGAACTGATCCTCGCGCTGCGGCCCCTCGATGGGAACGCCAAGCTCCCCGGCAAGGTCGGCGACCGCACCGGCGTGGTCGAGGTGGCCATGCGTCACCAGAAGCTTCTCGATCACCACACCCTGCGCCTCGGCCGCGGCCAAGATACGATCGACCTCGCCGCCGGCGTCGACGACCGCGGCGCGCTTGGTCTCGTTGCACCAGACCAGAGAGCAGTTCTGCTGAAACGGCGTTACCGGAATGATGACGCCGCGAAGCGGAGGAAGCGTAGTCACGGCACCCGAGGGCGGATGGAGTTCGAGCCGAGCTTTAGCAAATCCGCCCTCTCCTGTCCTGCGGCGACTCCGGCTACCGGCCGGCGGCCCGCCAAGCCAGCCGGCAGAGACGCGTCGAAGCCAATCCCGGGCTTGAGCGCTGCCGGTCGTTCGCCGGGTGCGGCAACGCCGGCCCTCGCGGCGCAGCCGGGGTCCGATGCCGCTCGGCACGAAACAGCGCTTGGGCGAGCTGCGTCGAAAGGCCCGGCGCCGACTGCGCTCGGGTGATGGCGTCAGAGCCGAAGGGATGGCCGAAGCCGGAATTTCCCTCCATGCGGGTCTCTCCTGTCTTTTAATCTTGCGACGACGAGGCCGAGCCTCGCGCCGGTCGTGCAGGAGAGATGTGCTGCAGTGCAGCAGTCGGCAATGCAGCGCACCGCGAATAGACTATTTGCTCCCGGTAGCCAATCACATGTTGGCGGCCTTCGGCAGCATCGGCGCCACACGTCCCGGACACAGGCGCTCCACAAGGAAGTCGAGGAAGGTGCGGACCTTCACCGGGACGTGTCGACCGGGTGGGTAGACCGCCTGCACCACCACCTCGGTAGTGCGATAATCGGGCAGCAGGCGCACCAGATGCCCTGCCTTCAAATCCTCGCTGATATTGACCATCGGCAGCAGGCAGATGCCAAGCCCCGACAGCGCTGCGGCGCGCAACCCTTCGATGCTGTTGCTGCGGAGATTGCCGGCGACCTCCACCTCATGTTCGCCATCCGTCCCGCTCAGATGCCAGCGACCCTCGAGCGGCGAGTGGATGTAGATGAGGCAGTTGTGCTGCTTGAGGTCTTCCGGCTGCTGTGGCCTGCCGTAGCGCGCGAGATAGTCAGGCGAGGCACAGAGCGCCAGCCGGCCGACGCCGAGGCGCCGCGTTCTCAGGCTCGAATCGGGCAGCGGCCCGCTGCGCAGCGCCAGATCGAAGCCTTCCTCGACCATGCCGATCATCTGGTCGGTCATGACCAGTTCGAACACCACCTCGGGGTAGAGAGCGACGTAGTCGTTGATGAGCGGTGTCACGAGCCGCGCCAGCGAGACCGAGGTGTTGAGGCGCAGCGTGCCACGAGGCGTCGATTGCTGCGCGCTCGCCGAGCCTTCCGCCTCATCGATCTCGGCCAGGATGCGGCTGGCTCGGTCGTAGAAGTCGCGGCCGATCTCCGTCAGATTCACCTTGCGCGTGGTGCGGTTGAGGAGCTGGACGCCGAGCCGCTTCTCGAGCGACTGCACATGCCCTGTGACCACTGCCGGCGAGACACCAAGCCGCCTCGCAGCGCCGGAGAAGCTCCCGCTGTCGACCACCTGAACAAAGGCCTGCATGCTCATGATGCGGTCCATGCGCGCTACCTCCGGACACACACCGCCTCTAAGTAGGAACCCAGACGGCCATGGCCAAGCCGCGACGGCGTGTCGCACCCGCCGTCAGCTGCGCTGAAGGAGGCCGAAGACCTCTGCCAGGAGCTGATAAGAACGCAGCCTTGCAGCAAAGTCATAGCAGATCGTCACGACCACGAACTCGCTGACGCCATAGAGCGCGCCGAGCGTCAGGAGCTGCTCCTTGACCTGCTCGGGGGCGCCGACGACTTGGCGCCGGCGGTTGAAGGCGAGGCGCAGGCGGTCCTCGCGGCTATAGGGATGGGCTTCCGCCTCCTCAACCGACGGGAACGGCCCAAGCTCCCCGCGATCGAGCCGGAGCCGCCAGAGATCGCGGGAGAGTGCCAGGCGCTGCGCCTCCGCCTCGCCGTCGGCGCAAAGAACGAAGACGCCGATACTGCCCTGAGGCGCGGCGAGCCAGGGCGAGGGGCGGAACATCTCGCGATAGGCCGCCATGATCGCCGCGCCGCCCTGATCGGTGATGAAATGCGCGAAGGAAAAGGCGCAGCCGAAATGCGCCGCATAGGCCGCGCTCTGATCGCTGGAGCCCAGCAGCCACAGCTCCGGCGCGCCGGGGCCGCGCGGCTGCGCATGGACGGCGGCGAAGGGATGTCCCTCCGGCAACGTGTCGCGAAGATAGCCGACCAAATCAGCGATTTGCCCGGGAAAATGCTCGATGCCGAGAGCGCCCGGCCCGTGCTGCAGCGCCCGGGCGGTGAGGTAGTCGCTGCCGGGGGCGCGGCCGATGCCGAGATCAATCCGGCCGGGGTAGAGCGCCTCCAGCACGCGGAACGTCTCGGCCACCTTGAGCGCGCTGTAATGGCTCAACATGACGCCGCCCGTGCCAATGCGCATGGCCCCGGTGGCAGCGGCCAGCCGGGCCACGAGGATCTCAGGCGCCGTGCCGGCAAGCCCGGCGGAGGAATGGTGCTCGGCAACCCAATAGCGGTGGTATCCGAGGCGCTCGGTGGTGCAAGCGAGTTCCACCGTCTCGGCGATCGCCTGCGCAGGGCTGCCGCCGGCGCGAATCGGCGACTGGTCGAGGACGCTCAGGGTGATCTCCGTCGGCACGCCAGCAGGTGTAACCCGGAATTCTCATGCGGTCACGTGCTGCGCATGACCCGCCGGGAGCCGCCGGTCGCAGTGCGCGACGCTCACCAGTCGATGGTGAGGACCCGGTCGCGAATGCTGTAGCCGCTGAGCCGATCAAGAAAACTCATCCCGAGCAGCGAAACCGGCATGGACTGCTCCATCACCACCGCCGGCACCTCCGTGACCTCGAACTGGCCGAGGCGCAGGCTGCGCAGCCGCACCGGCGCGGCGCGGGCGACACCGTTGGCGGTGTTCATGGTCTCGCTGAAGCGGAGATCACCCGGCGCGATCCCCACGGCGCGCGCATCCTCGGGCGAGAGCGCGACCATGCTGGCGCCGGTGTCGAGCAGGAAGCGGATCGGCGCTCCGTTGATCGAGGCATCGATGAGGAAATGCCCATGGGCGTCGGCCCGATAGACGAGTCGGTTGGGAACGGGCCGCGCGGCGAGCGCTCCGCCGGAGCTGGCCGGCCGCGAAATCCCGGCGAGGCCGGCAGCGCCGAGCAGGGTCGGCAGGGCGAGGCGCGAGGCGAGGCCGAGCGCCAGCGCGAGGGCGACGAAGCTGCCGACGATAATCATCGTCGACTGCAGCATCCCGCCGCCAGGGCGGTGACGAGAAGTGGCGCCGTCTTCCGCCTGGTCCGGCTCGTCCAGGTCGCGCGAGCGCAGCGCCGTCATTTCGTCAGACGCAGGCTGTTGAGCGAGATGGCGATCTCCTCGAAGGCAGACGTCAGATCGGCCGCAGTAGGCGCCGCGTAGAACGCTCCCGGCGAGGGCCCGGCGCAGCTCTGAAGCTGCGTATTGGTGGCGCCATCGCCGAGTCCGATGGTGTAGATGATGATGCCGGCCGCCTTCATGTTGTTGCAGACGGTGGTCAGCCGGTTCTGCATCGAGGTGAGCGCAGCGCTCGCCGTGGTGACGCCGAGGAGACCGTCGCGGATGTAGCCAAAGCCCGTGTAATCCGGATAGTCGCCGGTGTCGTTGTCGCCATCGGTCTCGAGCACCACCGCCTTGATCAGGCTCGGCGTGCCATAGGGCTGGCCGTCCGAGAAGGGCGGATTGGGCGACAGCGCTCGCCAGCCCCAGATCATGCCGACGTCGATCGCAGTGCCGCTATTGGCGCGCGACGCCATACCGGTCGCGGTGTTGTCGAGCTGAGACTGATCGTTGGTGAGCCGCACCATGGGCATGGGACAACCGAGGTTCGGCCCATAGGACTGGTAGTAGGCGCCTGAGCTGGTGCTGGCGTAGTTGCCATTGTCGGTCTCGACATACTGCGCTTTGGCCGGCTTCGACGACGGCACCCAGACGTTGTTGGAGCCGCTGTAATTGCTGCCGCTCTGGCTCACCCAATAATAGGGCGTCCAGGGTCCGACCCAGCCGCCGGACGGCTCGGTGGTGTCGACGTTGCCGCCCGTGGGCTCGACGGCGCAGCCGACCCATTCAAGCGAGGTCTGACTCTGCGTCGAATCATAGGTGATGTTGAAACCTGAAGCGTCGAGGATCGGGTTGCCCTTGTAGTCCAGATAGGCCGGATTGCCTTTGGAATCGACATAATTGGTCCTCTGGCCCCTGCTGTTGGTATAGGTGCCGCTGGTCTTCATCACCATGTGGGAGTTGAGATTGGCGCCCATGGCCGGGCCGATATTGACCGAGGTCACATAGGGCACCACCGCGATCTTGAGCTTGCTCGTATCGGTGCTCGCCGCAAACAGCGTGTCGATGATCTGCTTGGCGTCGGTGCGCAGCGTGTCCATATGCGTCGGCGGCACACCTTGCGCGCAATTGCTCATCATGCCGTCACCGCACATCATCGATCCGGTGTTGTCGAGCACCAGCGCGAGCTCGAGCGAGTTCGTGCCGCGGGTAATCTGGTTGCTGACGGTGACCGGAATGGTGTTGACCTTCATCAATTGGAGAAAGGTCGTCGGAACCTCGACCGAAGCGGTAAGGTTGATCACCGGCTGCGTCGGATCGGTCATGGTGACGCTCAGATTCGTCGTCGTCGCCATCGATGGATCGTTGGCGTCGAAATAGCTCTGCAGCCGGGTCTGCAAGGCTTCGGCATTGAGCGTCGTGCTCGAGGCAACGGCAAGCGCCGCCGAATCGAGAGCTGACTCGAGCTCGGAGCGCACCATGTAGGCTCGTCCTGCATCGATGGCGATGCCGGCGCTTACGACGACCGGAATGGCACAGAGGGCGAAGATCAGCGCCACGTTGCCCTCGCGGCGCCGGACCAGCCGGCCGAGACGCGCGAGCGAAGCCTTCATCAGATGAGGCATGCTGGGAGCTCCTCGTTTGTCTTCTTCGGCGCTCACGGGCACTTGCTGTTGTTGTCCAGAAAGCTCGGCACGCACACGACATAGCGCGGCCGGCCATACGCGATGCTGGAAAGGGGATATGTTGCGTTCAGCACGTAGCTGATCGGCGAGGTATAGGTGTAGGTGGTGCGGACGACGAGCACGCTGTCGGTCGAGCCGTTGGTACCGAGGCCGCTTGCGACCGACTGCAGGCTGATCGGCGCGGCTCCATTCACCTCGTAATGCCAATCGAGCACCGGCGCGCCGGAATTGTAGGTGACGCTGGCGTAAGCAAGTTGCAAACCGGCGGTCGGCAGCGGCGTCATCACCTGGATCGCCGCTTCGTCGAAGTTCGTGAAGTCGGCGGTTTGAAGGACGTTGCCCGCCTTGGTCTGGCCGATGAGATCGGCTGCCGTTTCAGTGGCGTCGACGAGCTTGATCTCCGCCAGGAGCAGATTGCTCGCCTCGAAACAACCTAAGAAGAGCGTGAGCAGGATCGGCAGAAGAAAGGCAAACTCGACCGCTGCGGTGCCGTTCGCATCGCGGCAGAAGCTCCGCCAGATGAGTGCCGCGCGCCACGTTTTCATGGGAAGGGCTCGTTCTGGAAGACCACCGTAGACACCAGGTTGGCGGTGTAGGAGTTGGCCAACGCGGTCTGCTGGCTGCCAAGGCCGAGATAGCAGCTGCCGACGGTCAAGCAGCGCCCAACCCAAGGGATGATGAAGGGCCGTGCATAACTGACCCGGACGCCGACCACCTCGCCGCCCGTGCCCGGCGAGAAGGGACATGCCGTGCCCGTTCCCGCCTGGTCGGCGTTACGGGTGCAGGGCGGAAAGGCGATCGAGGCGAAGCCGTTCGGAAAATCCTGCACCTCGAACAGCACGTTGCCACTGTCGCAGGAAAGCGTCGGTATCACGCTGTTCAGCTCCGCGCAGAGCTGGTTCTGGAAGGCGGTAATCGGGCTACCCTGCGCCTGCACCTGACCGGTGCGCACGAGACGCGCCGCGCTGCGCGTCGCGCCGTCGAGCGTGAACTGCGTCAGCATGGTGAGCCCGAGCTCGATGATCGCCAGCAGCAGCAGCACGAACATCGGGGCGATCAGCGCGAACTCGATCAGGACGTTGCCGCGATCGTCCTGGGCAAAGCGGCGTGGCCAACGCATTGGCACCCTTCCGGCGGCAGCCCTTCCGGCAGCCGCAGCTAAACATAGAAAGGCACAATGAGTATTCGGGCACGCGCGCGTCGGCAACAAAAGTCGCCAAGGAAATTAAATAAATACGCACAGCAGTGCGCAGAGGTCTCGAGAATTACTTGCTATTTATCGGGAAATCCGGGGAATTGCCGAAAGCCACGCAATCCCAGACTATTGAGCGACACCCAGCGCCTGCTCGCGGGTCGCGGTGAAGCGGAGCGCCGGCCACTCGCGGATGGTCGTGTTGAGATCCCAGGCGTTGCGCGCAAGATAGACCGGTGCCTGGTCGTGATCCTCGGCGAGCGCGGAGCGGTTGGCGTCAGTGAAGCGCTTCAGCTCAGCCGGCTCGCCCACGACCCAGCGCGCCCCTTCATAGGGCGCCGGCTCGAAGCGCACGCCGAGCTGGTATTCGGTCTTGATGCGGGCGGCGAGCACGTCGAGCTGCAAGGCGCCGACCACGCCGATGATCCAGTCGCCGCCGGTGAGCGGCTTGAAGATGCGGGTCACCCCTTCTTCCGCGAGTTGCTCGAGCGCGCGGCGCAGGTGCTTCGATTTCAAGGGATCGTCGAGACGCACGCGACGCAGGATCTCCGGCGCGAAGTTGGGAATGCCGGTGACGCGAATGTCCTCCCCCTCGCTCAGCGTGTCACCGATACGCAGTGTGCCGTGATTGGGTATGCCGAGGATGTCGCCCGGCCAAGCCTCCTCGGCGAGGTTGCGCTCGCGCGCCAGGAAGAAGACCGGGTTCTGGATGCTCATCAGCCTGCCGCTGCGGCCGTGGCGCAGCTTCATGCCGCGGCGGAATCGGCCCGAACAGACGCGCAGGAAGGCGATCCGGTCGCGATGCTGCGGATCGATGTTGGCCTGCACCTTGAAGACGAAGCCGGTGACATTGGGCTCGTTGGGCTCGATCGGGCGGGGCTCGGCCGGCTGCGGCCGCGGCGACGGCGCAAGCTCGCCAATGCCGCGCAGCAGCTCGCGTACGCCGAAATTGTTGAGCGCGCTGCCGAAGAACACCGGCGTCATGTGGCCCCCGCGATAGGCGTCGCGCGAGAAGGTCGGGCAGAGGCCGCGCGCCATCTCGACTTCTTCGCGCAATTTTGCGAGCGCCGCCGCGGGCAGCAGATCCGACAGCTTCGCATCGTCGAGCCCGGCGCAGCGCACCGGCTCGGTAACGCGCTCGCCCTCGCCGCGGGCGAAAAGCAGCAGCGCGTCCGCGAAAAGATCGTAGGTTCCGAGAAAATCTCGACCCATCCCGATCGGCCAGCTCGCGGGCGTCACCTCGAGCGCGAGCCGGCGCTCGACCTCATCCATGAGATCGAAAGGGTCGCGCCCCTCGCGGTCCAGCTTGTTGATGAAGGTGATGATCGGTACGTCGCGCAGCCGGCAGACCTCGAAGAGCTTCAGCGTCTGCTCCTCGATCCCCTTGGCCGCATCGATCACCATCACCGCGCTATCCACCGCCGTGAGCGTGCGATAGGTGTCCTCGCTGAAATCCTGGTGGCCCGGCGTGTCGAGCAGGTTGTAGGCGAGGCCGCCATGCTCGAAGCTCATCACGGCAGAGCTCACCGAGATGCCGCGCTCCCGCTCCACCTCCATCCAGTCCGAGCGCACGCGCCGCCGCTCGCCGCGCGCCTTCACTTCTCCGGCGAGCTGGATGGCGCCGCCGAACAGCAGCAGCTTCTCGGTGAGCGTGGTCTTGCCGGCGTCCGGGTGGGAAATGATCGCGAAGGTGCGCCGTCTGGCGATCTCGGCGGCGGGCTGTTGCATGGCGGCTGAATAGAGACCCTGGCGGGCGAATTCAATCGATTCCGCCGCGCCGGTTCACGCAACCGTCACGAACAAGTGAACAATTACCGACGGCCGCTATCCCCGCGTGCGTGCTAGAGAGGATGCCCGGGAGGGTCATCCGATGAGGCCGATCACGCTGGTTGCCGGAGCGTTGTTTGCGCTCCTCACGGTGCCTGTACTGGCACAACAGGGCACGCCGACCAATATCCGCGGCACGGTCGCCAGGGTCGAGAGCGTGACGCTTGTGGTCAAGTCCCGAGAGGGCGGAACCGAGCGCATCGCGCTCGCGCTCGGCTTCGCCGTGCTTGGAGTCGTAAAGCTCAAGCTCGCCGATATCAAGCCAGGCGATTTTGTCGGCATCGCCGCCGCCCCCGGCCGCGACGGCAAGTTGCACGCGCAGGAGGTGCTGGTCTTCCCGGAGGCTGCCCGCGGCACCGGCGAAGGCCATTACCCCTGGGATCTGCGGGGCAAGGACGACACCATGACCAACGCGACGGTGAGCGGCATCGTCAGCCGGTCGGGCGACCGCTTGTTGAAGCTCGCCTACAAGGGCGGCGAGCAGGAGATCGGCGTTTCGGCCCGCACGCCGGTGGTCACCTTCAAGCCTGCGCCGATGACCCTGCTAAAGCCCGGCGCCGCCGTCTTCCTGCGCGCCCTGAAGCAGCCGGACGGCGCCCTCTCGGCAGAACATGCCATCGTCGAACAGCACGGCGTCAAGCCGCCAATGTGACCGGCGCTCGTCCATCCAGGCGCTAGCCACGCATGCGAGAAACGCCACAAACGAATCTGGTGCAAGACGCAACAAACTTTCACGCTTCCTGCCTTGATCGGCGCCGCAGCGCGCCTACCTCTAAAGAAGGCGCAATATGTGCTGGAGGGTGCCCAATACGCATGACTCCACCGGATCATTGGTGACCAGCGCCGGAACCCAGGCTCGGTCGCGTGACCGGGCGGTGAGCTCACCGAGCCACCCAATATGAACCCCGCCACTCCCCTGGATGGCGGGGTTCGCGCATCGAGTTCGGTTGGCGGCGTGACGCCTCGGCGTCGCCGGGTCCATGCCCTCGGCAACTATAGGCGATTGAAGCTTTTTTGCGACTTTGCGAGGTTTTTTGGCGCCGGCTGCAACCTTTGGCGGGGCCGGCTGTTCAACCTCGGCGTAGGCCCGACCGGGCAGCCTTTCGCCTCCTGGTCGGGCGCGAGGACATCTCCTTCCATCGGTTTGCACCGCATGCCCAATCCAAAAGACTGGTTTCGACGCCGCCGCATCCCGACCGCCGAGGTCGAAGAAGACGCAGATGCCGATCCCTTCACCACGGAGGGGGTGCTTGATCTCGGGCGCGCGGCGACCTTGCTGCGCGAGGCGGAACCGCTCAGCGAGCCAAGGGCATCACTCGCGGCCGAAAGGCGCGGACCCGTGCCACCGCCGGCCACTCCGATCCTGCACCGCGACCGCGCGGTCCTCGAGCGCAGCGCCTTCGCCGTGCGACCTGAAATCCTGCGCCCGGTCGAGCCGCCCCGCCGCGTCGAGTTCGGCGCAGCGCCGCGCGGCGCAGCGCCGGCGCTCGCGTCCTCCGCCTCGCCCTTCGCCCTGCGTCGTGCCAACGTGCAGCTCGCGTCGGCGCCGCATCCCATGGAGTCGCCCCTGCCCTCGGCCGAGCCACCGGCGCCGCGGGCGCCTGAGCATGTCGCGCATTCCGCCCACTCTTCGCCATCGGCGAGCGCGGAGCGGGATATCGATCAGGCAGCATTCACCCTGGCAGCCCCTGGCGTTTCCTGGAAGCGTCAGCGCACGCCCCTCTCCGACGGTGGCCGCACCAGCGCGCTGCTGCGCGAGGCGTTCACGCCGACCCGTCCCAAGCACGGCACCGCGCTGTTCTCCGGCCGCCTCAAACAACTTCAGCGCATCATCGCCGCGATCGAGGAAGAGCGGGCGCACGTCATGGTCTACGGCGAGCGCGGTAGCGGCAAGACCTCACTCGCCAACGTGCTCGCGGTGAAGGCGGAGGAAGCGGGGTACATGGTCCTCCGCTTTGCCTGCAGCTCCGAACTCGGCTTCGATGACATCTTTCGCGCCTTCCTGCGCCGCATGCCGGCGACACTGCTGCCCGACGGCGTTGGCGCGACCAGCCGCGCCGGCATCGACAATTTCGAGCAGCTGCTCCCCGGGCGTTGCGGTGTCGGCGAAATCGTTCAGCTCTTCGAGCGCGTCTACGAAAAGCATCTCATCCTGATCATCGACGAGTATGACCGCGTCACCGACGAGGACACCAAGGCGAAGCTGGCGGAGCTGCTGAAGAATCTGTCGGATGCCAATGTCGCGGTGACGCTGCTGATCATCGGCGTGGCCGAGAATGTGGGACAGCTGCTCGGCAAGCATCCCTCACTCCAGCGCACCATCGTCACCGTGCCGATGCCGCTGATGTCGCGCCGCGAGCTCGACGGCATCATCGCCGCCGGCGAGGAAAAGGCCGGCCTCGCCTTCGATCCTTGGGTACGCCAATCGATCATCGAGCTGGCGCAGGGGCTGCCCTATCACGCGCAGCTCCTCTGCCTCTTCGCCGCACGCAGCGCGTCGCGGCGGCAGTCGGCGAGGGCAGCATGGC
>Ga0134128_10000962_pt1 | contig 38928 bp, 31 predicted proteins | sample KB31754_FD_96462 | JGI IMG/M metagenome (GOLD analysis project Ga0134128, IMG submission 96462) | Terrestrial soil microbial communities with excess Nitrogen fertilizer from Kellogg Biological Station, Michigan, USA - KB3-175-4 | ecosystem: Environmental > Terrestrial > Soil > Unclassified ...
AGACTGAATGAGAAAAAAATTTATTCCGTGAGAATTTCGCATCATCGGCATTTCTATCAAAGCTCGGTGATCAGACCTTATAGTGTGCAAGTGCGCTCGTATGGCCCCGACGTGGCGATTGCAATTTTGGGGAGTAAATTTAAAGCGCCACCATTGATGACTCAATCTCTCAGCTGGCGGCGAGATGCTTTTTTTGAAGGTTTGCAATTTTCTCTTCGCCACCACAAGGAAGATAAAAAACTCATTTTAGATTTTGAAAAAGATTTGCCAGCCACTTTCAAACCATTTTTTACTCACGAGCAGCGCAGTTTTGATCGCACTGTTTTTTACACTCCAGAAATAAACGGCGATGCTCTTCGCCAGTTTTTAATGGCGCAAGTGAAGATGTCTCAGAAAGAACCCGGCTGGGAAGAAAATGTCGAGACCACTTGTCTTTGCCGTTGGGGTGGAACCAGATCCTATGAAGACTGGTGGGTGCCGCGTCCCAGTGACGATATTTTGCGAGGCATGATGATTATCGGCGCCGATTTCCTTGCCAAAACTGACGTTCGCGCGATACTGGAATTGTCTCTCGAGCATTGTCGCATTTAAATTGAAACCAAACTTGATTCAAAGATTGAAATGGCGAATTTCGAAAAAACCAAAGCCATCATTTTGCGTGCCACCAAATATTCCGAGTCAGATCTGATCGTGCAGGTGCTGACGATATCAGGTGAGCGGTTATCCCTGCTTGCTCGCGGCGCTCTCAGGTCCAAAAAAAGATTCGGCGGCGGAGTCCTCGAGCCCACTCACTATGTTGAGATTTCTATCCACCGAGCCACTTCACAAGATCGCTTATCGATCCTTGAAGAAGCAACGCTCCTCGAAGATTTTAAAAAAATCAGACAAGACTACGATCGCCTCGAAGTCGCTTTTTTTATTCTTGAAACACTGACCCGAATCAGCCAAGAAGGCGACTCGCTCTCCGACGGCCTTTTTGATTTAGCAGGCCACGCACTGAGATCTTTGCAAGAAGCCAAAGATCTAAAAATCTTCCAACTGCATTTCGGTCTTAAAATTTTACATCAGCAAGGAATGCTCGAACCCGAACCTTGGATGCAAATCTTTTTCAAAACTCCGCTCGCTCAACACGCGAGCCTCCCAGAAGGCATCGATCCCAACAAAATCCACCACTGGGCCTGGGTCGAATCACAACTCCGCGAATACCTGAATTAAAATGTCTAAAAAGCTTTCGACCAAGTGAAGCCGCCGAGAATGGTGTACTTGTTGTAATCCGAGGGGCTGTCTGTTGAGCTGTTGATGATATAATTGCCGGTGAGATTGAGAGACAAATTTTCTGTGATGGATTTTTTAAGCCCCAGCATGAAATTGAAATCATTGTCTTTGCGTCCGGTTTCATGTTTCGTGTAGTTGGCGTTGTAGTAAAGCAATCCGCCTGTCCAAGTCATGTTCCACCACGTCGGTGCAAAGTAAGTCGCGCCGAGATCAAAGCGAGTGTAGGTCTGATCATCACCCTCGGCATTATTCTGGCTGACAGCCACATCGCCGATCCAGGCTTGCGTTTTTCTGCTATCCATAAAAAGAGTCTGTAAAGATGTCAGCGTGATTCGATTTTCTGTCTGATTATCAGCTGTGGCGGCACTGATGTAGGACTGATCATGACGAAGTTCGATCATGTAAGTGGCGAACCAATTTTCAGTCATCACAAAGGTGTTGTCGTTTCTTAGAACTTGAGACTCAACAATTGTTTCCCGGTCACCGATGCCGTCAAGATTCATGTGAATTGTTTCAAACGAGGGAGTCAGCCCCATCTGATAACCGCGACCGAAAGCTTGTCCTTTGTAACGGTAGGGAAGTGCTACGGAAAGAAAGAGAGGATCCGTATTCTGAAAATAACTGTTCGGCTGGAATTGAGTACTTTCAGAATACATATCGCTGTAATTGAGCACCGCGGAAAGCTCATGGGTCTGATTGTAAATCGGGCGGTACTCCAGTGATGTTCCGTAGGCCCATCGATAGCCCTCAAGATTTGTAGGCGCGCCGGAACTTCCGGTGGAGTTTGAAACCAGCAAAATATTCGAGTCATATTCAAGGCCGCCATTCAGGGTGACGATAAATTTTTTCGAAGCCTCACGCTGGAATGCCATGACGTTGGCGATTTGCTCGATATAATTTTCAGCCTGCTTATCCATGCGCGGATCTTGCGAGTTATCGAGGACATATTCGAAATTATTTTTTGCAGTTTCAAAATCTTCTTTTTGATAACGAATCACGCCGGCATAAAATGCGGCTGATGGAGCAAGGACTTTGTCATTTTTTGTTTTCACTTGATCGAGCATTGTCAGAGCGGAGTCATATTCATTGAGCTTCATATGATTCAGCGCTTGATAATATTGCTTTTCGGTTTCATTCACTCCGGGGCCTGTGGCGAGACCCAAAATCACTAGCGACTTGTTGTAATTATCAGCCTTGTATAGAGTCACACCGTACTGATAATAAAAAGTATCATTCGATGGATCTAGATCCACAGCTTGATTAAAAAGTTTTTCAGCTTCGGTGTAATTTCCCTTTTGGTAAAGATCCATGGCTTGGGCGGCAAGTTCCTTCGCTTTTTCAGAGCGATGCTCTCGCTCGTGGCTTGCCATTTTGTCTTGCTCGGCACGCAGAGTTTCTTGCTTTGCCTTTTCCTGAGCCTCCATGCTTTGGCGAGTCAGGTCTTGAGCCGCCGCAGCGTCTTGCAGGCTTTTTTCAGCGGCCATTTTTTCAGCTTTTGTCTGAGCTTCCAACGCTTCACGTGTCACGGGCACTTGGCTTTGCATTCGAGTTCTACGGAATTCTTCATAGGCAGCAATCGCTTGCTCACGAGTATCGAAAACAGAAATTTTCTGAAGGTGACTGCCAGTTTGAAAAAAGATCGGCTTTTTGACCAAGGTTCCATCTTGAATCAACTCATTGATTTTTTTCATTTGCTCCGCAGACTGCAACATCTCCCGCGGAACGAGGTAGATCTCAGGATGAAAGCTTTCTCCACCCCAAGTGACAAAATAATCGCCGATAAAAACACTGGTGTCCTCGCCGGTTTCAGCAAGCTCAATACGGACCACTTTGCCGGTGGCTGAATCACGAAGCACGATGGCGTCGTGATCAATTTCATGAGGATTTTTGTTCCAAGCCTGTGAACGATATTCAATTTTCAGAGGCTTTCGTGGATCAATTTTGATGTTTTGGTTTTGCGCCCACGCCAAAGAACTCAAGCAAAGCGCGAAGAAAAAAACTCGATGAAAAAGCACATGATTCCCTTTGAAGCCGTTTGGTCAAGTATAGGGAATCAGGTGGGCGTGGTCAAATATCGCGAAGGACCAGATTATTGCGGTTTGATCGTCACTGACAGAATCGCATTTTGGCTCTTAATTGCATTGTTCAGAAATGTACTTTGCGGCGGCGGTTGAATGGCTGAAGGCGGGATGGCAGTCACGGGTGAGACACCTGGCACTGAGGCTGGACCACGCACATTCACAGTGTTGCTTAAGTCGGGGCCTAAATCGCTGGAAGAAATCATTGAAGGTGGCGCAGAAGATGATGCCGCGACCGGAGCCGCAGGTGCCGCCACTGGCGTTTTTGCAGCGGTTGAAGTGGTCGCTGCGGGCGTCGTCAGCTTCGCATCTGTTTTTGTATCTTGATTCATTTGTTTTAAGTCAGAAGCTGGAACTGGTTTCGGAGCCTCAGGTGGTTTGGTCACGTCGCTCACCTGAGTCATATGACCCGGAGGAACATACACAGGGCTTGCAATGGTCCCTCCAGGACCGGGTTGCCCAACAGCCACCATCCCCGAGAAAGTCACGATTTGTGAGATGCGAGTTTTCGAATCATAACCCATCATGAAATCAGTTCCGCGAACTCCGGCAACAGCTGTGGGAGTGCGGATATTGAAATTTGATTTATCGCCATCATATTTTTGCTCGACACTGGCGCGCACTTTACCGAACTCCACTTTAAGCTCGACATTTTTCGAATTGCCATTGCTCTGACTTTTTTCGATGACCATTTTTGTATCAGGAGAAATATTAAAAACGTTTTTATCAGCCATCACGATTTTTGCTCGTGAATCATGACCGGCTTGAACGGTATCACCTTCAGTGACTTTGGTGCCGACTTTGGCAGGTTCTGTTTTTCCAGCTTTCGATGAAATTTTGATATCACCTTTGACGACCATAAACACGCCACCGACGACATCGGCAAAAGCTACAGAGCAAAGCAGTGAGCTCATGCCAAAAATGAAAAAACTGGCAAAGAGTTTATTTTTCAAACGCATAACCCACCTCATATCATTGAATAAATCGGCTTTTTTACACACTCTCTTGATGGTCTTGGGTGATCTTTACAGAGATTCAGGTTTGTCGATCCAATTTGATCCCGTCATTGTCTCAGAATCGTGTTCTCAAGTTGAGACGAGGCAAGAATTGCTTTGGCAATTGTTGAATCCGCTACTTTTTCTGAAGATGTTTTTCACCCATCGGATGGTGCTGTTCCAGGGTTCTTGCCAACTGATCAACACCAAGGTGAGTGTACTTTTCGGTGGCTTGCAGACTTTCGTGACCAAGAAGCTCTTGCAGAGTGCGAAGATTCGCACCGCTCGACAGGAGATGAGTCGCAAAGCTATGTCTCAAAGCGTGCGGATGGACGGGGCGCAAGAGCCCGGCCTTCGCTCCTCGCCGACGAACCCAATCATAAGCCACACGAGGATTCAAAGCCTCTCGGCCCCAGACAAATTCACCTTTGGTTTGGCGTTTGGTTTTTTTCAAAAGCGGGATCAGGCTTTTCGGCAAAGCGACGATGCGCTCTTTATTTCCTTTTCCAGTGACACGTAAAATGTGCGAGTAAAAATCCACATCACCCCAGCGCAGTTCACAAGCTTCACTAACGCGAAGTCCGCCGCCATACAAAAGAAGAAACAAAAGTTTTTCACCGACAGCTTCCGGCGATGGGTCTCGTTCAAAAGATTGCAAAACGGAAAGCACTTCATCCACTGACAAAAAATGAGGAATTTTTCGGGGGACCTTTGGCGAAGGAATTTGTCCTGCCAAATCTCGTTCGATCAGGCCTTCTTTATAGAGGTATCCAAAATAGGATTTTAAAGTGGCAGATTTGCGGTTGCGACTGGCGGGGCTCAAAGTTCCCCAACGAGTCAGTGCTCGTCGGGCTCGACTCAGAAGCTCGGTTTCAGACCACCCTGTAAATTTTTCCTGACCTTTGAGCTCAGGGAAGGCTTGGGAGAGGTCCAGGCGGTAGGCTTTGATCGTTAAAGGTGAACAAGATTCAACATTAACTAAGTATTTTATGAACTTAGAAACTGTTTCCTGAAGATTCAGAGAGGCCAGGCTAGCTTTGGCTTTGACCCTAGATTTCATTTAAATGGTCCTCACCGTGAAGTTTTTGTTAACGCTTTGCAAAATTTTTCTTGCAAAGCGGGTAGGAATTTCATATATTGCAACGCGTCTACTGAGTTCCAGGTCTCGCCCAAATGGGGGGTGCGACATCGGTTATTCAGTGAACGCACTGATCCACAACACGAAAGGTAGTACGTATGTCGAATGATATGAATTCCCCCATTCTCCCAGCTTCGCAAAATTCTCGTCAGATGGTGTGGCAAACGCCCACACAAAAAATCATCGAGCAAAAGCAGATCATCTTCAAGTCCGATATCATGACCCAGCTCATGAAGATGATTGAGCGTGTGGCTTCTTCCAACGCCAACATTTTGATTCTCGGTGAGTCGGGCACAGGTAAAGAACTGATTGCTCACACACTGCATGACAAATCGACTCGTAAGAACAAGCCTTTCGTCGCTATCAACTGCGGAGCTCTTCGTGAGACTTTGCTTGAAAGCGAACTCTTCGGTCACGAAAAAGGCTCGTTCACCGGCGCTTATCAAAAGAAAATCGGTCTTGCTGAAGCTGCCAGCGGTGGAACTTTGTTCCTCGATGAAATTGGTGAGTTGTCACAAGCCATTCAAGCCAAACTTTTGCGTTTCATCCAAGAAGGTGAAATTTATCGAGTCGGCGGTAAAGATCCAGTGAAAGTCGACATCCGTCTTGTTTGCGCGACCAATCGTGATTTGGAAAAAGAAGTTCAAATCGGCAACTTCAGAGAAGATCTTTATTATCGTATCAACACGATCGTGGCATCCGTTCCGCCACTGCGTCGTCGTAAAGAAGACATTCCTTCATTGATCACTCACTTTTTGGCAGCAGGCGATGCTCACGGTTTTATCAACCGTGGAAAACAAATGGATGAAGAAGCCATGAAAGTGATGAGCAACTATGAGTGGCCAGGAAATATCCGAGAACTGCAAAACGTTTGCGAACGTCTGACGATTCTCAGTGATGGTCACATGATCATGTTGAATGATGTTCCAGAAAATATCCGTAATCCTGAAGTCAAAGACGAAACGATGGAATATGATCAGACCATCACGCTGGGCGAATTGGAAAAACGTTATATTCTGAAAGCCTTGAATCACTTTGATGGCAATAAAACTCAGGCGGCTCAGGCGCTGGGGATCACCATCAAGACTCTGTATAATAAATTGCATGAGTATGGTGAGTTCGATCGCTTTGCGGTTCATCAGAAGCCGAAGGCTTAAACTGAGTAAAGATTCGATAACTAAAATAAAAAAGGCGACTTGTTGAAAGTCGCCTTTTTCTTTTTCAAATTTGAAAACTAACTCTTAGAAGTAACCTTCATCATCACCGTCGAGGTCTTCGTCGTCGTCATCTTCATCGTCTTCGACTTTTTCAAAAGGCTCGTCTTCTTGCTCGTCAGCTTCTTCCCAGCCTTCTGCTTTTGCGGGCTCATCAGCATCGGCTTCGAGATCTTCCAAACTGCTGGTTTCTTCGCCGAACTCATCAAGCTCTTCCATCAAAGGTTCGCCAACAATGGCAGTGGCAACAAATGCTTTTGTTACTTTAGATTTTGCAGAAGATTTTTTCGCTGCTTTTTTAGGGGCGGCTTTTTTCGCCGACTTTTTAGTAACTTTTTTCGCAGACTTCTTTGCTGCTTTCTTTGTTGCCTTTTTAGGGGCTTTTTTCGCCGATTTTTTGGCAACTTTTTTTACAGATTTTTTTGCTGTTTTCTTCTTCGCTGGTTTTTTCTTAGCCATATCAAACTCCTGAAATGTCGTTGAATTTTGACGATTTCAGCCTATCGGTAAATCTGTGAATGTGTAAATGAATTTATTCAGAACAAGACCCATGGACACTGTAGGCCAAAAAAAGAAAAAGCCCCAAGCTTTCGCCGGGGCTTTGGGCCGAGTTTTCACCCGGCCTTTATTCAGAATCTGTAAACTCAATCTTAAGCAATCAGTTTCAAAGCCAACTGATTCACTTGGTTTGCTTGAGCCAAAGTCGCAGTTCCTGCTTGCAGCAAGATGTTATTGCGAGTCATTTCAGAAGAAGCTGCTGCTACGTCAGTATCACGGATGCGTGAGTTTGACGCTGACATGTTCTCTTCCAAGACTCCCAAATTGTCGACCGTTGAAGTCAGACGATTTTGCAAAGCACCTAGATTTGCGCGCATTCCATTCACGTTGTTTTGAGCGTTATCAAGTTGGCTCAAAGCAGATTGTGCGCCTTCTTTGGTTGTATAATCCAGACCAGTCAATCCCAGTGCATCCAACTGAGCGTTATTTTCGCCCGCATTGAAAGAGATACGGTCTTCTTCTGGGTTATTGTACAAACCGATTTGGAAGTCGAACTTCGGAGTCGATCCATCCAAAAGATTTGTTGATCCCCATTTTGTCGACAAAGAAATACGTTGAATCTCTGATTTCAACTGTTGAACCTCTTTATCGACGAAGCCGCGCTCCACCGGACCAACTGTATCTGAAGAAGCTTGGATTCCCAACTCACGCAGACGAGTCACGATATTGCCGATTTCGTTCAGTCCGCCTTCAGCAGTTTGAACCATCGAAATACCATCGTTACCATTGCGACTTGCCTGACGAGCGGATCTGATTCCAGCTTTCAATCTTTCAGAAATCGCCAAACCTGCAGCATCATCTGCTGCCACGTTGATGCGGCTTCCTGAAGACAGTTGTGCCATTGAGTGATTGATCGCGCGTTGGCTACCAACCAAGTTTCTCTGAGCGTTAATCGCTGCCATGTTCGTTGTTACTCTCATTCCCATTTTTCTATCCTCCGTTAAACGTTGTTAACTTTTGCTACACATAAAAAACCTCCTTGTGTCTGTTCATAATTCCAGGTTCACCACATGTGAACTTTGGAGCGGCTTCCAAGCCTGCACTTTTTTCGGAGTGCAACCGTGTCTTACTGACGCGTCTCATTTGCGTCTCACGAAACTCATCGTCACTGATGTGAGAAAGTTGACAGGACTGCAGTCCTGATTTGCCGCATTTGCATACAATTAGACTTTTGACGGATCCTGAAAATGCAGACAGAGGTCTGGAAAATGGCTCTCAGAGCGAGAAAGACCTCGACGATAGAATGGGAAAAATGTTGCAGAGAGGAATTTTTTGCCCCGGAAAGAGTCAAATATCTTTAGATTTAATCAATTTCCATAAAGCGACAAAGTGCAATTTTGCCACTGAGCTCATAGGATTTTATTTGAAAATCTCGGCGGTGCCACTTGGAAGCGTAGCCCAAAGAGCAAGCTTCGCCATCAAAATGAGAACAATCCTCGCAGGCCATGCGGAAGTCGTATTTTAAATAATCGGAAGGGTTGATCGTATCAAATCGAATAGATGTGCGGAGGCGCTTGGGTGTTGGTATATACTTGGGGCTTTTTGGTTTGCCGCTTTGATGACTTTTTTGAGGTCTATTTGACGGTCCCGACATTGACATTCCTTATAGAGAACACATGATTAGCTGAGTTGTTCTAGCAGATCCGAAAGGCGAAATCTATTATGAATGATATCGAAAAAATGACCAGAAAGAGCCAGGAAGCCATGCAGGCCGCAGCCCAGGTGGCAGAACGTCGTGGCAATCCAACGGTCGAACCTGAGCATCTCCTCTTAGTCTTAATTCAGCAATCCGAAGGAATTGTTCCAAGGCTGCTTGAAAAAGCAGGCGTGTCGAACAAAGCCCTGATGATTGATCTGGATACAAAACTTGAAAAATTACCGCGCGTGTCGGGAAATGCCTCTAAAGCTGGAGTCTCGCAAAGACTTGTCAAAATTTTTAACAAGTCAGAAGAACTGGCTGTGGACATGGGCGATGCTTATATTTCCACCGAACATTTTCTTTTAGGAATGCTTCAATCCGGCGATGCCGAGATGGCCTCTTTTTTCAAAAAAAGCGGAGTGACTTTGGCGGCTGTGGAAAAAGCTCTGGAAGAAGTGCGTGGCCATCAAAAAGTGACCGATGATGATCCTGAAAATAAATATGAAGTTTTAAGAAAATATGGACGTGATCTCACGGCTCTGGCCGCTGAAGGAAAACTGGATCCTGTGGTCGGTCGTGATGAGGAAATTCGTCGCGTGATTCAGGTGCTTTCTCGTCGCACCAAAAATAATCCAGTCTTGATCGGCGAGCCCGGTGTCGGAAAAACCGCGATTGCTGAAGGTCTGGCGGTGCGCATTTTAAAACAAGATGTGCCAGAAAGCCTGGTTGGCAAAAAATTAATGGCTTTGGATTTAGGCGCTCTGGTTGCGGGAGCGAAATATCGTGGTGAATTCGAAGATCGCCTCAAAGCTGTGATCAAAGAAGTCACTTCCAGTGATGGACAAATTATTTTATTTATTGATGAGCTTCACACTCTCGTCGGTGCCGGAAAAACGGACGGAGCCATGGATGCCGGGCAATTGTTAAAGCCAGCTCTAGCGCGTGGGGAACTTCGCTGCATTGGTGCGACAACTTTGGATGAGTACCGCAAATATATTGAAAAAGATGCGGCTCTCGAGCGCCGATTCCAAACCGTGCTGGTGGATGAGCCTTCAACCGAAGATGCGATTACGATTTTGCGAGGACTGAAAGAAAAATATGAAGTGCACCATGGCGTGCGTATTACCGATGCGGCACTGGTGGCTGCGGTCAAACTTTCTCAGCGTTATATCACCTCGAGATTCTTGCCAGATAAAGCCATCGACTTGATCGATGAAGCGGCCAGCAAAATGGCGATTGAAATTGGCAGCGTGCCAGAAGAGATCGATGAGATTGAGCGGAAACTCATGCAGCTTCGCGTAGAAAAAGAAGCACTGAAAAAAGAGCGCGATGAAGGTGCCAAAGATCGTCTCAGCGTGATCGATAAAGAACTCTCCGAGCTGCAAGCTAAAAATCAATTGCTGCGTGAGCAATGGGAATTTGAAAAAGGTGGCATCGAAGAAATCAAAAAAACCAAAGAAGCCATTGAAAGCACTCGCAATGATGTCGCAAAAGCGGAACGGGCCGGAGATCTCGGTAAAGCCGCCGAGCTAAAATACGGTCGCTTGCCAGAGCTTGAGAAAAAATTAAAAACTTTCACTGACAAAAGTGAAAAGAAATCGACTTCTCAATCAGGTGCGATGTTAAAAGAAGAAGTCGGCCCTGAAGACGTAGCTGAAGTCGTCGCTAAATGGACTGGCGTGCCGGTGCAAAAAATGTTGGAAAGTGAAACCCATAAACTTTTGGCCATGGAAGAAAAGTTATCTCAGCGAGTTGTCGGTCAAGATCATGCTCTGAAAATCGTAGCTGATGCCATTCGCCGAGCGCGAGCTGAAATCTCAGACCCCAATCGCCCGATCGGCACTTTTATTTTCTTAGGTCCCACCGGCGTCGGAAAAACTGAAACCGTGAAAGCCGTCGCTGAATTTTTATTTGACGACGAGCAAGCCGTGATCCGTATCGATATGAGTGAGTACATGGAAAAGCATGCGGTCGCTCGCTTGGTCGGAGCGCCTCCGGGATATGTGGGCTACGAAGAGGGCGGTCAGTTGACCGAAGCCATTCGTCGTCGTCCCTACAGCGTCGTGCTGTTAGATGAAATCGAAAAAGCTCATCCCGATGTGTTTAATATTTTGTTGCAAGTTTTGGATGAAGGCCGTTTGACCGATGGTCAAGGTCGCACGGTGGATTTTAAAAACACAGTGCTCATCATGACTTCAAATATTGGCTCGCAACTGATCCTCGATCCAAAAATGTCGTCAGAAGCTCGGGAAAAAGCCGTCACCGAAGCTCTGCGCGGCCATTTCCGCCCAGAATTTCTCAATCGAGTCGATGAAGTGGTGATTTACAATTCTCTCAGTGAAAAGCAAATTCACGGCATCGTGAAAGTGCAACTCAAGGACGTCGAAAAGCGTCTGAAAGATAAAAAAATTGCGATTTCATTCAGTGACGAAGCGATCAATTGGTTGGCTAAGCGTGGGTATGACCCGGTTTATGGAGCAAGGCCTTTGAAGCGCGTGATCCAGACAGAACTCCTCAATCCACTCTCGCGGGCCTTGATCGCAGGAGAAGTGAAATCCGGTGATCGCCTCGAAGTCAAAACCGACGGTAAGAAGTTGAATTGGTAAAACACAAGGTGCTCCCGCCAGACTCTTTCCTTGTGTTTTGCAGTCCGCCGGTTTTGGCAGCCCAACCGTAGGCTGAGTCACCCAAAGAAACTGTACACGCCGAAGTTTCTTACAAATTAGTGGCCCAACAACTTGAGTAATATCAATGTGATGTAGAGGAAATACAGCACATCAATCAACAGGGCCTTTATCAATTCTAAAATTCGCCGATAACGTAAATACTTCTGTTTACGCATTTCGGAACTCCTTTGTTAAAGGCGGACCGAAATTCACTTTAAAGCGGATCTGGCGAGAGCGAGATCCGCTTTTGCATTTTTAGAACCAATAAAAAGTACGCCGTTCTTTTTGCGGGGAACATTGAGTCAGGACATTGGTTTTCTGGACTAGGATCGATCGTCTTTGCTTCTCTGTCCGAAAGCTGAGCTGGCTTCACCCTCTTCGCACAAAGAATCTTGTCTTCAAGCTGGCAAAACATCTGCACATTTATTGAACTTTGATTTGTAGCTACAAATGAGGTACAACAATGTCAGGACTTCAAGGGAAGCGGTGGTTTTTCTTTGATTGGGACGAAGAGAATGTTTTTCATCTTCTTCGACATCGGATTGAGCATTGGGAGGCCGAAGAAATTTTCTTTAATTCCTATGTCATTACGCCCAATAAGAAAAAACATGGACCCAAAAGGTATCGAATCGATGGTAGGACAAATGCTGGCCGGAGTTTGAGATTGATCTTTCAAGACTTGGGAAGCTGTAAGGCCAGAGTCATTACGGGGTGGGATTCGTGAAAAAGCTAAAATCAAAAGATTATAAGTATGATTCTTCAGAATGGGATGAGGCAAAATCTGAAAAAGTAACCCCGGAACGAAGAGTTTTGGCCGGAGTTTCAACCAGCATTCGACTTCCCAAAGAAATGGTCGCTCAGCTTAAAAAAATTGCTCGCAAAAAGGGCGACATTGGCTACCAAACTCTACTTAAAATTTGGATTGCAGAGCGTTTGGAAAAAGAGCTGCGATAGGACTTTGTGGTAAAAATCTTAAGCCGTTTTTTTCTCGTTAGACAAATTGTATTGAACCATGACTTCGAAAGTTGTGGTGTCAAAAGTGATGCGGCGACCGCGTTCGCCGCCGACGTCTTTACGAACGATCCAAATGCCAGCTTCTTTCATCATGCTTTCGGCAAGTGCAATATTGCGCTGACCAATGGCTAAACCAATGCGGTTGTCAGCCAGCACAGCGGCGCCTCCGAAAATTTTAGCCTGTAATTGATACCGATCAGCACCTTGTTTTTCCATGTGTTCAATCAGTTGTGGAATGGCAATAGCTCCATATCGCGGCGAAGGCTTTTCTCCGCCAATCACCTCGGGAAGTAAATAATGGTTCATGCCGCCGATTTTGGTCAGCGGACAATGCAGACAGACGGCCACGCAAGAGCCCAGCAAGGTCGAAATTAAGGTCTCCTTCTCGGCAATGCCGATCTGGCCGGGGAGGAGATAGAGCTTTCGTTTTTGATCTAGGAACGCTTTAGGAGTTTGAAAACTCACGGGCACCTCATTGCTTCAGATTCAGCTTCAACTGAGTCTGTAACTTATCGGCGCGGTGCTTCGAGGGCTCTACTTAAGAATGCGTGAATTTAGATCCTTGATGTCTCGCCTTGAGATGGGGGAATCGCTGTGGTACACCGATCGCATCTGATCACCTCAAAGGACGCCCTGCATGTTTTCTGGAATTGTCGAAATTGTGAAACCCATTCTGAGTGCTGAAGAAGCGCCCGGAGTGATTCGTATCAAAATCGAAAAACCAGAGATTTTTGCAGACATTAAAGTGGGCGATAGTATCGCCACAGATGGCGTATGTTTGACGGTCGAAAGTTTTGACTTACGACAAATGACTTTTGCTTTAGCGCCTGAAACCTTGCGGGTGCTCAACTGGAAAACATCCAAAGCGACAGAGCTTATCGGCCGCCCAGTGAATCTGGAAAGATCGCTGTGTTTCGGTGATCGCATTCATGGGCATCTGGTGACAGGTCATGTGGATAGCTTGGCTGTGGTCAAAAAAGCGGACGTCGAAGGTCAGTCTTTGTTTCTCGATGTCGAGATCAAAGACTCCGTACTTCCCTATGTTTGGAAAAAGGGCAGTATCACTTTGAATGGAGTCAGTCTTACAGTAAATGACATTCAAAAAAATATCGTCAGTGTGTGTTTGATTCCTGAAACTTTAAAGCGCACGAATTTAGGACTCTTGAAGTGGGGCGATTCTGTGAACGTCGAGCCAGATTATATGGCAAGGGCGGTTCTTCGCGGAGTCGAGACGGGTGTGGTGAAATATGAAAGACCAATTTAATACCATTGAAGAACTGATCGAAGATGTTCGTCAGGGAAAGATCGTCATTCTGGTCGATGATGAAGATCGTGAAAACGAAGGTGATCTGGTATTAGCCGCTGATCACGTGAGTGCGCAGTCCATTAATTTTATGGCGTCAGAGGCGCGCGGCCTGGTTTGCTTAGCACTCTCTTCACAACAAATTGATCGCCTGCGTTTGCCGATGATGATTCGCGAAGAAGAAAATCTTTCTCCCAATAAAACCGCGTTCACAGTCAGCATCGAAGCTTCATGGGGAGTTTCCACGGGAATTTCTGCGGCCGACCGCGCTCACACGGTCAGAATTGCTTCGAACCCTGAGGCAAAACCATCTGACGTGCACATGCCGGGACATATTTTTCCGATTCGTGCTCAGCAAGGTGGTGTCCTTCGTCGTGCGGGGCACACCGAGGGTAGTGTGGATTTAGCACAGCTGGCAGGCCTTAATCCTGCCGCAGTGATTTGCGAAGTGATGAATCACGATGGATCCATGGCGCGAGTGCCGGACTTAAAAAAATTCGCGCAAAAGCACGGCCTTAAAATTGGAACTATCGTTGATCTGATTGAGTATCGCCTCTCTCGAGACGTGCTGGTTGAAGAAGTCGTCAATGTCGAACTTCCTCCTGAATTTCATGGGTTGAGAGCGCGCGTCTTTAAAAGCAAATATGATGGCGTCGAGCACTTGGTTCTCCAAAAAGGTGAGGTCAAAAAAGACGAGCCGGTTTTGGTGCGTATGCATTTGGATTGTTACACTCGCGATGTGTTTGCGCAGTTGCAATCAGGCGAGTCCGCGTTGGCGCATGCTCTGCAAAAAATTGAAGAGTCTGAGTCCGGTCTCTTTGTCCTGCTTCGTGGGATGAATAAGCCGGCAGGGCTTGTGGCTGAAATCAAAGCTCTGTGTGGCGAGTCCGCGCCATCTGAGATGGACAATCGTGATTATGGGATTGGCGCTCAAATTTTGCGGGCCGTTGGAGCCACGAAAATTCGTTTGCTTTCCAATAAAGCGGAACATGAATCGCAAAAAACTGAAAAGCGTGTGGGCCTGAAGGCCTTTGATCTTGAAATAGTCGAAGTGGTTTCACTCCGAGAGGATGACAATGAAAAAAGCAGCGAAGAAAAAGCCGACGACAGCAAAGACGACAAAACAAAAAAGTCTCAAAATCGGCGTGGTCACGTCCCGCTTCAATAGCGAGGTCACTGACTTTCTCGAGCGCGGAGCTCTTGAATTTCTTGAAAGCGTTGAAACACCGCATATCGAGATCGATGCCGTGCGCGTTCCCGGAGCTGTCGAAATTCCACTGGCCGTGCAAGCTCTTTTCGAGCGTGGTTGTGATGGCGTGGTAGCATTGGGTGCGGTGATTCGCGGTGAAACCTCCCACTACGATTATGTTTGCAACAGTGTTGAGCGTGGAATCACAGCCTTGATGCTGGAATACAAAAAACCAATTGGCTTTGGCGTCCTGACCACTGAGAATGATGAGCAAGCCATGGATCGGGCCGGTGGAAAACATGGCAACAAAGGAACTGAGTGCGCCGAAGTTGTGCTTGAAATGATCGGCCTTTTGCAGGAATTAAAAAAATAGATGGCTGACAGACCAACCGATAGACCCACTGTTATTGAAAATGAAAATACCGATGCTGAGTTTTTTGACTCAGATCCGTCGGCGCCAAATAGCTCAGAAAATTCACCGCTGCATGAATCTCGAAAGCGTCGCCGCGAAATCATCATTATCTTTTTTGTGGCATTTTTATTTTTACTTCTGACTTGGTTCGAGGTTCGCCTTTTCGGAATCAGTCAGCAGTTGCCGTTTGTGCATTCGATCTTTTTCTTTGGTCTAGTCAACTTCAACATCATCCTGCTTTTGCTTTTGCTATTTCTGATTTTTCGAAATGTCGTTAAAGTTTTTGTCGAAAGACGTGGAAAAATTTTCGGCAGCTCCTTAAAAGCCAAACTGATCGCGGCGTTCGTGGCCTTCTCGACCGTGCCAACGGTTTTGCTGTTTTGCACGTCGGTGTTTTATATCAACTCCAGTTTTGATAAATGGTTTTCCGTCAAAATGGCCGGAGTTCTTAAAAGCTCGCTGGAAGTCACCAACGCCTATTACTTCAACGCCAAAAAAAGAAATTATCACTTTGCTCACGAGATTGCTGACAATATCAAAAATATTCATGGCACGGCGGCCATAAAAAAAGATTTGCAACATCTGCGCCGAGACTATGCTTTGGATTCACTCGAGTATTATCCGTCGCTTTTTGGCGCGCGCATGGTGATTGTGTCGGATGATGAAACGATTCCGATGATTCCACCGGTGTCGCTTGAGTTTTTGCAAAAGGGAATTAAAACTCAAGTTGATGCATCGACTATTCATCAATTCGGTGAAGGCAATCTGGTGCGAGTCATTGTGCCGGTGAAAGAGGGCTCGGATCGTGGAGCGATTGTCGTCTCAAGCTTTGTGCCGCTGTCGTTGATTTCAAAAATGAATGACATCTCTGCGGCCTATGACGAGTTTCGAGATATCAATCCTCTCGAGTATCCGTTGAAATCCATTTACTTAATTATTTTGGTTTTGATGACCTTGGTGATTTTATTGGCAGCGACGTGGTTTGGTTTTTATTTGGCAAAGCAGCTCTCCATTCCGTTGGTGCAGCTGGGACGTGCGACGCGCAGGATTGCTGGTGGTGATTATACTCCGGTGGCTGTGCGTTCGGGCTCTGAAGAGATCGAATCTTTGGTGGAAAGTTTTAATCTGATGACCGCGAATCTTTCGAAATCAGAGAAGGAAGTGAATTCCGCCAACGAAAGTTTGCGTGAAACTCTGGCAAACCTTGATGAGCACACCCGATATGTGGAAGTGGTTCTTGGTAACGTCAGCGCGGGTGTGATTTCGGTGGATAAAAGCGGCATGATCACCACTGTCAATCGTCGAGCCGGGCAATTGCTGCAGATTGATTCAGCTCACTTTGTCGGACGCCCGGTGCGTGAGCTTTTGAATCTGGAATACTTCCGCACTTTCGCCGAGCTGCTGAAAACTATGAGTGAGCACAAAGTTGAAAGCATTCAAAAAGAAGTCAAAATCAATGTGAAGGGTGAGATGGTACCACTCTTGATGTCGCTTTCCATTTTGAAAAATGATCGGGCTGAAGAAATTGGTAAAATTTTGGTGTTCGATGATTTAACTCCCATCGTCAGTGCACAGAGGGCTGCAGCGTGGACGGAAGTGGCAAGGCGAATTGCTCATGAAATTAAAAATCCGCTGACGCCAATCAAATTATCGGCTGAACGTTTGCAAAGAAAATTTGGCGCAACCATTCAGGATCCCGCTTTTGTCGAATGCACCTCGATGATTATTAAACAAACTGAAGATCTTAAAAATCTGGTCAATGAGTTCAGCCAATTTGCGCGGATGCCGCAGGCAAGACCGGTGATTGGTTCGATTCATAAAGTGATCGAAGAGGCACTGGCAATTTTTCGCCAATCTCATCCGCAAGTGGAGTTGATTTTTGAGGGCGACAGTAAAGTTCCTGAATTTAAATTTGACCCCGATCAAATGAAGCGCGTGCTTGTGAATTTGGTGGATAATGCCATTGCGGCGGTGCAAGTCGAAGGTGAGAAAAAAGTCACAGTGACGACTCGATATGACAATGATTTGAAAATCCTAAGACTCACTGTGGCAGATCTTGGAATGGGAATTCCCAATGAGCTGCGCTCTCGAGTTTTTGAGCCTTATTACAGCACCAAAGAGAGTGGAACCGGTCTTGGGCTCGCTATTGTGAAAAGAATTGTTGAAGATCATAGCGGTTTTATTCGCGCTCTGGCGAACGAGCCTCGCGGGACAAAGTTGCTGATCGAATTGCCAGTGAGCCCGGTCGAGGGCTGGAAGCCGACAACGGCGTAAAAAAAGCTGCACTTAAATTGTGAGCAAAATGTGTTCAAATAGGCAGCCGATACATGTATGCTCTCTCGTCTATGAGTGAAATTATTCCGACCAAAATTTTAATTGTTGATGACGAATCTCCGATTCGCGAAGTGCTGTCAGCCACTTTGCGTGATGAAGGCCACACCGTGGTCACTGCCTCTGACGGAGAGTCCGGTCTGAAAGCCATGCGCGAGCACAGCCCACTGATCGTGTTCCTAGATATTTGGATGCCGGGAAGTCTGGATGGCATTGAAGTATTAACCACCGCGCGCAAACAATTTCCTGATATCGAGTTTGTCATGATCTCAGGTCACGGAACTATTGAGACCGCAGTGAAAGCGACCAAGCTTGGCGCTTGGGATTTTATCGAAAAACCTCTGTCCATGGATAAAATTTCGATCATCATTTCAAATATCATTCACTACCAATCAGAGCGCCAAGAAAAGCAGGCTCTCTTGAATAAACTTCGTCGCAGCATTGCCCTTTTAGGCGAAGCCGCGAAAATGGTAGCGCTCAAACAAATGATTGCGCGAGTCGCGCCCACTCAGTCTTGGATTTTACTGACGGGCGAGCATGGTTCGGGCCGAGAATTGACGGCGCAAAATATTCATTATCTGAGCTCTCGCGCCAGTCGTCCGTTTGTGGATATTAACTCGGCAGCAATTCCGGAAGATCTCATCGACACCGAACTTTTTGGCTACGAAAAAGGCGCCTTCGCCGGAGCCGAGCGCACGCAAAAAGGCAAGCTCGAGCTAGCCCTTGGTGGCACATTATTCATCGATGATATCGCGGAGCTCAGTCTGCGGGCTCAGGAAAAATTAGTGCGTCTGATGCAAGAAAAGAAATTTCAGCGTGTGGGTGGAACTGAGTGGGTCGATGCGGATGTGCGTTTGATCGCAGCCACTCGCAAAGATTTAGAAAAAGAAATTCAAGAAGGTCGCTTCAGCGAAGATCTTTACACTCGGTTGAATGTCAGCACTTTTCAGGTGCCAGCTTTGCGTGAGCACGGCGAAGATATTCCAGTGTTGGTGGAGCACTTCAGCGATCTGTCGGCCAAAGAAGCGGGCTTCATTAAAAAAGCTTTCTCTCAACAAGCCATGAACGAAATGTGTTTGCACACTTGGCCCGGAAATGTGCGCGAGCTTAAAAACTTTATCGAGCGCGTGTATATTCTCACTCCCGGTGAATTCGTTGACGTGCATGATTTGCGTTTTGCAGGACTCACTGGCGGTGGAGCGAACACCAATAGCTCGGATAGTGATTTAGCAAATTTGCCAACCTTCCGCGAGGCGCGCGCGAAGTTTGAAAAAGAATATCTACTGAAGAAAATTCAAGAGAACAATGGCAATATCTCGCGCACAGCCGAAGTGATTGGGCTTGAGCGCAGTTATTTGCACCGAAAAATCAAAGCTTTTGGCATTGAAGTCCAAAAAGGAAATGACGATCACTTATGAAATGGTCACAAACACATATTTTCACTCTGAAAGAAGCTCCGGCTGACGCCGAAATCCCTTCCCACAAGCTGATGGTTCGCGGTGGGTTCATCAAAAAATTAGCGCCAGGTATTTACACTTATGGAAATTTAGGTCTGCGCGCGATTCGCAAATTTGAAAATATCATTCGCGAAGAACTCAATAAAAGAAATTGCATCGAAGTCTTGATGCCGATGGTTCAACCACGGGAATTATGGGAAGAAACCAACCGTTGGAGTGAGATGGGCGCAGGCCTTCTCAAATTTCAAAATCGCAATCAGCATTGGTTTTGCCTTGGTGCGACTCACGAAGAAGCAATCACCGATTATGTTCGCCATGATTTAAAATCCTATCGCGATCTACCAAAAAATATTTATCAAATTCAAACCAAGTACCGTGATGAAATTCGCCCGCGTTTTGGATTGATGCGTGGGCGTGAGTTCATCATGAAAGACGCCTACAGCTTTGATCGCGACCAGGCGGGAGCGCTCAAGGCCTACGATTGATGTATAATGCCTACAAGGCGATCTTTGACCGTCTGGGATTGAATTACCGAATCGTGCAAGCGGACGCTGGAAATATCGGCGGATCGCAAACTCACGAATTTCAACTTTTGGCCGATGCGGGTGAAGATGCGCTTTTGGTCAGCGAGCAATCTGACTTTGCGGCTAACGTTGAAATCTGTCCTGCCATTGATGCTGCCCCTCAGGTCAGTCATGATAGCGAAAAGCCTCTCGAGAAATTTGCAACTCCGGGGCAAAAAACCATTGCTGATCTTTCAAAATCAACAGGCTTGCCAGAAAAAGAACTCGTTAAAACCCTCTTTTTCACAACCAATGAAGGTCTTGATCCGAAAAACAAAGATTTAAAAGCGATCGTGGTGCTTTTGCGGGGCTCGGATGAACTCAATCCGATCAAGCTCAAAAATCTTTTAGGCTTGGTGAATCCTCCCTTGATGTTGACCGATGAAGAAGTTCGTCAAGTCAGTGGCGCGATGCCGGGCTCTTGCGGTCCAGTGGGACTTAAAATTCCAATTTATATGGATCACGGTGTTCAGGGTCTTAAAAATTATATCGTGGGTGCGAACGAAGATGGCTTTCATCTCAAAAACGTCAATCACGACCGTGATTATAAAGCCAGCAAAGTGGCTGACTTAAGAATCGCTCGTGAAGGCGATAAATCTCCCGATGGAAAAGGCTTGTTGAAATCTTTCCGTGGCATCGAAGTGGGTCATGTTTTTTATTTGGGCACAAAATATTCAAAAAAAATGAACGCCAATTATCTGGATCAAAATGGCAAAGCTCAGCCTCTTGAGATGGGCTGTTATGGTATTGGTGTCACACGCACGGTGCAGGCAGCGATTGAGCAAAGTCACGATCAAGATGGCATCATTTGGCCACTGGCAATTGCGCCATTTCAGGTGCACATGTGCTTACTTGATATTCGTGATGAAAAAGTCTCAGGCACTGCTGAAGAAATTTATCAAAGCCTGACGAAGTTGGGCCTCGAAGTTCTCCTCGATGATCGTGACGAGCGTCCGGGATTTAAATTCAAAGACGCCGATCTGCTAGGAATGCCAGTGCGAGTCGTCGTCGGCAAAAAAGCTTTGGATCAAGGCGAAATTGAAGTGGTCATCCGTAAAACCAAAGAAGTTCGCAAAGTATCTCCAGCCAATGCTGTTGCCGAAGTTCAAAAAATTCTGGCAGAGTTGAAAAACGCATGAATTGGCGAGAGCGTTCGCAACCATTTTTGAATCCACTGTGTGTCGCTTTGGACGTGGACTCGAAAGCTCGCGCTTTGCAATTGGTCTCAGAGCTTAAAGACATCGCCGGTGGATTTAAAATCGGTCCGCGCTTAGCTCTTCGTTATGGCCAAGAATTCATTCAAGAGGTTTCCCAACAATCACCGGTTTTCGTTGACTGCAAATTTTTTGACATTCCGTCGACTATGAAAGCCGCTGTGCGTGCCAGCTTTGAGGCTGGCGCAAGCCTGGTGACAGTGCACGCATTAGCCGGAGCTGAGGCGTTGCAAGAGCTTGCAGTTCTTGAAAAAGAACTTTCCGAACTGAGGCCTTTTCGGATTTTGGCAGTGACGATCCTCACCAGTTGGTCGCAAGCATCGTTGCCACCCGTGATGAAAATTCTACCGATCTCAAATCATGTCCAAGAGTTAGCGAAGCTCGTCGTCACTTCAGGTTTGTCAGGCATCGTGTGCTCTCCCGAGGAGCTCGATTTGCTGCAAACCATCCACGCTTATAAAGTAACGCCGGGGATTCGCTTTTCAACAGACGAAAAGGGCGATCAAAAAAGAGTCCTTGGCCCCTCAGAGGCTTTGCAAAAAGGGTCATCGCTCCTGGTTGTAGGGCGCCCGATCGTTGAAGCAAAAAATCCGCGTGAGGCTGCCAATAAATATCTTGCCGCCTTTTAAGAAAACCCACACAATCTTTGAATCGGAGGAACTTATGGCAAAGAAAAAAAGAAACAAGAGCGCTCGTCACAAAGCAAAACGTCTTCTAAAAAAGAAACGAATGCTCAAAGCAAAAAAAAGAAAATAGATTTTTAAAAACGGCGCTTTGATTTTTCAAGCGTCGTCTTTTTATGATTTGAATTTAAAACTCCAGGGAGGGGTGGGGATTATGAACAAACGGATTTTGTTGCTCGTAGCGAGCATTATTTCAATCGGCTTTTCGCAGACATCATTTGCAAAACTTAACATCGAGTCCATCAATCAAAAACTTCAAGCACAAGGCGCTCAGTGGACAGCGAAACAATCTTGGGTGACCGAGTTGGATACCGCTTCTGCCAAACGTTTGATGGGTGTTCGCGGCCATCATGAGGCTGACGTTGATTTTAAAACTTTCGATACTTTTCACTCTTTGTCCAACGATGCTTGGGACTGGAGAAATGTGAACGGCCAAAGTTGGGTTGGTCCTGTGATGGATCAAGGGAATTGCGGAAGTTGCGTGGCATTTGCATCCATTGGCACTTTGGAAGCACAAATGAACATCGCCACCAAAATTCCTTGGCTGAACCAACAATTTTCTCCGCAAGCCTTGTTTGCTTGCGGTGGTGGCGGATGTGAGACTGGTTGGTGGCCTTCATCGGCAGCAAATTTCCTCCAAAGAACAGGCGTTCCTGATGAAGCTTGTTCTCCCTATGTTTCGGGAGCAACCGGTCAAGATGTTGCTTGCAACAGCATTTGCTCGGACGCTTCAAGCCGCAGCCAAAAAATCAACAACGTGACGACTCCTTCTGGCGGCAGCGTTGACTATCAAGCGGTAAAGCAAGCTCTGCAACAAGGCCCCTTAGTCACAACACTGACTGTGTATGCTGACTTTATGTCGTATGGCTCGGGTGTCTACAAACACACCACAGGTGAGTATCTCGGCGGTCACGCGGTATCACTGATCGGTTATGATGATGCTAAACGCGCTTGGATTATTCGTAATAGCTGGGGCCCAACGTGGGGTGACAACGGTTTTGCCTACGTCAGCTACGACGATGAGTCTGGTGTTGCCAGCGAAACTTGGGGCTATCAAATCAATCCAACAGACGGGCAAGTGGCTTTGGCCAATGTTCGTGATCGTGATTTCGTGAATGGTCAATTTGCATTCCAAGTGAAATCTTCTTTTGCGAATACGGATTCTCTGCGTTTGAAAATCAGTCAAAGCAATGGTCTGCATTTTCAAGAGATATCTTGTCAGGCTCCGAACTGTGACTTGGCTGTTGATACAGCCAACATGCCTGATGGTCAGTACGATGTTCAAGCGGTGGCCCAGCTCAAAGATGGCACTGTGAAAATGGGCGAAAAGAAATATATTTTCATCGCCAATCACGACAATCAATTGGCAATTTCTATTCAGCCGAAAGGCTTCGACATCACTCAGCCGCTGAAGGGTCGCGTGGAGTTTGAGGTGTCGACTCAATCGGGTGTTTTGCCAATGTCATCCGTGCATTTCATTGCCAAAGACACCACTGGAAAGGTGATTGTGGATCGTGCCGCTCCGATTGTGATGCAAGGCTTGGTTATGGGTTGGAGAACGAACGTGATTCCACAGGGGAAATACGAAATTTATTTCGTCGGTCATCAAATCACTGGTGGAGTGGATCACACTGTTGAGACACAACATTATCAAGTGACTGCTCAGAATTAATCGTTCCTGTTTTTCGCAAGTTTGATATTTTAGATCTCGGCCCCTCTTTCAGAATTTCCCTCGGGAAATTTCAAAAAAGAGGGGCTTTTTTTATATTAAATTCATAATTTGAATGCCCATTGGGTTCTCCAGTTGTTCGAGCTGGCTTCAAAATCCATTTTGCGATAAGGCTCACGCATTATGCGCAAAGTTCAAAACTCTAGATCCAGTGGCCGAGCCCCAGCCTCTCGTAATTTTCGCGATCAAAAATCGTCGCCGAAGCCATCTCGTGACTCGCAAGAAAAGTATGAGTTTGTGCATATTCCTCGCGAGTGGCGAACAGTCACCGGCACTCATGCGGTCAATGAGTTAATGCAAGTCCGTCCCAAATCTGTACAGCTGGCGTGGCTTAAGCAAGGCTGGGAATCCTCTCAGGACTTGAAAGATCTCGCGCAACAGCTCAAGTCTAAAAACATCAAACTCGAAATTAAAGCTGCTGGTTTTTTAGACAAATTTGCCTCGAGCAACCAAGGCGCAATTTTATTTTCCAGCCAGCGCCCTGAAATCAATTGGCAAATTTTAGAGCAAGAAACTCATGCCCGAATGATGGTGCTTGATGGTCTTGAAGATCCTCACAATTTGGGCGCAATTTTACGCACGGGTTGGTTGATGGGGGTCAGCGGAGTTTTGATCCCCGAAGATCGCTCGGTGGGGCTGACCTCAACGGTTCACAAAGTGGCCTGTGGAGGCGCAGAGCACGTGCCGGTTGAGCAGTATGTAAACTTCACTAACCCTATAGAAGATCTTAAGAAAAAAGGTTTTTGGGTATTCGGTCTTTCGCATCTTGGAAAGCGTTCGATCTTCGATCTCAATATCCCTGAAAAAGTGGTGTGGTGTGTGGGCTCTGAAGACAAAGGTTTGCGTTCAACAACGGAACGTTTGTGTGATGAGCTTGTGCAGATTCCTCAAGCAAGTGCTGCAGCAAGCTATAATGCTTCGGTTGCAGCAGCGATTGCGCTGACTGAAACTGTTCGCGTTCACAGTCACAAAAAACTTTAAATGAACTTTGCATTTTAACTTTGACTCCAACCTGAACTTTTCCTAGAACATTGCGGTCGTGTCTCATGAACGCTGGTTTAGCTCAATTGGTAGAGCAGCTGATTTGTAATCAGCAGGTTGCGGGTTCAAGTCCCATAACCAGCTCCAGTTTTTTGAGCGCGGGCATTGTGATTGCGGAGGGGTGCCCGAGTGGCTAAAGGGGACGGACTGTAAATCCGTTGACTTACGTCTACGTAGGTTCGAATCCTACCCCCTCCACCAACTTTCACGATGCGAAGGGCGGGAGTAGCTCAATTGGCTAGAGTATCAGCCTTCCAAGCTGAGGGTTGCGGGTTCGAGACCCGTCTCCCGCTCCAAGTTTTAGAAAAATTCTGTAAAGAATTTTTCCAGAGAAGTGGGCGTAAGGCCCGTGTAGCTCAGTGGTAGAGCGCACCCTTGGTAAGGGTGAGGTCGTCGGTTCGGCTCCGATCACGGGCTCCAAAACTGAGACTGAGCCGAAAAGAGTTTTGAGAAGTTTTAAAAGTGAGTGTTTTGCAAAAAGATTTTAGAAGTTAGAACGAAAAAATTAGTAACGAAAAAATTAATAGTCCCTTTCAGGAGGAAACAAAATGTCAAAAGAGAAGTTCAACCGGTCAAAACCGCACGTCAACATCGGAACCATTGGTCACGTCGATCATGGTAAAACAACTTTGACGGCTGCAATTACAACAACTCTTGCTGCTACAGGACAAGCTCAAGCAATGTCGTATGCGCAAATCGATAAATCTCCTGAAGAGAGAGAGCGTGGAATCACGATCTCAACAACTCACGTTGAGTATGAAACCAACAAACGTCACTATGCTCACGTTGATTGCCCAGGACACGCCGACTACGTTAAAAACATGATCACTGGTGCCGCGCAAATGGATGGAGCAATCCTCGTTGTGTCAGCAGCTGACGGTCCTATGCCACAAACTCGTGAGCACATTCTTTTGGCTCGCCAAGTTGGTGTTCCAGCGCTTGTTGTTTACATGAACAAAGTTGACATGGTTGACGACAAAGAACTTCTTGATCTCGTTGAGCTTGAAGTTCGTGAGTTGCTTTCTAAATATGAATTTCCTGGTGACACAATTCCAATCGTAAAAGGTTCTGCCTTGAAAGCTTTGGAAGGCGACACTTCTGAAATCGGTCGCCCTTCAATCGCTCGTCTGATGGATGCTTGTGATGCTTACATCCCACAACCAGTTCGTGCGACAGACAAACCTTTCTTGATGCCAGTTGAGGACGTGTTCTCAATCTCTGGTCGTGGAACAGTTGTGACTGGTCGTATTGAGCGCGGAATCATCAAAGTGAATGAAGAAGTTGAAATCATCGGTATCCGCCCAACAGTGAAAACAACTGTGACTGGTATTGAGATGTTCCGTAAGCTTCTTGATGAAGGTCAAGCGGGCGACAACTGCGGTGCTTTGCTTCGTGGTACTAAAAAAGAAGACGTTGAGCGTGGACAAGTCTTGGCAAAACCAGGTTCTGTTAAACCTCACAAAAAATTCAAAGCTGAAGCTTACATCCTCACCAAAGAAGAGGGTGGACGTCACACTCCATTCTTCAACGGCTACCGTCCTCAATTCTACTTCAGAACTACTGACGTGACTGGCGTCGTAACTCTGAAATCAGGAACTGAAATGGTTATGCCTGGTGACCGCGTTGAACTCGATGTTGAGTTGATCGCGCCGATCGCAATGGAAAAAGAACTCCGTTTTGCGATTCGCGAAGGTGGAAGAACTGTTGGCGCGGGTGTTGTAACAGCAATTGCTGAGTAACAACTGCGGTGAACGGTTATAGAGCGTTTGGGGACATCTCGAAGGAGTGTCCCCTTCGCCGTTTAAAAGGAATTTTTAAAAAGGAAATGAAAACTGCAGGGCAGTAGCTCTAATTGGTAGAGCGAAGGACTCCAAATCCTTAGGTTGTGGGTTCGAGCCCCTCCTGCCCTGCCAAATTTTTGAAAGTGGTTGAAGGAAAAAATGGATAAGACAAATTCGAAAATTTTAACTTTGAGCTACGCCATTGTCGGCGCGCTTTGCGGTTTGACTCTCCATTTGTTGATTAAATCATTTGCTGGAGCGTTTGGTATTGTGGCTCGCTTGTCGGACTCAGATCTCGTTCGCCACGGGCTTCCAGTTGTTTTTGGTTTAGCTATTTTTCTTGTTTTGCAGCTGACTCCAAAAATCAATGGCTGGGCTGATGATGTTGTTGGAGAACTTCGCAAAGTGGTATGGCCGAATCGCAAGGATACAACATCAATGACAATTGTTGTTTTGATTATGGTGCTGATTTCCAGCGCACTGATCTCTACTTTTGATCTGCTTTCAGGGGCAATCATGAAATGGATCATGGGGAGCTAATGATGACTACGAATATTGAAAAAAAATGGTACATCGTGAATGTTCAAACGGGAAGCGAAGGCACTGCAAAGACGGCCATCGAAGAACGCATGCGTTCACAAAAAATGGAGCAGTATTTCGGTGAAATTCTGATTCCGGCAGAAAACATTGTTCAACTGGTGAAAGGGCAAAAACAAACCAAATCTCGTAAGTTTTTCCCTGGCTACATGTTTATCCAAATGTTTTTGAATGATGAAACTTGGCACTTGGTTAAAAATTCAGCCAAAGTCACTGGCTTCGTGGGCGGCGGCCCTAAAACCCGTCCTCCTGAAGTTCCAGAGGCAGAAGTTCTGCGCGTGACTCAGCAAATGGCTGGCATGGCTGAAAAACCTCGTCCAAAAATCAATTTTTCACAGGGCGAAAATGTGACTGTGGTCGATGGACCATTTAGTAATTTCGCCGGCACTGTTGAAGAGATCAACGAAGAAAAAGGCAAAGTCAAAGTGCTTGTTTCTATCTTTGGTCGTCCGACTCCGGTTGAGTTGGATTTCATTCAGGTGGAAAAAGCCTGATTTTATTTTTAAGTATTTAACTCTGTCTCGGATGGGCCGGGATGAGAGAGTGAACTTTTAATCATGCAAGGAAGTGGGAAATGGCAAAAAAAGTAACAGCCATGATCAAACTACAGATACCGGCAGGGAAAGCAAATCCAGCTCCTCCCGTTGGACCGGCACTTGGACAGCATGGTGTGAACATTATGGAGTTCTGTAAACAGTTTAACGCCCGCACTCAAAAAGCGGGAGATGATATCATTCCGATCATCATCACTGTGTATCAGGACCGTTCGTTCACATTCATCACCAAGACGCCACCAGTGTCGAGTCTGTTGAAAAAGGCAGTCAAGATCGAATCAGGATCAAAAATGCCTCAGAAAGACAAAGTGGGAAAAGTAAAAACAGCCGACATCAGAAAAATCGCGGAAACAAAAATTCCTGATTTGAATTGTCTGAAAGTCGAATCTGCAATGTCTCAGGTTGTGGGCACAGCTCGCAGCATGGGCCTGGAAACTGAATAGGTGGTGAAAAATGTCTGGAAAAAGATATAAAGAAGCTGCCAAAAAAATCGACGCAGCAAAAAAATACTCTGTCGATGAAACTTTCAAAGTCATTGTTGAAACTGCGAAAGCAAAATTCGACGAGACGATCGATGTTGCCATCCGTTTGGGTGTAGACCCAAAACAAGGTGACCAACAAGTTCGTGGCGCGATTGCTCTTCCTCACGGATTGGGCAAGGCAGTTCGAGTTGTGGTTTTCGCAAAAGGCCCGAAAGAGGCTGAAGCAAAAACAGCAGGTGCTGATTATGTTGGTGCCGACGATCTCGTTCAAAAAATCAACGATGGTTGGTTGGATTTCGACAAGTGTATCGCAACGCCTGATATGATGGCGACGGTATCCAAAGTTGCAAAAATCCTGGGACCTCGTGGTTTGATGCCGAATCCAAAAGTTGGAACGGTCACTATGGCAGTTGGCGCAGCAGTGACGGCGGAGAAAAAAGGGAAATTGGACTTCCGTATCGATAAAGCAGGGATTATCCACGCTGGAATCGGTAAGAAATCCATGGGTGCTGATAAACTCCGTGACAACTTTGCAGCTTTAATGACTTCTGTTCTGAAGGCAAAACCTGCAGCAGCAAAAGGCATTTACCTGAAATCAATCACCGTGGCGTCAACAATGGGCCCAGGATTGTCAGTGGATGCAAATGCTGTGGTGAATGCGAACGAAGAAGCTGAATAGTTTTTAAATGTTTTAAATAGCGGTCAGAGACAGTAGGTGTCGCCGGTGGAGAGAGATCAAAACCAGCGACCTAAATGAAAATCAGCCTACCGAGACGGGCAAGAGGATTAAGTATGAACCTCCCAACCTTCCTGTATCGCAGAATCCGATGAAAGGAGGTCCGCATATGATGACTCGTGCAACTAAAGAGCAAGAGATTAAAGATTTGGTTCAACAACTGAATAAATCTAAAGGGGCCTTCGTCGTTGATTTCAAGGGACTGAAAGTGGAGCAAGTGACATCACTTCGCAAAGCTCTCAACAGGTCCGAATCAGAGATGAAGGTGGTCCGTAATACTCTCGCTAAGCGCGCACTGAAGGATTTTCCGAAGTTAGATGAGGCTTTGAGCTCTTCTTTGAAGGGTACAAACGCACTTGTTTTCACTTTTGGAGAAATCAATGCCACTGCCAAAGCCCTAGCTGATTTTGCAAAAGACAATGAGCTTATGCAAATTAAGACAGGAGTGATGGATGGTGAAAAACTGGATACTGCTAAAATTAAATTTTTGGCAACTCTTCCAGGCAAAGATCAGATCCGCGCAATGTTTCTCGGTGTTCTTCAAGCGCCAGGCTCAAAGCTTGCTCGCTGCTTGAACGAATACGCAAAGAAACTTGGTGGCGGCGAGGCAGCAGCTGGCGAACCAGTCGCTCCTCAAGCATAGAATTTTTTATTAATAATTTTGGAGGTTTTAAATGTCTCTTAGTAATGATCAGCTCGTAGAAGAGCTTTCGAAAAAAACAGTTCTTGAAATCGCTGAGCTTGTAAAGGCTCTTGAAGAAAAATGGGGCGTGTCTGCTGCGGCTCCTGTTGCAGTTGCCGCTGGCGGCGCAGCTGCTCCTGCTGAAGAAAAAACAGCGTTTGACGTTGTTCTTAAAGAAGCAGGCGCTAACAAAATCAACGTGATCAAAGAAGTTCGTGCGATCACTGGTTTGGGTCTTGCCGAAGCAAAAGGTCTTGTTGAAGGCGCACCTAAAACAGTTAAAGAAGGCGCGACGAAAGAAGACGCTGATAAAATCAAAAAAGCTCTGGAAGCAGCCGGCGCTAAAGTCGAAATCAAGTAATTTTGATTCTGACATTTCAATTCCCCGTCGGTTTTTTAGCCTTCGGGGATTTGTTATTTTAAAGGTTCCGTTCGAAATGACATCTTGAGGATTTTGAAGCTATCGACTCAAGAAAAGCCAAGACAGCTTCACCAGTGGGGTCTAGAACTTCCTCCGCCTAAAGAGTTCACGTTTTGTTCCGAGCGTATCAGCACAAGTTAATGTGCTCTAAACTGGTAAGGAGATAGAATGGGAATGACTCCAATTACGGCGTCGAATCTTCGGATTCGTAAGACATTCGCAAAAAATAACCAAGTTATCGACATCCCAAATCTGATTGAATTGCAAAAAAGTTCTTATGAAGCTTTCTTGCAAAAGGATGTTGATCCAGATCGTCGCACAGACACCGGCCTGCAAGGCGTGTTTAAATCTGTGTTTCCGATCGCAGACTTTAACAACACATCAAGCCTCGAGTTTGTTTCATACACTCTTGAAGCTTCAAAATATGATGTGGATGAGTGCCGTCAGCGCGGAATGACATTCGCAGCACCGATCAAGGTGACTCTGCGTTTGATCGTATTCGATGTTGATGAAGAAACTGAAGCACGTTCAATTCGTGACGTGAAAGAACAAGAAGTCTACTTGGGCGAAATCCCATTGATGACTGCCAATGGATCTTTCATCGTGAACGGAACTGAGCGCGTTGTTGTTTCTCAATTGCACAGATCTCCAGGTGTGTTCTTTGACCACGATGGTGGTAAGAACAATGCTTCTGGGAAATTAATTTATAATGCTCGCGTGATTCCATATCGTGGATCATGGCTTGATTTCGAATTTGACCAAAAAGATTTGATCCATGTGCGTATCGATCGTCGTCGTAAATTTCCTGTGACAATTTTGTTGCGTGCGTTGGGTTACAATGCTGAACAACTTCTCGAGTATTTTTATGATCTCGACGAAGTTTTGGTGAAGGGCAAAAAACTGTGGCGCAAACTCGACATTGAAAGAATGGCGGGACAACGTGCGATTGTTGATATCAATGATCCTAAAACAGGTGAAGCATTGGTGAAAGCCGGCCGTCGTATCACACGTGCGGTTGTTAAAAAAGTTCAACAACTCGAAATCACTGAGTTGGAAGTTACTCCAGAAGATCTCGAAGGAAAAGTACTGGCGAAACCTTTGATCGATGAGTCAACAGGTGAAATCATCGCTGATGCCAACCAAGAATTGACGAAAGACTTCGTGATTCGCGCGCTTGAAGCGGGTATCGACAAATTCTATCTGATTTTCTTTGACGGTCTTTCTGTCGGTCCTTACCTCAGAAATACTTTGCTCATTGATAAAGTGAATAACAAAGATGAATCATTGTTGAAAATTTATCAGCACTTGCGTCCTGGTGAGCCTCCAACAATGGAAGCTGCAACAAATTTCTTCCAAAGATTGTTCTTTGATCCTGAGACTTATGATCTTTCAGAGGTCGGTCGTATCAAAATCAATCATCGCTTCAGCATTTCAATGGAAGAATGTCCGCCAGAACATAAAACTCTGACGAACAAAGACATCTTAAGCACTGTGAAAACATTGATCGACCTGAAAAACGGTCGTGGCATTGTTGACGATATCGATCACCTCGGTAATCGTCGTGTTCGTTCGGTGGGTGAACTTCTTGAGAATCAATACCGCATCGGTTTGGTTCGTATGGAGCGCGCAATTCGCGAGCGCATGTCATTGCAAGACGTCGAAACAATGATGCCTCACGATCTCGTGAACGCAAAACCTGTGAACGCTGTTGTGAAAGAATTCTTCGGCGCTTCTCAATTGTCACAGTTTATGGATCAAACCAATCCGTTGTCAGAGATCACTCACAAACGTCGTTTGTCAGCTCTCGGACCCGGCGGCTTGACTCGTGACCGTGCTGGTTTCGAAGTTCGAGACGTGCATCCAACGCATTACGGTCGTATTTGCCCGATTGAAACTCCAGAGGGACCAAACATCGGTTTGATCGCTTCATTGGCAACTTATGCTCGTATTAACAAACATGGTTTCATCGAGACACCTTATCGCAAAGTCGATGAAGGCAGCATTTCATCTGACATCACTTATATGTCAGCTCTGGAAGAATTCGGTCACAAGATTGCTCCGGCAAGTCGTGAGACTTCAAACGCTCGTGAAATGCCAAACGAAAACATCGTTTGCCGTGTGAATGGTGAGTACGAACTGACTGGCAAAGATCAAGTTTCATTGATGGACGTTTCTCCTTCTCAGCTCGTGTCGATTGCGGCATCTTTGATTCCATTCTTGGAACATGATGATGCGAATCGCGCCTTGATGGGTTCGAACATGCAACGTCAAGCGGTCCCACTCCTTCGTTCGCGCGCTCCTCTGGTTGGAACCGGCGTTGAGCGTTTGGTGGCTCGTGACTCTGGAACTTCAGTTGTTGCACAAAATGATGGTGTTGTTGAGGAGGTTGATGCTTCTCGTATCGTGGTTCGTCGTCTGGCAAAAGGCGGAGAGCTTGGTGCGAACGTCGATATCTACAACTTAACTAAATACCAACGTACCAATCAAAATACATGCTTCAACCAAAAACCAATCGTGAACGTGAATGACCGAGTGAAGAAAAGCGATATCATCGCTGACGGTCCTTCGACTGAACTTGGTGAGTTGGCTTTGGGTCAGAACATCCTCGTGGCGTTTACGCCATGGCAGGGATACAACTTCGAGGATTCGATTTTGATCTCTGAACGTCTGATCAAAGAAGACGTGTACACTTCAATTCACATCGAGGAGTTCGAGTGCGTTGCTCGTGATACAAAACTTGGAAAAGAAGAAATTTCTCGCGATATCGCCAACGTTGGTGAAGAAGCACTGAAAGATCTCGATGGTTCTGGAATTATCCGCATTGGTGCGGAAGTAAAACCGGGCTGCATCTTGGTTGGTAAAGTGACTCCGAAGGGTGAAACACAATTGTCACCTGAGGAAAAACTTCTCCGCGCGATCTTCGGTGAAAAAGCAGGAGACGTTCGTGATACTTCACTCCGCACACCATCAGGTGTTTACGGAACAGTGATCGACGCTCAGGTTTATTCTCGTGAAGGAGCTGACCGCGATGAGCGTTTGGCTTCGATCATCGAAGACAAACGTCGAAAACTTGAAAAAGATTTGGCTGTTGAGCAGAACGTGATCCGTAATAATGCGATCACGAAACTTCGCGACATCCTGGTTGGTAAGAAAACAACTGGCGTTCTCTTGAATGAGGACGGAAGCCAAAAACTTTTGAACAAAGGCCAAGACATCACTGTTGCCGATCTCGAAACAATTCCTTTCGAGCTTTTGCAGTACATTCCTCTTGAGCAAGACCTTGAATTCCAAGTCACGAAAATCCTTGATGGTTCACGCAACCAATTGGACGCAGTGAAATTGGTTTTCAATGAGAAGATCGATCGCCTCAGAAAAGGTGACGAGCTTCCTCCGGGCGTGATCAAAATGGTCAAAGTTTACGTCGCAATTAAACGTAAACTTCAAGTCGGTGATAAATTCGCCGGCCGTCACGGAAATAAGGGCGTTGTTTCAAAAGTTCTTCCGGTCGAAGACATGCCCTATTTGGCAGACGGAACAGCCGTTGATATGGTGTTAAACCCACTCGGCGTTCCTTCGCGTATGAATATCGGTCAGGTTTTGGAAGTTCACTTGGGTTGGGCTGCTCATGAATTGGGTCGTCAACTTTCTGAACATCTCGACAACTGGAATGCAGAAAACGCACGCAAAGATTTGAAGCGTATTTTTGAAGACAAAGATATCGTCGAAAAAGTGGATAAAGCTGACGACGAATCTCTGAAAAAAGTGGTTCGAACTATGCAACGTGGTGTGCATGTCGGAACTCCAGTATTTGATGGAGCTCGCGAAATAGACATTAAAGAATTGCTGAAGAAAGCAAGCTTGCCTTCAACAGGAAAAACAATCTTGTTTGACGGTCGTTCAGGCGTTCCTTTCCAGAATCCTGTTACGGTCGGCATCATGTACATGTTGAAACTACATCACCTTGTTGAAGAGAAGATTCATGCTCGTTCGATTGGACCTTACTCTCTCGTGTCGCAACAACCTCTGGGCGGTAAAGCTCAATTCGGTGGTCAGCGTCTCGGAGAGATGGAGGTTTGGGCGATCGAAGCTTACGGAGCTGCCTACTCATTGCAAGAGTTCCTCACTGTTAAGTCAGATGACGTTGCAGGAAGAACGCGTATGTATGAAAGCATCGTAAAAGGCGAAAATATCCTTGAACCGGGATTGCCAGAATCATTCAACGTTCTTGTCAAAGAGCTTCAATCATTGGCTCTGAACATCGAGCTTGTTGAGTCAGATATTCTGACCGACGACTCTGATGATGATTACGGAACTGAGAGTGGCAATGGTGGTGGAATGCCGACAGGCACTCCAAATGGAGAAACTCAACCCCATTAAGGGTTGAGTTTTGGAGTCGCTCTAAGGGCGACTTTATTCAGGGAGTATAGGATTTTTAAACTATTTAGTGAGGTGACCTTTGAGAGACTTGTTAAATTTTTTCGACAAACCAAAAGATCCACTTTCATTTGACGCTGTTCGAGTCTCACTCGCATCGCCGGAAATGATTCGTGATTGGTCTTTTGGAGAAGTAAAAAAGCCAGAAACAATCAACTACCGAACTTTCAAACCAGAACGCGATGGCTTGTTCTGTGCGAAAATTTTCGGTCCAATTAAAGACTACGAATGCTTATGCGGTAAATACAAACGCATGAAGTATCGTGGCGTTGTGTGTGAAAAGTGCGGCGTTGAAGTGACTCAGTCCAAAGTTCGTCGTGAACGTTTGGGGCACATTGAGCTTGCAACTCCTGTTGCGCACATTTGGTTCTTGCGATCATTGCCTTCGCGTATTGGTAACTTGCTCAATCTTTCTTTGAAAGAAGTTGAGAAAGTTCTCTACTGTGAAGCGTATGTGGTGATTGATCCTATGGAGACCGCACTTGAAGAAGGCAGCGTTCTGACCGAAGAAGCATATCAAAATGCTTTGAATGAGAACGGTCCTACTTTTAAAGCGGGCATGGGCGGCGAGGCTGTTCGTGAATTGCTCCGCAAAATTGACCCTGAGTATTTGTCTCGTAAACTCCGCATGGATATCAAAGAGACAAAATCAGAAGCTCAAATCAAAAAACTTTCGAAACGCTTGAAAGTTGTTGAAGCTTTCAAAAACTCTGTGAACAAACCAGAGTGGATGATGCTTGAAGCACTTCCAGTGTTGCCACCGGACTTGCGTCCATTGGTGCCACTCGATGGTGGTCGTTTCGCGACTTCAGATTTGAATGATCTGTATCGCCGTGTGATCAACAGAAACAATCGTTTGAAACGCCTGCAAGAGCTCAATGCTCCAGACATTATCATCCGCAATGAAAAACGCATGCTTCAAGAGTCAGTGGATGCTCTCTTGGATAACGGTCGTCGCGGAAAAACCTTCACAGGTCCTAACAAACGTCCTCTTCGTTCATTGAGCGATATGCTCAAAGGGAAGCAAGGTCGTTTCCGTCAGAACTTGCTTGGAAAACGCGTGGACTACTCAGGTCGTTCGGTGATCGTTGTGGGTCCAACTTTGAAGTTGCACCAGTGCGGTCTTCCGAAAAAAATGGCGCTCGAGCTGTTCAAACCATTTGTGTATAACAAATTGGAAGAGCGCGGCCTTGCGACCACAATCAAACAAGCGAAAAAACTTGTTGATCAAGAGACGGTTGAAGTTTGGGATATCTTGGCCGAAGTTGTAAAAGAACATCCCGTTCTTCTCAATCGCGCGCCAACTCTTCACAGACTTGGTATCCAAGCTTTCGAACCAGTTCTTCACGAAGGAAAAGCAATTCAATTGCACCCACTCGTATGTACTGCGTTTAATGCCGACTTTGACGGAGATCAGATGGCGGTTCATGTGCCGCTTTCTATCGAAGCGCAAGTGGAAGCTCGCGTCTTGATGATGTCGACGAACAATATTTTGTCTCCAGCGAATGGAAAACCAATCATCAATCCATCACAGGACGTTGTCTTGGGATTGTACTGGTTGACTCGCGTTCGTATCGGCGCCAAAGGAACGGGCAAAATTTTCGCCAATGTTTTGGAAGCAGAATATGCTTTCGAACAAGGTCTGATTGATTTACAGGCTCTTTGTAAAGTTCGTATCAATGGTAAACTTGAGGAGACAACTGTTGGCCGTGCGATTCTCGCTTCGACAGTTCCTAAAGAAGTGCCATTTACTGAAATCAACGTGGTGATGAATAAAAAATCAATCGCTGGCTTGATCGATAAAACTTTCCGTTTGGCAGGTGCGAAAGCAACTTGCATCCTTGCGGATAAAATTATGGAGCTGGGATTCAAATACTCAACAATGGCGGGTATTGCGATCGGGATTGATGACATGGTCATTCCTGAAAGCAAAGTCACTCACATCACTGACGCTGAAAAACAGGTTTCTGAAATTCAGCAACAGTACGATGAAGGTTTGATCACAGATGGTGAGCGTTACAATAAAGTCGTGGATATCTGGGCTCAGTCTGCAGATAAAATTGCCAAAGACTTGATGGCGCAAATCGAAAAACAAAAATATGTCGTGGATGGTAAAGAGATCATTGGCCCTTCATTCAATCCGATTTTCGTGATGGCTGACTCTGGAGCGCGGGGTTCTGCGGCTCAGATTCGTCAGTTGGCGGGAATGCGTGGTCTGATGGCGAAACCATCCGGTGAGATCATTGAAACTCCGATCACATCAAACTTCCGTGAAGGTTTGACAGTCATTCAGTACTTCATCTCGACTCACGGAGCTCGTAAAGGTCTTGCCGATACAGCCCTCAAAACTGCGAACTCAGGTTACCTGACTCGTCGTTTGGTGGACGTGGCTCAAGACGTGATCGTGTCTGAAGATGATTGCGGAACTCAAGATGGCTTGGACATCGTTCCACTTTATGAAGGTGGCGAGATCATCCAACACATCGGAGACCGTATCTTAGGTCGTATGTCTTTGAAAGACATCGTCGATCCATACAACAACAGTCTGATCGTGCGCGCCGGTGATGAGATCGTTGAAAGTCATGTGAAAGTGATCGATCAATTGGGCATCGAGAAAGTGACGATTCGGTCAGCACTGACTTGCCAATCAAAACGCGGCATTTGTGTTCGTTGCTATGGTCGTGATTTGGCTCGTGGTAACACAGTCAATCTCGGTGAAGCTGTGGGAATTATCGCAGCTCAATCGATCGGTGAGCCTGGAACTCAGCTCACAATGCGAACGTTCCACTTAGGTGGTGCAGCTTCTCGTGCGGTTGAGCAATCCGTTCACACTTCTCGCTTTGATGGAACGTTAAAACTTTCAAGTGTTCATGCTGTTGGAAATCGTCATGGCAAATTGACTGTGATGAATCGTAATGGCGAGGCGATTGTTATCGATGATTCGGGTCGTGAACGTGAGCGTTTCAAACTCGTTTACGGTGCGACTTTGAATTTCAAAGAAGGCGCTCGCGTGACGAAAGGTGCAACAGTTGCTGAGTGGGATCCATATTCGAATCCAATCATCGCCGAAGTTTCAGCGAAAATCCAATTCCAGGATATCGATGAAGGTTCGACAATGGCTGAGCAAGTCGATGCGGTGACAGGTTTCGCAACAAAAGTGATCGTTGAATCGAAATCTTCAGACGTTAAACCAACATTGTTGTTGGTTGACGACGGTGGAAAACAAATGATGTTGCCGGGACGTGATATCCCAGCTCGTTACTTGATTCCAGTCGGCGCACAACTTCTTGTTGTTGATGGCCAAGAAGTTCACTCAGGTGATGTGATTGCAAAACTTCACCGTGAGACTTCAAAAACTCGTGATATCACGGGCGGTCTTCCACGTGTTGCTGAATTGTTTGAAGCGCGTAAACCAAAAGAAGCAGCGATCATCTCTGAGATTGATGGCTACGTGACTTTCGGTAAAGACGTTAAGGGTAAACAACGTGTGATCGTGACTCCTGAAGTTGGTGAGCAAAAAGAATATCTCATCCCTAAAGGTAAACACGTGGCAGTTCGAGAAGGTGAGTACGTCAAAGCTGGTGAAGCTTTGATGGACGGTCCTACGAACCCACACGATATTTTGAAAGTTCTCGGAGACAAGGCGCTGTCGTCTTATCTCGTGAATGAAATTCAAGAGGTTTATCGTCTTCAAGGTGTGGCGATCAATGATAAGCACATCGAAGTGATTGTTCGTGAAATGCTCCGCAAAGTTCAAGTTGTTGACGCTGGAGACTCTCGTTTCCTATCGGGCGAGCAAGTTGAGCGAGTGGCATTTGAATTTGAGAATGATCGTGTTTCTAAAGAGGGTGGTCAGCCAGCGACGTCGGAACCTCTCTTGTTGGGTATCACGAAAGTATCTTTGAGCACGGACAGCTGGATTTCAGCGGCGAGCTTCCAAGAGACAACCAAAGTCCTCACAGAAGCCGCGATCAACTCTCGAACAGATCATCTTCGTGGCTTGAAAGAGAATATCATCATGGGTCGCTTGATCCCTGCAGGAACAGGTCTGACGTCTTATAAACGTTGGAAAGTTCATGTGGTCGACGACGAAATCCCTGCTGTTATGACTTTGCCAGGAATTGGCGCGCCTGCTCAAACGTAGGCTCGAACGAGAACAAAAGAGTTTAAAACTCCCAAAACCCCTTCCTGAAAACAGGAGGGGGTTTTGTTTTTATGAGATAGATCTTGACCATTTCCAGCATAATCACTAATTTGCCAACCTTCCGGCTGATGGAATTGAGTAATCCGACTTTTTTTAAAAGGGTTTTATCCGGGACCTGGAAACGCGCAAGCGTTTCAGAAAAGCTAGGGTGAAGTAAAGGCATACTGAAAGAGGTACGAAATGCCTACAATTAACCAGCTCATTAAACGTGAGCGCGTTGTTCAAAAGAATCAAACCAAGTCACCTGCCCTGGCAGGATGTCCTCAAAGACGTGGTGTGTGCACTCGTGTGTATACAACCACTCCTAAGAAACCGAACTCGGCGCTTCGTAAAGTGGCTAAAGTTCGTTTGTCGAATGGCTTTGAAGTGATCTCCTATATCCCAGGCATCGGGCACAACCTGCAAGAGCACTCTGTTGTTCTCATTCGCGGCGGCCGTGTGAAAGATCTCCCAGGAGTTCGTTATCACATCGTTCGTGGCGTGTTGGATCTTCAAGGTGTTAATGGTCGTCTGCGTGGCCGCTCTAAATATGGCGCGA